>Ga0310122_10002744_pt1 | contig 11192 bp, 14 predicted proteins | sample CB6_Bottom_1051__FD_203503 | JGI IMG/M metagenome (GOLD analysis project Ga0310122, IMG submission 203503) | Marine microbial communities from Western Arctic Ocean, Canada - CB6_Bottom_1051 | ecosystem: Environmental > Aquatic > Marine > Oceanic | place: Canada: Western Arctic Ocean | collected...
TCCTGGAACCTGATGCACATGGCGCGAATGATAAAGGATGCAGGGGGGATTCCGGCGCACGGAAACCAGCGGTCAAAGTGGGATGCCGGCTGTCGCTATGACTACCCCAATCCGGAGCATCGATAGGCCGCGAGTGCATCATGACCCGAGATCGACGACAGCACTAGAGCCTATCTCTAACAATGCAACGGTATGGCCCATCACGACGAGGTGACAGGTGAGTGAGACAAAGGTTCCGGCTTTTCCGGGATTGCTCGAAGAGATGACGGTCGAGGAGGTGCGGGCCTTCGAGCCGGAGGTCGTCGTTCTGCCTCTGGGCTCGACGGAGCCGCACGGACCACACCTGCCCATGGGCACCGATGTGTGGCAGGTGACACGCCTCGGTCGGCTCGCCGTGGAGGCAGCCAATGCGCGCGACGCCCGCGTGCTGTTGTATCCCACCTTGCCGATCACCAACAACGTCAACTTTCGTCGATTCCCCTTTGCCCTCCGCGTCGGCGTGCGCACCCTCATGTCGATGATCGTCGATATCGTCACCCAGTGCCGCGACGACGGCGTGCGCAAGGTCGTGATCCTCCATGGCCACGGGGGCAATCCCGATACCATCCGCGCCACGCTGCGCGAGATCGCCGGCATGGACGACATGCCTTTCGTGTGCAGCACCGGCGGCATCGCCCGCGAAGGCTGGCAGAATCCGATTGAGCATGCCAGCGACCACGGCGGCGAGAACGAGACTTCACGCATGATGTGGATCCGTCCGGAGCTGGTGCGTCGAGATGAACTGGCCGACAACCCTTTCGGCCGCCTGGCAGTGCCGACACTTTCGGAGACAAACTTCGTGCGCCCGTGGCATCTATACGTCCCGGTCAGCGCTGGCGGCGAGACGCGCACGTCTTCCGCCGACAAGGGGCGCGCTGTCATCGAGGCCCAAGCCACGGGTCTGTCCGACATGCTGGTCGAGCTGTCGGCCGTGCCGTGGAGCGAGCGGTTTCCGTACGAGTAACCGTCACATCCCCGACCCCGATTGCATTCTATTCAGAAGGGAGCCGGCAATACACTGTGAGACTGACCATCGAAGAGATCCGCTTCTTCAAGACCCAGGGATACCTGATCAAACGGGGGATCCTCGACCCCAAACTGACGGCTCGCGCCAGGGATCGACTGTGGGATAATGCGCCGCCCTCGCTGAGGCGCGACGACCCCGATACCTGGATCGGCCCGATCAGGGAGGAGGAGGTGTCCGAAGAGAGGGCGAATTACAAGAAAGGTTTCCGCTGGCAATACCGGGCCCCTGGCCGTGAGCCGTGGATGGTGCAGTTGCTGGCAAGGAATGCGGATGTGTGGGAGATGGCCGAACAGTTACTGGGGAAGGGACAGCTGGTCGAGCCCAGCGGGATCCGCGGCATTTACTGCACCCTGCCCTATGGAGACGAACCGGCGCGCGCCAACGGCTGCCACGTGGACGCCCATCCCTTCCACCTGGGCGTGGTGGGCTATATCGACGACGTGCCGGAGGGAGGGGGAAGTTTTTCGGTGTGGCCGGGCAGTCACCTGGAGTTCTATCCCACCTTCATCACGAGATACAAACGGGATGCGACCGAACAGTACGAGCCGTTGCGGGCCCGCTTAAACGACCAGGCCCCGGTAGACTGCTGGGGCCGGGCAGGAGACATCCTGTTCTGGCACCATCGCATCGGCCACATGGCGGGGCACAACCGCTCACGCCAGATTCGCCAGGCCGTCCTCTACGATTTCGTCAAGAAGGAGATCGAGGAGACTCAGGATGAGCCACCGCTCGAGGATATGTGGCTCGACTGGTCAGGGGAGGTGCAGGCGGCGGGGTGAGACACTCAGTGTGCGTCCCGGGTCACAACTGATCCCGACTTGCCGACGAGAAAATCGAAGTCGGCACCCAGGTGGGCCTGCTGTACGTGCTCGATGTACAGGCGGACGTACCCCCGGTCTGTAGGCGACGGCTCCGGCTGCCAGGCCGCGCGCCGTCGAGACAGCTCCTCTTCGGAGACGTCTAAGGAGAGGGTGCGGCCCTTCACGTCCAGCTCGATCTCGTCGCCCTCCTGAACGAGGGCGAGGTTGCCGCCGATGGCGGACTCGGGCGACACGTGAAGGACGACGGTACCGAAGGCGGTACCACTCATGCGCCCGTCCGATATCCGCACCATATCTTCCACACCCTTTTCCAGCAGTTTTGCCGGGAGCCCCATGTTGCCGACTTCGGCCATGCCGGGATACCCTTTGGGGCCGACCTGCTTGAGCACCAGGACGGAGGACTCATCGACCTCGAGATTCGGATCGTCGATGCGGGCATTGTAATCCTCGATGTCTTCGAAGACGACGGCTTTGCCCCGATGCTGCATCAGCTCCGGGGTCGCCGCCGAGGGTTTGATGAGCGCGCCGTCCTCGCAGAGGTTGCCACGCAGGACGGCTATTCCCGCCTCTTCTTGGAGCGGCTTTTCCATCGTCGCGATAACGTCGTCCCCGTAGCGCACCGCGGTCGCCGAATTCTCGCCGATCGAGCGGCCATTGACGGTGATAGCATTCTCGTGGAGGCGATCGCCGAGCTCGCGCAAGATGACGGGCAATCCGCCGGCGTAGTAGAAGTCCTCCATCAGATACTTGCCGGACGGCATGAGATTGAGCAGCAGGGGTTGGTGACTGCCGAGGCGGTCGAAATCATCCAGTTCCAGGGGGACCCCGGCGCGACCCGCCAGGGCGAGGAGGTGGATGAGAAGATTGGTGGAGCCGCCGATGGCGGCGTTGACAACGATGGAGTTCTCAAAGGCCTCGCGGGTGAGGATCTGTGAGATCCTCAAATCCTCGCGGACCATGTCGACGATGCGGTTGCCGGCGAGGTGGGCGAGGTTCCGACGCCGCGCGTCGGCCGCGGGGATGGCGGCGCCACCGGGGAGGGTCAGACCCAGCGCCTCCACCATGCAGGCCATGGTCGAAGCGGTTCCCATGGTCATGCAGTGGCCGTGGCTGCGAGACATGCCGGCCTCGGCCAGCGAGAAATCCTCGCAGCTCATGCGGCCCGCGCGCCGGTCTTCGCTGAAACGCCACACGTCGGTGCCCGAGCCGATGTCGCGCCCCTGGAACTTGCCGTTGAGCATGGGGCCACCAGAGACGACGATGGTGGGCAGGTCGACGCTGATGGCGCCCATTACGGTAGAGGGAGTGGTCTTGTCGCACCCGGCCAGGAGGACGACGCCGTCGAGGGGATTGGCGCGGATCGTCTCCTCCACATCCATGCTCGCCAGGTTGCGGAAGAGCATGGTGGTGGGGCGCATCATGGGTTCGCCCAGGGAGGTGACCGGGAACTCGAGGGGGAAGCCGCCGGCCTCGTAGACCCCGTGTTTGACCATGTCGGCGAGCTCGCGGAAGTGCGAGTTGCAGGGCGTGAGCTCCGACCAGGTATTGCAGATGCCGATGACCGGTCTGCCGTCGAACTCGTGGTCGGGTACCCCTTCGATCTTCATCCAGCTGCGATGGATGAAGCCGGACTTGTCGGTGCGGCCGAACCAGTCGGCGCTGCGGAGCTTGTGCTTTTCGTTTGGCATTTTCTCTTCCTGAATGGGAGCGTCTCGATGGCGTCGATGCGGATCAGACTGTTAATCAATTGATCGCGGTCCAACAACGGTCCGATTGCGAAGGCGAAGCTGGCTTCGCGTATTAGTGAACCGTGTACCCTCCGTCGACCTTCAATATAGAACCTGTGATGTAATCGGCGGCCGATGATGAGAGGAAGGCGGCCGCCTTGCCGATCTCCTCAATGGTGCCCATCCGTCCCCAGGGTAGCTGCCTGGCGCTTTCCTGAATTTCCTCCTCGGTGGCGAACTGGCGTTCGCCAGGGGTGTCGGTTGCTCCAGGAAGGATGACGTTGACGCGGATCCGATGCGGGGACAACTCCGCCGCAATGGTAGCGGCCATGTGGTTCATGCCGGCCTTAGCCGTGTTGTATGGGAGGGAGGTCGGCATGGGGACGGTAGAGAGGACGGAGCTGATGAAGAGGATACTGCCGCCATCGTCCTGCTTCACCATCTGCCGGGCGCTCTCCTGGGCCGTGTGAAAGGCGCCCCAAAGGGATACGTCGAGGGTGCGCCGCATGGCCTCCTCGGTAAGCTCGAGAAAAGGCTCGCGCTTGGAGTAGTAAGCGTTGCAGACGGCGATGTCGAGGCGGCCGAGTTCATCGACGGTGCCGGCAACCATGGCATCGACCGCCGCGCGATCCGACACATCGCCCTGAAACACGGCGGCTCGGCGGCCGAGGCCGCGCACCTCCTGTGCCACTTCTTCAGCCTCGTCACGGTGACTGTGGTAATTGACGGCGATATCGGCGCCACAGCGGGCCATCTCCACCGCGCAGCCGCGACCGATGCCACGGGAGGATCCGGTGATGAGGGCGACTTTTCCGGTGAGATCTATCATGGCTTCCATAGGCGGCTGGACGATGGCGAGATCGATGCGATGTATCGTCAAGAGAGAAATCGAGCACAGAGACGATAGTCGATATGGCCGGTGCGAACAAGGAATCCGGCGACGCCGGTGGCCGGGGTTGGTGGCTGCGCCAGCGGACGCCTATCTTTTCATCCTTACCACAACTGATGCCAGAGGAAGAGGGGAATAGATGGCGAAGAAGATACTGCTGACCAAGATTTTCAAGAATGAGGAGTTCGCGTCCCAGGGGCGTCAGGACGGTCTCGAGAAGCTGAGCGAAATCGCCGATACGCAGGACTACGACGGCGATCTGACCGGAGCGGACGCCCCGGGAGTAGTGGGGGTGATTGCCAACTCGGCTCCGATTCTCGACAGCTTTTACGAGCAGGCGGAGGATCTGAGAATCGTCGCCCGCTGGGGAGTCGGTTACGAGAACGCGAACGTCGAGGCGGCCACCAAGAACGGCGTGCTGGTTACCATCACGCCCGTGCATATGGATACGGTGGCCGAGTACGCCATCACCCAGTGGCTGGCCACGATGAAGCGGGTTTACACTCTCAATCGCCTTTCACACGCCGGCGATTTTTCCATCATTCGCACCTACGACGTCCAGGGATCGACACTCGGCATCTACGGTTTCGGCCGTATTGGCCAAGAGGTGGCCATGCGGGCGCGTTCGTTGCTGGGCGAGAACGGGCGGCTGCTGGTGTACGATATCCGGCCGGACATCGCCGACGTGGCGGCGAAATTCGGCGCCGAGGTGGTAGACGACCCGATGACGTTATTCCGCGAGTGCGACACGGTGTCGCTCCACGTGTCAGGCGAGGACACCATCGTCACCTACGACAGCCTTTGCGCGATGAAGCCGCACGCCTCCCTAATAAATCCCTCTCGCGGGCTACTCGTCAACGACGAGGATGTGAGCCGCGCCATCGCCGAAGACCGGCTGTGCTATTACGTGGTCGACGATCCGGTAAACGGCCCGCGGGAAATACACAAGGACAACCCCAGAATCATCTGCACCAATCACAATGGCGGCATCACCGTTGAGTCGACGATCCGGCTGGATCAGATGACCTTCGATCAGGTAGCGGATGCCATTAGGGGGCGCCAGCCCGCTCACGTGCTGAATCCGGAGGTGCTCGACCACCCGAGGGTGCGGGGATTTCTGACCGAGTGAACTGACCGGCGCTCATCGGGACGCCTGACCCACCGGTGGGTCATGCGCCGGATTCGAGAACGACTTCGTCCTTCTCTCCCGTGACGCGGGCCCGGCAGGCGCTCATCGGGACGCCTGACCCACCGGTGGGTCAGGCGCCGGATTCGAGAACGACTTCGTCCTTCTCTCCCGTGACGCAGGCCCGGCAGGCGCTCATCTGAGCCTCAAGGGATATCGGGCTCCTGCATCCTGAAGCGCTGGAGCAGATGGTGGAAATCGCGGCTGTCGAGGGGGTCGTCGATGCTCCAGAACAGGTGCGTGGGGCAGTCGCAGTCCGAGGAGCCGAATCGGGGCGGCCCGAGTCCGAGGAGTCCGGAAAGGGCCGAGGCCATGTCGCATTCGAGCCTTTTCGACGAAACCACTGGCAGGGGGACGACCTCGTCGGCGACCTGCCGCAGGTAGTCGACATGCCAGCGCAGCTTCTTGCGCAGCCTGGTGTGTCGGGCAATGCGGGGGGAGAGGCTGCCCATGGCCGATCCCACGTACAGATAGTATCCCCTCTCAAAAAGCAAGTCACCGAGCTGGCCGACGGTGACTCGCCGCTTTCGCTTCAGCCTCAGGATCAGCAGATAGCTGCCCCTGTCCTCCACCTCTCGGTGCAGGTAGTTCCACGGGATGTCGAGCATCCGCACTTCGGAGCCGAGCCTGAAGTCACGGGTCCAGCTCACCGACACCGGCAGGATGCGCAGCTGGTCGCGGACGGCGAGCATGGTGCGGCTGAAGGCGAGGTCGGTGTGGTAGTCGGGCATGAACCAGCGGACCAGAGGCGTGTGGACGACGAAGAGGACGACCGGTCGCATGCCCTGCCGCGCCATTTCCGCGAGCTCGAGCAGGTGTTTCCTGCCGCGCTCGGTGACGGCGTCGGGGAACATGGCGACGCCGTTGCCGTACAGGGTGCAGGATTTCACCTCCAGGTAGAGGAGACGGCCCTGGTCGCGGAGGAGAAAGTCGAAGCGGCTGCGCCCCACGGTGACTTCCGAGTCGACGATCTCCGCGTCGGCGAGAGTCGGGATTTTGGAGTTTTCAATCAGGTAGCGGGCGACGGCATTGGTCATGTGGGTGTGGAGGAAGAGGGGTCGTCCGTCCCGCTCTACGGCGACGACGGTGTAGCGGGTCTTGCGCGGCGGTGACGCGCCCTTCCCCCGGCGTTGCCGCGGCTCCTTGGTGAGGTAGATGGTTACATCGGGGAACATCAGTTCCAGCATGCGGCCGGGGTTGGGGAGAAAGGCCCGCACCAGCCCGCCGCCTTCGGTGCGGCAGCGGACCAGAAACTGGTTCGGCCGATCGACGAAGCGCGCCGGTTGCAGGTTGTCGAAGTGCACCGGCGAGGCGCTCATCGCGGGACCGCGAAGTCATCGCCGCGCGCCTCGATCCAGGAGCGCAGCATCTGGCGGTGGCGGTTCAGTTCGCCGCCAAGGTCGGCGTGGCGCGCGAGGTTGCGGGTCTCCCCCGGATCGGTCTCCATGTCGAAGAGCATCTCCGGATTCCGCCCTTCGGAGAAGGCGACATATTTGAAGCGGCGGCTGCGGAGCATACGGCCCCTGAGCTCGGGCCGCTCGGTGTCGGGCTGCAGCTCTGAGACCAGGAAGTCGCGGCCGGGCTGCGTGGGATCTTCGATCAGGGGTCTGAGGCTGATGCCCGCCAGATCCGCAGGCGGCGTCACGCCGGCGTAATCGCAGATGGTCGGCACGATGTCGACGCCGGACACGAGGTGCTCGGTGTCGATGGCGCCGGCGGGGGTGTGGCCCTTCCAGCTGACGATCATAGGGACGGTGGCGGGCTCCTCGTAGAGCATGAGCTTCACCACCCATTGGTGGCCGGCCACCCCCTCCCCATGATCGCTGGTGAAGATGATGACCGTCTCTTCCTCCAGGCCCTGATCGCGCAACGCTGCCAGGATGCGACCGACCAGGGCATCGACCTCCTCCGTAAAGCGGTAGTAGGCGTGGATGTAGAAGCGCCATTGGTCTTCGTTCCAATTCAGTGTGTTCAGCCCCTCGGCGCCGTAGTGGGGGCGTTGGCGGCAGGTCTGGATGAATTCCGGCTCTTCCGGTTCGACCGCGAAGTTGTCGGGCAACGGCGGCAGGGCATCGATATCGTCGATGATGCTCGGTTCTCTGTGGCGATTTATCCAGCCGCAGATGTCGTGCGGGTTGTGCAGTGAGATGCCTAGCAGAAAGGGCCGGTCGTGCTGGCGTTCGAGGAAGCGGACGGCGTGGTCCGCCACTCCTGCATCGGTGTCCGAGCCACGTCCGGAGGTCTGGGCCGGCTGCAGCATCTCAAACCCCGGCACCGAATCCAGACCCACCGACGGATAGGACTCCGGCAGGTGCCACTTGCCCGCCCAGGCGGTGTTGTAGTCGGCGTGCTTGAGAAGCTGCCCCACGTTGGGGATGGCGGGGTCAATCGACTCGCCGTTGACATTGACACCGGTCTCGTGGGGCATGCGGCCGGTGACCAGACTACTGCGTGAGGGGCCGCAAACCGGAGAGGCGCAGTAGGATTTCTCGAAGCGCACACCACTGGCGGCGATGGAATCCATGTGGGGCGTGTGCAGGTGCGGATTGCCGTAGGCGCTCATGGCACGCATGGTCTGCTGGTCGGTGAAGATGAAAAGGATGTTGGGACGGGTCATGCCGACACACTCCGTATCTTACTGTAAATACAGCTGGTTAAACGATTCACGCACGGCGCCATATAGCGAGAATCTAAGATCTATCTAAGCTGAGGTCGAGTGGCCGATAGATGCGGCAAAGTAGAGGAGGGCAGTGATGAGTGCGGCAAGAGAAGCGTGGCGACCCCCGCTCCATCGTGAGACAAGGAGCGCCGAGCCTATGGGGTGAGGGCCGCGCCCGGGCGGTTGGGCAAACCCGGATAGACCGAAGGGGTAGACAGTGGCTGGTAAAGAGACTCAGGAAAGATCACCGGATGTCGGCGATCACTGCAGGTACGCATTCCGGCGAGCGAACGTGTGGGCGGATTCGCTGAGAGTCCGTTGACATCAGCATACAAAAGATGCATATATATGCATATGAGAACAACGTTGAACATAGACGATAGATTGATGGAGAAAGCAGCGGATCTGACGGGTATCAAGGAAAAAACCGCACTCGTCCGCCTGGGATTGGAGGCGCTGGTCGCGAGCGAGAGTGCAAAGCGTCTGGCCCGTCTGGGAGGGACTGAAAAAGAGCTGCAGTCCATTTCCAGACGCAGGAACTCCGCCTAGTTGTGGTCCTCGTTGATACTTCCATCTGGATCGATCATCTGCGCGCGGGCAACCACCGGCTCGAGACACTGCTTCTCGATGCCGAGGTAGCTTGCCACCCGCAAATCATCGGGGAATTGGCCTGCGGTAATATCAGGAACAGGGATGAAGTCCTGGATTTGCTGCAGGCTCTCCCCATCGCTCCCACCATTGCCCCGGACGAGTTTTTCTTTTTCGTCGGTCGGCATCTACTCATGGGCCAGGGCATCGGCTTTGTCGATGTCCACCTGCTGGCATCGGCGCAATTGTCCGATCTGCTTCTATGGACCCACGACCGGCGTCTGCGGACAGCTGCAGGCAAACTGGGAATAGCCTGGTCTACAGCGTGAGCGAGTCGGAAGACCGGCCCCAGCCATCGAAATACCCGGAATAGGACCCGTGGCATCACGAGCAGCCGCCGGGCGGTTCGCAAGTTCCGTCGTCTACCCCGGCGATCGCGCCTATTGGCTTGACGAGAATGACCGCGTGATACCCATCGCGCAGATAGCCCTCGGACATCATCGCGAACTTCCGCCTGACGTCGTGCGGGTATAATACACTGCGCGTGGTTGACGAGGTGGCGAAGCGTTGCGTTGCAGGGCTGTACGGCCTCAGTGTCATTAAATGTCTCGACATCGATGTCCTCATCGACATGCTCGCTGACGAGTTCGAGGCGATGGTGGCCACCAGCGGTGCCCAGGCCCTCAAGTCGTGGCGGCACATCGCCCCGATCTGTGCTCTTGGACGTGCGCATGCCGGGCATGGACGGCTTCGAGACCTACCGCCGTCTCCGCGTGATGGAAAGCCCTGCACGTCGGCCGTTTGATCGACGTTATTCTTCGTAGTAGAATCGCTCCACGTCCAATGCCGTCACCCCTGATCGGTGCCGATCAATACATCGACGCCGGCCGCTTCGGCGTCCTCGTCCTCCAGCAGGTCGAGGTTACGATGCCCATTTCATGTTGAGTTTGCGATGGTGTTCCACGCAATCTCTCAGGTAAAGATTGATGAGATTTTGATAGGGAATACCGGATTCCTCAGCCATTGCCTTGAAATAGGCGATTATGTCGGTACCCATCCGGATGGTTACCTGCTTTTTGAGGCGAGACGCGTAAGGGTTCCTCCGTTTCTTCATCTGGGACAGATCGTATTCTTTCTTCATTTCACACCCCACGGGTAGTTTCGTTGTTCAATCCTGGTGGCCCTTCGTGCGGAGATAAGCCGAATAACATCACCGCCCTCACGGATGCAATGACACACCATGAGAATGCGTAGCTTGGCGCTCACGCCTAGAAGAAGCAGTCGGTCTTCCCTGTCAGCATGCTCAGCGTCATAGAATTCGACGGCCTGTGGATCGAAGAACACGGAGCGCGCCTCCTCGAAAGAAATGCCGTGTTTCCGTTGGTTCGCCCGATTCTTCCTAGCATCCCACTCGAATCTTAAGTCAGCCATAACTACATTGTAAATATCAATCGAGATTGGGTCAAGGACAGACCCTGTCTCCTTTCGATCCCGTACTCCCGCGGCGTCTGGATGGTGCGGAGGGTAATGCGCGTAATCTTCATCTTCAGGCCTGTTGCTCGAAGGCCTCCGGGTAGCTACAGATCCTGGGGGACTTTGAGCGTGGTGAATTCGAATGCGCTGCATGGGCCCGCAGGGTGGGTAGCCGCCTGCACGTGTTTCCGCCTGATGCAGATAAAGATGGAGCCCATCAGAGTGATACTCGTATCTACACCTTTGCCTTTGCGGATGTGGATAGAATCCGCTTCCATGGGAGTGATGAAAACGATTACTTCGAGAACAACACCGGCATCCCCTGCAAGGCCAGTGGCAAAGCAGGGCACGATGTACTAATAGGTGGCTGGGGCGATGACGAACTCCGTGGTGACGATGGCCAAGATACAATTCATGGTGGGGAGGGTAACGATTTTATATCGGGCCGAAAAGGCCAGGACTATCTGTACGGCGAGGCAGGCGACGATGAGATATACGGGGGCAATCACACCGATTGGATCTGGGGTGACTTCAAAAGTGAGTACACACCAGGCGCGGTAGACATCAGCTCTGACCAGACCAGAGGTGGTGGAGATGACGAGATTGACGGGGGGGACGGCAAGGATTGGATCGCGGGCGGGCCCGGAGATGACACAATAAAGGGTGGTAGGGGACCAGATGAAATCACGGGAGAGGACGGCGACGACACCATCCTCGGAGGAAGGGGTAGAGACACTCTCCGTGGTGGGAAAGGCAATGACACTATTGAAGGTGGCAAAGATA
>Ga0310122_10002746_pt1 | contig 11191 bp, 10 predicted proteins | sample CB6_Bottom_1051__FD_203503 | JGI IMG/M metagenome (GOLD analysis project Ga0310122, IMG submission 203503) | Marine microbial communities from Western Arctic Ocean, Canada - CB6_Bottom_1051 | ecosystem: Environmental > Aquatic > Marine > Oceanic | place: Canada: Western Arctic Ocean | collected...
GCTGGACGCCGCGTTCATACGAAAGCCGCGAAGGAAAGGAGCTGATGAATGAGTGGAAAGTGAAGGGGTGAACGATTTCAGTTTTCAGTTTTCAGAATAATTGCCGGGCTGCTGCTTGCCTCGGGGGTTGGGCTTGGCCAAGGGCGGTGCGCTGGAGTGGCGGGAGGAGGGCGGCCATCGCTGGGCCGAGTTGGCCGGCGCCGGCAGCGGCCGACCCGGCTTCACGCTGATGCCACCGGCGCAAACCGGCGTGCAGTTCACCAACACGCTCTCGACCGCAATTCTCGTCGGGAACAAAAATCTGCTGAACGGTTCCGGCGTCGCGCTTGGCGATTACGACGGCGACGGTTTGTGCGACGTTTACCTCTGCCGGCTCGACGGCTGGCAATTCGAGGACGTCACCGCCGCCAGCGGTATCGGCTGTCTGAAGCAATTTTCCACCGGGGCCGTTTTCTCCGATGTCGATGGCGACCGCGATCTTGACCTGCTGGTCACCGCGATGGGCCAACCCAACCGGCTCTTCCGCAACGACGGCCGCGGCCGGTTCACCGATATCACCACTGCCGCCGGCATTGGCACTCGCTACGGCAGCAGCTCGATCGCCTTGGCTGACATCGACGGTGACGGCGACCTCGATTTGTACATCATCAACTACGGCGCGAAGTCGGTGCTCAAAGACGGCGGCAAACTGGACATCGTCCGAACCGACGGGCAACTCACCGTCCGCGGCCCGTACTCGAATCGAATCAAGTTTATCGGCAACGAGATGTTCGAATTCGGCGAGCCGGACGAGTTTTATCTGAACGATGGCAGCGGACATTTTACGTTGCTGGACTGGACCGATGGCCGGTTCAAAACCCACGACGGCAAGCCGCTCGTCGAGCCGTAACGTGATCAGGGATTGAGCGCAATTTTCCGCGACATCAACGGCGATCGTGCCCCGGATTTGTTCATCGCCAACGACGGTTTCACCGAAGATCACTGCTGGATCAATGACGGCCGCGGACGCTTCCGCGAGATTTCTCCGCTCGCCATTCGGCAACTCAGTTACTCGGCGATGGGTGTAGATTTTGCGGACATCAACCGCGACGGCCACGACGATTTTTTTGTCGTCAAGATGCTCAGTCGCGACCACGCCCGACGACTCACGCAACAGGGCACGATCCCCGGCGCAACGGTTGGCCCCGGCAACTTCACCCACCGTCCGCAGAGTCGGCGCAATTGCCTTTACCTCGCACGTGGCGACGGCACTTTCGCCGAGACGGCCTATACTTCTCCGGCGTGGCCGCTTCCGAGTGGTCGTGGAGCAGCGTGTTTCTCGACGTCGATCTCGACGGCTGGGAAGACATTCTCGTGACGAACGGATTCGAGTTTGACACCGACGACCTCGATGCTCACAAGCGAATCAACCGACTCGGCAACCTGAGTGTGGCCCAGAAACGCAAAACCATTTTTCTGTTCCCGCCGCTCGACACGCCGAACGTCGCCTTCCGCAACCTCGGCAATTTGCGCTTTGAGGAGGTCGGTGCCGCGTGGGGCTTTGACGACACGCACGACGGCAACGGCATGGCACTCGGCGACTTCGACAACGACGGTGACCTCGATGCCGTGGTCAATTGCCTCAAAGGCCCGGCGTTGCTCTACCGCAACAACGCCGCCGCGCCCCGGGTCGCCGTCCGCTTGGCCGGGAGCGGCAAAAACACCGAGGGAACCGGCGGGCGTATTCGCGTCATCGGCACGCTTGGCCAAGCGCCGCAGTCGCAGGAAATCATGAGCGGCGGCCGCTACGTCAGCGGCGATCAGGCGAGGCGCACCTTCGCCGCCCAAGCCGGTCAGTCGTTCACCATCGAGGTCGATTGGCGGGACGGCACGCGCACCATTTTGCCCGACGCCACTGCAGGCCGATTGTACGAAATCCGGCAGAAAGACAGTCAGGCTGTTTCGGCGAAAAACAGAGTAAGACAGCCTATTTTCGCCGATTTCACCGCTCGGCTTGGCCACGAACACAGGGCCACTGAGCGGGACGGTTTCGGGCTGCAACCCGGACTGCCGCGCAGCCTGAACCGCTCCGGCCCGGCCTTGGCCGCAGCCGACATTGATGACGACGGCGACCGGGATTTGGTCATCGCGGACAACCGATTGTCGATCCTACTCAACGACGGCAGCGGGGCGTTCACCGAGTCGCCGAACTCGCTGCCGGTCAGCGGAAGCGGTGTGGTGGTTTTTGGCGAAGGCCAAGCGCGGCGACTGCTGCACCTCTCCGAGCCACCGACGCTATACTCGGTCGCCGACGGTCAACTGCTCTTGGCCAAGCGCTTGGCTTTTGATGGCGTGCCAAGCTGCGCCGCCGCGCTCGATGCCGACGGCGACGGCGACACGGATTTGTTCATTGGCGGCGGGACGGCGGTTGGCCAATTTCCGGTTGCCGCCCCGTCGCAACTTTTCATCAATCACGACGGTGGTTTTGTCGGCGAGCCCTTGGCCAAGGTCGGCCTCGTGAGCGGTTGCGCCACCAGCGACATGGACGGCGACGGCGACGCCGACCTAGTGCTGGCCTGCGAATGGGGCAGCGTGACGTTGCTGCTCAACGACAGCGGCAAGTTCACCAACGCGAGTGCGGGGCGTGGGGCTTGGCCAAGTTCACCGGCCTGTGGTGCAGTGTGGCGGTGGCGGACTTCGACGGCGACGGCAGGCCCGACATCGCCGTGGGCAACGCCGGCCGCAACACGGCGTACGAACTGCACCCGATGCCGGTGCGATTATTTTACGGCGACGCCGACGGTGACGGCGTGACGGAACTTGCCGAAGCCTTCGCCGATGCGAAGACAAAACAGTGGAAACCGATTCGCACATTGGAGGTGTTCATAAAAACATTTCCGCATATCCGGGGCACGATCACCCGCAACAAAACCTTCGCCGCCGCAGCGCTGCCGCACATCATCGGCCCGGCGTTTCGAAATATGAAATCGCTTGAAATCCGCACTCTCTCCAGCGCTGTTTTTCTCAACAAAACAGGGAGGTTTGAGATGCGGACGCTACCGGACGCCGCTCAGTTGGCGCCGGCATTTGGCCTGTGTGCAGCGGATCTCGATGGCGATGGCTTGGCTGATTTATTTCTGGCACAAAACGACTTCGGTGTGCCTGGACGTCACTCGCGATATGACAGCAGCCAGGGCCTTTTGCTGCGAGGCGATGGCACGGGCAACTTCACAGCCGTGCCCGCTTCCGAGAGCGGCATCGTCCTCCACGGCGAGCAGCGTGGGGTGGTGGCCGCCGACTTCAACGATGACGGGCGGCCCGACCTCGCCGTGGGCCAGCGCGGCGCGGCGACCGGGCTTTTTCTCAGCCGCATAACGAATTGAATTGAGCGGGATAGTCCCGCGAAGCGCGACACAGCTTGTTCCACCTCAAGAGGATGAACGGTTCCAAACCGGCTCTGCGACTCAAAAATCCGGTCTGAAACAACTTGAAAAATAGTTTGGTTTTATTGGTTTTTCTGCTTGCGAATACCGCAGGCCGCTCGTACAACCGACTCCCAGTAGTGCATCACTACTGAAAAAAATACTGTAACCCGCAGAATCAATAATGACATGGCAGACAAACCATTGACGAAATCACAGATCGCCACAGCTGTTGCTGAGGCAAATGGCCTCACCAAGAAGCAGGCTACCGACTTGCTGGCCAACTTGGCTGACTTGGCCATCTCGAGCACCAAGGAAACTGGTGCTTTTACGTTCCCAGGTGTTGGGAAGCTGAAGCTGGTAAACCGAAAGGCTCGCATGGGGCGTAACCCCGCCACCGGCGAAACGATCCACATCCCTGCCAAGACCGTGGTGAAGTTCACCGTGGCCAAGGCTGCGAAGGACGCCATCGCCCTCACTCCCCCCGCTGCCTTTTAAGGATTAACTCATTCCCATGAAAAGCGCCCGCGTTTGCTGGGCGCTTTTTTTTGCATCAATGGCGGTGGACAGGGGCAAACTCGACAAGATCGCCATCGTCGGCTGCGGCGCCGTTGGTAGCTTTTACGGGGCAAAACTGTGCCAGGCAGGTCGCGATGTGCATTTCCTGCTGCGCTCCGGTTACGAGGCAGTTCGCGAAAACGGCGTTTGCATTCGAGGCGTTGAAGGCGATTTTCATGTCCGCCCCGTCGCCGCAAGGGAGCCTGCGGAAATCGGCCCGTGCGATCTTGTCATCGTTGCGCTCAAGTCCACGGCGAACCACCGCCTCGGCGAACTGCTGCCGTCGCTGGTCGACGAACACACCGCTCTGCTGACACTCCAAAACGGCCTGGGCAACGAGGCCGCGTTGGCGGAACTGTTCCCCAACCGGTCGGTCTTCGGTGGCATGTGTTTTGTTTGCCTCAACCGAATCGAGCCGGGCGTTGTCCAACACCTCGCGCATGGCAAGATTGTCATGGGCCATTACGGCGGTGCGCCGGATGAATTAACCGAGGCGATCGCTGGACTCATCCGCTCCTCCGGCATCCCGGTCGATGTTTCGCCCGATCTCGAACGCGCCCACTGGGAGAAGCTGGTCTGGAACATTCCGTTCAACGGCCTCGGCGTCGCCGGCGCGGCGGGGCTTGAGGCCACCCTCATCGGGCAACTCGACCCCAACCGACCGATTGGCCCCTGCCTCGCCACGGACGCGCTGCTCGATGGCATGCTGTGGGAGCAACTCGTCACGGAGCTGATGGACGAAGTCATCGCAACCGGCCGCGCGCTTGGCTACGACTTGTCGCCAAGCCTCGGCGAGCATCAGCGCGAGCGCACTCGCGAAATGGGGGCTTACCGCGCCTCGACACTGATCGACTTCGAGCGCGGGTTGCCGCTGGAACTCGACGCCCTCTTCCGTCTGCCGCTTGGCCAGGCGCGGGCCGCAGGGGTGCCGGCGCCTCGTCTGGCTGCGCTTTGCGACGTCCTTGGCCAATTGGCGGGGTAATGTGCGGAAAACGGCTGGCCAAGCGGGCGTTTTTGCGGAAAGCTCTCCGCCACCTATGAATTCTCTCATCCGAATCACACTGTTCAGCGGACTGATTGGTGCCGTTGCGCTTGGCCAGATTTCACCGCCCCAGGTTGCTGCAGCCGACGGGCGACCGCCCAACGTCGTTGTTATTTTCATCGACGACATGGGCTATGCGGACATTGGGCCGTTCGGGGCCAGGGCCTATCCCACGCCCCACCTCGACCGCATGGCCAGAGAAGGCCGCAAGTTTACGGATTTTTACGTCACGCAGGCCGTTTGCAGTGCCTCGCGGGCGGGGTTGCTCACGGGTTGCTACAACGTGCGGGTTGGTATTTTTGGCGCGCTTGGCCCCGGCGCCAGGCACGGCATCAACGCCAGCGAGATGACGCTTGCCGAGCTCTGCAAACAGAAAAACTACGCCACCGCCATTTACGGCAAATGGCACCTTGGCCATCACAAACAATTCCTGCCAATGCAGCACGGCTTCGATGACTACTTTGGTCTGCCGTACTCGAACGACATGTGGCCGTACCATCCCGGCGTGATGCATCTGCCGATGGAGCAGCGGCTCAAGCGCTGGCCGCACCTGCCGCTCATCGACAAAAATAAAATCATCAACGCACAAGTCTCCAGCGAGGATCAGACGCAGCTCACCACGCAGTACACCGAGCGCGCGGTGTCGTTCATCGAGAAAAATAAAGACAACCCGTTTTTCCTCTACGTGCCGCACTCGATGGTACACGTGCCGCTGTATGTGTCAGAAAAATTCAAGGGCAAGAGCGGTGCCGGCCTGTTTGGCGATGTGATGATGGAGGTGGACTGGAGCGTCGGCCAAATCCTCGACGCGCTCCGCAAAAACAAGCTCGATAAAAACACGCTCGTCATCTTCACCGCCGACAACGGCCCGTGGCTTAGCTACGGCGAGCACGCCGGCTCGGCCGCCCCGCTGCGCGAAGGCAAGGGCACGATGTTCGACGGCGGCTGCCGCGAGAGCACGCTGATGTGGTGGCCCGGCACCGTCCCGGCTGGCAGCGTTTGCAACACGCCCGCGATGACCATCGACATATTGCCGACCGTCGCCGAGTTGATCGGGGCCAAGCTGCCCGACAATAAAATCGACGGCAAAAGCATCGTGAATCTTGTGAAAGGCACCAGTGCCAAGAGCCCGCAGGAGGCGTACTATTTTTATTATGGCAAACAGTTGCAGGCCGTGCGATCGGGCAAATGGAAGCTCCACTTCCCGCACACCTACCGCACCATGGCCGGCCAACCCGGCGGCAGGGACGGCATCCCGACCAATTACACCCAGGCCAAGATCGGCCTGTCGCTCTTCAACCTCGGGAAAGACATCGGCGAAACCACCGACGTGAAGGAGAAGCACCCGAAAGTGTTGGCCAGGCTGCAGGCACTTGGCCAAGCGATGCGAAGCGAACTTGGCGACCTAGGCCAAAAAGGCAGCGGTCAACGCGAACCGGGCCGCTTGGCCAAGCGCTGATTCGCCCGTGGTCGATCAAGCAACCATCCCGTTCGGGGCGCGGCTTTGGCGACTCTGGCGCCCGGTTTGGCTGTTGCGCCACAAGGGCCAAGGGATGCTTTTTCCGGCGCTGCTGCTTTTTTGGGTGCTGCTGCTCATCAGCCCTTACATCGTCATCAACCGCTTGACAACATGGGCCGATCACACGCCGATCAGCGCGGAGACCATCGCCCAGCGGGACACGCTCAAGGTGTCGCAGCAGGACGATCGCACGGCATGGGATCCGAAGTCGTTTTTTCGCGATAGCGAGGGCCGCTACCTCGATTACAAAATCCCGGCCATCGACTGGACGATCTGGTTTTACATCTCGCTCTTTGGTTATTACTGCGCGTTTTTTGCGGCGCAAAAAACTGACCGCGGCCGGGCCGAGTCGCTGGTGATGGCCCAGGCTTGGGCGGTGACGAGCTGGATCGCCTATCCCGTCTTCGCCGTGTTGCCGGCGGACATCGACCTGCGCTGGCAGCTGGGTGAGATGGAGGGGATTTACGGCTTCATTTTCGGCGCGTTCCACGCCCTTGACGAGCCGTTCAACGCCTGGCCGTGCCTCCATATCGCGCAGAGTTTCGTCATGGCCGCGGCGCTGTCACGCTGGTGGCGGCAACGCAAATGGACATGGGCGGTTTGGCTGCTTTGGCTGTCCTGGCTGGGTCTTTGCATCAGCGTGATGACCACCAAGCAGCACTTCATTTGGGACTCGATCACCGGCGCACTGCTGGGCCTTGGCGTGTGGGGGTGGATGATGCGGCCCGGATTTCGGCACCTCGACAGAGTGGCTGACGACGATTTGCCCTTGTCCCGGCTGGGGTAAAAAAGCGGCCACCGGCAAGGGGATGGGTGTGGAGGTTTGCCGGTGGCCTACGACCCATGGCTGGGATGGGAGGGGGATGCCACAGGTCGCTGAACGCCAAAGCTACCCCGATTTTATTTGAAAGCAACCCCGGAAATGGCCTCTTGGCCAAGGTCGGCCCTAGCCTCGAGATGGCGGAGCATGCTCTCGAAAACCAGCCGGCCGTCATCCTCGCCGAGGATGTTTTCGCTGGCCCGCTCGGGGTGGGGCATCATGCCGCAGACGTTCCGGCCTTCGTTGCAAATGCCGGCGATGTTGAGTAGCGAGCCGTTGGGGTTCGCCTCGTCCGTCAACTCGCCATCCTCGGTGGCGTATTGGAAAAGAATCTGCTCGTTGGACTGCAGCTTGGCCAAGGCCTCGTCGTCGGCAAAATAGCAGCCCTCTCCGTGGGCGATCGGCACCCGAAGCACCTTGCCCTCCGGCACTTCGCTGGTGAACGGCGAGTCGGCGGTCGGCACTTTGAGATAGATGTGCTCGCAGCGAAACTGCAGCGAGCGGTTCCGCACCAGTGCACCGGGCAGCAGCCCGCACTCGCACAAAATCTGGAAGCCGTTGCAGATGCCGATGACCAGCCCGCCGTCGTTGGCGAATGCCTTCACGGCATTCATCACCGGGCTGAACTGCGCGATGGAGCCGGTGCGCAAATGGTCGCCGTAGCTGAAGCCGCCGGGCACCACGACGGCGTCGGCATTGCCGATCGATTCCTCCTTGTGCCAGAGGTAATCGGCGTCATGCCCTAGGACGTTGCCCAGCACGTGGACGCTATCCTGATCGCAATTCGAGCCGGGAAACTGGAGTACAGCGAAACGCATCCGGGTTACTCAATGGTGAAGTGGTAATCCTCGATCACCGGGTTGCTCAGCAGCTTGTGGCACGCCTCGTCGATTTTCGGCCGCCACGATTCGGCATCGCCTTCCAACTCGATCTCGAGGTATTTGCCGACGTGAACGGCCTTCACGCCGTCGTAGCCCATCTGTTCCAGCGCGGTCTGCACGGTTTTGCCCTGCGGATCGAGCACGGCTTTCTTGGGGGTGATAACAATCTTGGCTTTCATTCCCTGCACACGCCAAGCGCGGCGAAGGCATTGTCAGGCCAAGCGCGGCGGCGAACCAGTTTATTTTGTTCACAGCGCAAAATTTGCGCTTGGCCAAGTTTTGCTTTTCGCCGGCCAAGCGCTTGGTCAAGCTCCCCGCATGAAGCTCTCCTTCCACGGCGCGGTCAGGACGACGACCGGTTCCCGGCACTTGCTCGAGGTCAACGGCGCGCGGCTGCTGCTCGACTGCGGCCTGTACCAAGGCAAGCGGCAGGAATCGATTGATCGCAACCAGCAGTTTCCGTTCGACCCCAAGTCGGTGGACACCGTCATCCTGAGCCACGCGCACATCGACCACATCGGCAACCTGCCCAACCTCCACAAGCAGGGCTTCGCGGGGAATGTTTACTGCACGTTCGCCACGCGCGACCTCGCGGCGATCATGCTCGAGGACTCGGCGCGAATTCAGGTCGCCGACGCGGCGTACATTTCGAAGAAACACAAAAAGAAAGGCCTGCCGCCGGTCGAGCCGCTTTACCTGCCGGAAGACGCCGAGAACGCGGTGCGGCAGTTCGTCTCGCTTGGCTACGACCGACCGCTGCCGGTGGCCGACGGCGTGACGCTGACCTTCCGCGACGCCGGACACATCCTCGGCTCGGCGCAGGTCGTCCTCGACATCGACGAAGGCGGCACCAAGCGCCGGTTGCTTTTCAGCGGCGACATCGGCCGGAGCGGCCACGCGATCCTGCGCGACCCGCAGCCGGTCGAGGACGTCGACGTGTTGCTCGTCGAGAGCACTTACGGCGACCGCGAACACACGGCTCAGTCGGGTCTGTCGGATGAAGTTGAAGCGATGCTCGCCGACACGCTGAACAACGGCGGCAAAGTGATCATCCCGGCGTTCTCGGTGGGTCGCACGCAACTGCTCGTTTACACGCTGCACCAGCTTGTCGAGGCCGGCCGGTTGCCGGCCTTCCCGATCTACGTCGACAGCCCGCTGAGCGTGAACGCCACCGAGGTTTTCCGGCTGCACCCCGAGTGTTTCAACCACGACATTTACACGTTTCTGCGCGAGAAAAAGAACCCGTTCGGCATGGACAACCTCACGTACATCCGCAAGTCAGCCGAGTCGATCAAGCTCAACAGCCTCGATGGCCCGGCGATCATTATCAGCTCGAGCGGCATGTGCGAAGCGGGTCGCATCCGGCATCATTTGAAGAACCACATCAGCAACCCGAACGACCTCATTCTGTTCGTCGGCTACTGCGCGTATAACACGCTCGGCTCCGTGATTCGCGCCGGCATCGACCCGGTTTACATCTTCGGCGAACCACACAAAGTGAAAGCCAAGATCGCGAGCTTCGACGGCTTCTCCGGTCACGCCGACAAAAACGAGTTGGCTGACTATGTGAAAAGCCTCACCGGCGACATCAAAAAAATCTTCGTCGTCCACGGCGAGGAAAAGTCGAGCTTGGCATTCGCCGACACCCTGCGCCAACTCAAGCCAAGCGCAAAAGTAACCGTGCCGGAGTTGGATGAATCATTTGAAGTCTGAAACCAAGCGCTTGGCTACTGGCGGCAGAGGCGTTGCAGGCGCTCGTCCGGGGTTTGGTAGGCGCGGGCGCTGAAGAGGAAATCGACGATGCTGCCTTCGTGGGGCTGGAGCCAGTTGAGGGCGATGGTGGGCAGGGGGCCGATGTTGAGGCGGTCGATGTTGGTGGCGTCGGTGAGTTGCGCGGCCCAAGCCTCGTCATTGGTGATGGCGGAGGCGACGAGGGTGCCGCTGATTTTTTCAATCATTTGTTCCTGCGGGCATTTCACGACGCTGGTGAAGGGGAACATATATTCGGTGTTGGCCATTTTGAGGTCGGGCGAATCGCAGTGGAGAATGGTGGGGCGGATGTAATCGCAGCGCTCCATTTGTTCGAGGCGCGGGCCGTGCTTGGCGGTGACGTGCGTGGTGCCGGATTCCTCGCAGCCTTCTTCAATCATTCCCCAAACCGCCTCGGCTTGGCCGGGGACGGTGAAGGCGGCGAGGCCGGCCTCGGGGTCGGTGGGGTCTTTCACTTCGTACGGGCCGATTTTTTCCGCGATCGCCTCGGCGATTTCCTCAGTGTGGCGCGAGGCCCAGACGCCGGAGCAGTTGATGCAGCCGCGCCCACTGTTTTTGTAAATGCTGTCGGCCATCAAATCGAGGTAGTCCTCCCATTGATCAACGACGTCGTCGCCCAGCAAAATTTTACTGTAGCCCGGGCCGTGCACCTGCACTTGTTCGTTGCCGGAATAATTTTTCACCGTTTCCGTGCTGCCGAAAATCATCACGCGTCTGCAGCGCGAAACCGTCTCCGCGCCCATATCGCCGCCGCCGGGATAAATGCCGATGGCCTCCCGGGGCACGCCGGCCTCGGTGAAGGCGGCGAACATGCGGTAAGGCGTCCAAGGTTCCTGCGGACCGGGCTTGAGGACGAGACCGATTTGCATTGGGATGACCGGCATCCAAAGCGTGTGCACGCCGGGCGAGTTGCTGGGCAGCACCATGCCGAGCACGGGCGACTGCGCCTGATAGCTGACCGGCACGCCGCGTTCCTCCACGCCGAAGCCGCGCTGGAGAATTTCCAGATCCAGCCCGCGCGTGAGAGCATCGAGGATTTGATCCATGTGATTCAGCACGAAATGGTTTTTCTCCATGTTGAACTTGCACATGTGTTCCGGCAACCCGGTGGAAGCGGACTGTTGCCGCGCGAAGTCGTCCGGCGTCTGCTCGCCATCGCCCAGCGGCAGCGTCTCGTTGAGATAGAGGTCACCGGCCTTC
>Ga0310122_10002747_pt1 | contig 11189 bp, 6 predicted proteins | sample CB6_Bottom_1051__FD_203503 | JGI IMG/M metagenome (GOLD analysis project Ga0310122, IMG submission 203503) | Marine microbial communities from Western Arctic Ocean, Canada - CB6_Bottom_1051 | ecosystem: Environmental > Aquatic > Marine > Oceanic | place: Canada: Western Arctic Ocean | collected...
GCGGCAGCATCGCCGCCGGCGGCACGCTCGGCATGCTGGTGCCGCCATCGGTGGTGATGATCATTTACGGCATTCTGACCGAAGAAAGCATTATCGCGCTGTTTGCCGCGGCCATATTTCCGGGCGCCATCGCGACCGTTCTCTATTGCTTTACCATCGGCTTTTATGTGCGCCTGTTCCCCGAATCGGGTCCGGCGGGAAACCGCATCGTCTGGTGGGACAAATTAATTGTTTTGAAAAAATCATGGCGGTTCCTGCTGATCGCCATTGTCGTTTCCGGCGGCATCTATTCGGGCATCTTCACCATCACCGAAGCGGCCTCGGTCGGCGCCAGCCTGGCGTTCATCTTCGCCGTCTTTCATGGCATGAAGATGAAGGGCTTTCTCGAATGCCTGACCTCGACCGCGTCCAACACCGGCATGATCTTCGTCATTATCATGGGCGCCTCGATCTTCAGCTATTTCATCTCCCTGTCGGGATTGCCCGACGCCTCGGTGCAATTCATCCAAGGCCTGAACGCGTCCAACTTCGTTGTCCTGTTTATGCTGATGATCATGTACCTGATCCTGGGCAGCATTTTCGACACCGTCGCCGCCATGGTCATCACCCTGCCGTTCGTCTATCCGGTGATCATCGACATGGGGTACGACCCGATCTGGTGGGGTGTGGTCAATGTCATGATCATGGAAATCGGCATGATCACGCCGCCCATCGGCATCAACGTGTTTGTGCTCAACGGTATCGCCAAGGATTTGAGCCTGAAGACGATCTATGCCGGGATCATCCCATTCTTCCTGACCGATTTGGTCCGCCTGACCATCGTTCTGGTGTTCCCGGTCACGGCGCTTTGGCTGCCCAGGGCTTGGGGGCTGATGTAGGGCCAACCGAAGAGACCGGCGGGGAAATTTAAATGTCCAATCGCATCATCGAGTCCGGCACCGTCGCGGACGCCTATCTGGCGCTGCTGGCCGACCGCGGCGTAGATTACTTCTTCGCCAATGCCGGCACCGATTTTACGCCGCTGATCGAAGCCTTCGCCAAGGCCTCGGCGCTGGGCCTGCCGGCCCCAAAACCGATTGCCGTACCCCACGAAAATGTCGCCATGGCCATGGCCATGGGTCACACCATGGTCAGCGGCAAGCCGCAAATGGTCATGGTGCATACCAATGTGGGCACCGCCAATGCGCTGTGTCAGATCCTGAACAGCAACCGGCTCAACCTGCCGGTGCTGGTCGCTGCCGGGCGTACGCCATTCACCGAGGAAGGCGTTGCCGGCGGGCGCAGCATCGACATTCACTGGACCCAGGAAATGTTCGATCAGGCCGGCATGGTACGCGAGGCTGTCAAGTGGGATTACGAATTGCGCGAGGCCGGCCAGTTGCAGGCGGTCGTCGACCGGGCTCTTAATATTGCCAACGCGCTGCCCAAGGGGCCGGTGTACCTCACCCTGCCGAGGGAAGTTCTGGCGGCGGAAATATCCGATTTTACTTTTGCCCCGGCGGCGCAGCAGGCGGATGCGACGGTGCCGTACCCGGACCTGAACGTCATCGATGCGCTGGCTGATATCCTGGCGGCGGCCGAAAAGCCGGTCATCGTTACTTCGCAGGCTGGAAATATCCCGGAAGCCGTGACGGCTCTGGCCGATCTGGCCGAACGTTTCGCCATCCCGATTACCCAATACCGGCCCCGTACCATGAACTTGCCGACGGCGCACCCAATGCATTTGGGTTATGATCCGGGCCCTTGGATCGCGGAAGCGGATGTGATCCTCGCGGTCGAATGCGAAGTCCCCTGGATTCCGCGTTTGCAAAAGCCTGGCCCGGAGTGCCGTATCGCCCACATGGCCGCCGATCCGCTTTATTCGGACGCGCCGCATCGGGGCTTTCGCGCCGACTTCGCGATTACGGGTGCCGCCGATATATCCTTGCGCGCCCTATTCGCGGCCTTGGATAGCCGTTCGCCTGAAGCAGACAGCCGGGTTACGGCGAGACGCGCCCGTATCGAAAAGGCGGCGCTGGCGCAACGCGCCGAGTGGCGCCTATTGCTCGCCAGCCGCTCCTTGAGCGCGCCCATCAATTCCGTCTGGCTCAGCCACTGCCTGGACCAGGTGATCGACGACGACGCGGTGGTCCTGCGCGAATCGCCGCTCGATCTCAGGTTCCTGGAACGCGCCAATCCGCGCACCCTGTTTGGCGGCGCCAGCGGCCTCGGCTGGGGATTGGGCGGTGCAATCGGCGCGAAACTCGCCCGCCCTGATACGTTGGTGGTCGCGACCGAAGGCGACGGTGCCTATATGTTCGCCAATCCGGTATCGGCCCATTATATGGCGGCGGCGCTGGATCTGCCATTTCTTACGGTCATCTTCAACAACGAGCGCTGGCAGTCGGTGGCAAGGGCGACCCAGGCGATGTACCCGGATGGCTATGCGGCCCGAAGCAACGCCGCGCCGCTGACCCATCTGCAGCCATCGCCGAACTTTGAACGCATCGTCACCGCCTCCGATGGCTATGGAGAAAAGGTCGAAGATCCCGCGGAGATTTCGGCGGCGCTCGAAAGGGCGCTGAAAGCCGTCACCATTGAAAAGCGCCAAGCGGTTTTAAATGTGAGCTGCGGCGATTGACCGAATTTTATCCGGTCAGACCGTAAATTTTTTCGGCGTTGCGGCGCAAGAGTTTCGCCAAGACTTCGGGTTTGAGATCGAGCCCGGCAATCTCATCCATGGCGCGGCCGAAATCGATCACCGGAAAATCGGTGCCGAATACGACCTTGTCCTGGCCGTAGGAATTCAGGTAGCGGACGAAGGATTGCGGCCAGTATTTCGGCGCATGGGCGTCAGAGCCGATATAGACATTCGGATGCTTCCAGGCCATGGCGATCATCTCATCATGCCAGGGAATGCCGATATGGATGCCGATCAGTTTGAGCTCGGGAAAATCGCAGGCGACGGCATCCAGCGTTATCGGCTGGCCGACGCTGCGCATCGGGTTTGCCGGTGAATAGATCAGGGATTGGCCGACCTGCAACTGGATCGGTACGCCGAGTTCCACGCATTTGGCGTAGAACGGATAATATTTGGCGTGGTCGGGCGCCAGTTCGAACCAATGGGGATAGACATGGGCGCCGATAAAGCCGAGCTCGCTGACCGCGCGCTCCAGTTCGCGCACCCCCGCCATGCCTTCAAAGGGATCGATGCCGGCGAGGCCGAAAAATCTGTCCGGGTACGCTTTCACCGCATCCACAACCACCTGATAAGGGATGTGATATGACGCCGGTAATCCGAGCCGGCCGATCTTGGCGGCGATGAGAAAAGCCTTCTCAATGCCGGCCGCATCCATCCGGCGCAGCATGTCTTCCAGCTCTATACCGGAGAAAGTGCCTTCATCGACACCCATCTTTTGCAGGTAAAACTCCCGCCGGTCGGATGGCCGGTAGCTCAGGGCCTCCTCGGTCTGGAGGTTGACGACGGCGTCGATTGCGGCGAGCGGAAAGTCGGAATTGGGCATGGAATCAATGGGCCTTGCAAAATTGCGGAAAGGACCCGTACCCTGCCATTACTCCCGCGGACGGGCAAGAAGCTACCGCCGGAAATAAAAGTTGCGCAAATTTCAAGAGGAAAACATTGCTCGACAATAAAAACATCGCCCTCGCTTTGGAGGAGAATGCCGGGCGGCGCGCCAGCCATCCCGCCATTATCGAGGGCGATCGGACCATACCCTACTCCGAGCTCGATAGTCTGGTGCGCCGGATCGCCGGGCATCTCGGCGATCAAGGCATCGGCGAAGGCGCGATTGTCGGCGTCTGCCTTCGCGACAGCGCCAATCACTTGATGGTATTGTATGCGGTTGCGCGGCTGGGCGCGGTCATTCTGCCCCTCGACTGGCGTTGGACGGGACCTGAGAAACGGCGCGTTGCCGAATATTTCGGGGTCGCACTGGTGGTTGTCGAAGCGGGCGCCGAACTGGCGGGTGTCGCTTCAATTGAAATGTCCGGCGCCTGGCACGCAGCCATCGCCAAACGCCAATCGGACGCCCCTTGCGCCGCCGGCGGTGCGCGGCCGGTGGTGCTTTCCCTGTCCTCGGGAACCACCGGACGCCCCAAAGGCCCGGCATTGACCCATGATCAATTTATCGCCCGCTTCATTATCCAGTGGGTGTCTTTGGGTTTTAACCAGCACGACCGGTATCTCAGCGCGACGCCGATTTATTTCGGCGGTGGCCGCAGCTTCGCCATGGGCAGCCTGTTCAGCGGCGGCACGGTTATCCTGTTTCCGCCGCCCTACGAGCCCTCGGACCTGATCGAGGCGGCCAGCAAATATGAAGCGACGACGTTGCTGTTGGTGCCGACTTTGTTGCGGCAATTGCTGGAATTGCCCGATGGCGGCGCACCGTTATTGGCTGGCCTGAACCGGTTGCTATCCACCGGCGCCATATTATATCCGGACGAACGCCAAGCCGTCCTGGACCGTCTCAATCCCAATTTCATCAATTACTACGGCTCGACCGAAGGCGGCGGCACATCGGTTTTGTTGCCGAAACATTCGGGTGCTGCCGCGGCCTCGGTCGGTGAGCCTATTTACCAGACCGAAATCCAAATTGTCGGCGAAGACGGCGCCGAGAAGCCGGCCGGCGTGGCCGGGCATATCCGCTATCGCGGCCCCGCTGTGGCGACCAGTTTTTACAATGATCCTGAGGCGAGTGCCGAAGCGTTCCGGGACGGTTGGTTCTATCCCGGCGACATTGGCAAGGTCGAAGAAGACGGTTTGCTGTATCTGGTTGGACGCGCCAAGGACGTGATCATCCGGAGCGGTGTCAATATTTACCCGGCGGAAATCGAGCAGATTTTGTTGGACCATCCCGCGGTTGGCGACGCGGTCGCGGTGCCCTGGCCGCACCCCAAGCGCGGCGAAGATGTCGCCGTATTTGTGGTCCTCAAAGGGTTGGCCGAAGAGCAAGCATTGCTCGACCATTGCCGGGCCAACCTGGCGTCCTACAAGGTGCCGCGGGGTATTTTCTTTATCGAAGAAATGCCGAAAACGGCCTTGGGGAAAATCATCAAGCCGGAATTGACGGCGCGGCTGGCAACCCCCGGCGAGACGTTGTCTCCCTGAGCGATTATAGTCAGACATACAATTTCCGCTAGTCATTTTGCCGGCGAGGTGATCTAATTCGCAATTGCAGCAAACGTCTGTCGACATTCCCGCCGGCTATCCCTTGGGAATATTTATTAGCCGGCAATTCATGAAATTAAAGCTAGGAGGAACCTCATGACAGTAATTCGATCAGGCTTGAAATCAGGCCTTAAATTGAGCATTGCCGCCGGATTGGCATTCGCATCGGCCTTGGCACTGCCGGGCGGACCAGCGCAATCCCAAGCCGTCAGCATCGGCGCCTTGCCGCAGGGCTCGTTGTCCTACTCCATCGCCGCCGCAGTCGCCAAAGTGATCGGCGATAAAACCGATTTAACCATGCGCGCCATCGGCGTCGGCGGCTCGAACATTTACATCCCGCAGGTCAATCAGAACAAATTGCAGATGTCGACATCGGCGGCGCCCGATGCGATTTTCGCCCTCTCAGGCACCGGCTCCTTTGACGGCCGCAAAAATCCCAATCTCCGCATTCTTGCCCGGCTGCTCGAATTTCAGGTCGGCTTCATGGTTAAAAAAGACTCCAAAATCACTTCGCTGAGCGGTTTCAAGGGCCAGAATTTTCCGTCCGGATTTACCGCCCAAAAACTTGTCGGCACCCTGGTGTCCGCCGCGTTCGCCACCGAAGGCATGTCGTTCAGCGATATCAAGGGCGTGCCGGTGCCGAATTTCGTCCGCGGCACCGACGAAATGGTCGCCGGGCGGACGGTCGGATCGTTCCTGGCCCCTGGTTCCGGGGTGGTTCGAAAAGCGCACGCCAAAGTCAAAATCCGGTTTATCTCGATGAAGGCCGATCCGTCGACATTGGGCATATTGCAAAAAATCGCGCCGGCGGCCTATTTCACCATCGTCAAGCCGTCCAAGCGGCTGCCGTACATCACCGAGCCGGTAAAAATGATCGGCTTCGATTATCTGATCGTTACCAATTCGAAGGTCTCCGACGCCGTCGCCTACAAGGCCGCCAAGGCGCTTCACCAAAACAAAAAGGCGCTGATCGCCGCGCATGGCGTTTTGCGCGGCTTTTCACCGAAACTGATCAACAAAAAGGTGCTCGGCCTTGCCTACCACCCGGGCGCCATTAAATATTACAAAGAGGCCGGCCTGAACTAGTCCAAGTCCGAATAAGATATCCGACATTCTCGCAAATTTGATGGTCGCGTTAGACCAAACTACCGATAACACCAGCGCTTCGGAACGGCTCAACAGGCCGCTCCGGGGGCTGGTGGCTTTGCTCTCTAGTCTGTTGACCCTGGCGGCGATTGGCTGGGCGGCGAATGTTTACGCGTGGTTGGGCCTGGCGCTCTACAACGAGCAGTTTCTGGCCGCCGTCCTGGGGCTCGTCCTGCCCCTCGCCTATTTGACCGCGCCGGCCATAAAAGGCGGCACCGGCCGGCTGCCCTGGTACGACGGGCTGGCGGCCTTGCTCGGATTCGCAACCTCGATTTACATCTATATCGATTATCCCCGGCTGGCCAATGAGATCGCCTATCAGCCCTGGGAGGCCTTGACGGCGTCGGTAATAATGCTGCTGCTGATCGTCGAAGGCGTGCGCCGCACCGGCGGCCCGGTTCTGGTGGCCATTCTGTTGATATTTTTTGTCTATGCCATGTGGGGGCATTTGATACCGGGCCGCCTGGTCGGCCGCGAAATCGACACCAAGGAACTTATCATCGGGCTGGCGCTCGATCCCCAAGCGCTGCTCGGCGCGCCGTTGAAAATCGGCACCACCGTGGTGATATCCTTTTTGTTCCTGGGCCAGGTGCTCAATCTTTCCGGCGGCTCCAAGTTTTTTACCGGGCTCGCCACGGCGGCGATGGGTCAGTACCGGGGCGGCTCGGCCAAGATCGCGGTGATCGCCTCCAGCCTGTTCGGCTCGATATCGGGCAGCGCCGTTTCCAACGTCGCCTCGACCGGCGTGGTCACCATTCCGCTGATGCGCGAATCGGGCTATACGAAGGAGACCGCCGGCGCCATCGAAGCGGTCGCCTCGACCGGCGGCCAGTTGATGCCGCCGCTGATGGGGGCCTCGGCCTTCGTGATGGCGGAGTTTCTGGAAATTCCCTATGCCGACGTGGTCCTGGCCGCAATTATTCCGGCCGTTCTCTATTACCTGGCCTTGTTCGTGCTGACCGATCTGGTCGCGGCCAAGACCGGCATTGAAAAAATTGACCCCAGTAAACAGCCGAAAATAGGGCCGATATTGCGCGCCGGATGGTTTTTCCCGCTGCCCTTCGGGGTGCTGATCTATGCCTTGTTCGGGGCCAATTTATTGCCGGAAACGGCGGCGCTGTATGCCACGCTTGTGCTGTTCGGATTTGTCGCGATCTTCGGCTATGACGGTCAGCGCGCCGGCATCGGGCTTTTATTGCGCGCCCTCAAGGAGACAGGGCGCAATTGCATCGAGCTTTTGCTGATCGTCGCCGTCGCCGGACTGGTGATCGGCCTGCTCAATACCTCGGGTCTCGGCTTCGCGCTCACCTATACCTTGGTGGAAGTCGGCGGCGGCAATCTGGCAGTGCTGCTTTTTTTGGCCGCGGTGATCTGCATCGTCCTCGGCATGGGAATGCCGACGCTCGGCGTATATGTCCTGGTGGCCGCCCTGGTGGCGCCATCGCTGATCGAAGTCGGCATCCAACCGATCGCCGCCCACCTGTTCGTGCTGTATTTCGGCATGATGTCGATGATCACGCCGCCGGTGGCGATCGCCGCCTTCGCCGCCGCTTCCATGACCCGCGCGGACCCGATGAAAACAGGTTTCGAAGCCGTCCGCCTCGGCTGGCTCGCCTATATGATCCCGTTTTTGTTTATCCTGTCACCGGGCCTGATCATGCAGGGATCGGTCACCGAAATCCTGTATGCGTTCGTTGTCACGGTCGCAGGTGTCTGGCTGTTTTCGGTGGCCTTGATCGGCTATTTCGTGAGCCCCCTGAACTGGACCAAGCGGCTGGCCTTTATGGTCGCGGCCATCGCCGCCATGAGCCCGACCATGGTCCTGGTGCCACCAGTAGTCGTCAATCTGGCCGGCATCCTGGCGGGGGGACTATTGGTCGGCGCCGAATTGGGCCTTCGGCGGAAAGCCGCCGTAACCTAGCGGACTGTGTCATCTAATTTGCACCCCTCGGGAGCCTTGCAACGCCGCCCTCCGGGTCACTTTTCCCGTTCCCTCGGAGTGTCGAAAGGGCTTGCCGATAGGCCCGCATCGCCCACACCCTTTCTCCACTTCAGGAAACTGGAAAAGAGATCGTAGGGGTGCAAATTAGAAGACACAGGCCACTAGCGGGCCATGGCCATGTTTAGGATCGCGGTCCTGCCGCCGGCGACGGCCTTTTGGGCGTCCTCAATGGCGCCCGTCAGACGCGCCGGATCGACCACCTTTTCGCCATGGCCGCCATATAATTTGGCGATCTCGGCGTAGTCGGGACCATTGATGTGGACACCGAAATAGGTGTCGGTCTCGACCGCCGCGCCGCTGGGATAATTGCTTTTGGTATTGCCCTGCATGGCCGCGTATTTTTGATTGTCGAAGACGACAATGAGAATTGGCAGATTGAAATCCCTGGACGCGCCAAGTGCCTGCAGCGCGGGATTATAGAGGAAGGCGCCGTCGCCGATCAGGATGACCACCGGCTTGTCCGGCTGCGCCAGCTTGAGACCGAGGCCAAGACCGAGGCCCTGGCCGAGACCGCCCTGGCGGCAGTAATAGGTATTCGGGCGCGTGAGCTTGAGATATTCGCGCACCACGCGGGCATGGGAGGTCAGCTCGTTCAAATAGATCGTCTCGGGCGGCATGACCTCGGTGAGCGCCGCGCATAAGGCCGCGGTCTCAATCGCCGGGGCTGCCTTGGCTTCCTCGATGGCCGCCTTTATCTGCTCTGCCAGCGCGTTGTGGCTTTCGGCGAGCTTGGCGCGCCGCGCTTTTACCTTGGTCTCATCGACGCCGATCGCCTTAACCGCGGCGATAAGATCAGCCAGGGTTCTGGCGACATTGCCTTCCAGATAGGCGTCCGCCTGCAGTGATTGATAGACCATATGCTCGCGGTGCGGGGTTTCGTCCATGATCACGACGGTCGTCTGCGGCGGCCGGTTGCTGGGCGGATACCAGGGCACGCGGCTTTCGATGACCAAGGCGACGTCCATCTCGTCCCAGAACGGCTTCATGGCGTAGCCTTGATGCAACGCATTGTCGCGCGGGAAATTGGAATAGAGCGGGTAGCCGCCTTCGACTACCGGCAGCGCAATCAGCTCGGCGAGTTCGACCAGCAGGCCATAGGCCAACCCATCGCGCCCGACGCCTTCGGTGGTAATGACCGGACATTTGGCATTGATCAGCAATTCGGCCAGCCGGGCCACATCCTCGGGCGGTGTCAGGGTCATGGGCTTGTCCGGAATCTGGCGGGGCGCGGCCGGCGGTTGCCAATCGGCCAACATCACCTCCAATGGCACGTTGAGGAATACCGGCGCCTGCGGCTGGCGTTGCGCCATTTCGCCGGCCCGAATCACCGATTCATAGAGCGTGTGCGTGCTGGTCACCTGGGTCGAGAATTTGACCAGCGGCTCGACCAGGCGGTGTGGCCCGCCAACGACGGAGAGATTGCGTATCCATTGTCCGCCCGGATCGTAGCCGGGATCCTCGCCATAGGCCAAAGTCTCGCCGGCCATCACCACCATCGGCACCTCGCTCTGCAGGGCGCCGTGGATGCCCATGGCGCCTTGCAGGAGGCCGGCGCCGGCGTGGATCAACACCGCCTGCATGCGGCCCGTCGACAGGGTGTAGCCGATGGCCATATCGACGGCCAGGGTCTCGTGCCAGCAATCGAGGAAGCCCGGTCCGTTGACACCGTGCATCTTTTGGTGGGCCATCGCTTCCCATATGGGCGCCCATTCGGACCCTGGCGACGAAAAAATATAGTCGACACCAAGCCTGCGGAAGGCTTCAAGCATCCCCTTGCCGCCATCCAGGCGTTCTGTCGTGGCATTCTTATCCATCGGTCTCGTTCCCCCTCTGGGCGTTCGTTTATCGGGCCAGTATGGCCCCGGCGCCGAGTGGGTGCAACGCAGATGTGGCGCGCCGCGATGGCAGATATTTTACCGGGCGCCTTGCTCAGACCTTGTTTTCACCTCGGACCATGTCCTAAAAATATCGGTGGATTAAAATTCACCATCGTTACAGTTGCGACCCGATTGGATAGGATGGCCAAATGGAAATAGACATGCTGGGGATGGCCTGGAAGGCTGCCGTGATCATGTCCGATCCGTTGCGGCTGTCGTTTCTGGGGCTGGGCGTAATCATCGGCTTGGTATTGGGCGTTATTCCCGGGCTGGGCGGGCTGGTTGGGCTGTCCCTATTGTTGCCGTTTACCTTCGATATGGATCCTTTCACCGCCCTGGCGTTTCTGATGGGCTTGCAGGCGGTGGTGGTGACCTCCGATACCATCCCTGCGGTGCTGTTCGGCGTTCCCGGCACGGTCGGATCGGCGGCGACGATCCTTGATGGCTATCCCATGGCGCGCAAGGGTGAAGCCGGGCGGGCGTTCGGGGCGGCCTTTACGGCGTCCGTATTCGGCGGATTGTTCGGCGCGCTGTTGCTGGCGTTGAGCGTGCCGATATTGCGCCCGGTTCTGCTTCATATCAACGCGCCAGAAACCCTGGCTTTTGTTGTCTTTGGCCTGTCGCTTGTCGCAGTCTTGAGCGGCTCGAGCCCGATGAAGGGGCTGGTCGGCTGCTGTATCGGCCTGATGCTGGCCACCACCGGCGATGATCCGCAAACCGGCACGCTGCGCTGGACCTTCGATAGCCTGTATCTTTACGATGGGTTCACCATCGTCCCCATCGCGCTCGGCCTGTTCGCCCTGCCGGAACTCGCCGACATGGCGATCACGCGAAATTCCATCGCCGGCGACAGCCGCATGGATTCCCGTAAAAACCAATTGCAGGGCGTCCGCGACGTTTTCAAGAACTGGTTTCTGGTGATCCGCTGTTCGTCCATCGGCTCCATATTGGGCGCCATTCCTGGCATCGGTGCGTCGGTTATCGACTGGGTTGCCTC
>Ga0310122_10002748_pt1 | contig 11188 bp, 16 predicted proteins | sample CB6_Bottom_1051__FD_203503 | JGI IMG/M metagenome (GOLD analysis project Ga0310122, IMG submission 203503) | Marine microbial communities from Western Arctic Ocean, Canada - CB6_Bottom_1051 | ecosystem: Environmental > Aquatic > Marine > Oceanic | place: Canada: Western Arctic Ocean | collected...
TGACCAGTATGACGAGCCCAACTACCAAGACCCAGCCCCGCTGATTATCCGGGTGATTCAGATTTCCTTGGATTGATGGCATGGTCAATCTAGCCGGTTTTATTACGCAAGGTGATGGTGGTCGTAAATACTTTCCGCAGCCGCTTATCATCGGGCGCGAGTTTCTGCTCAACGAAAATATAGGGCGAAGGTTCTGTCGTCAGGTTGTCGTTTAGCGATCTCGCCAGCAAGAAGATCCGCACGCTTACCACATGGTCCATCTTCAGATCATCAGGATCGAAAGACACATAACGATTGGCTGTTCCGTCACCGTCGGCATTAGTGTCCTCGCCAAACAATACCTGCATATTCTCGATGCCTTCCACGAGTTCGTCGCCGTGGTTTGTGCAGGTCTGGCCTGATACAGGATTGGTTAACCGGCGTAGAGAAGGTTGCTCCGAGTCAGCGCCTGGCGCAATACAGAAAGTGGTCTGCTGCACACGATATAGCCTCGACCCAGCGGCGTAGGCTTTGCTGAGCTCTACCGAGGTGTTGCCCTCAGTGCCATGTATCAGTGTCAGGCTGGGGGCACTGCCCCCTGTTGCCGTGACCTGAAAAATATCGGCTGTTTCACAATCGCTGATTAACAGTGTATCGCCCGTTTGGAAGTTTCCCAAGCTACTAACGGGTATCGCACTTCTGGCTGAATCCATATTGTCGTTTACGGCGATTCCACCGCCGCTGGCGCCGCTGAAGGTGATGGTGTCAGAGCTGTTGAGTCCATCGTTGTTGGTGCCGGTGATATCGTTTGATTCATAACTGATGTAGCCGGTGCTGCCCGGACTGATCCGGTTGGTCAGGTCCGCGCCGCGGTAACACCCCCAGAACCCTGCCATGCGCGCATCGCGGCGAATGAATTCCGTTGCAAAGCGGCCGTTTTCCTGGATACGGGCGAGGCCTTCGTTGAAGCGGTAGAGCCGGCTACTGTCGACGTAGACCTTCAGCATGGCGCCGGTCGCTAGCAGTCCGATCACAAGTGCAATCATGAGTTCGATCAGGGTAATGCCCTGCTGTGATCGAGGGTGTGGGTGATGTTGGGGCACTTGTTTGTTTAGGAGCCTCATGGCTGGAACTCGACGATAAAGCTGTCAGCTGCGGTATCAGGATTGCGGTCGTCGTTCCAGGCGACCGTAATGGTGTATATGTCGGGGTCACTGGATTTAAGGCTGACCGTACCTGTACCTTCCGGCAACAGGTGGTCATTGTCGCTATTCCACTCCCAGCTATCGTACTGTGCCATCTGCTCAGAGTCGCAGTCGATCTCAATGTCGCTATCGCTCTCGAACCGGGCGCAAGGAATTGGTTCGGCTGAACTGTCACTGAGACCGTCGTAATGCCCCTCAATTAGCCCCAGACGATTGGCCCGAATTCGATCTGCCATGTCATAGGCCTGGCTGGTGGCATAGGAGCGGTGCAGGGCGCTGGTGTTGTACTTGAGTCCGCTCGCCATCAGTGCCGCCAGCGCCAGCAGGCCAAAAGAAAAAACCGCCAGGGCGATCATCACTTCAATCAGACTCAGGCCTTTCTGCCGCAGTGGAGTCATGATGGGGGTTTGCAACCGCTCACAGACGAATCAGTGGCGATCAGGGTTCGAATGCGGCCGGTCGGCAGCACTTCGATGGCACGAGCATCGCTTCCCCAACCGCGCTGGTCACACAACACAAATGTGCCCGACTGTAGAGTTCCGTCTGGTTTCTGTACGCGCCCATCATGATTGAAGAACACTGCATATTTAAGATTACCAATGCCGTGCAAGGTGGTCTCGCTACCATCAAGCGAACCATGCACTTCGAGCAGGCTGTCATCGGAGTCACATTCTTTATCACCGTCTGAATCAACAAAGACGTGCCAGCCGGATTCCCACTCTATGCCGCTTGTGCCGCTACATTTGCATGTATTGTTGACTGGACGGGGACACGTTACCACGCGGGTGCTGCGCGTGATGGCTTCTGTGCGAGCGAGCATCAACGATGTGGTCAGCGCACCTGCCTGTGACCGAATGCGATTGTTCAGCACAAAATTCTGCAGGGACGGTGCAGCAATTACGGCGACGATTGCGACGATTGCCAACGTGACCAGCAGTTCTATCAGGGTAAAACCTCGATAGCGGATGGATGATCTCGTTAATCGATGGAATACCATGGGTACACGCGAGTAGCTATCCTTTTCAATTGTCCTGATGCTATTTTCTAAGCCCATACGGGGCATTGTAAACAAGGTCATGGAATTCATTGAGTCTGGCGCTATCTATGCCGTTAAAACATCTTGGAATTATGACTGCGCAGCAATGTGGCCCTGTTGTTAGTACCGCCAATGTCGCGGACTGTGACGCGAAAGACAGTGGGTACCGTGTTATCGTCGCCATAGCCAGTGATCGTCAGGTTACTACCGATCGTTTACAGTTTTTTGATCATATAGCGTGGACTCAACGAGACCCCTTGCAGTGCCTCAGCTCCATCGGCGAACATTGCTTTTGAGTTCGTATCTTCCCAGACTACTGTAAATAGATCATTGGGTTCGTCGTCTGTTTGACTGTATATTTCATTTGACGATGTTTCAAAAATCAATTCATCGGTCTTTGTTTACGCCCACCACCCAACTGTCGTCACAAATCGCAAGCCCGCCCATTCAACATCAATATAATCCTCCATCGCAACCCAGCCTAGTCAAAACCAGTAAATCCCGCACTCCCGCCTCCAATTTCGACAAGTCCAGCATTTGCATCATGGTCACACCCCTTAGGGACATAAGTAGGATCTATATCTGTCGTACACCCAAATGTGACTGAACCACCCACATCTACGGCCGTCAGTACCAGAGATTTACCTTTAATATTCTCATTGACTCCGTCTGGCTTGAATTTGGCCATTATCTTTTCATTTACAACTGTCACCGATGCCACATAATTGCCGCTAATATCAGAAGCATCAGACAAGCCTGCTGTTGAATTATCTGCAGGCCATTCACCCGTGGTACTGCGGTATTCCGCTATTGCCGTCTTGGCTCCTGAGGCGAGGACTAGTCCTTCGGCCACCTGTGCTCTAGCCACATAGTTCTGATACTGCGGTATCGCTATAGCCGCCAGTATCCCAATGATCGCTACTACGATCATCAGTTCTATCAGGGTAAAGCCTTTCTGTTTCATGTCATGTCCTACGTTGGTCTATATCAGCCATACAACCACTATATTACACAAGTTATAGCAGTGCTGTAATAACGCTTCCAAATCCATATTTCCCCCATTTCCCACTTCAAAGACAGCGGTCAACAGGACAGTACGGAGTCACTGGATTTAATGCACCGTTTGATCTTCTGGTATTGAACTTTCTTCTCTGGCAAGTTCAATCTGGTACATACAGTAATTCACTGTCGGTTCCAAGAGGTTCTGTACAATCATGATCATGGTGGCCAGTTCAAATTGGTCATACTGTATAAAGTGATCGAGCCAGCCTTCTTTTCTGAATTCTGTCTTGGTCATAGGCCTACCCCTTGCCCAACCCCATTACTCTCAAAATGACATTGATTCCGTGTCATTTTCGGGGATAGTGGAGCTGTTCTTGGTTTGGGTCTGTGTTCCCACAATGAACAACCGGTCGTCTAGGTACATTTCACCGTCCCATAGTTTCACAACAACACCTATTTCTTTCTGATGACAACCGAGTTTGCTTCTAGGAGAACGGTCATAAAAGATGGTTTATTCTATAAAAAGATTAGACAACTTGTACTTTCTCTACTCTAAATTACTACTAATACGACCCTAGGAGACGATTCATAGCTCTTATTCGATTGAGCTCGATGGGATGGGTGGAAGACGATTCATCAGTGAATATGTCTAGCCCCATCCGATATCGATACCCCATTATTCGCCAATACCACTGTGCTGCTGCATTAGGTTTGTATCCAGCTTTATTGGCAAACTCAACGGCAAGATGATCCGCCTGGTATTCATCGGCTCGACTTTCCTTGAGACTCTTTGATACCCAGCCTTTATCCTTACACAAAACGATATGTCCCACTTCATGGGCCAATACAGCTGCCATCTCGTCATCATTACGGAAATCTCGGTACATCCCAGTGTTGATAATTACAATATTTGTCCAACAAGCACCGGCATAAAACCCTCTATCATTTAAGACAAAGAATGTGACGCTATGTTTTGGGAGCCCTGCTACCGATTCAATCCTACGCCCTACTCGTTCAATATGTTGGTTAATCGCCGTATCCTCTATCAAAAGGCAAGGCCGGGATTCTTCGTAGGAGATTCTTCGTTTGGCTATATAACTTTGAATTGGGCGTCGGATACTTGGATAGTCCCAAAGCCCCAAAATAATAAGTAGAAGACGAACCATCCAAAATAAACAACTAATAGAATTTCAAATATCATCAAGATATTATTCATTATCAAGAAAATACAAGGTTAGAGTAAACACCACTAAAAGCATATCAAGATGTGGTGATTCTCTTTGTCATTAATACAGTGGTCGGGTTTTATTCATAGTTGTAACACCCCAGGACTTCCAATGGTCCTATCCTCACAATAGTTGAGCTTGGTTCGTGTTGATACCAATAAGTAATGAAGTAAGATATTTCGTGCCTAGCCATAGTTTCTAACCTTCTATCAACATATCAAGGTATTTTTTTGCAAACTTACTATTGGCTCCTTTTCTTTTATAGATATTGTTGAGTTGTCTTTTGTAGTTAGACCTTTGGTTGTGGTTGTTTGAGGTTGTGTGTTCCAAAGCAAGTTTTATACTTTTCGCCTCCCCTAAATCAGCCAACTGTCTTATTGGCGTCCATTGAGTTATTACCTTTTTATCTCTTACCCATTTCATAAAAACACTAAAACCCATTTTGACTTCACAAAACGGATTGTCGGGATGCCTAATATCATCAGGGGAGGCCAGTTCATCCATTAGAGGTGGTGCATAAGGATAGGCTCCGTCGTGGTCTTGGTGATAACGATATTGATAGTAAGCACTTTCTATTTGTTCCATTTCACGGAAGGAAATATTTTGGTTGTATTGTTCTAAGTGAGAGCCCAGTATCTTTTCCAGTTCGCCTTTGAGTTTGTCTCTTTTCTTATCTATCTGTTGTTGTCGGTATGTCGCTGTAGTGGTCGCCTGAAATACCACATCCGAGCCGAGTGGTTTTAGTTTTTTCTGTAAGGCATCCAACAAGCCTTTTACCTTTGTTTGTTCTTTATCCGTCAGGTCATCAATATTAGGAACCACAGCGTAGAACTTACTACTTACACCTGTAATAGAAAGGTTAGAGGAACGAGATGAACCACCAAGTCGGACATCTTGTTTCCATTTTCTAACCTCGGTAGTAGTGATATCTGTATCTACTATTCCTTCATCAACAGCCATAGACCACTCAGCGTTCTCTAAGGTGGAGTATTCATAAAGGATGTTGTAGTTGGGTGGTAAAAGTTTTTGTATTTTGCGGGGGCCGAACCTGTTTGTTTTTCCAATACCCAACATCATAGACCTAACACTATCTCCAAACGGTAGGCCGTTTTTTAGTTGTTCCCATTCGGGTGGATCGAGCCTGTCCTCAGCTTCAGCGACAAGTGAAGCAGTTTCCAAAATACCTTCGACGGTTTTGTGCCACGACTTTGTTATTTCTTTTTGATAATAGGAGACCGTTTTTTTCTTAGGCTGTGTTGATACGAACTTGTCTGTCTTTTTCTGAAGTTCTCCAAACCTGTTCTTACTTCTTTTTGGTATTACAAAACCTTCCTTTGCCATTTTTCCTCCCGAACAGGTTTTTTATGTAAAAACCCTGTATCACATTCTACCCATTTTTCGTAGGTGTCGCCAGAGATAACTTAGGAATATCTATTTGTATAAATACTACGAGAAAGATATTCCTTAGTTATTCCTGAGATATCTTTTTCCGTATGAAACAAATAAATGACCCGATAAAGCGTGAGGCGATGTGTTCTTCATCTGTTCTTTATGGGAAGTCAAATAAGAGGATGTGAGATGAGATACAACAGACAACTACGAAGAGCAATCTATCGTTGCCCTGAGGTCGTGTTAGACCAGCTGAGGATGGACTTTCAGTTGATAGAAATAAACATCAGGAAGGGAATGCCGTGGGAGTTAGAAAAAAAACGATTTGGGATGAGGATGTGGCTAGGAGATATTTGTGATTGGGCTTATTGGGGGGGAACAAATGTAGTGCCAGCTGATAAGAATATTCATAACAACGAACCTGATAAAAGTTGGGTAAGAAAAATAGAAAAGGCGTGTGGAGAGGTTGTTGAGAAAACAAATAGAACAGTGTTTGGCCGGAGGTACTTTAGAAAAGTTGCCTACCCGACTTCATTAGCCTTTTATGAGAGAGGCGACAAAACAGATGGCAAGCACATTCATACCCTTCATCATTTTCCTTTGGGAACGGTAGATAGGGCATCAACATATTTAGAATGTTTCACGGGCTATTGGAACGAGCACCGAATAAACAAAGGTGTCGGTAGAACATTTTGGTATGAACCCGTAATAGACCAAGATAAGGCTATGAGATACGCCACCAAGAAGATGACCTCCAACTATGAGTTTGGGTGGTTTGCCTTCGGTTAGACAGCCGAACTAAACCCTATCTGTTTTGCCATTTGAGGAATGTTGTAAATCCAGTGGTTTTTGCATTTGTGAAGTTCATTTTTCACTAGCACTAAACCAGTAAATAAAATATGACGGTCAGTAGTATCCCTTAGAGGATTGGCAGTTGAGCTTAGATAGTTAGTAGCTTCTTTTTGGACAATAACTTTTTCTAACCTTTCCGTTTGCAAGAATGAATATGTGTAGAACTAATGTTATCTACACCGTCCTTTCTATTGTCTAATGGTATTCATATTCAAGAGATACCAAAGAGTATAAATAGTAAAGAGTAAAGAGATGAATATGAGAAGAACCATATGGAGATAAAGACCATCACTAAACAACAAGCTGCAAGTTCCCTTCCTATGAATGGTGAGTTTGTGCTACTAAAAGGTGTGAAGAAAACACATTGGAAGTCCTTACCAAAAGATATCCAAAAGGTTATTGATATTTACATCGGTAATGGTTCAGTGGAAGTTATTTTGAGAAAGACCTGATGGAAGATATGGTCGGTAGAGTTGTGGAGTGCCTGAATGAAGGAAACCCATTTATGGACCACAACAGAGTTATGAATACAGCGTTTAGAAAAAGTGCTCATCATCGAAGGCCCAGAGTAAAGAGGCCACCAAAGATAACAGGTGAAAGAGATGAGTTTGAGAAAGACCGTGAAAGGAGAAGAAAGGATGCAAAAGAAATACACCCTAATACTTCTTTGTCTTGGGACGGTCAGCGTTGGTCTGTTCGACAGAAACAAAAGGAAGCGATAGAAAAGAAAATAAACCACCTCAACGAGATATCTATTAGAACTATTGGTCTTGGTGTCTCCCTTGCCAAGATAAAAGGGTTTGCAAATAAAGTTGATAGTGGGATACAGAAACTTCGGTCTCTTGGTAGTTCCTTACAGACAGCCAAAGATGAAATGGAAAGAAACAAGATACAAGGTCAAATAACGATTGTCGATGCCGGAGTTTTACAGGCACTACGGTCGATGGAAATGTATTCATCCCTACTAACCACCGCTGGAACGGTTGGGTTAGAGAGAACCCTAATAAAGAAACTGAAACAGAGAAAGAGGAAATAGTTAGATATGAGCAAAGAGAAACACCACCTATTACTACGACTGCCTGAGGAGCTACATTTATCTCTATCCAAGATAAAACTCCTCACATCACAACCCATTACTTCCCAACTAATAGAAGGGGCGGGAATGAAAGTTATGGAGTTTGAGAAACGGCTAACATCACAAAATCAAGCCACCGACCGAGTGATGAATGCTACGATGAGGTAGTAGTAAATACCTAAACGAAAGAGGCCTCCAACTGGGGGTCTTTTTTTTAGTGTTCTGGTCGCCCGGGACCAACAGAAATCCTTAAACGGATAACTGGGTGTTTCGTACCATCTTTTTGAGTAAGTATTGCCTCGGCTTCTATTCGACTCCATCCTGGTACAGCCGATACCAAATGACCAAGACCGTCAGTGTGGGTTTCGGTACATATCCAGGTCTTACCACCTATCTCAAACTCTTTGTGGTCTGTTCTGTACTGACTAGAAGCACCTTCCCGATATGGAAAGAAATAATCTGCCACTAGTTTCACTAACTCGTTATCGTTTTTGTAATCTTCTTTCATCACATTGTTCTCATTTGTTTTGTTCTTTCCACATTACCAAAGCTTCCAAATAAGTTCCTTTACTGACTTGTAGGTATCCTTGACGAAAGTTTCCATCCCTAAACTTTTTCTTCATCCACGAATAATACCGGTCATAAGATACAACACCACCAACTTTGTCGTATGAAATCTTTTTCTTGTAAGGTTTTTTATCTTGTTGTAATGACCTGACCCTTGCTCTTTGTGTTTTATGTGCCTCTCGAATGTATCCTTTTGCAGCCGAGACACCGGTGGAAGGTCGCCCAGTAAATAACTTCTCTTGGGCTTCGAGGAAATCAAACAGCTGGTCCAAGTAGTAATCAGTATCATAACGGACTACCATTTTTAGTTTTAGTTTTGAGGGTGGAACCAAACCACAATGAGCGAGTTTTTGTTTGACCTGTTTATAAACAGCCTTCATAGACAGTTTTTTCTTTGGTGACTTTGGAAAGGAGAAATCTAGCGGGCATCCGTCGTATTTACAGCGGATCCTGTGATGTTTTGTAGTCCCTGGGTTCCAAGTTCCTTTATCAGCAATAGGTTCTAAAAACTTTTCCAGTCCTTTTCGTAATACTTTGATTTCGGCAGTTATAGTCATATCAAAACAACCCAAATAAAAAACAAACAGTCATTAGGTCGATAACCCAAAGTTGGGTACCAACGGGATGTTGTGGAGTATGGGAACTTAGAGATTTGTTGTCTATCCTATTCCAACTTTGGATAGAAACTTGCAAAAAATACGGACGGAAAATATTTCTGGGAGCAGACCTTTTTACAATAACTTTCCAATAAAGTCCTGTGGCACGACATCGGCATAATAGCTCTCGAGCATCGAAATCGATGTACCCATATTCTTAGCCAATGCCAACAAGTTAGGGTTATTGGTGTATCTCAAACGAAAAGTGGCATAGGTGTGTCTCAAACAATAGGGGGAGTGTTTTATCTTCTTATGTCCGTCAAAGTAAAACTCCACATCCGCCTCTCGTATCACGGATGTAAATATGTCTCTAAATGAGTTTAGTTTCCTCCCATCCACATCACAAAAAACATAGTCCTCCGGGTCTAAGTTATCTACCCGACTTTCTCTTAGGCGTTCCAGAGCACGACGGGCGGTGTATCGACCAACAACTTCACGCCTTTCTTTTCTTTTACCGAAGGATGAAACGCTGACCCGGAGATATTTTCCGTGTTCTGTGTCCTCTACAAACTCACAATCCCTCCATCGTAAGGCCTGACTTTCGGTGCCCGGACGAATGCCGGTGTTTGCCATAAAAAGAATGTAAGCCCGTATCTGGTGCCTACTTCGTTCTATCAACTTATTGTGGCCGTGCTTCCCTTTGTGTAAAAACTTATTGGTTCTCATATGTCTTACTAACTGTAAATATTGGGTCAAGGTGAAAGCGTGTCTCCTTTCCTTAGAAGCCCGGTATGTAAAAGATATTTCCTCACCTGTGTAATAACGGTTCTGTCTCGCCCAAGTCATTACAGTTTTCATAGCACGAACTTCCATCTGTATTGTTCGGCTGGAAACATTATCTTTATGGTTTTTGTGTATCTCTACACCTTCTTCCATTTTTCTACGATAGTAGTTTTTTCTCCAGGCTTCATAGGAGACAAAGTCATTATGAGAAACCATAGATAGCTCAAGGTCGCCGATGTACTCCTTCCAGTATTTCTCTACTGTCTTTTGATAATGTCTAAACATATTTGGTGAGAAGGAGTTGAGTTCGGTAGAGGTGGCGGGAGATGTTGCTTTTATTCCATTTGCATACCAAGTCATAAAATCGCTGATGGTGTCTTTGACTAACTTACCTTTGATAACTTGGTCCCGTTCTTCTTTCCAAGATATTGTTAGATATCTGTACTGTGCAGCTAAGACCGCTTCATCTTGGTTGTCCGTTTTTAGGCTTTCCACGACATATCGTTTCCCATCATTTAGATGCCGTTTGTGTATCTTGTATCTGGCATACCAAATGGTTCCAACTTGATACTCTCGGGGATAGATGGAGATATTTTCATCCACCTTGACCGTGATGGTTGGAGGTCGAGGCATTAGGCAGCTTCTTGCAAAAGACGAGAACAAGTGCCAGAGCCGATGGAAAGGGTCTTACATATTTTATTTAGCGACATTCCAGTATTCCTCAACTCGATGACGGCTGCTTTAGTTCCTTCATTCACATTAGAAGGTCTGCCAATCGCCTTACCGGATTTTGTGCCTTCTCGTTTGGCTCTGTCTAAGCCTTCACGGACACGACTTCTTATCATCTCCCGTTCATACTCCGAAAAAACGGAGAGGAGATGGAACATCATTTTTCCAGTAGGCGTCGATGTATCAATAGCCTGTTGGTGAGAGTAGAGGCCCGTATCTTTGGAGTGAATATCATTTAGGAAAGATACAAGGTCGGATAATGACCTACCTAATCTGTCGAGCGACCAAACTAAGATCCCATCAAACTTCTTTCTATTGTTATCTTCGAGCATCTGGTTGTATGCCGGACGTTTGTCTCGCCCGTGTGCCCCAGAGATACCGTCATCTAAATATTCTTTTACAACTACCCAACCATTCTTATTAGCTACTTCTCGTAATACTTGTAGTTGGGTGGAGATGTTTTGTTGAGAGGTTGAGACCCTCCCATAGATACACACCTTTTTCATCAGTAGAAACCTCCAAATGACTGTAAGTATTTGTTTCTAAGGAGGTTTTATTCTACTTTATATAAATTCAAAAATATACTACATCGTAAGTAGTTGATAATAAACAATTAAAGTTCCACCTGTATCAATCCAGAATTGCCAGCCTTCACCCAGCTTCATGACCCATGCTTTATCGTGAATATCGTGTTGTTCGAGTACCAGTCAACGCTGGCGATCAGCATTGTAGTGTAGCCCCAGTTGAAC
>Ga0310122_10002751_pt1 | contig 11180 bp, 16 predicted proteins | sample CB6_Bottom_1051__FD_203503 | JGI IMG/M metagenome (GOLD analysis project Ga0310122, IMG submission 203503) | Marine microbial communities from Western Arctic Ocean, Canada - CB6_Bottom_1051 | ecosystem: Environmental > Aquatic > Marine > Oceanic | place: Canada: Western Arctic Ocean | collected...
AATAAAAAACGAACCAGAATGGATGCTGAAGTATCGACTAGAAGCCCTTGATATATTCTATCAAAAGCCATTACCAACATGGGGTGGCGACTTAAGTGGCATAGACTTTAATAATATTATTTATTATGTAAAGCCATCAGACAGACAAGAAAACGATTGGGACGATGTTCCTGATGAAATCCGAAAAACATACGATAAGCTAGGTATTCCCGAAGCTGAAAAGAAATATCTAGCTGGCGTGAAAGCTCAATATGAATCCGAAGTAATCTATGGAAGTCTTGAAGAAGATTTAGCGAAGCAGGGTGTTATTTTTCTTAGCACCGACGAAGCTCTGAAACAGTATCCTGACCTAGTAAAAGAGTATTTTGGAACCATCATACCTTCTGCTGATAATAAATTTGCTGCTTTGAATACGGCTGTTTGGTCTGGTGGTAGTTTTATTTATGTACCCAAAGGGGTAAAAATAGAATTTCCGCTACAAGCATATTTCCGAATCAATTCAGAAAATATGGGTCAGTTTGAAAGAACTATTATAATTTGTGACGAAGGATCGGAGATGCACTACGTTGAAGGTTGCACCGCGCCAGTTTGGACTAGCGACTCCTTGCACTCTGCGGTTGTAGAGATAGTAGTTAAAAAAGATGCCAGATGTAGATATACCACTATACAAAACTGGTCTAATAACGTGTACAACCTAGTAACCAAAAGAGCTATAGCGTATGAGAATAGCTTAATGGAATGGATTGACGGCAATCTTGGCTCTAAATTAACTATGAAATATCCTGCTATTTATTTAATGGAACCGAGAGCAAGGGGAGAAGTTCTTAGTATTGCTTTTGCGGCGAAAGGGCAGCACCAAGACGCTGGAGCGAAAATTATTCATTGCGCATCAGATACTTCCAGCCGTATAGTTTCTAAGTCTATTTCCAAAGACGGAGGACGCGCTTCCTATAGGGGGCTTTGTAGGATGAATAAAGGCGTACAAAGATGTAAGTCCAGCGTGGTATGCGATGCGTTAATACTTGACCCCGAAAGCGAATCAGACACCTACCCTTACATTGAAGTAGAAGCACAGGATGTAACTGTAGAGCACGAAGCCTCTGTAAGTAGATTAGGAGAGTCCCAACTATTCTACCTGATGTCGAGAGGTATGAGCGAGTCGGAAGCGTCCACTATGATTGTTAGTGGATTTATTGAGCCACTCACTAAAATTCTTCCAATGGAATATAGCATTGAAATGAATAAACTAATTGAGTTACAGATGGAGGGGTCAGTGGGCTAAAAAGAGGAACACATTTTAGCAAAACGGAAAATAAGAGTTTAGATAAACGAATTAAAAGGAAGGACTTTTGAAACCCTAACGATTGAAAGGTCGATATGAAAAAAGTTCTTAAAATTATAAACAATATATCTTCTAGCATTTACTACATAAGTGGTACTATTTTTTTTCTAGGAGTGATTTATTTCCTAAACAAGTTTTTTAATTCGTGGATGTGGTAAAATGAATACTCTTATTTTATTACTATCTATGTTTATTACTTGTGATATTCCCAGTAATCCCACAACAGGCTTCAAAAGGCTTGACAGGTTTATGCAAAGGATTGAAAGAAGACATTTAAGAAAGATAAAGAGGGTAACAAATGAAAACACTCACGACACTACTGATTATTTTAATGGCTACTGGAACAAGCCAAACCGAAGAAAATAAAACCCCACAGGCAGTTAGACCTTTATCTCTTAGAGAAAAATTAAACAGTCTTACGTACACGCCTGCGGTTAAAGAGTTGGCTAGAGACAGAAGAAGGGCAGCTTTGGACGGTATGTTTTTGGGGCAAAAGAATGGGGCTGTTGGTTATCATCCAATCATCTCTATTCTCCCTCAAGGAAACTCAATGACAACTGGAGTGGTTGTTTCGCCAGATCGTAGATATGTACGGATTGGCATCTTGTTTATTGACACAAGCATTGGGTCAGTTCACACTTTTAATTTCTCCACAGGAGAAGCTCAATCTTTTAATAAAAGGTAGACCAATGAAACTTTATAAGAAGATATTTTACTTCCTCTTGTTAATTCCCATATCTCTTTTAGTCTACGAAATAAGAGAAACCCACATTGACACTAGAGAGGCTCAAGAAGATCTTTTCCTACTTAATGCACAAAGAGCGTCTAACCAACGTACAATTATGGGTCTTCAAGTAAGAATACTTCATTACGCAGAGAGGCATAGCGAAGAAGAACCTTTTGGCACTTGCCCTTTATGCTTTAAGAATATGCTCTTGGAAAAATATGACCATGAATTAATTAGAAAGTTTTTACGAGAAAACGGAATAAACGCGCAAAGCTACTTCGATGGCGAACTTTCCGAAGAAGATTTAAAAATACTTGTAAACAATTAAAACCGTATACGAAATGCCAACAAGAGGGGCGACATTGCTTTATAGTGATGTCGCCCTTTCTTTGTTTGCAATAGAACGACTTATTGGGTATTATTTTAATAGAGCTATACCACTCATGGGTAATAAGAATCAAAGAACTCAAAGTAAAAAAAGAAGGAATAATAAATAATGGCTTTTTTAGATAGCACGTTAGATATCAATCTAGTAACGCCCCTTAACCAGTTGGGGTACGGAATAGTTGGCATCAACATTATGGATGCCCTAACAAAAATGGGTCACAATGTAGCCATTTCTGTTTTAGGACAGCCTCAAGTGCCTCATTCTTATTCTGAGTCATTCAAAGAGGCGGTGAATAACGGCCAGAAGCCTGACTTTGAAGCCCCGTGTATTAGAATCTGGCATCAAAACGATATGTCCCTATTTATTGGCAACGGATTAAAAATTGGATTTCCTATTTTTGAATTAGATAGATTCACAGATATAGAAATTCATCACCTATCCTATCCTGACAAGCTCTTGGTTTGTTCTCAATGGGCTAAGGATATAGTAGTAAAAGAATTAGAGTCTAAAGCAGGTAAAAAGAATGTTGCTGATAATGTTCATGTTGTACCTCTAGGTGTCGATAGAGATATATTCAGAGAAAACATTTCACCTAGAAAAGAAACGACATTCTTTAATTGCGGAAAATGGGAGAAGAGAAAAGGTCATGATATCATTCATGAGGCTTTTGCTAGAGCTTTTACTGCTGACGATGACGTAGAGCTATGGATGATGTGTGAGAACCCATTCTTTGAAAGTGAACAAAATTTCCACTGGGAGCGTGAATATAGAGGCTCTAAATTGGGAGATAAGATTAGAATTATCCCAAGACAACCGACTCAACAGGAAGTTCATGAAGTTATGTCACAGGTAGACTGTGGAGTATTTCCTTCCAGAGCAGAGGGGTGGAATCTAGAATTACTGGAAATGATGAGTTGTGGTAAGCATGTTATTGCGACCGAGTACTCTGCGCATACTGAGTTTTGTAACTCAGATAACTGTAAATTGGTTTCTATAGATGAAACAGAATCTGCGGAAGACGGTGTTTGGTTCTTTGGTCAGGGCGAATGGGCTAAAATAGGCGATAAGCAAATCGACCAAATAGCAGAACATATGAAGGCAATACATGAACTAAAACAAAAAGATGAATTAAAAATTAACCAAGAAGGTATAGAAACTGCTAAGAAATTTAGCTGGGATAATGCAGCGAAGGAGATAATCAATGCCCTCTGATACTGAAAAAGAATGGCAGAAGTTTCATAAAATTTTCCCTACCTATGCTTTAATGAGTATAGAAACTAGACAGGATATATTTGAAGGAATAGCAGAGCATTGCAAGGACGGAATGGTCTTTGTTGAAACCGGAATCTTTACCGGAGGGAGCTTTTGTTTTCTAGGTAGCGAAGTAATAAAAAGAAACAAGTCGGTAGAGATGCACGCTGTAGATAATTTTCTTTTTGAAAATATTTCACCAGAATCCGAAGATGAAGTAATAGAAGCTCACGGGGAACAATGGAGAGGTAATCTATATGGTTTGTTTCTAGATAACGTCGAAAGAAACGGGCTAACAGAGATAACAACGGTACATTCTATGGACTCAATTGAAGCCTCTGAAGATTTTGAAGATGATAGTATAGATTTTATTCATTTTGATGGCAGTCATAACTTTACGTATGTTCAAGACGAAATTTTTGCTTGGACTCCTAAGCTCAAAGAGAATTCAATCATAGCTGGACATGATTATCCATCTCTTCGTCATGTAATTGACCCTATATTTGGAGAGCATTTAACGGTAGTTAATAACGAATCTTATATAGTCGAACTGGGCGAGGGGTTCCAAATTGATTAACGCACTCGTACTATCTAAGAATAGAGCTTCTCAGCTTAGACTTTTGCTAGAAAGCATTAAGATCAATGCTGAAGGGTTTTTTAACGAAATAAAGATTATATACACCTCTAGTAATGATGATTATGCTAAGGGGTACGAAAAACTCATATCTGAAAAAATTCTTGATAATATCGTCTGGGAAAAAGAAACCAATTTTATACAGAATTTTTTAGATGCTTTTGAATTTTGCGAAACTGAATATATATGTGGCATAGTTGACGACTGTGTTTTTTATAAAAGGATACCTCTTGATTCTGAACAAGTATGTAGGGTTATGGCAGACCCATCGATCTTTTGCCTCTCTTTAAGGCTAGGTCTTAATACTTACATACAAAATTTTGCAACACAAACATATGACCCTCTTTGGGTATCAAGCCCTTTCCCGTCGCCAAAATTCAGAGAGGATACTAAAGCTCCTTTGGATTATGATGAAAGTATGGCTTGTGTGAAATGGAATTGGATGATAAGAACTTTTGAAAGTAATTTTGGATACCCAATATCTCTAGACGGTCATATATATAGAGCCGAAACCATGTCAACTCTTTCAAACCATTTTAAGAATGGAGATCAGGGCATTAGTAATCTAAGGCATTGGGAATCACAACTGGCACACAACATTAGAGGTATAGTGGACGAAGATTGTAAAAGAACAAAGCTTCTTGTTAATGTTGCCATGACATCTTTTAGACAGAGCTGCCTAATATCAGCGGCGAACAATTGTGTTCAAGACCCTCCAATGACGGCGGGAACGTTTTATCCTATAAGCGAAGAAGATCTAAATGATAAGTATCTAAATAATGAAGCATTAGACTTAAAGGGGTTAGAACCCCAATTTCAGAATATAAATTCGGCTCATACTGAGTTTGATTTCCGTTTTAAAGACATGTAGAGGAAAGGTTTAGTATGTCCCCCCTCTTCTTACCGGCTGGATATATTAATATTAACAATAAAATAAGGTATGGCAAATGGGGTTTTGGGCTTTAGCTATTTCTACCGTTCTTTATGGTGTCGTTTGCGTCGATTTGATTATCAAAAAGAACTATCCTTTAGCATTGATATTTTTATGCTATGCAGTAGCTAATATAGGATATGTCTGGCTGGCATATCATAAACAATGATTAATCATCTTTATATCAAATATCCGTAACCGAGTGAAAAATGTTTAATCCTTTTAGAAAACACAAAAAGAAACAATCTACAGAATGTCCAGCAAGCATTACCTTCAGGGTGAATGTAGAAGGGGATATATGGATTGATGGAAACTGGGATTCAAAAATATCTCCAACTGCTCCGTACATGTTTGCAGAGTTGTTGGTCAAGGTCTCTAGTGACGAGATGTTTCTGGATACTCTTGTTTTTCTAAAGAAATTTTGCTTAGAAAACGAATCTAAAGATACATATGAAAAACTATTAGTGTTTATACGCAAACTTCAGGATGCAAAGATAAAAGAGAATAATAACGACTTAGTTGTTAAACCTACAGATTTTTTCAGCCTAGAACATAATATAAATGATGATAAAGGACTATTTAGCGGGTAATACAAATAAGCACAAGGTTGTAGTTATAAGACTCTGTTTTCGTCAGGGTGTATAATATTGTGTAATTCTTCCCTTTTATTGGAGTATATAACATGCGACCAAAAAAAATAGCTTGGGAAAACTGGGGTCCCGACGTATTAGATGAAGAAATCATAGAAGAGACTCTTAACAATGAGGATTTTCAAAGTGATGAGGATCTGGCAGAAGAAGCTTTAATGTTTCTTGGAAGAATACCTAAACTTATAACAACACCCTCTGGTATATTTCAGCTGCACGACAAAATGAATGTCCTTAATCAATTTGATTGTTGGATGGGGCATTGTAATTTTGATATAACAAAGACTGTTGAAAAAACCATGGAGTCTATTGAAGGTGTTGAATTTCTTTCTGTTATAGGTAGGTACAGGTTCTTTATAGGCATTGGTAGACTTTTTAATTTCTCTGACGTAAGAATAGAGATAGAAAAAACTTTCTGTGACAATGTTATTGAAGAAACCGAGCCTGATCTTGAGGCTAGTTATACATCTTTATCCGATTCTATTGGTAGTCTAAAAAATCTAGTTTCTGAATATAAGCATTGGGCTATATTTATTGGGGCGGATGGTATGGTAGACTATACAATAACAAATGAAGACAATGACCAAAATTATTTGGACATGATCAGAGAATATGAGAAGTATAAAAAAGAAAACGGTGGAACTATATTACAGAATGAGACGTAATACTAAATGCCTGAAGACACTCTTAATAACATACACTCAATTGGTATAGACTGCCCCTCTAGAGAAATCTATCTTCATGGTTTTCTTGGGCAAACAGAAGAAGAGCCGGGTATTGAGTACAGAATGGCTACAGCTTTTGTTAAGAATATGAATCATCTTACAAAAAAAGATGGTAATATTTTAATACATATGCATACAATAGGTGGAAGCTGGCATGATGGAATGGCTATCTATAATACTATAGAGTATTCTCCATGTCCTGTTGCTATAATTGCTTATGGAAGCGTGTCTTCTATGAGTAGTATAATACTTCAGTCAGCCGGTACACGGCTAATGATGCCAGACACAGAATTCATGCTTCATTTTGGTTCAACAGCCCTTTCTGGAGATAGCTTGGCGGTTATATCAGCCATAGATAATGAAAAAAGAATAAACGACAGAATGTTAGACATCTATACTAAAAGATGTATAGAAGGAGAGTTTTTTAGAAAGCAATACAAAAGCCTTAACAAGGATAAAGTAAAAAGCTTTTTAACTAGAAAACTAAAGGACAAGAGTGACTGGTATTTATCAGCAGAGGAATCTGTTTATTATGGGTTTGCAGACGATTTAGTCGGAAGCAAAAAATACAAGAATACAAAAGATGTAAGGAACTTATAAATTAAATGACGACAGTAACAGATAAAAGTTTTAAGAAGGCTTTAGAAAACCTAGACAATGTTAGGATTATGAATAAGGTTTGTTCTAGATATAGAGCTACTATACCCTATGATGAAATAGAAAGATGCAAACTCATAGCTCTCTGGCAAGCGATGGAAGCTTTTGATCCCGAAGGCGGAAGAAAGTTTACCTCTTTTTTATACAACAGGATAGACTGGGAATGTAAAAAACAGATATATCAAATCAACAGGGTCAGAAGTAGGCATACTTTTAAACAAGATATAAATAAAGTAGATGCTAATGCAGACTATCAAGTGTTAGACATCACAGAACTTTTAAATAAAGTCGAACCAAAATACAGAGTCACTATATATCAAAGATTTTTTGACAGAATGACGATGCAAGAAATAGCGGACAATAATGGATACAGCAGAGAAACAGCAAGAAGGTATATCAATAAAGGCCTAAAAGAAATAAAGAAATGCTTATTGAATTAGCCTGTTACAATCAAGACTCTACTTTTCAAGATATTCTAGAGGCTACTTTTATAGCTTCTCAAAAAGGGTTGGAGTCAGTTGCTATACCTTCTGGGTTTATGTCTAAAGTAAATGGCTTTCTTAACGATCAAAAATTCTCAGCAGCAATTGATTTTCCATACGGGTTAAGTAGCACCCAAGTTAGAGTGCATGAAATAATACTTTCTATTAGGCAAGGGGCATCTTATATAGACCTTGTTATTAATGCTGGTTACATCAAAGAAGAAAATTGGGACGCAATAAAAAAAGATCTAAAATCTTGTGAGGCGGCTTGTAAACCGCATAAAATTTTACTTAGACCAATAATAGAATACAGGCTGTTTCCTTCTAAAACGGTGCTGAATCTCTGCGAGTCACTAGATAGGCTAGGAATAGAGCATATCATCAACTCTACCGGATTTGTTGCAGATGACATTGCTGAGAATCTTTTGTTTTCTTATGAGATTCAAAACAAAACTGGGGTAGCAGTCACGTCCTGTTTAAAAGGAATCCATGAAAAACACTTAATTGCCCTAAAAGAGCTTGATATATATGGGCTGAGACTAATGTCTCCCAAGATAGCTGAAAGCATACTCTAGTAATGGTGTATATTATATAGGACGGGATCATTATATAGGACGATAAGGATATTACTGTGCGCTTATACGAAAGGCTAATACAATGGCAACAAGCACACATAAAGTAAAGGCGACTGATAACTCAGTCACAAATCCGGCTGACAATCCCGATAGCGGGACTGTCGCCAATGGCGGTAACATTTCTGGCTCACTTTTTCAAGCTAAATCCCCAATGGACTTAGTTAGAGGTAGTGATAACCGACTTTCTAACTACGGAAGTCAAATCACAGCCACTCCTGCCCATCTCGCCATATCAAATAGCAATGGTACTATTGCTTTTAATCCCAATACTGCATCTAGAACGAAAGCTAATTCTGGATTTGTTATGCGGGGTGGTGTTGGAAATAACATTTCTGGTATATCTAATTTTAATCCGATTGCTGTAAATGGCTCTGACACTGGTGGTCGCTATACAAGTATTCATAAGAAGCTTGCCAATACCCAAAAAGGTACTTGGGCTGATAGAACCTTTGATATTCTCACTGGTACTTTAGTTAAGGGTACTGGCGCGGGTAGTGCATTCAACTTTACTAGCACGACTAACAGCGCAAGCGCTGCTACTGACGATGCTGCATCTCCAACTAGAGCGAAACCGGGTGAATTCTTTATCCTAAGTACGTTCACTGGTTGGTTAATTAGCACTTCTGCTAATAACGATGCTAGTGGAGGAGCTAGTGGTTCTGGTCCATACATGGACTACAGTGCTATTACTGGCTAGTTTTTTTGTTTACTAAAATATAGGTGTGTACCATGAGTTCAGAAATGCCAGCATTAATTGCTGTTATTACAATAACAATGGGATTAATAAAGGTGATAGAAATGTTGATTACAAAATCCGCGAAGACGGGTTCTGTGTTGACTCAGGAAGAAAAAGGTTGGCTGAGAGGCCTTCATGATCTTCATGATAAATGCGACACAGACGGGACACCACTAGTTTATGTTCCTAGAAGTTGGGCAGAGATTCAAAGAGACATGCAGGTTATGATGACGAAAGTCGTTACAGACCAGCGAAGAATCGCCGACATCTTAGAACGAATAGACAAGAAAATAGATTAGTTACCACAAGGGGCGTAGTCTATTTAGGTAGGCTGCGCCTCTTTTTTTATGGAGTAACAAAATGAAAGAGTTGATAAAAAACAAAAAGTCGATGGCTGCAATTATTACATTGCTAATAGGGATTGTTATCGCCATTGTTAAGAATGGCGGGTTAGAAGGAATTATTATAAATGTTCCGGGCTCAGACCCAATTGAATTAAGGCTCCCAGAGGGGTGTGATTGTAATGAATGTTCTTGTAAAGAAGGCGCGTGTGATTGCTCTGATGGCGTTTGCACTTGCTTTAACTGCCTCAAGATCACCTGATAAAACAGTACTATATGATTTTTGTGATTATCTTGAAATCAACCATGTATATAATATAAATGAGAAGACAGGAGAGTCTAAGTTAAGGTTTGTTCAGTACGTTTGGTGGGAATGGAAAGATTCCATTCTTGTTCCAGTGCTAGACCCTAACACAAGACAAAAAACAGGACTGAGTAAGAGAGGCTCTGGGTTTGTAGTAAGAGAATATATTATAGTTGTTTATGGAAATGGAAATTCACAAAACAAGGCCTACCTTTCAAAGACCAAAACAGGATGGGCATGTATGTACTATGATGGCTCAAGCAGGGCGATGAGGCGAATATTATTCAAATGGATAATCACCACCCATACATTTTATGACTCAGAGCTAGACAATAGGGATATAATAGCTACAGAAGATAGAAACAAGTTTATAAAAAGGTGACAAAATGAAATACCCAAAATTAAAAGCGGAATGGGTCGCTATATACAACGCCCAAGACCCCAAAAAAGGGATTACACATCAATCTTTTAAGGCTTACCTTAATGATGAATTGACGTATGAAAATACCTACGACCCATCCCATAATTTCGCAGAGTTCTTTATTCCTGCTTGGGACGACAAAGGAAAGCTTTTGGTGGAACCTTCAATAGTAACAACAACAGTGCAGGCCATTTCAGATAATTTTTCATCTGATGTTATTACGTCTGAACCTATACAACTATCTAGCGTTGCTATTGAATCGCCATCGAACCTAGAGGTGTTCGTTATGCCCTTTCCTGAAAATTATCAAGAGTATGAAGTTCCTGTGGTTTCAGTTTCTGGAGTTATTTAAATGAGCTGGCAAGACACGCATAAAAATGCAATAATTTTTGATTGGCATAATCACGGCACTCTAAAAAACTTTCTTTTTGATAGGTCTTTAGACGGTAAAGATTCCAGACCTTTAACAAGGTTATTTAAAAGGACTTTCTGGCCATTAGCTGAAAGAAACACCCTTCCTAAAATGGAAGAAGGTGGACTGGACGTGGTTCTGTCTACGTCCTATATACCTGAAATAGAATGGGTAGATGACCAATGGCTTATCAAGGTGCTAAAATATTTGTACCCAAGCGTTCGCAAAAGAGTGTTTGAGCCTACATATTTCGATGCTACTAATGCCATGATGGATTCTATGGAGGCAGAGGTTGAAAAATATGAAGGAAAATTTAAGTTTGTCAAAAGCATAAAAGAATTAGAAAAGTCAATAATAGACGGCGATATAGCCATGATTCATTCTGTTGAAGGGGCTCATAGTCTTAATGGAGAATTAGCAAAAAAAAGAGTAGGTGACACTACAGCTCTACAGCCATTAATAGAAAATGAAATCCTTACCAATCTTGAGCATTTTTATAACAGGGGTGTGGCTTATTTAACCTTAGCTCATTTTTACGATAACCATG
>Ga0310122_10002753_pt1 | contig 11177 bp, 10 predicted proteins | sample CB6_Bottom_1051__FD_203503 | JGI IMG/M metagenome (GOLD analysis project Ga0310122, IMG submission 203503) | Marine microbial communities from Western Arctic Ocean, Canada - CB6_Bottom_1051 | ecosystem: Environmental > Aquatic > Marine > Oceanic | place: Canada: Western Arctic Ocean | collected...
ACTATCAATACAATGTCAATAGTTCAAACCTGGTATCTGTAGATTCTAAACAAAATCTTTTAACATTCAAACTTGCTCTATCGTATTAATTGGAATTAACGGTTGTTTTGTTTTATTTCAGTCGTCCAAGCTTGTAAGACTTTGGGGATGAAGTTTGGATTGAACTATAGACTGTGGTAGGAAGTCCAAAGAAATATTTTATTTTTTGACGTTAAAAGCCTCCCAAAAATTGTTTGTAAAGGTGTTATAATTTGGGAAGCTTTTTTGGCTTTGAATAGAAAAAACTCATTTCTGGATAAGGCAAGTTTTGATTCTCTGAGGGAAATTGATTTTTTGCAAAAGGTTTCCGCCGATACCTTGGAATACCTGGCCTCTGAATGTCAATTGAAAGAACTGGAGGTGGGAGCGGTCTTATTCCAAGATGGGGAAGAGGGCAATTCCATGTACGTCATACTTTCTGGCGAGTTGGTTGTCTCCAAAAATGGGACAGAGATTGCACGCAGAGAAAAAGGGGACTATCTGGGAGAGGTGGCCCTGATTGAATCCAAACCCCGTTCTGCCACCGTAATAACAGCGGTACCCACCTTGTTGTTGGAAATATCGAAGGAACAGTTCCAAACCAAATTGTCTGCGAGTCCGGATGTCTTGATGGCCATTATGAAAACGCTTTCCAGTCGGGCGAGAGAAAATTTGAAAATTTTTGAATCCCAGGATTCAAGAAGGGTTCGATTCGATGATCTGGAAAGTGCAAACAAGCTTGAACAGCATGTGAAATATTTAATGCAGGAAGCAGGGTTAACAAGTCGGGAGGCCGATGTTGCCCGCCTGATTTGTGATGGCTTGAGCGATAAGGAAATAGCTGATAAGTTGAGTTTGAGCCATCACACCGTCAAAGACCACCTCAAAAAGATGTATGCCAAATTCCGGGTTCATGCCCGGGCCCAATTGGTTTCCCTCATGTATAAGTAGCCAGCGTGATACCCCTTTCGGGGCATGCGTGATATTTCCTCATTAACCTTCATGCCCTGAAAGGGTAAAGGCAAATGATGAGCATAACGCGCTGGACCCGACTAGCAATAACTTCATTTGGCAAATAACCGTTTTTCTCGGCTAAAAGAGCCCTTGCCGTTGCCTCTTAGTGGAAAGGGGGTTTTCGTCTGGCGCTGGGTGGGATATAATATTACAATAAACAATAGCTTATATTCCAAACCCCAAATTATGATCCGTCTAATTAAAGAAGATGTCCAGGTTGCCTTGGATAAAGATCCTGCCGCGAGGAATTTCCTCGAGGTATTGATTTTGTACCCTGGAGTTCATGCCTTGATCGGCTATCGGCTGACTCATGGCTTATGGAGTATGGGGTTTAAGTTTCTTGCCCGGGCCATTTCCCAATTTTTTAGATGGATAACAGGTATAGAAATTCATCCAGCCGCGAAAATTGGTCGTCGGTTTTTTATCGACCATGGTATGGGGGTTGTGATTGGAGAAACTTCGGAAGTTGGGGACAATGTATTTATTTACCACGGGGTGACATTAGGGGGCTTGGCGACTAAAAAGGCCAAACGCCATCCTACCATTTCTGACAATGTAGTCATCGGTGCCGGGGCACAGGTTTTAGGTCCGGTCCGCGTTGGCCGAAATACGAAAATAGGTTCAGGTTCGGTAGTTCTCCAGGATGTTCCTGAGTATTCCACCGTTATCGGGGTTCCCGGAAGGGTGGTCTTTTCCGGCATCTCTTCAGATGTGGAAGATGATGAGGGGGTGGAATCCTTTCCCGATCCCGTGGCCCGGGCGATTGAGTGCATGTTGGACCGGTTGCCCCAAATGGAAAAAGAAATCCGTCAGTTAAAGGAAATCCTGAAACAGAAAGGGATAGACCCCCCAGTTGAAATGGATTCCTCCAATATAAAACAGGTGTCAGGCCAGTCTAAATCCTAATTTTAGATCGCTTGTAAAACAAAGGTCTTCCTGTTAAAACCCGCACCCTTTTTTCGCACTCTGGTTTAGCTGATATTTCTCGCGGATATTTTAGGTACTTTAAATTTGGACAAAATTTATCTTGACCATAATGCCACCACACCGATTGCTCCAGAAGTTCTACACATCGTAACTTCTGTATTGCGGGACCAAGTGGGCAACCCTTCCAGCGTGCACTCTATGGGGAGGTCAGCCCGCGTCTTGTTAGATGAAGCCCGGGAACAGGTGGCTTCCCTCATTGGGGCCTCTCCATCAGAAATTGTTTTCACTAGCGGAGGGACAGAGGCGAATAATTTAGCCTTGCTGGGAGTGGCTCTAGGGATAGGTAAAACAGGGGGACATATTGTTACCAGCCAGGTAGAACATCCCTCGGTTTTAAATCCATGCAGGCAACTGGAGAGTATGGGTTTTGTTGTAGACCGGCTGAGGGTCGATGAACTTGGGCGAATCGATTTGCAATCTTTGGAAAACTGTCTAACAGAATCGACTCTGCTGATTTCCCTGCAACATGCCAACAGTGAGACCGGCGTTTTGCAGGATATCGAAAAAATTGGGGAGATCGCCAGGAAAAAGGGAGTATTGTTTCACACTGATGCGGTACAAAGTGTAGGTAAAATTCCGCTTCGGGTGCAAGACTTGCCTGTCGACATGTTGTCCATTTCAGCGCATAAACTGAATGGAGCCAAAGGAGTTGGAGCACTTTTTTTAAAAAAGGGAAGCCCGGATTTGTTTTCACCTGTGTGTGGGGGCAATCAGGAAAAAAAAAGAAGAGGGGGCACGGAAAATGTGGCGGGAATAGCGGGTTTTGGTAAAGCCTGTGAGTTGGCTCAGAAACGTGTGGATTCCTTGGAGTTCTTAAACCTTTCCTCTTTGCGTGAGCACTTTTATCAATTGGTGTCCACTCTGATTTCAGGAGTGGAAATTTTTGGTGACCTGGAGAACAGACTTCCTAATACTCTGAACTTGGGATTTGAAGCGGTTGAAGGTGATACTTTGCTGATTAGCCTGGATATGGCAGGGGTGGCAGTTTCTACGGGATCGGCTTGCAGTTCGGGGAGCGGACTGCCTTCACCAGTGCTGACAGCAATGGGTATACCTTTTGATAAAATCAACTCATCTATTCGTTTTAGTTTTGGTTGGAGCAATACAACGGCAGAAATTGAAAAAGCCGTTAAGATTTTGGCACAAACCGTATCATTAAATCGGACTGGAACCCCTGCTGACGTGAATAAAAAACTAATGAAAACCCTTTAAAATTCGATAAATATGAAATATATTGAGGGGAGTGAACCGTTCACAATGACGTTGACATTTTTGGGTCAACCCTATATAATTCATTGATTATTAAGGGGTAACTTATCCCTATTAGAATTTGATGGAGTTAGATATGCCACCCGCCAACATTTTCACCTGCCTTATTTTAATTTTGGTTCTTTCCTTTTCTTTGCTTTTTACCAGTTGTAGCTATCTTCCCTGGGTCGGTGAAGATGACGATGACCTGGCTTTTGAAGAAGATTTTCCTTTTGAAGATGAGAGAGTGGACCGTGGTGAAAGGCGCCGTGGTAGAGGTGATGATGAGTTCAGCGCCAGTGAGGATGATTTTTTTGCTGAGGATAAGGGATTCTCTGATATAGATGCAGACGAGGATGGTTTTATAGAAGGGGACCCGGATGGATTTGCCAGTATAGACCAGCGCACTGACAAGAGTGAGTTGAAAGGTGATGTGGAAAGCCTTCAAAGTCAGCAAGAAGCGCTGATCAGCAAAGTTCGGGAACTGGAAGAGATTTTGAGCGTCTTGGAGCCCAAGATCAATGCTGCGAGCGAAAGGCTGGAGAGTGGCATCTCGTCGGTTACAGATTCTTCTGACTTTCTGGAGCCTGAAGTCGAGGATTTAAAAGCACAGATGGCCCGGCTTAACGAAGAGATCACCCGAATTAAAATGCAAAGATCCCAAGCCGCGCCTGTCCGCAAAAAGAGAATACGTAGGACACGTGCAAAGAATCCCCCAGAGTATGACAAAGCTCTGGCGGCTTATCGGAGCAGGAACTATGACGAGTCCATTTTGCTATTCCAAAATCTGGACCTGAGCAATCCTCCAAATAAACTCAAGGATAATATTACTTTCTGGATCGGCACCAATTATGTGGCGCTGGAAATGTATGATGACGCGATCCTTCAGTTTGAGACGGTTTTAAACAAATTTCCCAGAGGGAACAAGGTGCACGACTCTCGTTACATGCTTGGTATTACCTATTCCAAAAAGGGGGAAACCAGTCGTGCGGTTGAAGTTCTGGAGGGTGCTTTGAAGAAGAATCCTCCTGCCGAAGTGCGTGGAAAAATCCTTGCACAATTAAACCAAATTCAGTAGCTAGCCTCCTTACTACCTTTCCCCCCCCACTTATCGGTTGAAGCCGGTGGATTTTTGGGTTATTCTCCTTTCATACAGGCTGTGTTGTGCGCAGGCTTTTTCCTGTTGTCAATAACTCCTGACCCCTCTATTTACGGTGGTTTGAGATTTCGTTTCTTCATACAAAACCCTGTATTTTTCAATTAATATTGGTTTAGAATCCTTTATTTCCCTAGAAAACTAAAATTCCAGCCGGAATGATAAAAAGGGAAGAAATCGAGTTCTTTTGTCATATATGATTAGGAAACACGGTCAATTTTACCTGACTATCTTATTCTTCCTTGATGCTTTGGCAGTAACTCTCTCCTGGTTGTTTGCTTATTTAATCCGTTTTAAATTGGAGCTCATTGCTCCTTCTGGTCCCATACCCAGTGAAAATATGTACTTGTATGCACTATTACCTATTTGGATGGTGTTTCTTTTAAATGGCCGGGTGTTTGGGCTTATTTATCCATCAAGCACACAATCCAGACCTAACCAGTTTTTTGGGGTTTTGAGGTTGACCTCCGTATCGGTTCTTATGTTAATGGCCTTCACGTTTTTCATCCGTGATTTAACCTTTTCCCGGATCATGGTCGTTTATTTCTGGATCATCGCTACTATTATGTTGTTTCTTTCGCATCAACTAGTGGGTTTCCTGGTCAAAGAGATGCACATTAGGGGAGTGAATCTCAAGAAAGTGTTGATTGTAGGGGCAGGGAAACTTGGACAGAAAGTTGTGGAACGGCTGGAAAAACACCCGGAAATTGGTTTTTCGGTAGTGGGCTATTTATCCCACTCTCCCGAAAAAGTGGGGAAGACTTTTATGGACCATAAGGTTTTAGGCGTTTATCAGGAGTTGGTCCGAGTTATTCGTGAAAATAAAGTGGACCAGATTTTTATTGCGTTGCCTTTAAAGGCCCATGATCGTCTTGAGGAAATATTAACCTCTCTGGGGGAGGAAACTCTTGACATTAAATTGGTGCCCGATCTCTTGCGCTATATGGACTTACACTCAGGAGTGGAAGAACTTGATGGAATGCCGCTGATAAATCTCTCTGAATCTCCTCTTTACGGATGGAATATTATATTGAAGCGGGTTTCAGACATTGTCTTTTCCGGATTTGCCATCATTTTGACCTTTCCCGTTATGGTTCTCGTTGCGATAGCCCTAAGGCTGGAATCCCGTGGACCGTTAATATATCGGCAGGAGCGAATGGGGTTGGATCGTGACGTGTTTTGGATGTACAAGTTTCGATCCATGAAAGCTGAGGCTGAGGATCAAACCGGACCGGTTTGGGCCAAAGAAAATGATGATAGGCGCACCCGAGTCGGTACGATTTTAAGGTCGACTAGTTTGGATGAGCTTCCTCAATTGTTCAATGTATTCAGGGGGCAAATGAGCCTGGTCGGTCCACGGCCTGAACGGCCTGTGTTTGTGGACGAGTTCAAAAAATCCATTCCCTTTTATATGTTGCGATTGAAGATGAAGGCCGGTGTAACCGGGTGGGCTCAAGTAAACGGTTGGAGGGGGAATACCTCTTTGCAAAAAAGAATAGAGTTTGATTTATATTATATTAAAAACTGGTCTTTATTATTTGATTTGAAAATTCTTGTTATGACCTTATGGAAAGGGTTGATCAACCGGCATGCCTACTGATTCTAAAGTCATAGCTGTTATTCCCGCGCGTTGGGCCTCCTCCCGGTTTCCTGGCAAACCCCTCGCTCTCATCAAAGGGAAACCGATGGTTCAATGGGTTTTTGAACAGGCCTGCAAAGCGAAAAGTGTTTCAGAAGTGATTATTGCCACCGATGATGACCGCATCTTTAAGGCCGTGAATGGTTTTGGTGGAAATGCAGTCATGACCTCGTTGGACCATGAGTCTGGAACCGACCGCATTGCCGAGGTGGTTCGTGATAGAGAATGTGAGATCGTTGTGAATGTGCAGGGCGATGAGCCGTTGATTCCACCTGGAAATATTGATCGTATAGTTCAGCCTTTGCTGGAAGGAGCTTTAGAGTCGACCGTCACGTTGAGGATTTTAATTAAAACACGCGATGAATTGATGGATCGAAATATTACAAAGGTTGTAGTGGATAGTTCCAATTCAGCATTATATTTTTCCAAAGCTCCCATACCCTGGGATAGGGATGAATGGGGAGGTGATTCGATGCAAAATTCATCATTCGACCCCTTGAAACCTTTCTGGTATAAACATATTGGCCTGTATGCCTACAGGAAAAAATTTTTGATGGAGTTTGGAGGTTTGCCCGAATCGGGTCTTGAGAAAATAGAAAAGCTTGAACAATTGCGCATCCTTGAGAGTGGATTCAAAATTAAAGTCGTTGAAACGAACCTGGACTCGATCGGTGTGGATTGTGAAGCGGATTTGGCGATGATAGAAAAGCGTTTGGCCGTTTTACCCTGAACCTGAAATTGATGAGGAATATTGAGTGTTAAAACGAACTAACGGTAAAAAAGTAAAATACATCTTCGTCACAGGTGGAGTTCTATCATCTTTAGGCAAAGGGATTGCGGCTGCGTCCATAGGTAGTTTGCTGGAATGTTCCGGTCTTAAAATAACCATCCTCAAGCTTGACCCCTACATCAACATAGATCCGGGGACGATGAATCCGTTTCAGCACGGAGAAGTTTATGTGACCGATGATGGGGCGGAAACCGACCTGGATCTAGGGCATTACGAACGGTTCACCCACGCAAAAATGCGCCGGGCCAATAGCGTCACCGCCGGTCGCATTTATTATAATGTCATTCAAAAAGAACGCAAAGGGGAGTATTTAGGAGCCACGGTTCAGGTGATTCCCCACATTACTGATGAAATCAAAAAGCATATCCGCTTGGTTGGCAGTGGCGTGGATGTGGTGATTTGTGAAATCGGGGGGACAGTTGGTGATATTGAAAGCCTGCCTTTTCTGGAAGCCATTCGTCAGTTTCGCTTTGATGTTAAACCCAAGGATGTACTTTATGTTCACCTGACTCTTGTTCCTTATATTAAAACCGCAGGTGAATTAAAAACCAAACCCACTCAGCACAGCGTTCAGAAACTGCGGGAAATTGGTATTCAACCAGATGTCCTACTATGTCGAACTGAGAAAAAACTTTCTAAATCCATCAAAGAAAAAATAGCTTTGTTTTGCAGTGTCGAGACAAACTCTGTCATCACCGCTATGGATGTCACCTCCATTTATGAAGCCCCGCTTAGTTATGAAAAAGAGGGAATTTGTAAAATCATTCTGGAAAAATTAGGGATAAAGGGAAAAGAGCCGAATCTGGAACGGTGGCAAAAGATCAACCAGGTTTTGCAAAAGCCGGATGGCGAGGTCAAGATAGGAATTGTGGGCAAGTATGTGGACTTGAAAGAGTCCTATAAAAGCCTTACGGAGGCTTTGGTTCATGGAGGGATTGGTAATAAGGTCCGTGTCATTTTTGACTGGGTGGAAGCAGAGGCCCTTGAAAAAGAGAACGGGATCACGTTGTTGAAAGCATGTGACGGGGTTCTGGTCCCCGGAGGATTTGGAGAACGGGGTATCGAGGGCAAGATCAGAGCGGTCCAGTTTGCCCGGGAAAACAAGGTGCCTTTTTTTGGGATTTGCCTCGGCATGCATTGCGCTGCGATTGAGTTTGCGCGGAATGTTGCCCATCTCAAAAACGCAAACAGCGGCGAGTTTTCCACTACATCCCCCTATCTTGTTATTGATCTCTTGCCCGATCAGAATACCAAAGGAGATAAGGGCGGAACCATGCGTTTGGGGGAATATCCCTGCCAATTGAGAAAAAAATCCAATGCTTATAATGCGTATGGAAAAAGGGAAATTGAAGAGAGGCACCGTCATCGTTATGAATTCAACAACATGTACCGCATCCAAATGGAAGAGGCAGGTCTGGTCTTTAGCGGCTTATCGCCCAACGGCAATCTGGTGGAAATCATAGAAGTGAAAGACCATCCCTGGTTCCTGGCAGGCCAGTTTCATCCAGAGTTTAAATCCTCCCCAATGAATCCGCACCCCTTGTTCCGGGACTTCATTGCCTCATCCCTCAAGTACAGAAGCAATAATCATAAGAGCTGAATCAAGGCGCTTTTTATATACTAGCCAAGTGCTTTAATACTCTAGCTTGATAATTGTAGGAATTGACACCCGAGCCATTGTAGCGACGCATGGCATAAGGCCAGTCGCAGGGAAAGTTTTTGCGGATCGGAACACCTTTGTAAGAGCCGGGGTGGTATTGGGTTTTCTTGAAGGTATTTTTGGAGCCTTCGTAGTAGGGGGGTTTCTTCTGCTACGATATCTTGTTTTCCCACCTTCATTGCGCAGGTTTTACAATCCGTTAAATAGCGCGAGTCATTTTCTTCATATTGACAGACTAACGGTTTTTTTTGAGTTCTACCATCGGCAAATCGGTCATCTGCGCGTCTTCCTCCGGGTGGACCGGTGACAAAGTATTCAAATTTGTCCCTCAACTCTGTAATAGCTTTGCTGATGTTTCCTCGTATACCGACCATGAAGTTTTTGACTTCACTTTTCTTCGGCGGGTGATGAAACAGGGTGAATTGTCCCAGGCCATAACCGCGCGAAGTGATGATATATTTTTCCCCTGCGTTGGTGTCCATTCCCACCACTATATAATTGTCCTCATCAGCACCACGGGGAACATAGAAGTGCTTGAGATTGGATTCCTGTTTAAATATGGCTTTCAGGAAAGGGAGCGGGACATCGGTAGAAGTCAAAGCATCCAATTGCGCAATAACTTCCCGGTTCGCGTCTTTAGGGTTTTCGGCGAAGGGGAGTTTGGGATACTTTTTATCATCCAGCATATCAGAAATGCATTGGGCCAGCTTCTGATCGACTACACCCGTTACATCGACCACACGTCCTTTATTGTAAACGATGATAGAAACCGGAGCCTCTCCATCATTCTGAGAACCAAAGTTGTTGAGCAGATCGTGTTGCAGAGCTTTGACGGCCCGCTCGGTTCCGCGCCCAAAACCACCATCAATCCAGCGAAACAGATAACCCAGTTGCCTGAGATCTCTTTGCAAATCTTTGATCTGAGATTTGGATGCGGTAGTCGAACCCCGCTTTAAAATAAGGCCAGATTTTTTGTAGCTTCTAGTCGGCATAAACTTCTTTTGCCAATGAAATAAGTTGGATTAATAAGGAGAGTTTATTACCTCTTATGATATTGGCATATCATAGCGTTCTGTATATTTCTTAATTCGTGCGAGAGTCTGTTCTTTTTTATCCCACTTGTTTACCCTGAGCCAGTCAATGGCAAGCTTTTCTGCGATAATTTTCCCGACCTCATCGTCTTCCCAGTAACCGGTGTGACTGAGGGGGGTGCCTCCAGAAATAAATGAGCCGACAGAAACATTCAGGTCGGCAGTCACCGCTTTTTTACAATACGAGTTTACCGGGCGGATAGGGTAACCGACAATATCATCCTCATCGAACAGGTTGATCCAGACCCCATTTTCATCCTGGACCTTTTGCGGCTTGAAATTTGCGAAGGGGTTTCTTTCGGATTGATGGTTGTAAAACCGGTTGGCATACAGGGCTATCGGGCTTCCCATGGTGAAAAAGTTTGAGAAGATGGGCTGGTATTTAGGTTCAAGTGTGTCTCGCTTGTCGTATAAATAATCCGATAGAACCACTGTGCCAAGACTGTGCGAGACAACGGTAAGAAGGGTGTTCTGATTTGGGTTGGTGTCACCTGACAAATTTTGAATCAGACCATCGATTCGGGTTTGGATAGCATTGTACTGTGAATAAACATCCGAAGCCTTACCCTTGAAATAGGAGATGGCGTCGCCGAGATAATCGACAAAGAATTTTCGCGCTTTAATCCAATCGACATCCGTATCCGGATCGTTGAACATCCTGTCTTTGAGGGTGTCTTCACCGTCCTGGGTGATGTCCGCCCAGAGTCCTTCCCGAAAAATCAATGCGTCATCCTGGCCTTCCCGGTCCCCTTGACCCATATGCTGGAGCGCCTTTTTGAAATTGGATCGCAGGTTTTCCTGCATGTCCTAGCTGAACCCTTTTTCCTGAGCCCCTATACCGTGAACGATGAAAACGGCTAATCGTGTGTCCATTGTAGGCCTCTAGAAATTAAGTTTATTGTTCAATTTGATTTGTCTTTATTTGAAAAGCCCATCAAACATTTTATACCCCCTGAAAATAGTTTTTGTGGGTACTGCGTATTTAAGAGTGACCGAGTACGAAGTTTGGTTCGCCACATTTTTAGTTATAGTATTGCTATTATTTGTGGTTTGCAGGGTTTTGCCATATTGGATGGAGCGTCCAATTGAATAGGTGCTAAAAAGAAGTCGAACAATTTAGTTCCTTTTCCAGCTTTAATAGAGTTTTCGTTGTCCAAATCCAATATCTGGAGCAGTATAGGTTTTTTAAACCAACCAAAGCCAACCGTCTGTGTCTCGGTAACTGTGATGCTAGCCGCCGGGAGTGATGTGCCAGCTAAACCAGATGACTTGGCTACATCTGTATAACCAAATGATCCAAAAATTGCCATGTTTCCAAAAAATATTTTTGGTGCATATTTAAACTCCTTTTTCTGGCAATCCTCAGAGCAGTGTTTTTCTTGAGAAAAGGCAGTGGATGAAAAAAGTAAAGACATGAGTATCGTCACTGACAGGGTTAATAGAAAATGTTGGATGAAGGATTTGCGATTTAACATGAAGATCTCCTCTTGTTAAAAATTGTAATATTGCCGTTAGTCTAATATTTAAATCCGAATGCCAAAACATCATAAGATTAGTTCTGTAGACAAATATTG
>Ga0310122_10002754_pt1 | contig 11165 bp, 11 predicted proteins | sample CB6_Bottom_1051__FD_203503 | JGI IMG/M metagenome (GOLD analysis project Ga0310122, IMG submission 203503) | Marine microbial communities from Western Arctic Ocean, Canada - CB6_Bottom_1051 | ecosystem: Environmental > Aquatic > Marine > Oceanic | place: Canada: Western Arctic Ocean | collected...
CGCTCCGGCGCCGGAGCGTCCCTGAAATCAACTGTATCAGGCTACTCGTTGCCCAGCTCCTTGGCAACCCACCACCCGCTACCATGTCTGGCGGCGGGCCCTGGTGCCGGACAGCTCCAAGAGCCTGAGGGTCGTCCGCCAGTTCCGGATCGTCGTCACCGTCTGAAGTCTCGCGTCGAAATAGGCGTTGGTCAGCTTGGTGCGCGCCATGCCGTTCGGGCACCGGAGATAGAGCTCGCGCTCACGTAGCGTGAACGCGTCGGGCGGTGATCGGTGGGGATCGAGGGTGGCGCCCTGGGCGGCGCTCGGACGGTTGGCCAGGAACCCGACATGGAGCAGACGGAGATCGGTCCCCAGTTCGATGAACGGGTTGGCCTTGACGATCCGCTCGAGTTCCCTGGCCGTGCGGGTGACGAGCGGGACCTGGAACCCGAACGCGATCGCGATCGATGCCGTGACGGCAGCGGGTACCTGCCGGGCTGTGGCGGCGGGTGCCTCGAAGACCACGTTCCCGCTCTGGATGTAGGTACGAACACGCTGACACCCGGCCTCCTCGAACATCGTGACGAGGCGTGCCATCGGCAGGGTGTTCCGGCCACCGACGTTGATGCCGCGTAGCAGCGCGACATGGGTCCCCGCCTGTGGCTTCCGGGGTGGCTGTGCTCCTGGCATCCTCTCCCTCACCGTCCGGTCACGCTCTCGGTGGTGAGTGTCCGCAGAATCACATCTCTCGTGCGCTTGATCAGCTCTGGCAGACGCTTCGCGTCGTAGTCCCGTGTCTCGATCGGCTCGCCCAGGATGACCTCGACCGGTCCCGGCCGCGGCGCCAGCGTGGTGCAGGGCAGCAGCTCGAAGGTGCCGCGGATCGTCACCGGCACAATCGGTACGCCAGCCTTGAGCGCGATCTTGAAGGCGCCAGGCTTGAACTCCTGGAGACGGCCATCCCGCGTGCGTGTGCCCTCCGGAAACACAGCGAGCGACGTGCCGCCACGGACGCCGTCGATCACGCCGCGTAGACTCCGAGCCGTCTTGTGGCGGTCGCGGCGGTCGATCGGGAAATGACCGGCGGTCCAGAGGTGCCAACCCATGAGCGGTACGAAGAACAGCCCTCGCTTCGCCATGATCCGGAACGGGTGCGGCAGGGCGAGCAGTGCCGGGGTGTCGATGAGGCTCGAGTGGTTCGCCATGTAGACGTAGGGCTGGTCCGCACGGACGTGTGCGGCACCGTGGACCGTGATGCGGGAAAAGATCGACCATGCCACGAGCCGGCCCCACCAGCGCGCGCACCAAAACTGCATCGCACCCGTCCGGTCGAACGGCCACAACAGCAAGGACACGCTCGCCATGAGCGCGGTATGGAGATACCAGAGCAGATTGGCGAACGGCGCCCACATCCAGGCAAATAGGGTCTTAAGGACTCTTTTCCTTAGCATCGGCGGCTGGCCGGAGAGGCGGCAGGTGTCTCGACGCGCCGGTCCCTCGCAGGTGGCTCAGGACTGCGCGTCCCCGCGGAGACAGCGTGTAACCGGGATCGTGGCTGACGGTCAAACCGAGGGTCTTCAGTTTTCGCACCTGTAGTTTCAGCCAGTCCCTCTCGCACCCGAGTTGCTCGGCCAGCACCCGTGCAGCCACGTCGGGATGTTGCTCGATTGTGGACAGCAGGCGTTCGGTCCACGGGCCGGCCGGTGCCCTAGCATCGAGTCGGTGCAACCGGGTGCGCACCGCGTCCAGCTCGTCGCCCGACAGGACAGCACGCTGTCGGAGGGCGATCCGCGGGTCTGCCCCCGCATACTCCAGTGCGATACGGAAGATGGTTCCATCCCGTGCGGCAAGTTCGCTCAGCAGCGCCGTCTTGGTGGCGAAGCCGGCCTTGACGACGTCGGCCCGCGGTATGCGTGGTTCTCTGACCTCGCGCACATCGAGGATACTCAAGACCCCGATGGCGGTCTGGAGCGTCCCGCCTGAGCGGACGGTCGGCTTCTGCCATCGACGAAAAACCAGCGAGATCTCACCGCGCTTGATCCGGTCCAGCACGGCCATTCGCAACAACATGGCTAGAGTCCGTCAGGGGCCGCCTGACCCCGGTCTCGCGGTCGACCCCGGTCAGTCACCGAGGCAGGGCCGACCGGATCTGCAGTAGACGGATGAGCGCCTGGGCACGCGCAAGTGGGCCAGGTTGCTCGAGGAGACCCAGTCGGTCGAGTGGGTCTAGCTGCATAACCTGGGCGATGCCGTTGACGAGGTCCTCATCCCTCAGCCCGCCCGGAACCTGGAGTCCAGGTAGCCCGGATGGGAGCAGCGCTGATAGCTCCTCACGCAGGTCGCTCAGGGTGACCCGGTCGGCCTCGGTCAGCTCCTCCGGAATCTCCTCCACGTGGGCGAGCCGGTAGGAATGACTCTGGTCTTCGCCCGTGATACGAAACTTGGTCAGTCCCCGCAGCAGGATGTTGTAGCGGCCGTCCGGCAGTGCGTCGACCTCGGCGATGAAGCCGGCGGACCCGACCGGGTAGACCGGCGGCTGGCCCTCGTACTCCGCCTCGTGGCCCGGTTCGAGCAGCACCATCCCGATAAGCCTGTCCCCCTCCAGAGCGTCGGCCACCATATCGCGGTAGCGCTGTTCGAAGATGTGGAGCTGCCGGCTCGCGTGCGGGAACAGCATGACGTCCTCGAGCGGAAAGATCGGAATCGTCGCCGGCAGCGTGCCGGGTACGAACGCGTGGGGCGGCGGCTCGGCCTGTGCCCGGACCGATATCGGCGTGCACAACGCGGCGACGGCTCCCAGCAGGCAGATGCGTCGAGTGACTGTCATATGGTGGTAAGTCCTTCAGCGCCGCTGGGCGCACGTCTGTGCGGTCACTGTTCCTAGTGTAGTGCGTCCCATCCAGCGTGACCTGTCGAGGACCGCTAGCCCATCCAGAAGCCCTTTCGGTGGGACACACCCAGCACCTTCCTGCATCTCGCGCAGAAATACACATAGCGGCGACCGAGGAACCCCTCGAGTTAGCGGTAGTGGACCGTGCCCACTGGTTCTGCGCAGTGCGGGCACAGAGGTGTCACGTCGTTCCGTTCTTCGACCCGAATCACGTGGCTCCTCCTGCCCGTCATCTACGTCCTGGCGCAGGGCCTATTCGCCGCGCCGCGGGCTGCACACCCGCACGCCAGCCGTAGTGAAAATCCCGCGACTGCCATCGAGTAACCTCGTTTTCGGACGCCCGACGCTACTGCGGGTTCACCTTCGTGCTCTGTGTCGACACACATTGCCACCGGCCGTCGTGCAGCACCCACACGTCGGTGTAGCGAAACGTCACTTCTGCGCGTTCCCCCTGCCGAATGCCCACGAGCCGCAGCGTGAACCAGACCACCGCCGTCTCACGGTAGACCCGTACCGTGAAGTCTTCCTGAATGGCTGACAGCACCTGCTGATTGAACTCTGCGGTCAGCGCCAGCTCTCGCGCCTTGTCGCCCCGGCTGCCATCGTCGTACGTGGCCGTGAACTCGTCGGCCAACAGGCCTTCGATGAAGGCGACATCCTGACGATAGAACGCCTCGTTCCACCCCTGCTCGAGCTCGATGAGGATCTCTTGATCTGATTGGAGCGGCGGCCTCTGCCCCGCTGACGCAGGAACGGCCCAGAGGGCCGCAAGGACGCAACACAGCGCGTGACACAGCCATTTCATCCCGCATTCTCCTGTCAGTATCTCCCGTCACCGAGACTCGGCCGACGACCGTGGATACAGGTCCGGTCCGTCTGTCGACGACTCGGTCTGTGACATTCCGGTGCGCGCTCCGTCCGTTCGTCGTATCCGAATGCGCATCATCTGATCGCCGCCACGCTGAAACTCATACGGCACGTGCTCGATCGCGACGTCGAAGCCGGCACCACGCAGGTGGTCGGCGCACTCATCGACATGTGGCGACCTGCTGCCACCCAGGGCGAGCAACGGGAACACTCGGACGTCGGTCGCCACTCGACACATCTTCTGCACCGCCGACATGTGAAACGCGTGGCCCAGCTGGCTGCTATACAGAAAGAGAAAATGCGAACACAACGCAGATCGAATGCGGTGTCCGCAAATGGCAGGTCGGGCAGGGCCGCGTTCACATATCGGCCCTCGACCCGGCCCCGGTCGTAGTCCTCCAGAAAGTCTTGCATCGCCTTCAGCCGGATCTGACCGAGCGCGTCCACTGAACCGATCGCGTCCCAGACGAACTCGTGGGCGTTCGCCCGCGTCTGCTCCAAGATCTCGTCGCTGGTTGCGGCAATCCTGGCCTCGATGTCCGATTTCTGGAACTGGTAGAGCGGGTCAATTGAGGTGACCTGGCCACCTCGGCGGCTGGCTTCGGCGTTGAAACTGGCCGGTCCATCGCCGCACCCGACGATACGCCGACCCAGATCGGCCTCGGTCAGGGAGAACATCCGTCGATACTCGTCGAACGAGCGTCCCCATGGCAGAACTTGGTCCAACGCGAACATGTCGCTCAGCCGTGTCGATTCATCGCGAAGATCGTCCCAAACAGAACGACACCGGCGGCGTCGAGAATCGGTATCGGTAGACCTGCCAGCACGACGGTCGGGCCGGGTGCGAGCAGGAGTGCTGCGGCGGCGAACATGGCGATGCGGAGCGGCAGGCGGAGGGCGCTCCGAAGCTGCCCTGTGATCGCCGAGGCGAAACACACGACGCCGAGTGTGCCGATCAGCACCGGCACCAGCATGACCGTCAGGCTGGCCGTGTCGCCCGTGGCGGTCAACATCAGCAACTCCGGCCGGTAGACGAAGATGAAGGGCAGTGTGAACCCGACCAGCGCAAACCGAAACGCCGCGACGCTGGTCTGCATGATGTTGGTGCCGGCGATCGAGGCGGCCGCATAGCCAGCCAGCGCGACCGGTGGCGTCACCATGGACATCATGCCGAAGTAGAAGATGAAGAAGTGTGCAGCCAGCGGTACCACGCCGAGGTTGCCGAGGATCGGGCCAATCAACGTCGCCAGTAGCAGATAGCAGACGGCCGAGGGCAGCCCCATTCCCAGAACGATCGACGAGATCATGATCAGTATCAGGGCCAGGAACAGATTCTGCTCGGCCAACGGCAGGATGGTCGCGGGCAATCGTGTGCCGATACCGGTCAAGGTGACGATGCCGATGATGATGCCGACCGAGGCGGAGGCAGCAACGAGCGGGACGACGTCGCGTGCGGACTTGACGAACGCTTTCATCACTGTCCCGACCGACAGCCGGGTGCGCGGGTTGAACGCACCGACGACGACGATGGCGAGCAGGGACAGGCTCACGGCGCGGAACGGGGTGTAGCCAAGGATCAGCAGCAGGATGAGTGTACCGAGCGCGGTGGCGAAGACGGCGCCCTCCATGCGCGACTCGGCCAGCGCGCGTGACGCCGCGGCTGCGTCGGCGGCGCGGTCCACACGGGCGGCCTCGCCAGCCGCCGATTTCTTCGCGTGGAAGTGGGTGATCAGGAACAACGAGAGGTAATACAAGAGTGCTGGGATCAGCGCCGCGCGGATGATCTGGAGATAGGTCACCGGCGGGTCGACGATCTGCAGCATCATGTAGGCACCGGCGCCCATCACTGGTGGCATCAGCGCACCCCCGGAGCTGGCGGCCGCCTGGATGCCGGCGGCGGTGGTCGCCTCGAAACCGGCGCTGCGCATCATCGGGATCGTGAAAGTGCCGGTGGTCGCGGTGTTGGCGACCGCGCTGCCAGACAGCGACCCCATCAAGCCACTGCTCAGCACCGCCACCTTCGCCGGTCCCCCCGCGCTGGCGCCAAAGACCGACTGCGCGAAGTCGATGATGAACCGGGTCGCGCCGGTCGCCGACAGGAAGGCGCCGAAGATGACAAACAGGAACACGTAGGTGAACATCACGCTCAGGGCGACCCCGAACACACCCTGGGCCTGCAGGAACGCCTGGGCGACGATCCGCTCAATGGAATACCCGCGGTGCGGAAACAGCCAGTCGGGCAGGGTCGGCCCGACATACGCGTAGACCAGGAAGAGCCCGCACAGAATTGGCAGTGCCAACCCGAGCGACCGGCGTGCCGCCTCGATGACCAGCACGAGCCCCACTACGCCGACCAGGTTGTCGGTCGTGGTCTCAAACCCGGCACGGTTGCCGAGCGTCGAGCCGCCTTGCCAGAGGCTCTCGAACGCCGGCTCGGTCTGCACGATGATCCACCCACAACAGGCCGCCGCGAGCAGCGCAAGCACGATGTCGCTGATGCGGGCCGCGGGGTGATCCTTCACCGATGGATGGACCGGAACGTTCAGGAAACAGATGACCAGTCCTAGCAGCACGAACACCGCCAGCTGCGATTGCGGCGACAGGACCGGGTAGTTGACCTGGGCCAGCGTGAACACGCACAGCCCGACGGAGAGCACGCGGGTGACGAGCTGTCTCGGGCCTCCTGTGTCACGAGCCGGCGTCTCCGCTGGCCGTGCTGGTTCCGTCATGACAGGGGCGGGACGGTCAGGCGCTTACGGCCAAATGCCGATCTCTTGGTAGAAGCGGATGGCCCCGGGGTGGAATTCGGTGCCGGTGTCGCGGACGACATTGTTCGGGTTGATGGCTCGACCGGCCGCATGCCGCTCAACGACGTTCTCGCGATGCTCGTAGAGCGACTTCGTGACGTTGTAGACCAGCTCCTCGCTGACGCTGGCCGATGTGATGAGGTGCATCGAGCCAACATCGAGCCCCTCGAACGGCTCGGTCTGGCCCCGATAAGTGTTGGCCGGGATCGTGGCGGGTCGGAAGAAAACATACTCCTCGATCAGTTGCTGCTTGGCGTCCTCGCCATAGCGTACGAAAGTGATGTCCTGCGACGCGGACGCCTGGGTGATCGAGGGGGTTGGCACGGCGCCACCGACGAACACCGCCGCTGCCGACCCGTCCGCGATCAGGTCGACCGCACCGGACTGTGTGGCGTTGAGCGGTGTGAAGTCGTCGTAGGTTACCCCGTGGGCCGCCAGGAGCGGGCCGACAAAGAACTCGAAACCGGCGCCGGCGGGTCCCACTCCGACACGTTGTCCACGGAGGTCGTCGATGGTCTCCACGCCGGACCCGGCGGGGCTGATGAACAGTGCCACGTTCGGGGCGAGGGTCATGACCGCGCGCACTGGGTAGGCCTTATCCCACCCCTCACCGCCACGGGCGGCGAAGTAGGTGATGGCGGCGTTCGACATCGCGAAATCCAGCTCGCCGCTGTCGAGTCGCCTGATGTTCTCCTGCGACCCGCTCGTCGCTTCGGCGGTCGTGGTCCAACCGAATGCGGTGCCGAACTCGTTCAGCACCTCGGCGAGTGCGCTGCCGATGACGAAGAACGCGCCCCCAGGCGGAGCGGTGCCCAGGCTCAGGAACACCCGCGACGGTGCGCTGTCCCCTCCCTCGCCACCTGCAGTACCGCCTCCGCATGAGACGGCCGCCAGTGCACAGACCGTCAACCAAACCAGAAACCCACTTCGCCTCATGCCGTCCCGTGCCTCCCGAGGCCGAAGCCAGAAGCTTCGGTGAAGTCAGCCACGACTCGACTCGGTGGACATACGAGCTGTGGCGCGGACCTACGATTCAAGTCCCCAATCTTACACCAGGCCCTTCGCGGGGCAGGTGGCTCACCTTCGTAGTACGGCGAGAACGTGAAGACCGTGGCGGGGCCACACGAGCTCGAGAGCCTCAGGTGCCGATGCTCGCGGAGGGATGCGGCCATTTTGGGACCCAAGCCGTATACTCAGGTGAAACCGTTTACGCTAGCAGCGGAGGTCCCGCATATGCCGAATCGGTTCATGGCTCTCGTCGTGCTTCTCGTGTTCGCGGCTCCGGGCGTCTGGCTCGACTCTGGGACGGGGACGGCCCAGACGCAGGAGGCGTCGTCGGCTCTCCCGAGGACCCTGGATGGGCACCCCGATCTGACGGGCGTCTATGACGTGGCGACAATGACGCCGGTCGACCGGCCCACCGAGTACGGCGACCGGCTGTTCCTCACGGACGAGGAGGTGGCCGCGATGGTGCAATACGAGGAGCAGCGGAACGAGCGCGATCTCGAGCCCCTTGATCCCAATCGGTCCTTGCCCCCCGTTGGCGGGGATAGGTCGCCGACCAACTCATACCTCGAGGGCCTGTTCCGATTGGGCGGAGGCACCGTGGGTGGCTACAACCTCTTCTGGCTCAGTCCAGGCGACCGTCCCGTGACCATAGACGGGCGGTCACGGACCTCTCTCGTCGTGGACCCTGTCAATGGCCGAGTGCCGCCAATGACACCGGAAGCGCAACAGCGTATGGCGGCACTGCTGGCGAGCCGGGCACGGCCCGATGCCGGCGAGAGCGACGCCGGAGGTCCGAGTAGTCAGTACGACGCGGCCGACCGCCGGCCGCTCGCGGAGCGGTGCATCCTCGGCTTCGGCTCCACGTCAGGGCCACCGACGCTGCCCAACTACTTCTACAACAACCTCAAGTTCATCGTGCAGACGCGAGACTGGGTGATGATCTACAACGAGATGGTCCACGACACTCGCATGATTCCCATTGGTGGCGATCACCTGCCGCCGCGTGTCACGCAGTGGATGGGCAGCTCGGTTGGTCATTGGGAAGGCGATACGCTGGTGGTCGAGACCACCAACTTCACCGACAAGACTCGTTTCCGCGGCTCGGGCGAGAATCTGAAGGTCACCGAGCACTTCACCCTCGCCGAAGACGGGACGATCCTCTACCGATTCACTGTCGAGGACCCATCGACGTGGGGGCGTGCGTGGACGGGCGAGTATCCCTGGAACCCGAGCCAAGAACAGATCTTCGAGTACGCCTGCCACGAGGGCAACTATGCGCTGGAAACGGTGCTTCGCGGTGCTCGACTCGCCGATGCGGAGGCGGTTGAGCACGGTCGCTGACGATGCCATCCTAGGCTTTCTCAGGCCCGAAGATCGAGAGCAGGTGCCCGTTCAGGATCTCGGAAATTGGCGGCCCACTGGTCGCCGGTGACGTTGCGTGGCGCGTTGAGAAATTCCACACCGCGCGCGTGCAGCGCCTCGTGCGCGGCGGTGACGTCGGCCACGCCGAACACGATTTCGGTGCCGCCGGCGACCGGCGTGGCCAGTTTTGCGTGCGCCTCGCTCAGCGACAGTGTGACGCTGCCGGCGCTCAGGAACACGAACCCGGGCATCTCGAACTGCACGGTCAGCCCCAGGGTGTCGCGATAGAACGTCAACGACCGCGCCAGGTCGGTCGTCCCGAGCATCACGTTACTGATCTGCGTCAGCTTGAACTCGTTCATACGTTCACCTGTTGAAGCCCGGAAGCCGGCGGCCACCCCCTATTCCTCCTGCCTCCTGCCTCCTGCCTCCTGTTTCCTCGACGACTCGTCGGTGACGACGAATCGCCTGGCCTTCATGTCGAACCGGGGCAGCGTCTCGGGTGCGACGACCCGGACCGGCACCGTCAGCCCCATCCCTTCGCGCAACGCCTGTCCCACCTGTGCGGCCACGTCCTGTTCGTCGGACCCACCCGGTCCAAGCTCGATCTCGATCGTCAACGCGTGCAGCGCGTCGCGGGTCGAGACCGTCGATCGATACTCCACAACCTCCGGAAAATGACGAACGACCGCCTCGATCGCCGTCGGGTAGATGTTGACGCCGCGCACGCAGACCATATCATCCGCTCGCGACAGGATGCCGCCGTCGGCCCGGGCCAGGGTCCGGCCGCACCGGCACGCTCCGCGCTGCAGTCTCACGATGTCGCGGGTCCGATATCGGATGACGGGGCTGGCCGTGCGACCGAGATTGGTGATGACCAGCTCTCCGGTCTCACCGTCCGGCACCGGCGTGCCGGAGGTGGGGTCCATCACCTCGCAGATGAACTCGCACTCGTTCAGGTGTAGGGTGCCCGGAGATTCCCAGCACTCGAAGCTGACCGGGCCAACCTCGGTCAGCCCATAATGGTCGATGACCCGCGCGCCCCAGCCCTGCTCGATCTGCGCCCGCGTCCCTGGGATGCTTCCCCCAGGCTCGCCGGCCACCACCACGACGCGGACACTGCTGGTCGAGAGGTCCCGCGTGCCGGTGGCCCGCGCGACTTCGACCAGTCTGAGCGCATAGGTCGGTGTACAACAGACGACGGTCGGCCGGACGGTGTCGAGTAGGTCCAGCCGGGTCTCGCTCGACATCCCGCCCCCGGGCACACAGAGCGCTCCGATCCGCGAGCCGGCGTCGAACGCTGTCCAAAAGCCAAAGAACGGACCGAACCCGAACGGGAAGAAGATGCGGTCGTCAGACCCGATATGCGCTGCCCGATAGACCGCCTTCCAGCAGTCCAGAGTCCACTGCCAGCTCTCGTTCGTGTCGAGCCATCGGAGCGGCCGGCCGGTGGTTGACGAGGTCTGGCTGTAGCGGGTGTAGTGGTCGAACGGCTCGGTGTGCGCGGTCCCCCAGGGTGGCGACGTGTCCTGGTCGATGGTCAGTTCCTGCTTGGTGGTGAGCGGCAGGGTGTGCAGATCGTCCGGGAGTTGGAGCGTGTCTACGTGCACACCGGCGTCGTCGAGCTTGCGTGTGTAGAACGGGTTACGGCCATATACCGCGGATAGCAACGTCCTCAGCCGCCGGTGCTGGTGCTCCTGCAGCGCGGCGCGCGGTTGGCACTCGGATTCGGGCGGCTCGTGTGTGGTCGATGGAGTCATCACCTGTCCGTTTCGTCGCCTTCACTCAGCTCCCGGGCGGCGACAGCGAACCGGTCGGCGATGTCGGCCGGGATCTCGGTGCCACGCATCGGCTCGCCCGGGCGCTTGCAGACACAGGCGACGGTCAGGGTGCCGCGTGCCAGGGTCGTCCCGTCCTTCTCGATCGTCGCGCTGTAGGAGAGGCTCTTCGCTGTCTTGGCGGTCACACGTAGCCACACTTCGAACTCGTCCTCGAACCGCAACGGCTTCAGGTAGTCGAAACTGGTCGCCACTCGTGGGAAGCCGATGGATGCCCCTGGCGCGGTGATGCTGAGTCCAGCGGCGCGCCACATCGCGTGCTCCGCCTCTTCCATGTATCGGAAGAACACGCTGAAATGCACGATACCGGCCGCGTCGGTCTCGTAGAAGTGCACGCGTCGCGTGAGCCGGAACTCGCTGATTGTCATTTTAGACGGGGCTTCGCCCCGAACCCCGCGCGGCCGCTCGCGG
>Ga0310122_10002755_pt1 | contig 11165 bp, 8 predicted proteins | sample CB6_Bottom_1051__FD_203503 | JGI IMG/M metagenome (GOLD analysis project Ga0310122, IMG submission 203503) | Marine microbial communities from Western Arctic Ocean, Canada - CB6_Bottom_1051 | ecosystem: Environmental > Aquatic > Marine > Oceanic | place: Canada: Western Arctic Ocean | collected...
AACTATCATGCCCCACCTCTACTCAACCCGTACAAATACGCGACGAGATCCTCGAGCTCTCCGCTGGTGAAGCTTACTCCGTAGGCGGGCATCGATGACGTCTCAGTACGCTCGCTCTCACTTAGGTCTTGTTTCAGGAAAGACCATAGGTTGTCGTCTGTATCGAGTATTCTGACTGAGTATGTGCCCTCATTCATCCTCAGGCCTTCGACCTCTGTGCCGTCCCTATGCACGATACGGATTGTCCACCAGCGTTCCTGCACACGTTCATTCGGAGTGAGTAGATCTGACATGAGCTGATCGGGGGAGCGTCGATCACCTATGGTGGAGAGGTCGGGACCATGCCGACCACCTTTAGTATTGATCACATGACAGCTACTGCAGCTGCCTTTTCCGTGATAGAGTTCCTCTCCTATCGACGGATTGCCAGCTACCTCTACGCGTACTCCGCTACTTAATGAGCGCAGATAGGCCACGAGCTGCCAGACAGACTGGTCACTTCGGTTTTGCCCGATCCCGACCATCTCGGTATTTGGGATGCCGTCCGAGATCACCGTGAACAGGCTGGCGTCCGTGCTCGCGTGCTGGAACTCACCTGTTGTCAGATTCGGCCCGCGTTCTCCGCCACCAGCTTCTAGGCCATGGCAACGCGAGCAGTTCCTGCCGAAGAGCTGTTCACCTGTTTGTACGTCTTGTCCAGTAGTGTAGGGGTTGTCTTGTTGCTGTCCTGACACGGTCATCAAGCTCCCTATCAAACCGCTGAAGAGAACCCCTATGATTCCCGCATGAAGAGTCTTGCGAAGCATATGCGATCCTTGTCTCGCTCGTAAATGCGGAGGTCCGGTTTGTGAGCGTCCAGCAAATATCAGTTTATGTCCCTATTCATGACCAGGCCATCATTGGCAGCTGACTTGAGCGCGGATTGTGTATTCCATATGGTTGGCACGATATGGTCCGTATGCTGCTGACGCGCGTATTAATCGCCCTGGGTATCTCGATGCCGCTTCCCGTGAGCGCGCAGGGTGGGAACCCATATGATGCTGATCCAGCTGCTAGGCGTGCAGGTGCTGCAGTGAGGACGCTGCGCCTGCGTTTTCCAGCGGGTAGCCGATCGAACTGGCACAGTCATACTGCAGGCCAGCTCCTGATGGTGGAGGAGGGTTTGGGGCGCACCCAGGTACGAGGAGAAGCCCTTATGGAGATGCATCCGGGCCAGCCGTGGTGGACTGCTGCAGAGGTGGAGCATTGGCACGGGGCTGCTCCAGATGAGGACGTGCTTCAACTGACGATCTATAGTGGCTCAGTGAACTGGATGGAGCCGGTAAGCGACGAGGTTTACAAGGCCTCACCGGGAAGGTAGGACGCCGGGATCAATGCGGATCTCGCGCCTCGAAAACTTTTTTTAAGGTCTCATCAGTTAGGGCGGGTACAAACTTGTCGCGGTCGGCCCATATCTGCTTCTGTGTTATGTCTATTCCGGCCGAATCAGTATAAGCAGCAGCGAGAGCTACAGCCTGTTCAACGGGTATCGGCACGCCAGACGCGTGCTCTACGAGATCATCATACCCAGCATTTTCGGAGACAATCCAAAGAGCGAGTTGCTCGATTACTGGTCCGATCATGGGATTAAGATTCATCCCCTGAAACAGCCACATGACATTTCTTAGTGGGATTTGTTCGTCAGCCGGATGAATTTCGAATCTGTCTTGGGCCTCAGGAGCTGGCCGGGTCCGATTTACGCTCCGACCTAGAAGTGTCCAGGTTTGGGGGCCGTCCTCCTGTAGAATGATGACCCCGTCTCTGCGTGCAATCATGTCGCTCCCGCTTCCCGTCGCTTCGAAGTATGTGCCCACAGGCAACGTGATCACCATCGGTTCGGATCGCATCCTCCGTATCCTCAAGTTCACAGTTTCCGTTCCCTGACCTGAGGCGTTTACCTCGACATGGCCTTCACTTATTGCCTCGAAGAGGCTGTGGTTTGGAATGACCGACTGTGCCGAAACTTCAATCGAGCCATCTTCGTTAGCCTTTTGAAAGATGAACATGTGCTGGCTCGGCAAGAACTCGTGGAGCTCGATCAAGTCAAAACCGGCCGGTTTCCATTCACTGAGGACTTGGTGAACTGACATCCTGTGATCGGCTTTGATATGGTCCCCGGTACCGTCCTCAACCCGATATTCGACCAATGCCACCTTACCGCTCTTCTTCAGGGCCTGCCGTATCTTGGCAAGCATGGCATCGGGGTTCGCGAACTCATGGTAAACATCGACGAGCAGGATCCAGTCGATCCTACCGTCCGGGAGCTTCGGGTCATCAAACTCCCCCAAGACCGGCAAGATGCCGGTGAGGCCTTCATCTTCCACCCGACCTCTCAGAATCTCGAGCATCTCGGGCTGGATATCGACCGCGAAGACCTGACCCGTCGGAGCCACGAGCCTGGCCATCCTGCGTGTATGGAATCCTGAGCCGGCCCCGATGTCAGCGACTACATCACCGTCCTTAAGCTCCATTGCTGCGAGCATCTCGTCCGGCCTCTCCTCCGAGATGCGCCCAGGGCGTTCGAGCCAGTCCGCCCCGAGATAGGTCATGAACGGTGCTGGTATCCGCTTGGGGGGTTCGTCTTGTGCCGAGATCAAGTTCGGTATGCACGTGATCACAAGACCAAAGCAGATCAAGCTGCTCAGGTTGGTGATTCGCCTGCGTGACCCATTAGGTACAGGTGCGATTGCTTTCTTCAATCTTGGCATAACCAACTCCGGTGACGCTTTAGTCGTAGATGATCGATGATGAGCCATCAACCGAAGTAAAGGAAGAGTGTCATCCCGTTCTTGCTTACGCTGAGATCCCGTTCTACCGTGCGCATCAGCCCTAGAAGGCTTTTTTGCGGGTATGTCAGGCCACTCGAGGATGATTAGCCTGCTGAGGTCTCAGCGCCGGCTTGCTGGCCTCTCACCGAGTGCCCGACGAATCACCTCGTACTGTATTGAGACGATGTGGCCAAGCGATTGAACCCAATAGGCGCCGTTGTGTCTACCCGGCATTTGCATGAAATCGAAGGGGATGTCGTGCTCGAAAAGGACTTGAGCGAACTCCCTCGCTACGTTGATCAGGTTGTCCTCTGTGCCTGAGTCCAGGTAGATGTGCGGGAGCTCTTCTCGGGGAACATTTAGTATCAATTCGAACGGATCATAGGCGTCAGCGTTCTCCGGGGTCAGGAACGCCCGACCTAGAGGAGAGCGTTCAGCTTGGCTGCTGAATCCGTCTATACCGATGCTCGGGTTCGGCCGAATTCGAGCAGCTTCCCTGCGAATCCGGCTAGCTTCCCTTGCTGCCTGCTGTTCAACTGTTAGTTCCTGGGTCGGGCTACTAGGTCTTGGCCGGATCTCACCCCTCATGCGGGCGAGCAGCACCACGGGCGTATGATAAAGCGCCGCTGGTGCTCCCGATCGAAACGAATAGCTCGGGGTGGCGAAGTCCTAGCGTGAGTCCACCGTATCCGCCCATCGACAGCCCGTTAATCGCTCGGCCTTCCCGGCGCGTGATGGTCCGGAAGTTCGCGTCTACGTGCCCGATCACGTCGACGATGATGTGGTCTTCCCAGTCGTTGCGTTGACCCTCTCCATTTTCGTCCCAGTTGACGTACCAGGAGTTACCAACATCCGGCATCACGATAATCAGATCATCGACGAGTTCCGCATAGAATGCTGCCCCCATCCTACTCCAGGCCGTGTAGTTGCTGGTCAGCCCATGAAGAAGATAGAGGACAGGATAACGCTCTTGTGAGCTCTCGTAGCCTGCTGGAAGAACGATATTGTACTTCATCATCCGCTCCACTGCTGGGCTGTGGAACTCCACAGTTTGTACCTCTTCTTGCCCCCTGACACTTGTGGCGAGTACCAAGAGTAGCGCCACCAAAATCGGAGAGCGCATTATCACGGGATTAGTCACGGGTCCCCCTTGGAGCAAAACAGGCATCGGGTAACTCATCCAGGATGTAGATAGACCTCCCGATGAGTCAACACAGCCCATGTTTTACCCAATCCCCCGGGGCTCACCGTGGGACTCTTGACCACCACGTGCGCCGGAGCTGGCGGTCCACCAGTTTCCTTGACACTGCTTGCCCCCCTGACCTTTCCGAGGACTAAGTCTTGAGCACACCCCACGAGAGCGCCCAATCGTTGATGAGCTTGTATGACCTTCGCCGTGAAAAAAAAATGCGCGAGGCAAGGACCTGGGTCATCCGCTCATTCCACCCTCAGTCAGTCGAAGATTTCTTGGCAATCATGAAGACCGACGAGTACACCTACGTGCGCATGGTCACAAGCTATTGGGATATGGCTGCCTCGTTTGTGGTCCATGGCGCGATCGACCCTGGGATGTTTCGAGCGGTCAGTGGGGAGATGCTGGCCGTGTATTGCAAGGTTGAGCACATGATAGATGAACTCCGAGAGGTCCAGAAGCCATTCCTATTCAAGCATATCGAAAAAGTTGCGGCTGACTGGCCAATGGCTGAGCAGATGATGGGGGTCGCATGCGTGAGTACTTCAAAGGCCTAGAGGAGCAGAGCACATAGGTAGAGAAGGGATCTAGAGAACATGTCCTACTGTCAGGTCAAGACGCGCTTTGTCTCTTCCTCACCACGAATCCACTAAAGCGGTCCATGGCTGTTTCCAGATCGTGCTTCGTGACGCATGGGTAGACCAGTCTGAACAGCCCTTTCTTAGAGTGTCCGAATCCTTCGCCTGGGGTTAGTAAGACATCTGCGCTGTGATACAGGTTGAGCCACAGATCATGCTCAGCTGCGGAAGAGTCTTCGGGTAGAAGTTCAGACAGATCTAACCACGTAAAGAGGCTGCCTCGGGCCGGGACGTAGGGGATGCCGAGCTCTTTAAGGTGACGGATGACGATGGCGTAGGACTCTGTCAGCCGTGCACGGTTGTTCGCGACGTAAGAGCTCATGAAATCAGTGTCGCTTAGCAGCAACTGAAGCACCCATTGCGTGTAGTTCGACGCAGTGTGCGAAAGGTTTACGTTCCCGTATGCCTTGATGAACGACTCATTCTGTGAGTACACCAGGCCCACGCGGAGTCCGGAGATGCCGAGGTCCTTCGAGAACGCATACCATAAGTGCAACAAGTCACTCTGCTTCGCTTGCATAATGTTGGCGAACGAAGAGAACACGACATCCTCTGTATAGTCCTCGCGAATTACGGGGTGTTGGGTATCGATAAGCGATAAACCATAAATCTCATTCACAACCAAGTGGATTCCTTGGTCTACACACCAGTCAGTAAACCTGACTAGCTGTTGATGTGAGTAGACCCCACCGGTCGGGTTATCCGGATTGGTGAGGATCAGTATCCGAAAGCGCTTGCCCGCGCGCTCAATCTCGATTCGCGCACGCTCCAGATGGGCGACGCTCAGGGTGGGCCCGCCAGTGATCTCTGACAATTCGTGATGGGTAACGAGGTCGTATCGCTCCATCCCGGACATGTTGCCGATATCTTGTTTGTATACCGGATAACAGGGAGCAGGAATGACTGCGACGTCACCCGGATCGGCTAAGATGAAAGAGGTCATCTCGATAACACTGGTGGCTCCAGCAGAGATCCCCAGTTGATCGGGATCGAGATTACACTTCGTCAGGTGCTTTTCGAGAAAAGATGCTGACGCTGCCCTGAAGGCGGGTGCACCGAGCATTGACGTGTAGCCCGGGACCCAGTCCGGAACCTGATTCTGGGCTGTGAGCAACCCTATTCGGTGTCTTAGGTCCTCCCAGCTGAGGATGTTCTCGGCGACATTTAACGGGATCACACCCTCTGGATTGTCCTGAGGGTGATAGAGGTTCCCGAGCGCCTCAGAATGAGCCTCGTAATCAACTCGGAGTGGCGTACCGAACGCTAGCTCGCCGCGATTGGAGAGCGAAGAGGTGCCTATGAGTTTATGTCCTCTGCTATCGACAGGCTCGCAAAGCCCCTAGCTAGCGACCCCCCATTGGCACGCTGAACTCGAAAGACCAGTCAAAACCCGGTCCTCCACCTGAGCCAGCTGTGAGCCCCACCCAAGGATTCTGCAGTGCCTTTAGGAGGAGCGGTGCGATAGTGGCGCCAAAGATACCCCCGAAAATGGTCCCACGTCTTTGGTCGCTCGCCCTCTGTTTCGCATCGAAGTCGTCGACCAGGTTATTGCAGACCATGTCCCCGCGGACGTGGGTATGTCCACGGTGGGCCACCTCGATTTGAGCCAAGACCCGGTCACCCTCGCACTCGTCGATCCTGCCTAACCCGAGTATCGGGCCCAGGATACGTCCTGCCACACCCATACCGACAACACCTACGACCCCCGCTCCGGCCATCTTCCAGAAGTGTCTGACCTGGGGGTTGTAGTGCTCGACAAAGACGATGTTTGGATCGATGACAACTCGCTCCGTTGGAGCTGGGTCACAGACTGGCCGTGCGCCGAATCCCAGTCCAGCAGTGCAGTTTTGGGGGCCTTTTCCGACCACCTCGAGTATGCCAGCGACGTTGGACAGCACCCGGCCTTCAAAATTCTGTAGACCTCCCGGAAAGCTGACCCGTATGCTGTCTCCAGCCAAAAGCTGATCAGTCGATTGCGCGAGCGTGGATGTGCTAGGCAAGAGAAGCGAAACAACAAGAATCCCGCAGGCTGTGCTGCCGAGTATCCCCTGTAGCTTCAAGATGCCAAGAGTAACTTGGCTCTTGAGTTCAGTCTTCATATAGAGAAACATCTCCATTCTCCAGATCCGCACACGACCCCAGATTTATGTAACGCCCTACCCTATATGATACCCCCAGAGTATCCGAATGGTAAACCATAAATAGTAAAATTACCCCCTTATAGGCCAATTAGAATTGTTGGCAACCGGTGAGTCCTTTGATGCCGGCCTCCACTGGATCCAACAGAGTTTCTTAGCCGCGTATCCTGTCTGAGCGGGCTTGTTGTCGACGTGACTTTAATAGCGGTTACCTCCGGTTTCCACCGCGTGAGCTTCCACCGATCGGGTCACCCGCCGGCATCTGGAGTTGAGGTCCTGGAACCGTATTCTCGATACGGGACTGCCACCGACGGATATCGGCTGCGACAAGCTTGCGATGTGGACTCGGGGCGCCTTCAGATTCAATTCCTGAGGCGAGCTTGTCGAGGCGATCAGAGAGTATCGCTCTTACTTCAGCATGGTTTCCCTCCATGCTTGCCTGCTGCATCATTTGATCGGCTACTGAGCGCTGTGCGGTGTGGAGTACCAGCTGACGGTACGCGTCCACGGGCTCCGAAACCCCCCAGGTCACTTCGATAAGACCATCGGCCACTTCCTCGAGATCGGGGTAGTCACCCATGCTCCCGAAGACCACAAGGCGCGCCATGCGATCCGGGTTCAGAATCTCTCCAACTGTGAAAGTAGCCGCTGCTGATGCAGCTGCTATGGGGTCAAAAATCTGCTGGGTGTAGCCTGGGAACTCCTCGCCTTCGCCGTAGCGGTAGGCCGGAGGAGGGATCATTTGGACGATCTCCGGGGAGAGCGCAAGAAAATCTACGTCCAGTGTAGATAGCACGGTCTCAAGAACATCACGCTGCTCCTCAGCCTCTACAATCGTAAATGGGATCTGGCCGTCCCCTTTCAATGCGTATCGAAAATCCGCCCCCCCGAGACTCTGTATGGCTGACCGCAGCTGGAAGCGGTGGTGCATATAGAGTGGCAGGAGCACGAACTCTAAAGTCGACATTGGTTCACCAGTCCGGATCGCATCGATGCCGAAACGCTCAAGGCCGATCTCTCGCACGCGGATCTCAAGCTTCAGGTGGTCTACAAGGTTCGAGCCGTTGTCCCACACACTGGCGTACTGATGGCTGGCCCCGATGAAGTTGTTGTTGGTGTGTCCCATGTAGATGAGACCATCGACGACACCCTGCTCCGCGATCGTTGCTAAGGCCTGAGTTTCGTCGGTACCAACGGGAAATTCACGGTAAAGCCAATTGACGGAGAGCTTATCGTACTCACCGATTCGCTGCACATAGGCATTCGATAGGTCGATGTTTCCGCTTCCGTCGATCTCCACCAACGGTGCAGGATAATCCATAACGCTTTCCCGACCGTATGCACTGGCCATGTAGTTGTGGGGAAATCCGAGCGTGTGACCTACCTCATGGGCTGAGAGTTGACGGACGCGGGCCAAGGCCATTTCAACTGCTTCGGATGCCGGTGCTAGTTGCACCAGATATTCGAAATTCGGGGCGTCTGCGAACTCGCCCAAGCTTCCATCTTCGGGCAAGGATATGCCTCCGGGGAAAGGTGGCACCATGCCTTGACCGTGGAGGTAGTCTTGCCGAAGACGTAGGCTCCCAAGGTTTACAACCCCTCTCACGATTTCACCCGTGCGGGGATCGATCACCGTGTTACCGTAGGAGTATCCCCGGGTTCTCCGGTGCGTCCAGTGGATGAGGTTGTAGCGGATGTCCTGAGGGTCAACATCGTCGGGTAGTACTGTTACCTGGAAGGCGTTGATGAAACCCGCTGTCTCGAACGCATCATTCCACCAACTTGCGCCCTCGATCAAAGCAGAACGGACAGGTTCTGGCGTGCCAGGATCGACATAGTAGACGATTGGCTCGATAGCTTCGGAATGATCTGCATCTGGATCAGCTTTCTCTAGCCGGTGCCGGGCAGCGAGGCGAACACGCATGTCTGCGTCAATCGGGGTAGCGTAGTCGTAGACGGTAGGCCCGTTAACGCCCACGCGTGCATCCGCGATGCGGGTGCGGTAACCATCGTCCGGGAGTTGGATGAACGAATGATGTTGACGCAGGGTGATTGCTCCACCCGTTGCTGCTACTCCACTCACGAGTTGGCCTGGGTTACTGCTCGTGAAAGTCAACATCGACTCGACTTCCGTGTTTTCCGGAAACGAGCGAGTAGCAGGTAGGTGGATAGCGCTTCGGGAACTGTCGAGCGTGAAGTCACCCTCTCCGCGAGCCGCGATCTGATCGATCACACCACGAGCATCGCGCAGAAAAAACTGAGTCGCATCCACGAGTACACGCTCGCCGGTTTCGGCCACCACTTCGAAGCCCCAGTGGACGGAAGGTGCAAAGGCGTCACGAACGGCTTGGGTTTCACTCAGGTTCTCACTTTGTGCTACGAAACCGTAGTTCGGTTCCATAAGGAGGACGCGTGGCCCAATTCGTTTGGCTGCCAGGACGTGCGTTCCCCTTAGTTGGCCTCGATCGATACCCACGGGATTACTCCCAAGGCCAGAACCCATAGAGATCTGGTACAGGAATTCGGTATCAAGTTCGGAAATCTCCCAGAACAGAGAGCCGCTCGTATTGTCCCAGTAGAGGTTAAAGAAGCCCTCCATTTGAGCCATGCCTTCAGTGTGTTGTTCAATGTTGGGCAGGGAGGACGTCTGTGGCTGTGCCGGTGTAGTGAAACCACAAAGCGCGAGGCAAGCGAACGCTACACGAACGCCTGACCGGGTCCGCCTGGATAGTGAGTGAATACGGAGTGAGATGGACATGGCGAGAGCCTCGTTTGGGTGGACTCAACTTCGGGCGACGTGTTGGTGCACATTCGGTTCCAGGCCAAAATATCGGGCCAGGAGCAACGTGACCAAGGCGACCTGGTTGGAATGCTTAGTCCGGTTGGCTGTGTGTCCCAGTTAGTATGACTCCGGAGGACCAGTCACAAGAGCTAAGCTTTCAGTGATCGGTTGCTGGCTGCCCTGCTAGTTTTCACAGCCTGGCTGTAAGGGACTCCCGTTTGGAATCTCACTGATTTCCGGAGCATACACCTCTCGCAAACGGCTGTGATAATCACCCAACAGGATTTTGAGTTCAGCGTGTTCCTCAGCGACCTTCTGCCCCAGTGAGGTGTCAGTCAAATAGTCGTAGAGGATTGCACTCATGATTTGGGCGTCTAGGCGGAATCCACTGTGGCCTACCTCGCCCATTCCGTCCGCTTCCATGCCCTTTGTATGATATGTGTCGCGCGAGCTGAAAATGCCGACTCCGATACCTGGGATGTCTCGCGTTACCCAGCCGGTTTCTTCATATCCAGCTGGACGCTGAGGGATCTCATTGATTCTGAGGGCGCCAAGCTTCCTCGCGTACGCAAAGTATAGTTCTTCCAGAGATCCAAGCGCGATTCCATCCCGGTACTCTCCATAAAGATCGATCTCGACTTCGGTGCCGGTCGCGAGCGCTGCACCCCGGGCTGCATCGTCCATCATCCTAGTCATGTGCTCTAGGTAAACCTCATCTGGATACCTGATGTAGTAATCGACCACGGTTCTGGCCGGAACCACGTTCGGTGCTATTCCACCTTCCGGTATCACACCTTGGATGGACGCCTCGGGGCGAAACGTCGATCGAAGACCATTCACGGACGTATAGAACTGAACGGCTGCCTCCAGGGCGTTACGCCCGTTCCATGACGTTAGTTGATGTGCAGGCCGACCAGTAAACACGTACTTCACTTCGTTGATATTAAGGCAGCACACGCCGAAGCCAGCTCGTGCCCGGAACGTTTCCGGAGCTGAGTGGCTGCGCACGAGGATGTCTGTACCATCGAATATTCCCGCTTCGTACATGATCGTCTTTGCAGGTGGCCCAACTTCCTCAGCCGGGGTTCCGAAGATGCGTATGGTCCCAGGGACCTGATCCGACTCCATGTAAGCTTTGAGGCCGAGCGCAGCTGAGATAACCACAGGTGTCTGCGCATTGTGTTGATCACCGTGGAATGGGCCGTCTGTGTCCCGTAGCGCGTCGTACTCACCGATTAGGCCGAGCACTGGTCCATCAGTCCCGGCCGGGGATGCCCATGTTGCGACAAACGCTGTTTCGAGGTCAGCCACCCCTGTTTCAACAGTAAACCCCTTAGAGCGCAGTACCTTTACGAGCGTGTCCACGGCTTCAAATTCGGCCCATCCCACCTCCGGGTTGCGCCCAATGTGATCGGAGAGGTCCTCCATCTCGGAGTCCCATACGTGGCCAGCCAGCTCGATTAGTGCAGAACGCTTCGGGTTGGTGCGTCCCGTGATTTCTCTTGCTGTCTCTTCCGGGGCGATTTTCTCCTGCAGGACTTTGATGCGAGCGAGGACGTCAGCGGCTGCTGCTATTTCAGTCGGCGTGGTCTGAGCTGATCCGAGAGT
>Ga0310122_10002758_pt1 | contig 11161 bp, 8 predicted proteins | sample CB6_Bottom_1051__FD_203503 | JGI IMG/M metagenome (GOLD analysis project Ga0310122, IMG submission 203503) | Marine microbial communities from Western Arctic Ocean, Canada - CB6_Bottom_1051 | ecosystem: Environmental > Aquatic > Marine > Oceanic | place: Canada: Western Arctic Ocean | collected...
ACGCCGCCCCCTCGCTGTAGTCACGCTCATACCCGGTATCGATCGACAGCACCCTCGTGCGTGGATGGCGCCGCCGCCACTCCCCCCATGTCGTGGTGACGACGAAGAGAGGCTCCAACTCGATGTCGCGCTCCGCGAGAGGGCCCACGACTGGCTCGCCGGACAGCGTTGACCAAAGCGACCGGGTGGCGTGGTCGTACATCAATTTGTTGGAACGGTAGAGGAATCCGCTGGTGCCGAGTTCGTGGTGTTCCCCGTCGATCGTCGATCGGTAGAGGATCATCGAACCGCAGAGGGTGCAGTAGACGCCGGTGAAGTGCTCGCCACCGATGGTGTCCTTGAACATCTCGTGCCAGGCCATGATGCGCTTGGGGTATGCACGTTCATCCCCGTTGATTGCAATGCCGAACACGATGTCGTCGTCGTCCAGGTACCGGGCCCGGCGTGCGTTGGTGAAAGCAGGCAGGTCAAGCGGCGGAATCCCGTCTCGCACCACGCCTCCCCACCGGATTTCGTCGAGACGGATTTTCGCCGCGAGGCCGTCGTCGAAGTAGTCGCGGAAGCTCGGGTCGAGAAACGCGTACAGCACCGCTTTGAACATCGAGTAGTCGGGGTGCGTACCGGGATCCGTTGCCCAAATCCAATCCCACCAGCGATCCATGTCTTGCCGAAAGGACTGTCCGGTGGCGCGCTCCAGCAACAGAAGGAGGCGAGCCCGATCGCGCCCCCGGGCGAAGCGGTGGAGCTCGACAAGCATGGCGGCATGCGAATCGTCCCATCCGTCCAGAACTGCTCGCTCTGCCACCGCCGCTTGTTCGGGATCCGCGCGAAGGAGGTCGAAGAACACCTGGATATCCGTCGCCTGTCCTCTAAGGGACGCGGGTATCAGGAGCAGGAGTAGGAGCACGGATCTGGCTACCATGCGCTGTTGCTTTCGCATGCCGCTCCAGTCGGAAGCCGTTCGCCGGGTCTTAGCAGGAGTCCGGCGTAACTTCGTACTGATCGATCACGGGCGGTCTTGGCCCGTCTGTTGGAATGCCGGCCGTGAGCATGAGGCGCTCAACCGCCTCGATTGTCGGGCGCGAGTGTCTAGAAGTCCGAACCGGTAGCCCTCGGCAATGAACAGTGGCGTCCATCCCCGTTCGTTCTTTCGTTTCCAGATTTGGGGGTCGGCTCCGTTGTCGGCCAGCAGGTCGACGACCGCCGGGAAACTCCCGTACGCCGCACCATGCATCGCGGTTTCGTTCTTGTCGTTGACCGCGTTGACGTCTGCGCCAAGCTCAAGCATCAACTGAGTGGACTCCAACGCTTCCGCCTCTGTTCCGGCCTCTTCCTCTGGGGCCGACGTGCCGAGGCCGGCTGCGACCATCAGGGCCGTGGTGTTGTCGAAATTCGGCATGAGCGGGTCGGCACCCAGCTCGAGAAGCAGACGCATCAAGGTGACGTCCGCCCGGTCGGCAGCCAGGGGGAACGGAGTGGGACCTTTTCCCATACCTCGGCGCCCTCGTTGACGTTGGCGAAGTCGATCAGATCGAGCCTCAGGCCCGCTGTCTCGAGCCGGTCGTCATGGCAGGTGAGGCAGTAGAGGAAAATGATCGGGCGGTCACCCCCGGCGGAGCCGTGTCCGGTGGAGACAATTCCGGCTGGAAGCAGCCGGATACGCTTAATGCCAATCCAGCGCACAGCACTTTGACATTCGGTAGGGTCTCGAGCGTCCGCTGTCTCATACCTGGCATAGTAGTCCGAAGACGGCGGAGATGCCAAGGGACAGGCATCATCTTTGAGGCGAAGCGCTCATGATCCGGAGTTGTCCACTGGACGCTCAGCGCCTACAATTGGGCCGGTTCCCGCCGGGGCAAAATTCGAGCGCGGACAAACCTTCGAGCAGGCAGCGCAGGAGGACACATGACTCGGACGCTCATAGCTCTTCTGACCGTGATGTGCCTCGCGTCGACCGCAGATGCGGAAGTCGTGCGGATCGAAGTGCGGTACAGGGTGGATCTGGCCGGCGGCAGGTGGTTCGGATTGGCCGGGCCGTACGAAAAACTGATCGGCACGATCTACTTCGCGGTCGACCCTGACAATCCGGCCAACGGGATCATCACCGACATCGCGCTCGCACCCAGGAACGCCGACGGTCTGGTCGAGTTTCACTCCGACTTCTTCTTGATCAAGCCCAAGGATGTGGGACGCGGCAACGGCACGGTTCTGTACGAAGTGTCGAACCGCGGCGGGAAGGGGCTGCTGCGCTACTTCAATCGCGGTGCCGGGAGCCTGGACCCGCAGACCGAAGAAGAGATGGGCGACGGCCTCCTCCTCAGCAACGGTTTCACGCTGCTCTGGCTGGGCTGGCAGTTCGATCCCCCGGATCGGGACGGGCTCGTGCGGTTGTTCACTCCCGTGGCAACCGACGGCATGACCGCGATCGAGGGGCTGGTCCGAAGCGAAGTCATCGTGCAGGAACGGGAGTTCGACCGATCCCTGGCGGACCGGAACCATGCCGCCTACGTGGTCGCCGACCCATCGGATCCAGCGAACATGATGACCGTGCGTGATGGTGTGGACCGACCGCGCCGCGTGGTTCCGCGGAATCAGTGGAGATTCGCTCGCCTGGAGAACGGGCAGGTCGTGGAGGACCGGACCCGCGTCTACCTGGAGGGCGGTTTCGAACCCCACAAGATCTACGACATCGTCTACAAGGCACAGGATCCGCCGCTGGTCGGCCTAGGTCCGGCAGCCATCCGCGACGTGGTGTCGCGGCTCAAGTATGGCGCCGCGGAAGAGCTGTCCATTCCCGCCGGCGCCATCGACCGCGCGCTGGCGTTCGGGAGCTCACAGAGCGGCCGGTTCCTCCGGACGTTCCTTTACTACGGATTCAACGAAACCGAGGACCACCGCAAGGCGTTCGACGGCATCATGTCGCACATCGCCGGTGGCGGCCGCGGCAGCTTCAACCACCGGTTCGCCCAGCCGTCCCGCGACGGCCACCCGTACGTGAACAAGCTTTATCCGACCGACATCTTCCCGTTCACTGACGTCGCACAGACCGACACCGAGACCGGTATGCGGGGTGGGCTGCTGGACCGCGTGCAGCCGGCGTTCATGCCGAAGATCTTCTACACGAACTCGTCGTACGAGTACTGGGGACGCGCGGCGTCGCTGATCCACACGTCCATCGATGGCACACAAGACAGTCCCCTCATGGACAATGTGCGCATCTATTCCTTTGCCGGCGGGCAGCACGGCCCAGGCAGCTTCCCACCGGTGCAACGGGCTGGACAGCAGCTCAGCAACCCCAACGACTATTCTTGGTTCATGCGTAGTCTGGTGCTGGCCATGAATCGATGGGCCACCGATGGCTCACCGCCGCCTGCGAGCAATTACCCGCGGATCAGCGACGGTGATCTGGTGCTCCCCGAACAGCTGGACTTCCCCCAGCTGCCGGGCGTGGGTCAGCCCGCCGTACCGCACCTGGCCTACCGGGTGGACTACGGTCCTGAGTTTGCCACGAAAGGTATCGTCACCGTCGAGCCTCCGGAGGTAGCATCGGCGTTTCCGATCCTGGTTCCGCGGGTCGATGCCGACGGCAACGAAACGGGTGGTCTGAAGATGCCAGGCGTCGCGGTGCCGCTGGCCACCTACACCGGATGGAATCTGTTCCGGTCCGAGTTTGGACCCGAAGACGTGCTATCCAGCATGCAGGGGTCCTATATTCCGTTCCCTCGAACCACCGTCGACCGGCGGCGGAGCAGCGATCCGAGACGTGCCATCGAGGAACGTTATCGCAGCCGCGAGCAGTACGTAGGCCTCGTGTCGGAAGCGGCGCTCCGCCTCATCGACGAAGGCTACCTGCTCGCCCAAGACCTGGCGCCGATTCTGGGTAGGGCCAGCGAGCATTGGGATTACCTGATGGAGGCGGGGATCCAGTAGCCGCTAGCGGCACACGGATGAACCGCCGTAAGGCCGTGCGCACCATGGGAGCCGCGGCCCTCGGTCTCGCGGTCGTGGCCCGGGATGACGGGACTGAAACGAGGGCGGGACAAGAGGTCGGCGAAATCCTCATCCGGGGCGGGCGCATCGTCAACGCGGATGGCAGCCGACTCGCCGACGTACGCGTCCTCGGGGACACCATCGCCGAGATCGGGCCTGATCTCGCTCCCGGGTCTGGCGCTAGGATCATCGATGCGACAGGCCGGCTCGTCATTCCCGGCGGCATTGATCCCCACACTCACCTACAGGGATCCTTCGTTGACGATCTGACCAGCGGCACCGCCGCGGCGGTGGCAGGCGGCATCACGGCTGTCGGTACGTTCGCCATCCCACGTGACGGCGAAAACGCTGTGGAAGCGATGGATCGCTCCCTGGCAGAAGTCGCCGAGCGCGCCATCGCCGACGTGTTCTTCCACGCCAGGACCTGGCCGCTGACCCCCGACTTTGGCGCCCTGATGCCCGAACTCGCCGCGCGTGGGCAACCCAGCCACAAGGTTTTCATGACCGGGCGGAACTTCGGCACCCAACGGGCGGCGTTCATCGGGGTTCTGGAGGTCGCGCGGGAGGCGGGCGTCGTCACGCTTCTGCATTGTGAGGACAGCGCGATCCTGCAGGCGGCGCTTGGGCGACTGCGCGCCGAGGGGCGGACCTTGATCGAGCACTACGCCGAGAGCCGACCTGTGCCCGCCGAGGTGGCTGCGACGCAAGACGCTGTGGTACTCTGTGAGCTGACGCGCGCGCCCATGCACTTGGTTCACCTTTCTTGCGAGCGTGCACTCGACGCGGCCCGTAATCCTGACACGGTCGGGCTCCCCCTCACGATCGAGACGCGCCCGCTTTACCTCTATTTCACCGACGAGGCGCTCCTGCGTGCGGATGGGCGGCTCTACGTGGGACAGCCGCCGCTACGCCCGCAGAGCGACGTCGAGGCGATGTGGCACGGCCTGGCGGACGGACGGATCACGTTTCTCGCGACGGATCACGCGCCCTGGATGCGGGCGCAGAAAACGGATCCGGCGCGGGACGTGGGGCAGTTGCGCCCGGGAGTGAGCGACCTGCGCTTCATGCTGCCGGTGCTCTACTCTGAGGGGGTCCGTAAAGGGCGCCCCTCAGAGGAACGCTTCGTCGAGGTCGTGTCCACTGGCGCCGCACGCACGTTCGTCCTCTACCCTGAGCGCGGCGTCGTGCGCGAGGGCTCGCTGGCCGACCTCGTCGTCTTCGATCCGGAGCTGGAGCGCACCGCAAGCGCCGCCGCCGACCCCTCCCGCTCGGACTACACGTTATTCGAAGACTGGACAGTCACCGGGTGGCCGGTGACCACGATCCGACGGGGCGAGGTGGTCTACGAGGACGGCCGGCGGAGAGGCGGCCGCGAGGTGCCTAGGAAGAAGACTCCTGTGGAGGAGCCCGCTGGACGCCCTGGGGCTCGTGGGGTAGGGGACGAGCATCACGCCTCCTGCGCGCCTGGCCTCCCGTTCTCCACCACGAACGTCGCTCGCGTCTCCAACGCACCGCCCGGCTCCCTGACCACCGGCACGATCTTGAACTCACTCGTCCACAGGTCTGGTGTCACCTCTGCGGTTACGTAGCCCCGCTGGCCGTTGTAGAACTTGATGTGCGGATTATTCGAGAGTAGGCGCTCGCCCCCGGGGCCCATGTCCAGGCCGTTGCCACCGGAGCTGAGCGAGGTACCCACGAGCTCGGTCGCGACGATCAGCGACGACAGGTCGTCGAAGTCAGTGTGCAAGTCGGTCACCCAGTTCGAGTGGAGGTCTCCGGAGAGCACGATGGGGTTGGGCGTGCCGACTTCCGCGAGCACGCCGAGCGTCGCCTGACGTTCGGCCGGATAGCCGTCCCAAAGGTCCATCGCCCACGTCTCATCACCATCTGCGTCGTACCCACGCAGACGGGCCATCATGACCTTGCTGGGCTACCACGTTCCAGCGGGCGTCCGTGGCGGTCAAGCCCTCGAAGAGCCAGTCTCGCTGACGTGCGCCGAGGATCGATTGGTCGGGCGCAATGTGCTGAACACAACTCGGTCGGCGGCCGTCCCCGCACGGTTGGTCGCTCCGGTACTGACGGGTGTCGAGCGTGTGCATCGCGATCAAGTTGCCGAAGTGGAGTCGGCGGTACATCTGCGCGTCGGGACCGACCGGCATGGAGGTCCGCCGCAAAGGCATGAATTCGTAAAAGGCCTGGTAGGCGGCCGCCCGGCGCAGAAGCAGCTCCGCCGCCGTCTGATCGTCCGCGGCGACGTCGTTCGCGTAGTTGTTGTCGACTTCGTGATCGTCCCAGGTCACCACCCACGGAGCGGAGGCGTGGGCCGCGATGAGATTCGGATCTGAGCGATACAACGTGTACCGCGCCCGATAGTCGTAGAGCGTCGCAGGCTCGGAAGCGCCGTGGCTCCGGACGTTGTTCCGACCGTAGGACAACTCGTAGATGTAGTCACCGAGGTGTACGATCAGATCGACGTTCTCGTCGGCCAGGTGCCCCAACGCGGTGAAGAGCGCGTGCTCGTAGTGCTGGCACGACGCGAAAGCGAACCGGGACCGATCGACTGCGGCACCGAGGGCGGGAGCGGTCTTCGTGCGCGCTACCGGGCTCGCTTGGCCCTCGGCCATCAGCCGATAGAAGTACTCGCGCCCGGGCTCGAGCCCGGCCAGCTCGGCGGCGCCGGCGGCTTGAGCGCCGAACGTGCCAGCCGACTCCACAGCACAACGCCGTCCGGGGACGGGTTCCCGGACGCGACACCCAGTGTGAAGGGGTTCGCGGAGAGAGCCAACGAGCGCTCCGTTCCACATGCCTCAAGGGCGCCCAATGCCACGAGCCCGGTCACACTTCCGGTGAGCCGAAAGAAGTCGCGACGGGTGCCGCGCAGGTGAAAGAGGTCGTACCACTCGAGGTCGTGCGTTTTCATCGAGCCCCCTCGGCTACATCCGCCGGTCATCCTCCGTCCAAGGTCAGATCGGCCCCCCCCGTCCGTCCCGCCCAATGAGACGCTCCACAAGGCGAGAACCAGGGTCTTTGTCTGCCCTCATCATACGACATCTGGAGCCTCGGGCCACTTGCTCTCAGGGCTCCATGGCGCAGACTGACCCGTGCCCAGATTCGACGGATCGACGTCCGTCCCGCCCGAGGCGGAGCTACCGGAGCGTCTGGCGATGGCCGTCGGCGAGGAAGGAAACAAATGTTTCCATCACTCAAAACCGAGACCGCAAGGAAAACGTAGTGGGCCGAACCAGATCATTCGGCTAGGTGTCACGGTCTTCCCTCGTGAACGGCGCTGAGGATACCACGCTGCTGGTCAACCGACCGGACGGTAGCTGGGTGTGCAACGACGATGATCTCGGCGACAGCAACCCGGTGCTGGTCATTCCGACAGCAGCAGGCGGCCTGTACAACATCTGGGTGGGTACCTACGGCGCCGCCAACACGAGCGCGACCCTCTATATTTCCGAGATAGATCCGCGCTATATCTCGGAGACAGATCCGCGCTAGCGCCGGGAGCGTCCTAGCTCCCGTTCATAGGCCACGTCAAATTTCCCCGTGTGAAATGCAGCCTCACGTTCACGTTCCCCCGCACCCCCGCGGCCTCCCGATAGACCCTTGCCTGCACCCGATAGGGCTCCGCGGCCTGCTCCACTTCCCCCTCCTCCACCTCATGCGTCTTGAAGTCCACAATAACCGCATCGGGTTCATCGGGCCGGTACAGATCGAACGCGCCCACCCGCCACTCCCGCTGCCCCGCAAGATGGACGAACTCCAACTCCCTATAGTGGTCCCCCTCCACGAACCACGCCCACTGCGAACTCCGAACCACGCCCCGGATCTCCTCCTCTAGAGCGGTCCGGTAGTTCGAGCCGGCCCCCAACACCTCGTCGAGCTGCGGTTCATCCAAGGACCCGATCGTCTCGTCCAGGATGCGTGACAGCTCGGTCTCCTCCTGGATTCGTTCCAGAACCCCGTGGATCAAGGTCCCACGTACGTGTGCGGGAACTTCATCGCCCCCGGCGCCTGCCTTGGTGAAGGCCCAGGGAGCTTGGACGCCATGGACGTACCTCCGCTTCCACTCCTCCGGCTCTCTCTCCTTGGTCATCAGCTCTGAAGCCGAGGTTATGAAGCGGAATTGCGGTACGTCGAGTGCGCGGGCCAATGAACTGGTTTCTGACGGCTCGATCTGATTGAGCCACTCGAGTGGTACTTCCAGCAGCGCGCCGCCTGGGCGTCCAGCCACGAGCTGGCATTTCTTGAAGCTGCCCTGGCTCACGGATGCTTCGAGCCAGCTCCAATGTGTGTTGGCCTTGGTCCCCTCCTTGCCCACGACGATGAGCCGGTCCCGTGTGCGAGTCATGAGCACGTAGAGCAGACGGGTTTCTTCGGCCACGGCTTGCAGCTGGTCCCGCTCGACGACAGCGTTGCCTCGCTCCCCGCGATCTTGGCTTCTGAGGCAGAGTACTGCTCCATGCTCACGGTCCAGGAGAACCTCGTTCGCCGGTGCTCTCGTCTGCTGTTGATCGGTCTTGATCATGAAGATCACTGGCCACTCGAGGCCCTTGGCTCCGTGCACGGTGCTGAGCGTGACGATGTTGTCGTCCTGGGAGTGGAGAGCCGCCTGAGGTATCCCCAGATCCTCCTCCGCCCATTGATCCCAGAGTTCGAGAAGCTCGTCGATGGAAAGATCACGGTAGCCCTCGATGAGACTCAGGAAGTTCTGAATGTTACTCAACGCCTCCTCGTAGCCCTCACCCAGAAGTAGATGCGTTCGGTACCCGGTGGCCGAGAGAAGGCGGTCGAGGACTTCGTCGAGCGGTATGCGCCCGACCAGCCGCCGAGCGTCGCGCAGGGCCTCGAGACCGTGGCGGAGACTTTCCTGCTCGATCTGTGCGAGAGCCTCACCTTCGGGTGCCTCAGGCCATTCCTCTTCATCGAGGTACTTGCCGGCTTGCCGGAGTAACGGCCGTTTCGGGGCCGCGATCCGAATGCGGGCGATCACCTCGTCGCGCAGCCCGACGAAAGGTGAGCGTAGGTATCCGAAGGCGCGGAGGTCGTCATCGGGGTTGTGGAGCAACCGCATGGCATTCAGAAGGTCGACGATCTCCAGCCTCTCGCTGAGGTTCTGAGCTCCGGCGATGTGATAGCGCACACCCGCGCCGCGCAGGCCTTCTTCGACGAGCCCGAGATTGGTTCGGTTGCGGTAGAGGATGGCGATGTCGGAATACCGGCAGGGCCGGGCCTGCCCGGAATCTGGATCGATGACAGTTGCGCCGGCCACGAGCTCCTGGATGCGGGCTCCCACAAGGAGGCCCTCTTCACGGCGCCGGTCGGCGGCGACTTTCTCCGAGAGCGAGATCCACTCGAGGCCAGCTGCCTCCGAAGCGCTTCGCTCGGGCTCCAGCTCCTCATAAGCGATGGCGCTTGCCGCTAGCGCACTGCCGAGCTCGTCGGCCGCACCACTCATGGCTGCTCGGCACACCTCGTTCACCACCTCCACCACGGCAGGCTCGCTACGGAAGTTGCGCGTGAGCGAGAGGATGCGGCCTCGCTCAGCGATCTTCTCCGCTACCTCATTCCACACCGCGATGTCGGCGCCGCGGAATCCATAGATGCTCTGTTTGGGATCTCCCACCAGAAAGAGTTGGGGGCCGGTACCTTTCCCTGCAATGGCAAACGCGATGTCTCGCTGTGCGCCATTGGTGTCCTGGAATTCGTCGATGATCAAGATGCGGCATCGCCGACGCACCTGCGCGAGAGCGGACTGGCCTCCGTCGGCTGCGAGGAGGGCCCGAGCGTCCAGGATCAGGCTGTCGAAGTCACCCACACTTTCTTCGTCCGTGTATTCGTTCCAAGCCTGGAGAGCCCTCGCGGCCAGGGTGTACAGTGCGTATGTGAGGGTAAGGGCGTCCGCGTCGTCCGGATCATCCCAACCCTGTAAGACACGTGGGCTCGGAAGGTCCTCTTCGTGCATTTTCTGCCAGCTCGCGTAGCGCTCCGGATACCAGCGCAGGTCACTCAACATGGAGCGAACGAGATCGACGGCTCCATTTGCCTTGGAGAATCCGTTCAGGGTGTAACGCCGGAGAAGCCTTTGGGCGTGAGGATCCTCCTGCTCTAACCCCCCCAGGATCGTCTCTCTCACGATTTGATTCTGAGCCACGCGTGAGGCGCGCTCGTCAAGGACACGAAACGATGGGTCGATGCCGAGCCGTAGCGAATGCTCTCGAAGGAGCGATCCGCAGAATCCGTGAATGGTCCCGATGAAGGCCTCGTCCAGGCGCCAGCGTAGAGCCTCCGCCCCAGGTGTTGTCTCGATGGCCTCCCGGAGCTTCTTGCGGAGGTCGACCGCTGCCTTTTCCGTAAACGTGATCGCAACGATCTGACTGAACTCGCATGGGTTCGGGCATGGGGCGATCCGCTCTCCGGTCCTCCGATCGACACCCTTCTCTATCCCCAGTAGCCACATGATCTTCCCGACGACCGTGGTGGTCTTACCCGTCCCGGCGTTGGCGGTGAGGAGCACGTGCTCGGTGGCCGTGAGTGCTTCGGCTTGCTCCGCCGTCCATTGCAGCTCAACCATCGAACCGGCTCCCCTCTCGGATCACGGCGCGGCTTCTGGCGATCTCCAACTCGGGATCCCGGGGCCTCCAGCTTTTGACCACTCTGGCTAGAACCGGCTCGAAAAGTCCGGCGCGGATACGTGACGGGATGCTGAAAGCGAATCTCAACGCGTCCTCGAAGCCGTCCTTCGTGGCGTGGATCTCCGCACCGTTCTTTGGGTTGCCTGGCTTCTTGATGGCGCGGTACCGGGCCTTGCCTACCGCGTAGCCGGCCACTTCGAGCGCCGAGAGGTACAGCGGAGCCTGCAATACGCTGCCGTCTTTGTAGCCCCCAGCCGTTGGGATCGAGCTGCTCTTATAGTCCAGAACGTGATGCACCTCAGCGCCCTCTACGGTGGCCAGATCCACGCGGTCGATCTTGCCGCGTAGATGGAGCGTTTGCAGCATACCGCTGGCATCAGCACCCACGAGGTTGATGCCAGGTGAGCCATCGAAGCCGAAGACCCATTCGACCTCGAGGGGTGACTCCCTCTTCTCTGCCAAGTAGAGAAGCTCCCACTCCACGTAGTCCTGGACCTCCTGCCGGATCGTCTCCTGAGTCTGAAGCCATAGGC
>Ga0310122_10002759_pt1 | contig 11160 bp, 11 predicted proteins | sample CB6_Bottom_1051__FD_203503 | JGI IMG/M metagenome (GOLD analysis project Ga0310122, IMG submission 203503) | Marine microbial communities from Western Arctic Ocean, Canada - CB6_Bottom_1051 | ecosystem: Environmental > Aquatic > Marine > Oceanic | place: Canada: Western Arctic Ocean | collected...
CGTCGTACTTGTGGAAGGTGATACCCTCCAGACCGATTTCGGTGAAGGACTGGTGGACGTGGAGCGCGGCCTGCTTGGCGCCGGGGTATCCCGCCACTCGAGAGCCGAAGCCGGCAAACTTCTCGATGGTCTCCTGCAGCCTGCCGACGGGAGCGAGCCGCTGCAGGCGCTCCACCGCTACCTCGGCTGCGCACAGCGACGCCTGGGTCAGGCACAGGGCCGCCGCCACCAGCCACTTGGCGGAAATGTGAACTTTCGATGGTCTGGCCACGCGTCTACCTCTGGCTGCCGGGACGGAAAGTGCGCTCGAAATTTGGCATATCACTAGATCCAGAATTCCACGTTGTCGGTCATGCCGGTAGAATAATCGACAATAAGCCATCTGTCCGCAATTACAAACTGACCCATGATCAATCCCAGGAAGACTGGCCTCGTCAATCGATAGAGGCGCGCGCCTCCGTATTCAGCCATCCCTGCGAATTGGGATGGGTAGGAGTATTGAGCTTCTCGGCCACGAAGTCAAAGGGAGCCCGGGTCCCGCCGCCGAAGAACGCGGGCCAAGGGAGAGCAGGCGCCGGTGAAAATGGAGCGGGAGGTGAAGCCGCCGCTCTCGGTGACCGGTGGCGTCATCGGGCCCCTCCCGCCCGGGCTTCTCCTCTCAACTCATGCCAGCCGAGAGCGCGAAGCTTGTCGAGGGCCCAGTAGGCCAGCAACCCCGTAAGCGACCCGCTGAGCAGACCCGTAGCTATAAAGATGGGCAGGAGCGCAAACAGTCCGGCGTGGCGCACGTAGACAAACGCCAGTGAGAGTTGGCAGAGCTGATGGACTACGGCACCCAGAATACTCAGGCCTACGGGGCTGAAGAGACCGGGAGTCAGGCGGTGGACGATCGCCATGGCGGCGAGACTGCCGATACCCGCCCCGGCGCCGATGGCGAAGGCGGGGCCGGCAAAGCCACCGCTTAGAAGACCGCCGATCCCGAGCTTTACCAGGCACACGGCCGCAGCGGAAGCTGCGCCAAAGACGAGAAGAGCCAGAAGCACCGCCACGTTTCCCAAGCCCAGCTTCATCCAGGGCAGCGGCCGTGGCGCCACCGACTCCAGGACGTACAGGATGAGCGCAAGGCTGGCTAGCAGTCCCTGGCCGGTGACCCGCCGGGCGCTGTTCATCACCGACTGACAGCGTCGAGGCTGGAGTCGGGCCGATGGCCCACGAATCGCAGCAGAACCCGGTTGGGGATGCACACGGTAATCTCTCCTGTCCGGCGGATCCATCCAGCTCGGACACAAATCTGGTTCCGGCATGGAGCTCGCGAAACGCGAGCGCCATCAGCGCCTATCTCGATCTCGGTGACACCGAGAGGGCCCTGGACCTGAATCACCCGGGCAGGGGACATCGCCTGCGGGGCCGCCGCTGACCCGGACACCTCCACCACCAGCCTCGTGCCCTGCCGCTGCCCGCTGTTGCCGGTCGCCACCAGCCCTCCGGCCCAGACGGCTACGGCGACGACGAGAACCACGTCGGCCTTGGTGAGGATATGCCACAGCTGGCGCAGCTCGAGGCCCCTCTCGCTTGACATCCCCCTTGAGGCTTTGCTCCACTTCGCCGCGTAGCGGGGTTGCACTTCTCGCTTCCCATCTTTGCTCAATGCCGACAGAAGGTAAGCCCGGCTCCACTTGTGGGAAAGAATGATATACTGGATAACGGCGATCTGTATCTGTAGCGCAATTCTGATACAGTACTTCCGTTCGAGTCGGATCATGCGCATGAAGCAGACCATTTCCATCAACAAATTGGCCCGACGCGATATCCGCTATGAGAGGGGACGCCTGGGCGAGCAGGAGACAACCCTCCTCAACCAGCAGCGCAGCCTCAACCAGGCCATCTCCAGACTCCAGGCCGATGCCAAGCGGCTCGTGCCCTACCTCAAGGAGAAGGAGTTGGAGGTCCCGGACCCCGGATTTCCCGCTCAGCGACCTGGAGCCCTTCGACGCCCCTGAGGACTCTGAGCAGGCCCCATAGCAGAACCCGTGGCAGGATCCTGAGCAGGAATGAGTATATTTAAGGGAGTTGTCTCGCCTCTCGAGTAAGGCGTACGAAACCACCAGCTCTCGGAGCACATCTGTCTTGAAGGAGCCGCTGACCGACATTCCCCCTACGCCCGATTCGACGCCCTCCGGCCAGCTTTCGACCGAAGAGCGGGTACCGGCCGGTGCCCTCGACCGTTTGCTGGAAGAGGCCAGCGATCATCTGCAGCTCCAGATGCTGCTCATCGAGACGGCCGCGGGAAACGAGCAGGCCAATCTCGACCTCATCGCCCGCGCCTACTATTTTGCCGCCTCCCGTCACACCGGTCAGACCCGCAAGTCCGGCGAGCCCTTCATGTACCACTGCGTGGAGGTCGCCCGGATCCTCGCCCAGATGCGTCTCGATTCGACCACGGTTGCCGCGGGCCTGCTGCACGACGTGCTGGAAGACACCCCGGTCACGATCGACGAGATCAGCTCAGAATTCGGCCCCGAGATCGCCGGCCTCACCGACGGAGTCACCAAGATAGAGCGCTTCCGGTACGAGAGCCGCGAGAAGCGGCAGGCCGAGACCTACCGGAAAATGCTCCTCTCCATGGTCAAGGACATCCGCGTGATTCTGGTGAAATTTGCCGACCGGCTGCACAACATGCGCACCCTCGACCACGTCGACCACGAGCAGCAGCTGAGAATCTCCAGAGAGACCGCCGAGGTCTACGCCCCACTCGCCCACCGACTGGGCCTGGCGCGGATCCGCTGGGAGCTGGAGGACCGCAGCCTCCGGTACTCCGATCCCGAAAAGTATGCGGAGATCCGCGATAAAGTGGCGATGAAAAGAGAGGGGAGAGAGCTTTACATTGAGGAATTCAAGGCCCCCATCGAGGCGGAACTGAGGAAGAACTCCATCGCCGTGGAGATCGCGGGAAGACCCAAGAACTTCTACAGCATCTACACCAAGATGGCTTCTCGCGGGAGGCCCTTCGAGGAAATCTACGATTTGACGGCGGTGCGGATCATCGTGGGCTCGGTCCGGGAGTGCTACCACGCCCTGGGGCTCGTCCACACCCTGTACCATCCGGTCCCCGACAGATTCAAGGATTACATCGCCACCCCGAAGACGAATATGTACCAGTCTCTTCACACCTCGGTGATCGGACCCAAGGGCCTGTCGGTTGAAGTGCAGATCCGCACCAGGAAGATGCACCATACGGCCGAAATCGGCATCGCCGCCCATTGGCGCTACAAAAGCGGCGAAGGATCGGAGGCCGGCGAGTTCGATCGCCATGTAAACTGGATGCGCCAGGTCCTGGATTGGCAGCGAGATGATTCAGATCCGGCCGAGTTCTTGGCAAATCTGAAAATCGAGCTCTACCAGGACGAGATCTTCGTCTTTACGCCCATGGGCGACCTCCACCAGCTGCCCGTAGGAGCTACGCCGGTTGATTTCGCCTTCGCCGTTCACACCGATATCGGCCTGCACTGCCTGACCGCCAAGGTGAATCGCCAAATCGTCCCCCTCAGCGCCTCACTGAACAGTGGTGACGCGGTCGAGATCGTCACCTCCTCCCGCCAGCATCCTAGCCAGGCCTGGCTCGACTTCGTTAAGACCGCCAAGGCGCGCCACTCGATCGGGCGCTGGCTGAAGGAGGAGTGGTACGCGCACAGCGTGCGTCTCGGCCAGCAGATGCTGGAGCAAGAGCTGAAGCGCTACCGCAAACGGGTGGAGAGCGGTCTGCTCGACTCCGTCGCCCAGGAACTGGGGCTGGCCGACGGCGAGCATCTATACGCCGGAATCGGCAGCGGCGACCTGTCGGTCACCCGGGTCATCAACCAGCTGATCCCCGACTCGCCGAAGCGGAGAATTCGCCCCACCATGAAGGATCGGCGGGGCATCAGGATCCTGGGCATGAATGACATGCTGATCCATTTCGGCAAGTGCTGTACCCCGATACCCGGAGACCTGGTCCTGGGACTGGTCACGAGGGGCCGGGGGGTTTCGGTTCATCGGACGGACTGTCCCAACATCTCGGACATTACCGAAGATCCGGAGCGGATCGTGGAAGTGGAATGGGACGTGGTGGAGGATCAGTCATTCACCGTGCAACTGCTGGTGAGGAGCACTGACCGCAAGTATCTCCTGTCGGATATCGCCAGAGTTATCAGCGACATCGGTGCCAACATCCAGAGCACGTCCACCACGACCGTCGATCACCTGGCCAAACAGACCTTCTGGATCGATGTGAGAGATACGCAGCAACTCCAGGCCGTGATAAAGAATCTGACCACCGTGGAAGGGGTCACCCAGGTGCAACGGGTGTACGAACCGGATCAATCGCCGTCCTAGTGTCCTGTCGCAGAAGTAACTTGCCAAATTCGGGGGTAAGAGATCCGCTAGGATCTCCGGCGCCTGGTTCGCAAGGCGCGCGACCGAGGAGGGTTGTTGGACCCTCCGAGGGAGCGCAACGCAGCGGACCGGGAGGTGGCCGAATCGCGCTAGCGATTCGGTCAACCATTCCATGGATCGGCCCCCGAATGGTGAGGTATTTCTGCGACAGGACACTATCGCATCGGACCCTTAGTGCGCCCTCTCCAAGGCTCGTTCAAGCTTCTCAATGATGCTCTTTTCCTCGGGATTGAGGACCTGCCCGCCGCCGTAGTGGCCACCTACCTGGTCCTCCACCCAACCGTAGACCATCTGCACCTGTAGCCGGCTCAGATTTGGCGCCTCACTGGCTTGAGCGGCCCGGCGAAGCTTCCCCAGCACCCTCTCCTCATCCGGCCAGAGCACACCTTCCTTCCAGGTCCCGATGAGCTCGATCTCTCGGGTCGTCAGAGGTACATTCATAGGGCTCGCTCGTGGCCGTCTGTCGACGCCAAAGACTCGCGCCGGATTGACACGATTTCAGCAACAGCTGTATATTGCCACGCTCCTTCGACAACGCGGATACTGATGGCTTCTTCCTCTCCCGACTACTTCCTGTCCCACGTTACCCGCATGGAGGGGTACGTTCCGGGCGAACAACCTCAGCAAGATCAAATCGTCAAGCTCAACACCAACGAGAACCCGTATCCACCCTCTCCGCTGGTGCTGGAGCGTCTTCGAGCCGCCTGTGACGAACGGTTGAGACGCTACCCGGACGCTCAATCCGATGGCGTGCGGACGAGGCTTGCTCAGCTGTTCGAAATTCCATCTGAGCAGGTCCTGGTGGGCAACGGATCCGACGAGCTTCTGAACGTCGCACTGCGCTGTTTCGCCGGAGTCGGTGACAAAGTCGCAGTACCCGACCCCAGCTATCCATACTACGAAAAGTTGATCCAGTTACAGGATGCCGTCCAGGTGAGAGTGGCGTTCCCGGAAGATTTCTCCATGCCTCCGGACCTCCCGGTGGCGGGCGCGCGCGTAACGCTGATAGCCAATCCCAATTCGCCCTCTGGCACGCTCCTCCCCCACGATTCGCTGGCGCGCCTCGCCGCGACGACAGATGGTGTTCTCATCATCGACGAGGCCTACGTGGACTTTGCCGCGGGTGGGGCCCTTCACCTGGCCAAAATCTGCGCCAATGTCGTCGTCTGCCGCACCATGTCCAAGTCGTTTTCGCTGGCAGGCATGCGCATCGGGTTCTGTTTCGGCTCGCCCGAGCTCATTGCCGGAATGAGCAAGGTGAAGGAACACTACAACTTGAACCTGTTGAGTCAGGTGGCTGCCGAAGCCGCCCTCGACGATATCGCCACGATGAGGGCCAATGCCGACCGCATTCGGGAAACCAGATCCGAGCTGACGGCACGGCTGCGGGAACTGGGATTTCACGTCTGGGAGTCGGCGGCCAATTTCGTCCTGGCTCGGATAGCGTCGCCTTCCGCCGGCGCCTTGTATGAGGCCCTGAAAGAGCGCGGGGTGCTGGTGCGCTACTTCGGTCGGAGTCGGTTAGCCGACTGCCTGCGCATTACGGTTGGGACGAACGCGGAGGTCGCCGTCCTCCTGCGCGAACTCGGTCAGCTGCTGGCCCGAGCAAGGTAACCGGCCAAGAGCAATCGACCACGACGGCCCGCCACGGCAGCCAGGCTAGCCGGAGCGCGCCGATCTGGGTTCGATGTCAACCATCCGTTTGAGGGCCTCCACTTCCGCCATACCCATCCCCAACCTCCTCGCCACCTCCTTTGCGGGCAGCCCTTGAGCCAGGAGGTCCCTGGCGCGGGCGAAGCCGGTTCCGCGAATCCCCTCAGAATTCGCCCTCCTAGACGGCCGGGAAGGGCCACTAACTCTCGCCGATTCGTCCGCGGCCACCCCGCTGGCGCCGCTCTCCCCGCCTTGGAAACGGAGGAGGTCCGCGCTCCCCAGGGAGGTCTCGCGGGCAGCCGTCGTGTTGCGCCCCTTATCGGGCTCCGGGCGTCGCAGCAGGGGCGAGAGCGGCGTGGGACCGCCGCCAGTGGCGTCGGACGTTGAGGCGTTTTTGGCGTGGGGGTACACCCCCTCCAGACTTCTACAGGCCGCCAGCAGTCTACCGCCGAGCCGGTCGAGACTCTCGTGTTGTGCCTCCAGAGCCTCCATGCGGCTGTCCAGCTCTTTTCGCTGCGCCTTTATCCACGCCCGGAACCACAATCCCATGGCACCCGCCAGGCAGATGAAGAGACCATCGACGAGGAGGAGCTGTAACGAATCGGTTGACATCATGTCGATGAGGCCGACTGAGGAACGATGGAATTTGCCTCGTCGGCGCCCTCGACCTCGGGATTCGCCACGGGCAGCCGAATGATAAAGGTACTGCCCTCTCCTGGTGTGCTCTCCACAGTTAGACTCCCCTTGTGCGATTCGACGATGCGGTAGCTGACGGCCAACCCCAGCCCGGTTCCACCGTCGTCGGTATGAGTGGTGAAGAAGGGCTCGAATATACGGTCGATATGTTCGGGCTCTATACCCACGCCCGTGTCGGCGAACCTGACCACGATGGAGTCCTCCCCGTCAAAAGCCGCCGTGATGCGCAGCCTGCCGCCCTTCGCCATGGCATTCTGAGCGTTGAGGATGAGGTTGATGAAAACCTGCTCCAACTCACCCACGTTCCCCGACAGCTGAGGAAGATCCTCGCCGATTTCCAGCTGGATGTCGATTAGCTGTCCACTCAGTTGATGGTCCAGCAGCTCCACGGACCGGTGAATGGCCTGGGACAGATCCAAAGGCGCCCACTGGGTCTTGGCGGCGCTGTTGCTGGCGAAACCTAGAAGAGCGCGGATGATCTTCGAGATCCGCTTGACGTTATTCTCGATCAGGCCCAGCCCTTCCACCAGTTTCGGCGACTCGCGGTGCTGGGCGGTCATCAACTGCACCCTGCTCAGGATAATCTGAAGAGGGTTGTTGACCTCGTGGGCAACCCCGCCGGCCAGCTCCCCCACAGCGGCCTGTTTGACCGAGATGAGGAGTTGACGCTGGGAATCCTGCAGGCCCCGGTGTGCCGATTCCAGCTCAGTGTAGAGCCGGGAGTTCTCTATGGCGGCAGCGGTCTGGCTGGCCAGCATGCCCAGGAGCTCTAGTTCCCCCAGGGTGAAGTCATCCTTGGCCCGATGGCAGAACAGAGTGAAGATACCAACCTTCTTGCCCCGTACCATGAGGGGTATGATGACCAGACATCGATCCGCGCGCTGGTTGTGTATAAGGGAGTCCATGTCGTCGATGACGACAGGCCGCCCCTCGCGCAGCACCCAGTCGATGATGCCATCGTCCCAGTGGCCGCGAATACGCGCCTTCAGCGCCGACTCCCCGCCGTCACCGCGCAGAGCCATGGCCTGGAGGCGGTCGCCCTCTCCCTCCAGCACGAAGACGCCGCAGCTCTCGTACTCGACAAAACGCCCGGAGAGGGCCATGAGAGCGGCGAGGATATCCCCTATGTCGAGGCTGGTGCTGATGGCTTCGGACAGGTCGTGAAGGTTGAGCAGCTCGCTCATCGACTCCCGAAGCTGCACAAATTCCTCTTTCCCCCGATCCAGTCTCTCCTGGAGCTGTCGATTCTCACTCTCCAGAGCCTCCACCCGCACGGCGTATTCGGCGATGGTCTCGGACGATGCGCGAAAGTGGACTCCCAACTCCCAGGCGATGTCCTCTGGAACCAGTTGTGCCAGTCGGCCCAGGAGTTCCTTTACTCGGGCCTCCATACCACCTGCCACGACGCCCCCCGGGTCCCTGGAGTCCTGGCTGTGAGAGTCCAACCGACGAGGCCGCCCTAGACCGTGGGCACCGGTCATGCGTCGTTGCCTTCCTCGCTGGACTCACTCCCCTCTTCCTCCGCCTCGCTGTTGGCGATGCTGGTAAAAGCCTCTGCCTTCGCCATCTCCTCATGCAGTTGCTCGCCGTAGGCGAAGATCCTCTTCATGGCGGCCCTCGGCTCCTCGTGTATGCCGAAGGACCGCAACGAGGCGGGGTCGAGGTTCGGCATGCGCTCGCGGCGGCACAGAAAATCCGCCAGATGTACGAGTGACGGCAGTTCCGCACTTCCCTCCACCCTACCGGGTGCGTGGTGGAAGGCGATGGTTTCCTCCAGGCTCCTGGGCAGATTCCACCGTTCGGCCAGCCAGCTGCCGACCTCGGCGTGGGTCACGCCCAGCACTTTTTCCTCCGCCTTGCCGATATAGAGATCCTCCTCCCGCATGACCTGGAGGATCTCGTCGAACTCGGTGGGAAAATACTGACTCAAGATGAGCTTGCCGATATCGTGGAGGATCCCGGCCGCGAACGCCTCGCCGGCGACGCGATAGGTGAGCCTGCCCGCCAGCAGTTTGGCAGCCACGCCGCAGGCGATCGAATGCTCCCAGAATTTCTGCCGGTCGAACTGGCTGTTGTCGCCCTGACCGGAAAACCGCTCGAGCACCGAGACGGTCAAACCGAGATTCTTGACCGTCTCGAAACCCAGGACAACTACCGCCAGGTCAACGGTGGCGATTTCCCTGGGGAAACCGTAGAAGGCGGAGTTGGCCAGCTTGAGAATCTTGGCCGTAAGCGCCTGATCGGTGGATATGAGTTGGGCGACGTTGCGGGCTGAGGTCTTGGGGTTGTCTATGAGGCTTATCAACTGCGTGATCACCGTCGGCAACGTCATCGAGGGACAGCAGCGACGTAGAGCTGACGTCCTCGATCATGGAATAGTACTCCGACATCTCGACCCCCAGCCCCGACGCCATCTCCACCGAGCGCGGAAGCCCGATGGCCAGGCGACCGGCAATATACTTAACCAGTGGAAGGTAGGTCTCAGAGCTCTCCCTTCTCCCCCTTGCCGGGTGCCGCCTGCTCGCTGTATTTCTGGCTGGCCTTTTGGGCCGTTGTGTTCTTGGGACTCATATATCCGACCGTCGGAAATCTGTCTAACGACCCAGTCTACTCCATCTCCACCGACCCCCGTCGCATCCACTCACCGCTCGGGCCGTCCCACCGCTAAGTGCCGGTCGGCAGACACCCGGGAGAGAAGGACGAAGTCATTCTCGCCTCCGGCGCATGATCACCGTTCAGTCCGTCCCAACCGCTAAGCGCCGGCCGGTCACCGCTCGGTCCAGATATGCCTTGGATGTCGCCTGAGACCTGGAGATCGACTGCAGGGGTCCTGGCGACATGCCGAGAGCCAACTCAGAGATGGCCTCAGCGGCGGGGGTAGTGGGATCCGCCACACACAGAGGCGTCTGTAGCCTGGATGCCTCGCGAGCATATCGATCTAAAGGAATATAACCCCGATTGTCAATCCTCGCTTCGAGGAACGCCGTCGCCAGCCGGGCGAAACCGTCCTGGATCTCTGCCGCCTCTCGAGCCGATTCGGTCATGTTCACCACCAATCCCATGCGCGGATCCCTTGACCTGCGAAGGATGAGTTTCAGCTGGACGTAGGTGTCGGCAAGGGCGGTCATTTCCGGGGTCACCACAAAGAGAATCTCATCTGCCGCCGCAGCCGCGCGCAGAGCCGCCTCATCCATGCCCAAGCCCGAATCAACGACGATGACGTCGTAGACGGACTCGAACCTGCGCACTGATTCAACGTCGTGAGGGAGGGAGGGTTTGATCTCCCGCGGCGCCGGGGGGGAGCCGTCGCACCGCATCACGTCCAGGTCCTCCGGGCCGGATACTACGGCTTCCTCCGGAGCGCAACGGCCGGCGAAAACGTCAGCGAGACACAAGTCGCTGTACAGCCCCGCCATGGCAGCCGCGCCGCTGCGATGACCGTCGATCTCGAGAAGCAGAGCCCGCGACCCGGCGCGGCACAGCGCCAGGGCCAGATTCAGGGCGATGCAGCTCTTGCCGACACCTCCCTTTCCACTCGCCACGCAGAGGCTGTACGGCAGTTGGGGGATCAGGACCACCGTTGCGCCTGCTCCGGTTCTCGAGATAGACACGGCGGTTCCTCAACTGGAGTCGGCAGAGGCGAGGCAAGGTGACCGGCTCGGTCTCTGCAGCGCTTCTGGGTTTTCGGGGGCCCCACCACGATCTTGCGGGCGAGGGCTTCCAGATCGCCAGGTTCCAAGCCGCCCGGCGGGCCTGGACTGACGGCGAAGTAGGATGTGGCGATGCCGCTGCTGGCGGCCACGTTGAGTAGGACACCGGGGCGCACGGCGTGGTCTACCTTGGCAAACAGCAGCCTGCGGACGGGGAAAACGCGGCTGGACTCAATCACCTCCAGCATGTGCTCTGGGCCGGAAACACTGTCGATTACCACCTGGACTTCGTCGACTTCAGCTGCCATGAGGAGCCGATGCTGGCGCTCTATTTCGCCGTGCTCGTGGGGACCGCATCCGGCCGTGTCCACCAGTAGCAGCCTGACCTCGGGCCAGCGTCGTAGAACGGCCTCCATTTCCGCTTCGTCGTAGGCGACCTCTACGGGGACACCGGTGATCTCGGAAAACGCTCTGATCTGACCGACTGCTCCCACTCGCCTGCCGTCGGTGGTTACCAGCAGCACCGGCTCGCTGTCCCCCGTCCGCTGGCGCAGCCTGGTGGCGAATCCGGCCGCGATCTTCACCGCCGCCGTGGTTTTCCCCGCTCCGGGCGGACCGAAGAAGCCCACTACCTTCCGGTGATTTCCGATCTTGATGTCCCGCCTTCCCGGCAGTACTTCGGCCAGAGTCGCCAGGATTCGCTCCGTCACCGCCGCCCCGTCCCCCAACC
>Ga0310122_10002760_pt1 | contig 11159 bp, 8 predicted proteins | sample CB6_Bottom_1051__FD_203503 | JGI IMG/M metagenome (GOLD analysis project Ga0310122, IMG submission 203503) | Marine microbial communities from Western Arctic Ocean, Canada - CB6_Bottom_1051 | ecosystem: Environmental > Aquatic > Marine > Oceanic | place: Canada: Western Arctic Ocean | collected...
CTTCGATATGTTCGATAGCTATGAAGAACGAGGCCGATTATTCACGGCACTCGCGTGCGGATCGGTATGACGGCCCGCCCGGTAGATATAGCTCCGGCTGGCCCGGTCCGTTTCCCCGATTCGGGCTTAGGGCGTGGCTGGGAGTCCTCGGCCGTCATCGTGCTCACTGCGTTTCTGCTCGTCTTCGGTCTTGTGAGCCTGTACAACGCCTCTTCCATCTTGGCGATGGAACAAGAGTTAGCAGACACCTATTACGTGCTTCGCCAAGGAACCGGAGTCGCAATTGGTGTGGTAGTGATGTTCGGCTGTGCGTGTCTACCCTACTCGGTGTGGTCCCGACTGTCTTGGCCGCTGCTATTAATCAGTATTGGATCCCTTGTGCTCCTAATACTTCCTTGGACGGAATCAATTGCGCCATCAATCAACGGTTCACGGCGATGGCTCCGGATCGGCATCACCGTGCAGCCTTCAGAGTTCGCAAAAATAGCGATTGTGGTGTGGACTGCCGGAATGGCGGTGAAGAAAGTGTCCGAGTTCCGATCGCTCCGCCGAGGTTTGGCACCATTTCTTGTTGTTTGGGCGCTGCTGGTCCTGCCTATCGCTCTGGAACCTGACTTTTCGACTGCGTTGCTAATCAGTCTACTTGGCCTCCTAATCGTATTCTCTGCTGGTGCCCGCATTAGCCATTTTGCTTTCTTAGGACTGCTTTTAGCCCCGATCGTCTACTGGCAACTTGCTGGAGTCGGCTTCAGGGCACAGCGATTGCTGGCTTGGGCCAATCCCGCTTCTGATCCCGCGGGGGCCGGCTTTCAGGCCTACCAATCTCTTATTACGATGGGTTCTGGAGGGCTTACCGGTGTCGGGATTGGTCAAGGGCGTCAAAAGTTCGGTTTTCTGCCAGAGGCGCACAACGATTTCATTTTCTCGATGATCGGTGAGCAGTGGGGACTCATCGGTGTCCTGATTCTACTGATGATGTACGTGGCCCTTGTGTTGGTTGGTTTCCGTATCGCTAGCCGTGCCCCCGATCTATTTGGGGAACTGATCGCACTGGGTTTCACGAGTCTGATCGCTCTGCAAGCTTTGCTCCACATGGCGGTTGGGCTCAGCCTACTGCCGACGACTGGGCTTGCGCTCCCGCTTGTTTCTTACGGCCGCTCTAATTTGATAGTGACACTCGCGTCGCTTGGAATCTTGATGTCGGTGGCCCGGGTGGCTCCGGGTGTAAGGGCAGTCCGTGCATGAGGGCCCGGTGGTTGTCTTCGCTGGTGGTGGGACGGGCGGGCACCTTTATCCTGCTCTTGCGATTGCGGATGCGTTGCGCCGCCGCCGCCCAGACGTCCGAGTCGTATTCATGGGGGCTACTCGCGGTATCGAGTCACGTGTTCTACCAGAATTGGGGGAAGAACATTTTCTCTTACCCGTTCGTGGCTTGGACAGAGGGCAGCGAGGGGCATTTTTGCGAGCGGTCCCTGCACTGGCTGGTTCCCTCCTGCAGGCGGCTAGGGTGATGCGTCGCTTGCGGCCGAGAGCCGTCGTGGTGACCGGTGGTTACGCCTGCGCACCCGCTGGTGCTGTGGCTGCTCTGACTGGAGTCCCACTGCTCATCCAGGAGCAAAACGCCGCACCAGGCATAGTTACTCGAGTGCTTAGCCGCTGGGCAAAGAAGATCCATACGGCGTTCGGCGGGGTTGCTGACCGGCTGCCTCGTGGGGTGAGGAATAAGGTTTGTCTCACCGGAAACCCCGTGCGTGCAACCTCAGTACATGGGCGTTCGCAGGTGAGGGAATGGTTCCAACTACCGGAGGAGGCTGTTGTCGCACTCATTGTAGGAGGGAGCCAGGGATCGGAAGCTTTGAACAATCTTCTTCTCGCAGCGTTGGATGCTGTCGTGGCCCGTCGTGTGAATCGACCGGATCACCTGCATATTTTGTGGTCAACGGGCCCGAGGCACCACCAGCGGGTGAACGGTGCACTGGCAGATCTCGGGTCTCCAGATTGGGTACATTCACACCCGTATTTTGACAACATGCCGGATGCATTGGCCGCCGCCGACCTCACGGTAAGCAGGGCGGGGGCGATGTTCACGGCTGAACTCTTGAACCAGGGCCTACCCGCGATTCTGGTTCCTTTTCCTAACGCGGCTGCCGACCACCAGACCCATAATGCGCGGGCTCTGGCTGAAGCCGGTGCAGCTATGCTCACTCCACAAGCAGGGCTTACGGGAGAGATCCTATGGGCCGAGCTTAATCGGCTCGCAGGAGACCCAGAATCTCTGGAACGCATGGGTATGGCCGCAACTTCGCTTGCCCGGCCCAGGGCCGCGGATCAGATCGCTGCCTCGGTAGAGAGGTTTCTAGCCTCATGAAGGTGCGCACCACCAGTCCCCCTGTTCCGGATCTTAGGGCTCTAGCTGCTGAGGGTTCAGTGCATTTCATGGGGGTGGGTGGTGCAGGGATGTGTGCGCTTGCCGAGCTTCTCTTAAGCTGCGGAGGATCTATCACGGGCTGTGATCTAAAACATTCTCAGTCAATTCAAGATCTGGGTGCACTCGGTGTACGGTTTTCGATGGGTCACGACTCCGGGCACGTCGTTAATGCTTCCGCATTAGTGGTGACTTCAGCAGTACCGTGCGATCACCCGGAACTTGTCGCCGCACGAGACCTTGGTATTCCAGTGCTAAAGCGTGCAGAAGCTCTTGGAGCATGGGTGAATCAGGGAAAGGTTGTTGCGATCTCTGGCACCCATGGTAAGACAACCACGACTGCGATGGCTACCGAGATCCTAGCTCAAGGAGGACTTGACCCAACCGGGCTCGTAGGTGGTCGTGTTCGTGGTTGGGCTGGGAACCTCCACCGCGGATCAGATCACCTTTTTGTGGTCGAAGCAGACGAATATGACCGCTCATTCCATACGCTGGAGCCTGACATCGCAGTTGTGACTAACGTTGAAGCTGACCACTTGGATGTCTACGGTGACTACCAGGGTGTGCGGACTGGATTTGTCGAATTCCTAGACAACTTGAGGTCTCCGGGTAAGGTCATTGCCTGTGCTGACGACCAGGGATCTGCTTCCCTTCTCACGAAACTTGGGGCCGTAGGTTACTCCTATGGTACGACAGCGGGGTCCATGCTGCGCGCGACGGATGTGAGTGTTACCAAGGCTTCTACCAACTGCTTAGTCATTGAAGAGGGTACGCTAGTTGGACAACTCTCACTCTCAATGGGTGGCGTACACAATCTCCGCAACGCGCTCGGCGCAGCTGCCGTGGCTCGTGCTCTCGAGACACCATGGCCGATAATTTTTGGGGCTTTATCGGGCTTTCAGGGTGTAGGTCGGCGCCTGGAGCGCTTAGGAGAAAAGTGCGGGGTCGTTGTGCTTGACGACTACGCCCACCACCCCACTGAGATCCGGGCTGCTCTGGATACAGCTCGGGGGATGTATCCATCGGCTCGGCTTGTAGCGGCCTTCCAACCCCATCTCTTTTCTCGTACTCGAGACTTTGCTGAAGATTTTGGGGCAGCGCTAGCTGGGGCAGACTCAGTTTGGGTTACGGACGTGTTTCCGGCTCGAGAGCGTCCCATCCCTGGAATCACGGGGAGAACCGTGGTTGAGGCTGTGGGAAAAGCTGGCGGTGAACATACCCGCTACGTTGCGGCACTTGATGATCTTCCCGACTTACTTGCCGAAGAACTGCGTGCAGGCGATGTCCTCATGACCCTGGGCGCCGGCTCCATTGAGACTGTCGGAACTCAGGTTCTCAACCAGCTAGGGGAGCGAGTTCGTGCGTAGAGAGCTCCGCGTTCTTCTGGTCACTGCCCTCCTTGGGGTAACCTGGGCTTGGGGCGGGGAACTCTCGGTGGCTGTGAGCAGAATGGAGGTGTTCAGAGTTCATGAAGTGGATATCGATATCCATGGGCTGCGCTACCTCACTCGCGAAACCGTACTCCAAGCCATGGAGCTTACGCCAGAGACCTCCGTGTGGAGTGACACTGAAACATGGGTCGAAGCGCTGGGGGAGCTACACTTAGTCCGTTCTGCCACCGTCATTCGTCGGTTACCTCACACGATTGTCGTGTCTCTTTTAGAGCGGCAACCTGTTGCATTGGTGGCAACACCGACACTGGAGCCGGTGGACGGGGACGGGATCCTGCTCCCCCTTGATCCAGCTTCGCACCGGCTTGATTTGCCGATCCTGGAAACTGATGATTCTCCCATAGACGGTGGGAGAATCATGCCCCAGCGCACTCGTGTGTTAGCTGGTGAGGTCGACAGGTTGATGAGAGCTGATACGGCTTTTCTCCAGATGCTATCGGAAGTGCGCTGGGGAGAAGGCAACAGCCTGGTTGCCCGATGGTCAGAGCCCAGTGTGGATTTTCTGCTCCCCTTTGGCTTATCACCTGAGCGGCTTCAGGAAGGCTTTGTAGTGCTCGGGCATGCGATGACTCGAACACCGGGCGATGTGCCCGAATCAGTCGACTTAAGATTCGCGGACTTGGTTGTAGTCCGCCGTGCAAACGGAAACTGAGGATGCGCTCGAACCTCATAGCCGGTCTAGACATCGGAACATCCAAGACTTGCGCCGTGATCGGCGAGATCATCGGTGACCCTAGGCGCCCCGGTCTCACCGTTCTAGGAGTTGGCCAAGCGAGAACCGCTGGGGTTCGCGGTGATATAGTGACTAATATCGAAGAGATAACGGAATCAGTCCGATCCTCGCTCAAGGAAGCAGAACTGATGGCCGGTGTGTCGGTCGACCGGGTCTATGCTGGCATGGGTGGAGACCACGTGAGAGCTACGAGTTCCATGGGGGTTGTCGCGATCTCCGAAGACGAAGTCGCGATGGATGACGTAGAACGGGTGCATGTCGTTGCCCGGGCCGTTGCTCTTCCACCAGATAGAGAGATGCTACATGCAGTCCCTCAGGAATACCGCGTGGACAATCAACGCGGCATCAGTGACCCGATAGGCATGGCTGGTATCCGACTGGAGGCTGAGGTCTTCCTGGTGACCTGCGCTATCAGTGCGTCAGCGAATATACGTAAAGCTGTGAACTGGGCAGGATACCGTGTCCAGGAATTAGTCCTTGAGCCGCTTGCGGGGGCGAGAGCTGTATTGACTGAGGACGAAAAGGAGGTTGGTGTTGCCCTGGTAAAGGTAGGTGCATCAACAACGGATGTCGCTGCTTACTTTGAAGGTAAGATACAGCATGTTGCGATTCTGCCATTCGGAGGCCGGACACTAACGGCTGACTTAGTTCGGGGGCTATCCGTGCCTTATGCGGAAGCGCAGAAGGCCAAGGAGCACTATGGGACAGCCCTTGCCCAGCTCGTCGATCCCCGGGAGACAGTTGAGATGCCTGGACCCTCACCGGGCCAGAAGCGAGCAGTTGCCCGGGAATTAATCGCACACATCATAGAGCAGCGGCTCGACGAGATGTTCGGACTCGTCCAAGGGGAGCTACAGGATCACGGCCTACTCGATCAGTTAGGGGCTGGTGTCGTTCTGACAGGTGGGACGGTTGCGATCCCAGGGATTATAGAGCTTGCTCAACAGATCTTTGCCTCACCAGTACGCCTAGGCGTCCCGAATGAGGGTCTCAGTGGTCTGGCTGAATCCGTTCAGCGGCCACAGTTCGCGATTGCCACGGGGCTCGCACTCTGGGGGGCAGACCGGTTCATGGAAACTGGCCGCGGTGCATCAACCATAACATCCGGGATGTTTACTAAGCTCGGTACATGGCTCAAGGAGTTCTTCTAATGGCGCCTCTGACGGGCGCTAATCAACCCACTTATTTGCATTCAAATCACTTCGCCGAGGAAGAGAAATGATGATCTTCGAGTTTGAGGAAACTCCACTCCAGAAAGCCAAGATGAAGGTAGTTGGGATCGGTGGCGCCGGCGGAAACGCAGTAAATCGAATGATCGATGAAGAGCTGGAAGGGGTCGAGTTCATTTCTATCAACACCGACTCCCAGGCCCTCAAGAGTTCACGTGCACAGGTAACATTGCAGATAGGCAAGAAGTTAACTCGGGGACTGGGTGCTGGAGCTCGACCGGAGGTTGGTCGTCAGGCGCTTGCAGAGAATGAGGAAGACGTCCGCCGTGCAGTAGAGGGAGCTGACTTAGTGTTCGTCACGGCGGGCATGGGTGGTGGTACCGGGACGGGCGCGGCCCCGATGGTGGCTGAGATTGCGCGCGATATGGGCGCACTCACGATCGGGATCATCACTAAGCCGTTCTCTTTCGAGGGGAAGAAACGTGAACGTCAGGCCGACCAAGGGCTTGCAGAACTTCGAAGATGTGTCGACACGATGATTGTGGTTCCCAACGATCGCCTTCTTGCTGTCGTACCAAAGGGCACCTCCTTCCGGGATGCGCTCAAGAAAGCAGATGAAATTCTTCTGCACGCGACCCAGGGCATCAGCGATTTGATCAGCGTAACAGGTGAGATCAATGTGGACTTTGCTGATGTTCGAACCGTCATGGCTTCTAGGGGACCTGCACTTATGGGTTCAGGTTTTGGTGAAGGTGAGAATCGTGCACAGGAAGCAGCTCAGGAAGCAATCTCTTCACCACTCCTTGATGAAGTGTCCATCGCCGGTGCACGTGGTGTCCTGATCAATATCACTGGAGGTCTCGACCTCGCGATTGACGAGGTCACAGAGATCTCCTCAATCATCCAGGAAGGGGCGGGAGATGAAGCCGAAATCATTTTCGGCGCTGTCCATGATCCGGATCTCGAAGGCAAGATCCGGGTTACTGTGATCGCGACTGGCTTTGATTCGGTAGCGGATGAAAAAGTGATTCCCAGCACTTTTCAGCGCTCCCGACCTCAGTCAAAAGTGATACAGGATCCAGGGCCGATGCTTCCGGAGCTGCAGGTTCAGATAGAGCAAGAAGATGAGGCTATGGTGGGTGCCGCTGTCGGTGGGTCTGAGGAGGTTCTCCCCTTTAACAGATTCCCCGAGCGGATGGTCTCAAGCACTCAGCTCTTGGAGTTGGATATTCCGACCTTTATTCGTCGGCAGATGGACTGACAAGCATCTCGGGTCGACTATGGTTCGTGTTGATTCGTTAGATTGTTCAGACAACCAGTGTGGTGGAGCGCTGCCCGGTGGAAATCTCTACCGGGCGGTCAACTCATCGACCGAGGGACAATTCGGTGGTTTGGGAGCGACTAATAACTAAACTCTGGATGGCAGTGACGGTTTGTACTGTCTTGACCGTGTCTTGCGCTCTTGACACTACTCCCGATGCGGGCACTCTCGATGCTGTGTATGCAAACTCTTCTGAAGAATTGCAGGTGCTCTCTCTTGGACAAGGCCAGACACTAGGCCTTCTTCTGGGGGGTATCGTATCAGCGAACGATCAGGCGGCTCTCCTACTTGCTTTTCAAGAATACGCGAATCCGCGAAGGATGCGGGCCGGTACTGAAGTAGTATTCCGTTACCTCAGGGCCGATCAGTGGCTACGAGGTCTCGATGTAGTGGTAAGCCCGGATGAGACAGTGAGGCTCACACGCAACGAGTTTGGGTGGCACTCCGACCTGATCCGTGCACCAATCTATGTGGATACGCTCCTGGCTTCCGGTGAGATCGAAACGGTTCTCTGGAGTGCGATTATTAACAACGAGGACCTAGAGGATGTTCCGTTTGAAGACCGCAACTCCCTGATCGACGAACTTGACCAAGTGTTCCAATGGCAGGTCGATTTCTCCCGCCAGATCCGAGTGGGTGACACTTATCGGTTCGCCTTTGAAAGGGAGGTGCGCCCCGACGGATCAATGCGCACCGGGCGCCTGCTTTCCGCTGAGTTAATGAATTCTGGGACACCGTACCATGCAATCTGGTTCGATTCAAATGACGATGGAGAAGGATCATACTTTGATCTGGAAGGCAACTCAGTTCGTCGGGCTTTCCTACTTAAACCGTTGGCGTATCGACGCATCTCCTCTCGTTACTCAAACTCCCGCTTACACCCGATCTTAGGGACGTGGCGTGCCCACCGTGGAGTTGACTATGCGGCCGATGTCGGAGCAGAGATTATGGCAACTTCTGATGGTGTCGTCATTCATCGCGCGTGGAAAGGAACCTTTGGCAATACGGTAGAGATCCAGCATCCCAACGGTTTCGTAACGCGATACGCCCATTTGAGCCGCTTCAGGTCAGACGTTCAACTTGGAACTCGTGTCAAGCAGAGCGAGATCATCGGCTACGTCGGCATGAGTGGCCAGGCGACGGGGAGCCACTTGCACTATGAGATGATGAAGCGCAACGGTGAGCATATGGATCCTCTGGCGGTCGATCTACCAGCGGGAGATCCCGTACCATCCGATGACCAAGTTAGGTGGGGCGAGGAGATGATCACCCGGGTTGATCTACTTGAGTCGATACCAGGCGCCGGACCTGTGAGAAGGGCGGGTGCGTTGCAATCACTGGACGATAAGCACGGAGGGGCACGGTAACCGCCTCGCGCACAAGGTGATTCGAGCAATTCTGTTCACCGCGCTCGCCAGCGCATTGGTTGTTTATCCCTATTGGGTATACCGCCGTGTCGAACTTTCCATCACTGGTTCGGGATGGCTGGCTTTAATCCGTGCCAGCGTTTTAGTGACTATCCTTGGGCTCTTATTCGATCTCCAGATCCCGGTAGGGGATTCCACCAAGGCCATGGGCGAACGTTGGGTCCTCTTGGATACTTCACTCAGCATGTTGGCGGGTGAGGATGGACTGACCGCTTGGGATGGAGCAATTGAGCGCTCAAATGAGTTAATGGAGGAGGGCTGGAGAGTCGTCACCTTCGGTGAAGTAGCGAATGCACTCCCTTTCAGCGACACGGACCTAGGCTCACGCCCGCAGGATGTGAATACCTTACTGGCCCCCGCTCTCAGACGTGCGGCTGAAGGTGGGGCGCGCTCCGTGCGTGTTCTGTCTGACCTTAGACTCGAGGATCGGGTGGCCTTGCAGGCAACCCTGGAGCAGTTGCCCCTAGAAGTCTTGTATGAAGGTTTTGGGGCCGACCTTAAGAACGGTGGTATCTCGGCATTTAAAGTAGAAGATGCAGTCCAGACCGGGGGTATGATCCTTGGCGAGGTAGAGATCCATGGATTAGGGGCTGACAGTGTAGACCTTACGATCCGGGTGGAAGGTGCTGAGGTTGTATCACTCAAGGTAGCGCTGCCTGAGGTAGGGCTCAGGAACCTACTCGAAGTGCCGATCCCCGTTCCGAATGCTGAAGGCCGTATCCGTTACACCGCACACCTTCATTTAGATGGCGATGCATTCGCGTCCGATAATGAAGCCGTTGCCTACGGGGTTGTGGGTAACGAAGAGAATGCGGTCGTGCTCGTTTCACTTCGACCCAACTGGGAACCGCGTTACCTGTTGTCCGTGCTCGGCGATGTGACTGGGCTTCCAGCTACGGGCTATCTCCGGGCAGGTCCTGATAAGTTTATCTCGGTCGGAAGGGCTTTAGCTCGATCTGGCCCGGTGGATTCCAGCAGAGTGCGGCGCGCAGTAGATGGCGCGAGACTGGTGGTGCTCCATGGGTTGGATAGAAACTCTGATCCGTGGGCTCTAGGCCTCTTAGAGAGGAGTACGCGTGCGATTCTCCTGCCTGCCGACAGTAGTGGTGCCGCTAATGCAGGCTTGAACACTGAACCCGCACGAAGTGGTGAGTGGTATGTGTCAGGTGACTTGCCACCCTCTCCGCTATCAGGGGAGTTAGCAGGCACAACGCTTCTCGGGCTGCCCCCGCTCACTGACCTCCTGATCCCGATTAATAGGGAAGAAATCCGATCTCCCGTGCACTTACAGCTGAGGGGTACAGGTTCTTCCGAGGCCGCGCTACATCTCGACGATAGTGGTGCGCACAGAAGGGTACTTGGGCTCGCGTCAGGGTTCTGGAGGTGGGCGACGCGCGAAGGGTCGGGTGAGGACACTTATCGAAGGCTCTGGTCTGGGGTCACAGGATGGTTATTTGAGGATGAGAAGCCGGCGGCTCGTGAACCTCGACCGAGCAAATGGGTTTTCCAGAGAAAGGAACTCGTGACGTGGATAGTCCCGAGAGATTCGACACTCATGAATCTACGCGTCTTGAAGGGTGACTCAGTGCTGATTGACACAGTCATGGTTGGAGGGACGAGTCCTTCATCAGGTATCCTAGACCCCGGATTGTATCACTACAGTTTCGGAAAGCCATCTGGTGAACTCATTGGAGCTGGACGTTTTGATGTGGAGACAATTACCGGCGAGATGATCCCTCCGTCCGAAGAGCCGGGAGCGCCAGAGTCACTTGCAGTAGTGACGGTGGTTGGTGATGAAAACCCAGGGCGGCCGATACGTATCTATCCTTGGCCGTATTTACTCGTGATCACGCTGTTGTGCGGTGAGTGGATGATCCGCAGACGTACTGGTCTCCGATAGACCTGCGGAGCACTTGAACGAGGATGGATGTTAAGGATTCATTCTAATGACATTCTCCAACCTTGATCGGCCCGTACAGTTCTTGAAGGGTGTCGGCCCTACACGAGCTGATGCATTGGCTCGGATGGGTATCGGGTCCGCGAGAGATCTCCTCTATCACCTCCCTCGCCGCTACGACGACGCATCAACGATCACACCCATTGCCAACCTAGAGGTTGGCTTGGAGGCGACGGTTGTAGGACGAGTACGGAGCAAAGGTGTGATCCCAACACGCACTGGGTTGCGGATCTTCCAGGCTGTTCTGGAGGATGATTCAGGGATGATCACAGCATCTTGGCCGGGGCAGCCCTGGCTAGATCGTAAGCTGAGCAAGGGGGATGTCCTACTTGTTAGCGGGCCGGTCAGATTTTTTCACGGTCGCCAGATCCAACCACGAGAATTTACCACCCTCTCGCGGGAGGAGGATGACGAAATGGGTGGCAGGATCTTTGTAAGCTATCGGGCGAGCGAGGAAGTACCGCAGTGGGTGCTCAGAAGGATCTTTGGGACCAACCTCGACAAACTGTTGGAGTGGGCGAGTGATGACGAGTACATGTCGGAGAGCGAGAGGCGAGCCCGTGGACTACCTAGATTGGACGAGGCCTTGTCACTGCTGCACCGTCCTGACAACCTGGCTGATGCGGAGCGCGGTCGCCGTAGGCTCGCGTTCGATGAACTCTTCCACCTGCAGATC
>Ga0310122_10002767_pt1 | contig 11150 bp, 12 predicted proteins | sample CB6_Bottom_1051__FD_203503 | JGI IMG/M metagenome (GOLD analysis project Ga0310122, IMG submission 203503) | Marine microbial communities from Western Arctic Ocean, Canada - CB6_Bottom_1051 | ecosystem: Environmental > Aquatic > Marine > Oceanic | place: Canada: Western Arctic Ocean | collected...
TCCACCAAATGTTCGGCCCATTAAGGCGTTTAAATGAGTGGTTTCTCTATACCGAAACTGCCGAGGCGGTGATAAGTCGCTTGGATTTCTTTAAACCCCCAATCCAAACCGTGACCGGGGAAATTCTTCCAGCGGCCCAAACTGTAGTCGCCGGTTCGTGCCTAACCTTCGACACAATCATTGAACACGAAGGCACACACAATACCCTCGGAGAATGGTTGTGCATTCGTACCATGCAAGACCGTTCAACTTGGAACCCTGTAAATAGAAAAAACCAAAATGTTTAAAAAAGTTGAACTGGAGCATCGACTCCAACTCCCAATATGGTTCTATCCTCCATCAGAAAAATACTACGTTCAAGACGAGTTTGGAGAATACGTGCCATACACTAAAACAACCCTAAAACTAATCCTCAAATCATGGGGAATACGAAGCCGGGCGCACGACGATGAATTATTATCTCCAATAGATGCCTTAATTGCCGATGTATCCTACGCTAAATCCGTAGCCTACGCCGGGAGGCTCGCCGGGATAAAAACGGGTTGCTACATCATGAACGGCAAACGGGTTTTAGTAACTTCCGATCCAGTAATAATCAAAGCCAAAACGGGTGCTTGGCCCATGATCGAATCCATTTCCGACCAATTGTTTAATGGCGGGAAAATAGACCAACGTCCCTACATCTATGGATGGCTCAAGATGGGCCGTAAGGCGGTGCTAGAGGCATTTCCAATGCCGGGCCAAGCATTAGTCCTAGCCGGGCCTAGAAACGCCGGTAAAAACCTGTTCCAAGACATTATTACTGAAATGCTTGGGGGGCGGGCCGAAAAACCCTACCGCTACATGGTCGGCAAGAGCGAATTTAACGGGGATTTGTTTGGGGCCGAACACCTATGTATTGCTGATGAAGTGCCGTTTTATGACATGCCTTCCAGAAGAGTGTTTGGTTCCAAAATCAAAGACATTTGTGTTAATTCACTCCAGAGTTGTCATGGGAAACATAAGGAAGCCCTAACCTTATATCCAATCTGGCGATTATCCATAAGCGTCAATGATGAGGCCGAAAACCTAGTCATGCTGCCTCCACTTGAAGACTCAATTGAGGATAAAATCATGTTGCTGAAGGTTGAACAGGCTGTTATGCCCATGAAGTCGGACAGTCCAAGGTGTAGGGTTGAGTTTTGGGACGGGATACGTGCCGAAATTCCAAGCTTTGCCAAGTTCATAGAGGAATATGTGATTCCAGAAGAACTTCAAGAATCTAGGTTTGGGATCAAGGCATTCCAGCATCCTGACCTTGTGGAAATCTTGAAAGAAATGACGCACGAAACCCGACTCATGGCACTCATGGAAATCATCGTAATTCCAGATAATGGGTCTTGGAAAGGCACGCTTGAAGAGCTTGAAACAGCCCTATTGGAGGACTCCACGTTTAAAAGGCAAATAGAAAAATTACTTTACTACCCTACTGCCTTACTGACTTACTTAAGGAGACTCCAAAAGTCTATGCCAGAGAGGGTTAGACACTACAAATCCAGCGGAAAGAACCAATGGGAACTCCAATAGAGTACCAGCAGAACCAGCAGTTATTGACAAGTTTAGTGGAGAAAAGGGGTAAAGAAGGGGTAAACTTCCTGAAAATTGCTGGTTCTGCTGGTACTAGTGGAAGATCAGTCGAGTGGAATGTGGGCATAATTATTTCGATTTAAAATTTGGATTTGAACAAGAGAATTTTGGATAAGCGGCGACCAACTGCTACATTATGGTTGCCGGTTGTAATCGGCCATGCATCGTTACCAATCGCTGCATTGTGTGTGCCGGTTGTAAGCCAACCAGCATCGTGACCAATCGCTATGTTATGTGTACCAGTAGTAATGGATTTTGGATTTGAGCGAGAGAATTTAGTATGTAAAGCTACCAACGAGGTGGAAGAAACACATAGACAGAAAAACACAACATGATGACAGACGAACAAATTAGAGACGCAGGGCTAACCGCATTTAGGATGCGGGCAGCGGAGAAATTCAACCTTGGAATCAAGGAACACAACCCCAATGGAGATAAGGGCATGATTAGGATGACTCAATTACAGCGGATCAAGGCTGCACAAGAGGAATGCATGGATTTGTGGTTCTACCTCTACACGATGGAGTTGGATGCTTTGAGGAAAGGCGGTCGATAGATGCGAATATCTTGGCAGGAATATGCTCTGCAATTAGCGGAGGCAGGAGCGGCAAGGAGCGAAGACCCTTTCGAGAGGGTTGGGGCTTGTGTGTTACGAGAGGATTATTCCGTGGCCGGGATTGGATATAACGGTGCGCCGCCGGGAATTAAGATTGATTGGACTAACCGGGACAGTCGGCGCGAGAGGGTTGTTCATGCGGAGGTGAATGCTTTGCGGTACGTGCGACCTAACGAGGGGTTTCTGCTGGCGTGTACTCTCATGCCTTGTCAGGACTGCATTAAGATGGCGGCGACTTTTGGAATTAAACGTGTGTACTTTCGAGAGGTTTATTCTAAAGATGGATCAGCCATCTCGCTCGCGAAAGAGTTTAGGATTAGGTTGAGGCAATTAGTGCGAGGGCAAGAAACGTGCTTGTGATGCTTTTTAGAGGTTTCACCCTTTCACTTCCCACTTCATGTGTCTGATTAACGGGTAAACGGTTTTCCCTTTGGAGGGAAGGCGTTTTATATCCTCGCGAACCATCATCTCGATGCGAGCCTCTAGATCATCTAAATACTCGTTGGAGATTATGGAGAACTTGTGTGCGCGAGCGGTTTCTGCGATGGCTTTGAATCTTATTTTGGAGTGCTTTCGGTTTAATATTGATTTGCTCATTATGTTTTTTGTGGTTTCAGTAATCCCCGTAGGAAACAAACTCGGAGACTGTTTCAGACAAGTAAAGTATCTCGTCAAAATCAGCTTCCGGCAACCCGGACGCTTTCGCGATTTGGGCATAGGTTAAACCGTAGCGGCAGCGAAGTTTGTTTTGGAGCCTTCCGACTTCCTCAATGTTGGTTCGGCCCACTCCTGACCGATAGTTTTGGCAAGCCCATTGGAGCGAGCGAGATGTTTCTTCGACCTGTTTTAAATATTCGGCGCGGGTCATTTTGTTTCCTCCTTCCAGTAGCCAATATTCGCCTCCTCGTATTTTTGCCTAAACTGTTCGTCGGTCAGCAGCTCGGCCTTGCGTTCGGTTCTTTCTTTAATTGCTAGGTCAATTGCGGCGCGTGCAACTTCGATGTGTTGTTGCCGCGCCCGTTGCCAATCCCAAACGTCCCAAGCTTTTGTCGCAGCGTGGAACGGTGGATCACATTCGGCGATTAGGCGGAGGGTTTTTATTAGTTCGGTTTCTGTTTGTTGTTTGCTCATGTTTAAAAAGTTGCCGTGCTTCAATGGCGGCACGGCTCGCCCGTTTTTATAGAATCCCAAACCAGCTCGCGAGGATTATCCCCACAAACCAGAACAGAAAACTAAACCCCAACACTATTAGTAGTTTCTCCTTGTCTATTTTTTATCCTTTCGTCTATCAGTTTTCGTTTGATTCCGTGGGCCGGAAAGCCCACGAGAAAGCTTCTTTTTGAGTCCGCACAAAGCCGACAGTTTTGGCAATTCACTTGCGGGTTGTACGTGGCCGGGCAGACCATGACGGTTCGCCCCTTTGGTGTGGTTGTGGCGAGGGTAGTGTGCGAGGGTATTACCACCGTTACAGGGCCAATCCCCAAGTCCGCCTTTCGGTCTGCCTCTTTGAGGCTATCGGCGGACAGGTTTATCGTGAACGGTGTTTGTTCGTTAATTCGTTTGATGGTTTGCTTGTATAATTCCGAGAGGGGTTTGTGTGTGTAGGTGAAGCCCCGCGACTCTCCGTTTGCGTGGACTAGTTGCCAGAGCTTTGCGGTGTCGATGGAGTTCCCCCGGCCCGGCAAATCACCTACAACGGCGTATCTCCAGAGAATCCCCGCCGGGATAGCCTTTACGAGGCCCAGAAAGGCCCGCCACGGCGTTTTTGTGTTTTTCCAATGGATTGATACCGGCCCAGCCTCCCCGTAGCAGCCCGCCCCTCGTAAGGGGCAGACTGGTGGGCATGTTTCCCGTTCCACGTAGGCAGCGGGCATTGGGCCAAGCTTGCGGTTTGTGGAGCGTGCGACGAACTTTGTTAGGGTCATTGATTTTTCTCCTCTTCGAGTTTTTGCCATATCGACTCCATCTGATCTTTTGCGTTTTCAAGGAAGTTTTCCCCCCATTGTTGCTCAATGGCGGTTTTTATTTCTTCGTTGATCTTCCGGCATTCCGTTTGCGTTGTCGGATGCCATACCGGGGAAATCGGGTCAAACGGCTTATAATTGTCCCGCGCCCATTGCCTGAAGGCTGGTTTTTCGTCTTCTGTAATTGTTTTAAAGAATCCATTCATACAAAAAGGGCCGGGCAGCTATTAACCACCCGGCCCGGTTTTTAGTGTTTAAGCGTCGATGATAACGCCATCCTCTTTCATTTCTTCGGCCCTTTCGGCCTCGAACCGATCTTTTGCGGTGATGTCTTTCCATTTCACGCCGCAAACCTTGTCAAGCTCCACGTGGAGCCTTTGCGTTCTGGTACTCATTTCTGGAGCCGGAACTTTTTTCAGGACTTCCGTAACAGCATTGAACAGATTCCACACCTTGGAATCGGTGTTGTGTTCGTGTGTCGGTTTTAGGTATTCGTCGTGTACTGCTACGACTTTACTTGGCGGCACGCTACCTGTGCGGATTAGCCGGATCAACTGATCCCCAAGTCCGAACCGATCAAATGCGGTGTTTTTGTACGCTTCGATTCTCAAGTCTTGGAACTTGAACGCTTCGGAAATCTGGGAAATTGCCGCGGTTATCATCCCCGGCAGCTTCTCGTAGATGTTTTTGGTGTGCCGGTGGTTGGCGCAGACTTCCCCCGAAAAGGAGAGATTATCGCAAACAAACACCCTTGCACCGCAGGCAATTCCGGCGGTCATGCTTTTATCAAATGAATTCCGCAGACCTAAAAGCCGGGAATATTCCTTGTTGGAACCGTTCCCGTCCAAGTCTTCCCCGGTTATCTCCATTAATCCAAAAAACCGCATGCCAAGCGGTGTTGTGGCAAACTGGGATTTAGTGACGCGGAAACCTTGGTTTAGTAGGTTTTTCTCCGTGTATCGCACTAAAAACTCGTGTTCCACGGGTTGCCAAGTAGATTCTTGCATCTTGCCGTTTTTGTCCTCCTTTCGCGTGACGATCTTTTCGGGGCAAACTATGTTTGGAATATCTGCCCGGTGAATCTCCGACGCGCCGCAATGAAGCATCATGCCTAAACTCATGATTTAACCCCCTTTTTGGTGAATATCCCAATCGCGTTATCACAAGCAACACGTTCCCAAACTAGTTTTGGGGGAAATGTTCCTTTGTCCAGTTTAGCCAAAACACGAATTGCCGTGTCCATAACTTGTGTTTCGGTGCGGTTCAATGCCCGTCCGATCCTATCGTCGGCCCAACGGTTTCCCGTTGTTTTTGGGCCTATTGGTTCTGTACTGTTTTTCATTTTTCTTTACTCCTTAACCCCGCCTTACTGGGGCGGGACACACAAAGGAAATACCCACCCGCTCCCCCGGTCAACTTTATTTTGTTTTTTTTATTCCTTTCCAAAGGATCTCTCCCGTGGATCATTGGCAGATGGCAGCGAAAAAGCAGCATGGAGGCCACAACAAAACGCCAAAGCTCAAAGTAGATGCGGTCGTGGCAGGGTTGAAGCAGGGCAGGGGAATCAATCAGCTTGCGGTTGACAATGATCTTGGACGAACCACGGTTGCCTTGATACGGGAACAAAACCGGGACGTTGTGCCAAACTGGAGACGCAACACCGCACAAAGCATGATGGAGTTGGCAACAAAGATTGTGGATAACCTTGCCGAAACTTACGAAGACTTGCCGCCCCACACCAAACCCATCTTGCTGGGGATTTTATCCGACAAAATACGTGACCTGACTTCCGAGGGTGGACAGGTTGTGCAACATCAACACGTTCACATCAACCACGGTGACATCAACGCGCTTATGTCCGGCACAAAAGGCACGAACAAATGACACTTGCGCGAGTCGTCTTTTTTGCTTGCACATTTGCGCGGTGCGCGTGCCTAAAAAGCGTGTTTTCGCACAGTAAATGTTATATTTGCTTCGGCGACATTATCGTCGCGCATGGGGGGGAGGGGGTGCGCGCGCGCGCGAGATAAAATCCTTATAATGGATTACGACATGGAAAATTTTTTTACAAAAAGGAGTGGTAAACTGGTCTGAACCGCAGTAATAATTGTTTGGAGATGGCAAAACCAATGACTCAAGAACGGCAAGTATCTGCATTTAAAGAAGGTATTGAGGCTGTTATAGAGCGGTTTTCTGCTGAATTCGATCTTACCTATTCTGAGATGATAGGAGTTTTGGAGGAAACTAAATTTTGGCTTTTACTGGAATCTGTTGATCTTGTTTCAGAAGAAGAAGAGGAAGAGGAAGAAGATGATGAGGAAGGTGAAAACTGGAAAAACTAATTACGATATTCTACCAGAAGGATATTTTGAAGAGCGGTATGTGGTTTGGTTTTGGTAAATTGTTATGAAACGTAAGGTGAAGCAGAAAGTTAATAAAGAGTCAAAATCTGTTTCTCTTAAAGGTGAGGAATTATATTTGTCTCTTCAGAAACAATGGAAGAACAGTATGTCTTTACGGAGAAGTTTTCCAAAGGGAAAAAACTAGTCTTCTTATTTATTTAAACTATGGCATTTCAGCCAACGGAACATCCGGTTCTGGCACTTCCCTCGCAAGAGAGAATGCAAGAATTTAAAAAAAGAGGGAAAAAAGGACTTGACGAGTTAGTTGAGATTTTCAAAAAAAGAGAAGAACTCATCCAACTTGAAAGAAACGACCCTTTTAGATATGGATTTGAACCCCCTAACTGGGGCGATGCTGATGAATTGTGGGTAGATGCTTCAGAACTGCTAATCCAAGGAGGAAACCGGGCTGGAAAATCTGAATATGCTGCTAAAAAGGTGATTCGGATGCTCACAGGTAAAAAGAATGCAAAAGTGTGGGTACTTGGAATGACGGCCCAATCTTCTATTCGAGATCAGCAACCTTTAATCTACAAATATATTCCAGAAGAGTGGAAAAACCTAAAGAAAACCAAAGTTCAGAACGTAAGTTACAGTCAAAAAAACGGCTTTACCGAAAATACCTTCGTATTCCCCAACGGTTCACAATGTTGGTTTATGAATTACTCACAAGAGATGCGAGTAATTGAGGGTGGAGAGGTTGATTTAATTTGGGCAGACGAACTTGTGCCTCTTCAATGGATTCAGACCTTAAGATATAGGCTTATTACTCGAAGTGGAAAGCTACTAGTTACCTTCACTCCAGTAGACGGATACACCCCTACTGTTAAGGAATACATTAACGGCATGAAAATTCTGGAGACAAAAGAAAGCCCTTTGCTTCCAGATAGCGTGAATGTGCCGGGATGTGAGATTGGACACATGCCGTATGTTGCTGAAGGAAGAAAGGCAAGTAGTAAGATAATTTGGTTTTTCACATCCATGAATCCGTACAATCCAATTACGGAGATGGAGAAGACTTTAAAGGGGGAAACTTCCATACAGATTAAGTTGCGGGCCTATGGATTTGCTCAAAACCTAACTGGAAACCAATTTCCTAAATTCTGCCACGTTCATCTACTTGATCCCGAAGACATACCTAAAGAGGGAACTAACTACTTTTGTGTTGATCCGGCTTGGAGTAGGAACTGGTTCATGCTTTGGTTACGAGTGGATGAAAAGGGAAGGAAATATGTTTATCGAGAGTGGCCGGACAGAAAGACTTATGGAGAGTGGGCTATCCCCGGTGAAAAGCCAGATGGAACCATAGGCCCGGCTCAAAATATTGGTGGAGGTCGAGGAGTTGAGGAAGTGAAAGGTATTATTGTTGAGGCTGAAGCTGGAGAGAAAATAGAGGAAAGATATATTGATCCCCGTGCCGGAGCTACCCAAGCTGCCGGAAGAGATGGGGGAACGAGTATTATTGACTTGCTTGAAGAAGGGGAAAATGCTATGCACTTCCTTCAGGCGGCTGGAATATCAATCGCCAACGGATTAACAATAATCAATGATTGGTTAAATTATGACCAGAACGAACTTATTTCGGTTTTAAACGAACCCAGTTTATTCATAAGTTCCGAGTGTGGTAATTTAATTTATTCGCTTCAAGAATGGACAAGCAGAGATGGAGAAAAGGGAGCCACTAAAGACCCCATAGACACGCTTCGATATTTAGCGGTGATGGAACCTATTCATGTAACGAGTAGCACCTTTGCCGCATCGAAGGTACTGGGATATTGAATACAAATATGAATACGGATAATTTGGTGGAGCATACCGATACTCCAGATGTTGCGGAGTTAACCAAGGAATACATTCGGAGCCTACATGATGGGTATTCGATGACTAAAGTTTCGGAAGCGGACAACATTCGTCTTACCCGATGGACAGGTCAAAGTGATGATGGAAAGAAGCACAGTAAAAACCTTTCAGAAGGAGAACAGGCTTTTCCGTGGGACGGTGCAAGTGACACGCGCATTCCCTTGGCCGATTCCATAATTAACGATTGTGTGGATGTTCTAACCACGGCATCTAGTAGAGCCACTTTAAAAGTAGCCGCCACGGAGATAGGCGATGTGGAACAAGCAGCGGTAGCCAACAAGATGATGCACTGGCAACTGGACACTAAACTGTACCACACAATAAATCGGGAGGCTGAACTTCTAGCACAGCACGGATTACAATACGGGTGGAGTGCTTTGTTTGTGGGTTGGGATCAAAAAGCGTCCTTGAAAGCGGTGGCTATCACGATGGAACAGGTTATGCAGATGATCGACCAATTGGAACAGGATGATCCTTTGCGTGACTTTCCAGAAATAATAGCCGATCCAGATAGGGAAGATGAGGCAATAGCCATTATTAAAGCTCAATACCCAAATGCTACGGATAAAGAGGCTAAAAAAGCTGTAAAGGATTTGCGGGAAACCGGACAAACCGAAATTCCAGTTGCTTATATTTCAGTTAATCAACCTTCTGTGGTAGCACTTAAACCTTGGGAAGACATCACCTTCCCACCAGAGACAACTGATCTTCAAGCTGCCAGAGTTATATTTAGGCGAGTGTTTTTGACTGAAGTTGAACTTCGAGCTAAAACCGTTGATGAAGATTGGGATGAAGATTGGATTGAAAAAGTAGTAAATACCGCTGGAAAATCTGTGGAGTTTTTTGAGTTTTCGCAAAGTGTTACTAATCTATCTATAAACGACACAATAACTAGGCAGGATAATCTTATTGAAGTTGTTTATGCTTACACTAGGCAGATAAACGAAAACAACATGCCGGGGATTTATTATACTATTTTTAGTCCCATATACACAAAAGACGATTCTGGAAATGATATTTATGCTAAACATGAACTTTTAGATTACGCCCATTGTCGGTATCCGTTTATTGAGTTTAGGCGTGAACGGCTCAAAAGGCGCGTAGTGGAGTCCCGTGGAATTCCAGAAATATGTGAGACATGGCAGAACGAAATTAAAACTCAACGGGATTCAATATTCGATTCCACATCCTTTGAAACACTTCCACCGATTATGGTGAATAAGAGGATTGGATTGGCTAATAAGGTTGGCCCGGCAGTTCAACTTCCTGTGACTAAACCGGGAGATTATGAATTTATGAAGCCGCCGCCGCGAACTCCCAATACGGCTTTGAATCTTATTGAAATTGTGGAGAGACAGGCAGATAGTTATTTTGGAAGGGCAAACAAAAGTCTACCGCCAGTTCAGACTCAACTAAAGCAACAGCGCATGGTGAATAACTGGTTAACAACATGGACTGAAGCCTATCAGCAAATGTTTACTTTGTGCCTACAATTTCTGTCGCCGGAAGAAATACAGAAAATTTCGGGGTCTGGAGCCATTCCAAAATCAGATATGATGCAATTTGATTTTGTATTAAAGTATGATGTTAGAGAGTTAGATACTGAATATGTAGATAAGAAACTGGCCACAATAAGCCAATACGTTATCCCACAGGATGCCGGTGGAGTTTTGGATAGGAATAAGTTGATTGGAATGGTGGTCAAAGCGATCAGTCCCGACATTGCCGAAGAGTTAATTATAGATCAAACCACAGCTAGTCAAAAAATGTATGGCGATGTAAAAACTGAAATTGGATTGATGATGTTGGGCAATGAAGCTAATTATGTTGAAAACGATCCTGCCGCGAAAACAAAAATGCAATATGCTCAAGAGATTGTATCTAGGAATACCAAAGCACAAGCAGCATTACAAGGAGATGAGGTTTTTCAGCAACTATTTGAGAACTACTCCAAGAATCTTCAAATGTCGATTATGCAGGAAGAAAACAAAACGGTGGGCAGAATTGGAGTTAGTCAATTAACATAATGGATTTGTCTCATTTTCAATTTGACACAAACCCACTTTGGGATGATGTGTTAAAACGGTTAAAAGACATGATTGAAGTAGAAATATCTGAAGCTTTAACCCAAGATATTAGTCCAGAGGTTAGAAGTCATCAATGTGGGAGGGCTGAAGCTCTGACTGATTTTAGGTATTCTCTAATAGAGTCGTGGGAAAAAGCTAACCCCGATAAAAATATAGATTTAAATGCTTGACAGTTTTCTGAAAACAGTTTTTAGTTTTCGTAACTTTTGGTTCCTTAAAGGGATCAATAGAATTTGTGGGTTTCTGCGTATCCTTAAAAACGCTGTTTGCCTGACTTGCAGGGCTTGAAACCGGCATGAGTGAAAACAAAGTAGAGGGAGAAAGCAGCACTCCCCAATCGACGGAAGCTGCACAAACGAACATTGGTGAACTTTTGGACACCGATGGATTGGCAAGTCAACTGGAAAGGATGTTTGATACGCCAGACGAACCCGCTGCGGAAAGTGCGGGAAATGAGGAATCGCCTCCCATTGAAGATGAGCCGAGTGGTGAGTCGGAGGGAGAAGCTGAAAGTGATCTTTCTCAAGTTGAAGAAGAACCTTCTGCGGAAGTTGAACCGGCAGATGAAGTAGTTGAGGAACCGAAGGAGCTTCCC
>Ga0310122_10002769_pt1 | contig 11144 bp, 10 predicted proteins | sample CB6_Bottom_1051__FD_203503 | JGI IMG/M metagenome (GOLD analysis project Ga0310122, IMG submission 203503) | Marine microbial communities from Western Arctic Ocean, Canada - CB6_Bottom_1051 | ecosystem: Environmental > Aquatic > Marine > Oceanic | place: Canada: Western Arctic Ocean | collected...
GAAACATCACTGCCGTACGCTTTTCCAAACCAGTTCCTCGCACCGTCGACAATCACGAATCAAGCGGTGGTCGTTGTCATCTCGTTGATTTGTGCCTATGGCCTTGGCAGCATGATTTACTTTTGCGGCGGATTGGCGTGTGGCGGAGTATTGATGGCGCACTCATTCTGGGAATTCTTTCTGTACCTCAAACGAATCCCCGATGGCCGGGCCATCGGATGGGTGGTGGTTGGAATCGTGTGGTTTGTTGTTGCGGCCACGATCAGCGCCTACAAGGCGCGAATTCTTCACAAAATCGTTCCATGGCTACCACTGCCACACCAGCGCCGGATTTCGATCACGGAGCGCGTGGTTTGAATCGGCTGTCGCCCGAAGAATGCGCCATCCAGCTAGCCCAAGTTCCCCAGTAACGTAGCAAAATGAAGTATTTGAAAATTTATTTCAGGTTGAAATCGACGTAAGTCGTTATGTGTCAGTGCTGCGTTGGTGGCTTTTGGAGTCCAAAACGTTCAGAGCCGTTGTAGTGAGAGGGGTTTGGTCTGGGCGGAGCGATTTCGGCTGATAGCATGCGCGGTCATGTTCATTCGCCAATACTCACGCGACCAACGCGGCGACTGCAAACAGATCTGCATCGGTTTGGTCGTGTCGCGATGCGGGATGCCATTGGCCGCGACGACGGTGAATCAAGAATTGACGGTTGCAATGAGTCGGGCCACTCTGAATGATAAAACTTGATTGGCCAATACAGCGGGTCTGAATCTTTCAGGCCGTCAAGTCATTCTCGCGACAGAATTTCCAGATAACAATCATTGACCGAGGTCCCACAAATGAACCGTTTCGCCACAATTTCGATTGCTAGTCTTTTTGTTTTTGGAGTTGTCAGTTTTGCCGATGCCGGGAATCGGCGTTGTGCGACGCAGTGCGTTCAGCGGGCGACCTGTTGCAAGCCAATTCTGTCGTACATGGATGCTCTGAAACGCGCCGACGACGCCGACAAGTCGGAACTCGCCTTGAAGAAGTTGCAAGAAGAGCTGTCGTTGGTGAAGGCGGAATTGCAGAAGTCGAAGGACGCACATCAACAAGCGATTGTCGAATCGAAAGCGAATACGGAAGAAGCGGTGAAACAGAAAGCTCGTGCCGAGACCGCGTTAAAAATTGCGGCTGTAGAAAGAGAAAAGGCCCAAGTGGCGGCGGCGGCCGAAAAGGCGGCTCGCGATGAGGCTCAGAAATCACTGGCGGCCGCCAAGGACGAGAACGCCAAAGTGACTGCTCAACTAAAAGACGTGGCCGCGAAGGCGAAAGACGAAGCGATCGCTGCGCAAGACGCTGCGACGAATGCGAAAGCCCAACTTGCAGTCGTAAAGAAACAATTGGCCGAAGCCAACGACAAATTGAAAAACGAGGTTAAGAAGGCCCAAGCGGCGGCCGTTGCCGCGAAGAAAGCCGAGGACTTAGCGAAAGCGGCACTCGAGAAAGCAAAGCAGGCCGCAAAAACGGAAAAGAAGCCAAAAGTCGAGGACGACACGAAAGCCGCGGATTCGAAGGATGCTGACGAAAAGAAATCCAGCGACAAAGAAGAAAAAAAGGACGCGGAGTCAGATGAAAAGTAATTGACGCCGAATTCGAAATGCATCAAATGTCTATGGCCGGCAGTCATGTGACTGCCGGCCGTTTTCGGGTGTGCTAGAGCAGTGTCCCCTGCGTGGGATTGGCTAAATGATTAACGAGCGAAAACGCCGATTACTTCACTATGTTGCGTGGACCGGTGGGTTCTGGCTAACCGCTTGTACGAGTGTAGTGTGGATTTGGTTCATATTTACTCCAACCCCAACCGAATATGCGTTCTGGTTCTGGATGTTTGTGATTTTTGTGGTACCAATACTGGGAGGGATTTATGTGTACGGATTCATGAAGATCCGAGAAAGACACAGAATAACGAATACTTGTTTGTGAGGGCGGCCTCCAAAACAACGCACAGATCAAGGATATATACAAAAGTTTACTCGATGGCACGCTCAGAGCGATGCAGGTAGCAGAATACGTACAAGGTGTAACTAATGAGTCTGGCAAGCTAGCCGTTCGCATTACAGAGAGCGGGCGCGGGTGAAGTAACAGCAACACACTGTTAGGATAGTACCCGTTTTCGTAGGATGCATCTTCAATACTACTGGGATTAGCGATGCGTTACGACAACGTCACATCTTTCGGCCGATAAAAAATTGCCAACGGAAGTAACAGAAACGCAGCCGCGCCGAACATCATGTTCGGCGGGGCGTTGATGCTTGCGAACAAAAGATTCATCGCTTGGTAAAAGACGCCGGCGAGGGCAATTCCAATCCAATTGAAAAGATTCATGGTTCCAATGATTCGGCCCTTCTGTTCTTCGGGAGCTTTAAACTGAAGCAACGCCTGTAGCGGTACGGTGAAGAATCCGGCGAATATTCCGACGGCAACCAATGCCACTGCAGCGCCGTAGGTTCCTAACAAAGTTCGAGGCGGTACTTCTAACACATTATGACCTGGTAGCGATTCGGGAAGTGCCAACAGAAGTAACGCGGCGCACATTCCCCAGATGCCGATGCGGATCACTCGAGCATTAATGCGATGCCGTGACAGTCGCCCGGCCAGCACGCAGCCGATAGCGATTCCGATGCCGGTACAGGCGGCCAATCGGCCGGTCTTCGCATCTCCCAGTTTCAGTTGCAGTTTGCCGAGGTCGTTGATGGCCAGCGGATAGACGACTCCGCCAACAAGCCAAAAGACCGATAGAACAAACAATACAGTTAGCAATTGACGATCAGCTCGTAATAGACGTCTCGTCTCCGGATTGACGGCGAGCGCTGAAATTTGAAAACGAATTCCCGGTTGAGCGATGGGAGTCTGCCGAATCCACAAAGACGTAAGCGTGCCGATGACCGCGATTATTACGCACGTTGCCGATGCAATCCAAAGACGATCACCGAACGCTTCTTTCAACTCGCCGGCTGCGGTGAGCCCAAAAATGATCGCCAGGAATGTCGTCATCAAGATGATGCCGTTTGCCCGTGGCAAATCCGAATCGCGGACTGTTTCGGGAAGAATGCCGTACTTTGCCGGGCCGAAGAATGCACTCTGTGTCCCCATCAGAAACAATACGACCAATAACGCATTCAGGCTGTTTGACAAGAACGCGACAGCTCCGAGTATCATGACGACAATCTCGACAACCTTGCACAGTACGATGATCGATTGTTTGCGATAACGATCGGAAAGGAATCCCCCAAAGCCGGAGAATAGAATGAACGGGACCGAAAAGATGATCAATGCGATGCCTTGACGATCCTGGGTCGAGTCTTTCAACGCCAGATCGACACAAAGCAGAAAAACCATCTGCTTGAACAAGTTATCGTTAAAGGCACCCAGGAACTGAGTTACAGTCATCGCCCAGAACGAACGGTCCCGATTCAACGGCGGGAGCTGTTCATGATTGCCATCTTGTTGTTGTACCATTCGATTACTTCCGTATTTTCTCAATCGTCACATCTTTGGATGGCCAGTCAATTTGAATTGGAGTGAATCGTCAGATGTCGTCCCCCAATCGTCAAGTTCCGATGGATGACCTGCCAGTTCAATATCGTGATGTCACTGATGCTCTGCCGCGCGTCCATGATGTTCTCAAGCCGACACCTCTTTATGAATGGCCGGGGTTGAGTGAACTGACCGGTTGCCAATTCTATTTGAAACACGAGAACCACCAGCCGGTTGGGGCATTTAAGATTCGCGGTGGGATCAATCTCATTTCGACGTTATCCGACGACGAACGCGACGCGGGGATTTTGGGATGCTCGACCGGCAACCACGGACAATCGCTCGCGTTTGCCGCGCGGCGGTTTGGTGCGAAGTGTACGATTGTTGTGCCCGAGAATAACAACCCAGGCAAGAATCTCGCGATCCGGCAACTCGGCGCGGAATTGATCGAGTACGGACGCGACTTCGATGAGGCTCGCGAATACCTGGAACAGTTGGCCGGGCAACGCGGCGGCCGATACGTGCATTCGGCCAATGAACCAATGCTGATCGCCGGTGTGGGGACAATGGCGTACGAGATCTTCGAAGAACTGCCCGATCCCGATGTCGTCGTTGTTCCGATCGGATTGGGCAGCGGCGTCTGCGGAACGGCGATCGTTGCGAAGGCACGACGGCCGGAAACGAAAGTCATTGGTGTGCAGGCCGAGCGGGCCGCGGCGGTCGCGCGATCGTGGCGCAGCGGCGCGATCGAGACAACGTCGTCAGCCGATACTTGGGCCGAGGGAATGGCAACGCGCGTTCCCGCCGATATGACTCTGCGGATCATGCAAACTCTGATGGATGATGTCATTCTTGTCAGCGAAGACGAGTTGCGTGAGGCGTGCTACTTGATCTTGAAGCACACTCACAATTTGGCGGAAGGCGCGGGAGCGAGTACTCTGGCCGCGGTCCTCGGATGCCGCGAACGCTTTTCCGGAAAACGCGTTGTCGGTGTGCTTTCGGGCGGCAATCTCGATCTTTGTGAATTACCGCACATTTTGAGATCGGGCAAGCAAATCGAACGCTAAAAACGGTCTTTGTTCTGCGAAAACCGGTTTATTTGCAAGAAATCGTCACGAATCTCGAATCACTTTGCAGGGTAATCAAGAAAGCAGCCCTGTATCAGCGATGAACTGCGACGTGCGGCAACGCGTGACGCTTTATTTATCTCAATGTTGTAGTCACAAGATCGGAGTTCATGGCGAATTTGTTGGGCGATTTTATGCGAACGTGAACTTTTTTTGACAGCAAACGTCTAAGGAATTACGTAGTTTGTAAATAGTAACGTTGTTTCAACGTTTAATGTAAAGCACGGCCATTGACGGTCGCCGGTGAACGACCACGGGAGTTTGCTTTTGTAGGCAGAACGGGTTGGCTTCGACGTACTCAACGAGGGAGCATCAACATGTCACGCTATCGCAACCCGGCAATGAAGCAATTGACCGATCAGCAGGTCAAGTACGCCCCCAAGCACGTCCGGCTGACTCAGATCGACAAGGCCGAGCGATTGTTGGACCGAATCGATCCCAAGTTGCAATATGCGTATCGGGAGATCTGCGAACACGTTACTTCTTATCAGACGGATCGGTTTCCAGATCTCGTGTTGAGCGGCGAGGAAGCCGCCCACGACCTGCGGTGCTTTGTCGAAGATCTTTCCGACAGCGCCAACCTTTCCGTCGACAGTGTGCCCGAGCCGGTGTTGACGATTCAGGACGTCAGCAATCGGTATAACGTGTCCACCAAGACCGTCGACCGCTGGCGGAACCGTGGATTGGTCAGCCGCCGCTTCAAGATTGGAAGCCGTAAGCGAATCGGTTTTTTGGAATCATCGGTCGAGCGATTCGTGTCGAAGCACGCCGACGATGTTTCTCGCGGCCGTGCTTTCCGGCAACTGACCGATGCCGACCGCGAAGATGTCATTGCGCAAGCGCGGCGGCTCGCGCGGTATGGTGCTTCGATGTTTGATGTCAGCCGGCGATTGTCTCGCAAGCTGGGACGGTCGGTCGAAACAATTCGTTACACGTTGCGAAACTACGACAAGAAGTATCCGGAATCCGCCGTCTTTCCCAACGCGTCCGAGCCGTTGAGTGATGCCAAGAAAAACGAAATCCATCGTAGCTTTCGACGCGGCGTCCCGGTCGGAAAGCTGGCAGCTCAGTTCGGCCGTACGAAGACGAGTATCTACCGAGTCGTTTCGGAAGTCCGTACGGCACGGTTGTTGGAACAGCCGATCGATTTCATGGATAGCGACGACTTCGTGAAACCTGGCGCCGAGGACGTCATTCTTGGCCCGCCACCCGAGCGTGACACCAAGGCTTCAAAAACAAAGGCTCCCCCGGGATTACCTCCCTATTTGGCGAGCCTGTATTCCATTCCGTTGCTAACGCGGGAAGACGAAGCCTATTACTTCCGAAAAATGAACTATCTCAAGATGCGCGCGGCAAATTTGCGTGACGAGTTGAATATGTCACGCCCGCGAGCAAGGGACATGGACGAAATCGAACGGCTCTTGGAAGAAAGCCTGAAGGTCAAGAATTTCTTGATCCGCAGCAACTTGCGGTTGGTCGTTTCCATCGCGAAACGGCACGTGAAACCGAAGACGAACTTCTTCGAGATGGTTAGCGACGGAAATATGTCGTTGATCCGTGCGATCGAGAAGTTTGATTACACGCAGGGCAACAAGTTCTCGACGTATGCCAGTTGGGCGATCATGAGAAACTTCGCGCGTTCGATTCCCGCCGAAAACCTGCGGCTCGATCGTTTTCGCACGGGAAATGATGAAATCTTTCATTATTCGTCGGATGACCGGGCCAACCAATTCCAAGAAGAAATGGTGAACCAGCAACAACATCAGATGATTGTGCGGATTTTGGATCAGTTGGAAGAGCGGGAGCGTGCCATCGTGGTGATGCGATTTGGTTTGGCCCAAGGCACCGAGTACCAAACGTTGCAACAAGTTGGCAACCACTTTGGTGTCACCAAAGAGCGGATTCGTCAGATTGAAGCCCGAGCCCTCCGAAAGGCACGGGAAATCGCCGAGGAAAAGAGACTGGATATTCCCGGCGGTGACTGGCTGTCGGACGATTACGATTCGCAAGACGAACAGTCGTAATGGACAAACGCGGCTCTTCGAAAATCGGCCGCCGATGGCAGTAACTGGCGAAATGGCTTTGACTTAAAGGTGGTATTTTTCTTATGCTCCCCAGTCGATTGTGGCTTGCAAGCCATTGTGAGCTTGCTATATTGGTCGACTTTAATTATTGAAAGCGCTGCTGCGCGGGGTTGGCGTGTTTGTTTGGGCAGATCTTCGGACTGTCAGTGCCAATCAGCGATTTGGGCGCTCAGTAAAACCAACCAGTGGTTGCGCTAGCGTAGCTCAATCGGCAGAGCCCCGGTTTTGTAAACCGGAGGTTGTGGGTTCGAGTCCCACCGCTAGCTCCCCGAAGTTTCTTGGAATCTTCGATTCAGACGGTTCGCGACTGACAAGTAACAAAATTGTGACTACTTGGGGGGAATGCGGATCGTACGACAAAGTTCGGTTTCGGACTTGCGGAAATTGGGGGAATTCCTGAGCGGTCAAAGGGGCCAGACTGTAAATCTGGTGGCACAGCCTTCGCAGGTTCGAATCCTGCTTCCCCCATTTGCTTGCGATGGGTGCCAGTTGATTTTCAATCGACTAGTTAAAGAAGTATAAAGAGGTGAAAGTTTTAGGAATGCGGGCGTAGCTCAACGGTAGAGCTCCAGCCTTCCAAGCTGGTGGTGAGGGTTCGATTCCCTTCGCCCGCTTATGGTTGAATGCACCGAGCGTGCTGCTGTAGCTCAGTTGGTAGAGCGCGTCCTTGGTAAGGACGAGGTCATGGGTCCGAGTCCCATCAGCAGCTTTCGGTATGATTTTGTTTGCGTGTGGCGGCATGGACGGCTGTCAGTTATTCCAAAGAGAATTTGAGTTACCTCGAAAATAAGAAAAGCTTTGATAGGGAGAAGAAATGGCTAAGGAAGTCTTTGAAAGGACCAAGCCACACGTCAACGTTGGGACCATCGGTCACATCGATCACGGCAAAACGACCCTGACGGCAGCGATCCTTGCCGTGCAGCAAGAAAAAGGGCTCGCGAAATTCAAGAGCTACGCTGATATCGCCAAGGGCGGTACCGTTCGTGACGAAACAAAAACGGTGACGATTGCCGTGAGTCACGTTGAATACGAATCGGACGTCCGGCACTATGCCCACATCGATTGTCCTGGCCACGCCGACTATATCAAGAACATGATCACCGGCGCCGCTCAGATGGACGGTGCGATTCTGGTTGTTTCGGCTGCCGATGGTCCGATGCCGCAAACTCGTGAGCACATTTTGTTGGCCCGTCAGGTCGACGTTCCCGCCTTGGTTGTGTTTCTCAACAAGTGTGATCTTGTCGATGATGAAGAACTTCTTGAATTGGTCGAGATGGAAGTTCGCGATCTGCTGAGCAAATATGATTTTCCCGGTGATGACATCGCGATCATTCGCGGGAATGCGAAAGGTGCGTTGGACAACCCAACGGATGAAAGCCTCGGTGCTTGCATTGGCGAATTGATGACTGTTCTGGACAGTGGTATTCCCGAGCCAACGCGGGCGGCCGACAAGCCATTTCTCATGGCGGTCGAAGATGTCTTCTCGATCGAAGGCCGTGGAACTGTCGCGACTGGCCGAATCGAGGCGGGTGTCGTCAAGGTCGGCGAAAAAGTCCATATCATCGGCCTGCGTGACACACAAGAGACGACATGTACTGGCGTCGAGATGTTCAACAAAACACTCGATACGGGGATGGCCGGTGATAACGTCGGAATTCTGCTGCGAGGTACGAAGAAAGATGAAATTGAACGCGGACAGGTTTTGGCCGCTCCGAAGTCGATCACTCCGCACACCAAATTCCACGGCGAAGTCTATGTGTTGAGCAAGGAAGAAGGTGGCCGGCATACGCCGTTCTTTAGCGGTTATCGCCCGCAGTTTTACTTCCGCACGACCGACGTGACTGGTGCCGCGAATCTGCTTGGTGACGCGGAAATGTGCATGCCTGGTGACAATGTCACATTGGAAATCGAATTGGGCAAGCCTATCGCCATGGACGAGGGCAGCCGGTTCGCGATTCGAGAAGGCGGACGCACCGTTGGATCAGGAATTGTTACAAAGGTCGTGGAATAAGTGTTGAAGGGGCAGTGGGATGGCACGCGAGTATGTTTGGCTTGAGTGTACCGAGACTGGGTTGCGCAACTATCGCGTCCAAAAAGAAACCCGTGGCACCGAGCGTCTTGAGCTGAAAAAGTATTGTCCGAAACTGCGGCGGCATACCGTGCACAAGGAATCGCGAAAGAAATAGCGTCTCGTTGGTGGATTCTGTCAAGGTTACGTCATCCGTATCGAACAGACCCCGGCTATGGTTGATCGCAATTCTACGGGTGTAGCTCAATTGGCAGAGCACCGGATTCCAAATCCGGCGGTTGGGGGTTCAAGTCCCTCCACCCGTGTATTTTCGGTCCAAATAAATCAAGTCTTCCGAAATACCGTCTTAATATTTTTTTGAACGAAAGCATGATTGGCGGCGGCGTCCCACTTTTTCGTTGTCGTTGCATTGATTGGTGTTCTGAGATGGCGAAGTCGAAGAGTGAGTCAGGTTTTTTACGTGAATTGTTGGCCATTGGGCTCTACAAGCGCAACCAAGGCCGGTTGACGCGGCAGCTCACGGCAGTCGCTTTCGGATTAATCGTTTTCCTCGGCACCTGGACGATGTCGCAAGGACCGTTGAATGTTACCGGGCCGCAGTCCGTTAATCTGTGGCTCGTAAAGTTTACGTTGGATGGTGTGTGGATTCGGGTCGGCATCCCGTTTTTGATCGCCGCAGTCGGCGGTTGGATCGTCTACCGAGCGGTGAATTATTCACGTTTCGCAGATTTCCTGATTTCCGTCGAGGCGGAAATGGACAAGGTCACTTGGTCCAGCCGGGCGGAACTTTACCGGGCGACGGTCGTGGTCATTGTTACGATGATATTCCTGGGAGTTATCCTATTTTTATATGACGTATTCTGGCAGAACTTCTTTGAATGGATCGGCTTTTTGCAGATTTACGGTTAGAAGAGCGGATGTGCGTTGGTGTTTTCGCATGGTGTTGGGCTTTGAATTATGTCGCGGCGGGCTGGACGAGTTGGGTAAGGGGAGAATCAGGTACGGGGCATCCGGGTTTCGTCTTTGGGATTTGTTGCGGAAAATTGCTCGGACTTCTTGAAAAAAAGTCGTCGGCAACACAAGATATGGGGTTCCATCATTCCGCCTTGTCCCGGATTCCCACCCGGACCGTGGTCGAGTGCCGTTCGCACCAAGCACTGTTCCAAATTGTTGGCAGCCTTCCACGTGGCAACAAAGCCGAGAGAAGTCGGTCACCAAAACGTTGATTTTAACCACGCCAAGGGCTCGGAATGGAAGACCAAACCATGTCGGTAGATGAAACGGCTGCCGGTTCCGACGGCGCGGACAATCAGATGGAGTGGTATGTCCTGAAAGTTCAAACCAATCGCGAAAAGTCGATTCGCGAGTCGCTCGTTAAACGCGTCAAACGCGATGGCCTCGAAGAATTCTTCGGCGAGATCATAATTCCCACGGAAAAAATCCGTGAAACCAAAGGGGGGAAAACCCGAGTCTCTGAACGAAAGCTTTATCCCGGATATCTGATGGTTCAGTTGATTCTTAATGATGATACCTGGTACTTGGTGCGCGATACGAGCGGAGTCGGTGATTTTACCGGCGCGGCGGGCAAGCCGATCGCAATGCAAGAGAGCGAAATCAAACGCATGCTTGGCCAAGAAGAGACGAAAGAGGCCGAGCCGGCGAGGATTAAGATTGATTTCGCATCCGGCGACGTTGTCAAAATCAAGGAAGGGGCTTTTGAAAGCTTCGAAGGCACAATCGAGTCGGTTGACGAGGCAAGCGGCAAGATTTCGGTATTGATTGAAATTTTCGGCCGGTCGACGCCGGTCGATTTAGAATATTGGCAGGTTGAAAGAGTGTAGGCGAAACGGTCGCTGTTTTGATCGAAAGCGGCCAAGGCAAACGAAGTAAAAGAGTCACTGATGGCAAAACAAGTTACAGTTCAGATCAAAGTCCAAGTCACCGGCGGACAAGCAACTCCGGCGCCGCCGGTGGGTACGGCGCTGGGCCCACACGGCGTGAACATTGGACAATTTGTGCAACAGTTCAATGATCGCACAAAAGACTTGATGGGTACGAAAGTTCCCGTCGTGATTACTGTCTACAGTGATCGGACATTTGACTTCATCACCAAGAGCCCGCCGGCAGCCGTCCTGCTGAAGCAAGTGGCGCAAATCGCAAAGGGCGCGGGAAATCCGAAAACCGACAAGGTGGGATCGGTCACGCAAGATCAGCTCCGCGATATCGCAAAAACGAAATTCGAGGATTTGAACGCACCCAATCTCGACCAAGCTGCACTGATCATCGCCGGAACAGCGCGGAGTATGGGAATCGAAGTTGTTGATTGAGTGGAACTTTTGAGAGTTTCGGCGGTCTCAAACTAACCAAGCACTTAATCTAACCAAGCACTTAATCTAC
>Ga0310122_10002770_pt1 | contig 11141 bp, 7 predicted proteins | sample CB6_Bottom_1051__FD_203503 | JGI IMG/M metagenome (GOLD analysis project Ga0310122, IMG submission 203503) | Marine microbial communities from Western Arctic Ocean, Canada - CB6_Bottom_1051 | ecosystem: Environmental > Aquatic > Marine > Oceanic | place: Canada: Western Arctic Ocean | collected...
CTGTGTGGGAAGCCGTGTATCTATTGCGGAGGACCGCGCCCATGTTGCGCAATTACTGTGTGGGCCTCGGTGTGCTGATGTTACTGGCAAGCTGCCAGTTGGGCGATGCAGGTCTGCCCCAAGACCTGCAAGACCTTGCCCCTGAGCCTCTCAGCATCACCAAGTGGACCACCAAGACCGAACTCTTTGTAGAATTTACGCCGCTCATAGTTGGCAAAGCCACGCCTTTTGCGGCGCATCTGACCGACCTGTCTACATTTCAGGCTGTGTCTCAGGATGTGGTCATCACAACACTGCAAAGCCAAAACGGCCAAAACATAACCGTGCGCTCGGAAGCCACATCGCCAGGCATCTACCGTCCGGTACTCACCCCCAAAGAACCCGGCACCTATCGTCTGCTTTTCACACGGTTGCATCCAGGTAATCAGACCGTGTTCGATACGATAGACGCGGGGCAAGTGGAGGTGACAACAGCAAAAGACCTCCCAAGTCAAAAAGAAGCGGAAGAAAAGCCAGCAGGAGACGGTATTATCTTTCTCAAGGAGCAGCAGTGGCAGATGGCATTTGCCACACAGAAGGTCAGTGCTCGGGAACTGGAGACCACCCTGCAGCTACACGCAGAAGTCAAACCCGCAGCCGGTGGAGAAGTCCACGTCACTGCGCCCTTCAGCGGCCGAACCTTGGCTGTCGAGAACGGTGTCCCCACGCCGGGCCAGCGTGTTGAGCAGGGTGAGCCACTCGCCCTGCTGCTCCCTTTGCCAACCAAGAGTCAGGCCGAACTCGCGTCTGCCGTGCATACCACTACGGCTGAACTTGAGGCCGCTCAGCACGAGTTGACGCGGCTGCAAGACCTGTATGCCAACCGTATTGTTCCGAAGCGCCGCTTCGAGCAAGCGCAAAAAAACGTGGCAGTGTTCAAGGCGCGCTTATCGGCCTCCCGCTCTGAGCTGTATCTGCTGAATGTGAACCCCGCAGATACAACGAAAATTCGAAAACACAGCCCTGAGCACTTTCTTCTGCGGGCTCCGATGACCGGTACGGTGGTCACAGTCAACCTCACACCGGGCGCACTCATTGAGGCCGGCCATGACCTGTTCACCATTATGAACCTGGAGCAGGTCTGGATTGAAGGCCGGGTGTTTGAGGCGGACATCTCCAAAGTGCGACACGTTGAACAGGCCCGCTTTAGCGCGCCCGCCCTCAGCATGCCGCTGCTCCTCTCTCCACCGGATGCGCGGCTGATCACCATCGGCAGCGTCCTGGACCACCGGACTCGTTCTATCCCGCTTATCCTCGCGGTCAACAATTGGCATAGACAGCTAAAAATCGGCATGCATGGCGAACTGAGCGTGCTGACCGGAGAAGTCGTGCACACTATTGCCATCCCCGGGCATGCCATTGTCCACGACAAAGGGATTCCGCTTGCTTTTGTCCAAGTGAGCGGAGAGACGTTTGCGCGGCGAGAACTGGAGCTTGGGACACAGACGAACGACTTCGTACAGGTTCGGGCCGGCCTCATCGCTGGCGAACGGATCGTGACACAAGGCGCGTATCGGGTGCACTTGGCATCCCTCTCAAGCACCCTACCTGAACATGGGCATGCGCATTAGCGAGGCAGCACGTGTATGAATCGTCTTATTAGCTGGTCGTTAGCCAATCGCGTCATTGTCCTGGCGCTCGCGCTTGCGGTCTTATTCGGCGGGACGGTTGTCGCCGTCCGCATGCCGGTGGATGTCTTCCCTGACCTGACCGCTCCAACGGTAACGGTCATTACGGAAGCCCACGGGATGGCACCGGAAGAGGTTGAGACCTTGGTCACTTTTCCCCTGGAAACGGCGGTGAATGGGGCTGCCGGCGTGCGGCGCGTCCGCTCGTCTTCTGCCACCGGTATTTCTGTGGTGTGGGTCGAGTTTGCCTGGGGCACAGATGTGTATCAGGCCCGGCAAGTGGTGAATGAAAAACTGCAACTGGCCAGTGCGGTTCTCCCGCCAGACGTCGCGTCGCCCGTTCTTGCTCCCATCTCCTCCATTATGGGCGAAATCATGCTGATCAGCCTCACCAGTGAGACCCACTCGCCGCTCGAACTCCGCTCTACAGCGGATTGGGTGATCCGCCGGCGTCTACTATCGGTCCCTGGCGTGTCCCAAGTCATCCCCATCGGGGGCGGGGTTAAACAGTATCAGGTCCTTCTGTCTCCAGAGCGGATGGCGGCGTATGGCGTGAGCCTCACCGAAGTCACCGAAGCGGTCCGTACTACCAACCAGAACACCTCAGCCGGCTTCTACGTTGAGGGTGGCCAAGAATATCTCATTCATGGCGTTGGCCGCGTCCGTCAGTCAGCGGAGATAGGACAAACCGTGGTGGCCATGCACGACGAGCAACCCGTGTTTCTACATCAAGTGGCCGATGTGCAAACCGGTCCCGCGCTCAAACGGGGCGAAGGCGCAGCCCAAGGCAAGCCCGCCGTGATTCTCAGTCTTCAAAAACAGCCGGGCGCAAACACGCTGACCTTAACCCAGGAACTGGACAACATCCTTGACGCCATCCAACGCACCCTGCCGGCAGGAATGGCTATTAATGCCCATGTCTTCCGCCAGGCCGACTTTATCGCAGTGGCCATTGAAAACGTGGTCGATGCCCTGCGAGACGGGGTGCTGGTGGTGGTCGGCATTCTGCTCTTATTCCTCATGAACATACGCGCCACACTGATTACGCTGGTGGCTATTCCGCTCGCCTTGCTCGTCGCCGTGCTCTCCTTGCAACTCTTGGGCGGCACGATGAACACCATGACCCTGGGCGGCATGGCTATTGCCATTGGCGCATTGGTCGATGACGCCATTATTGATGTCGAAAACGTCTTGCGGCGACTCAGGGAGAATGCGGCTTTAGCCCAGGCACAGCGCGCCAATTCGCTCGCGGTGACGCTCAAGGCCTCACTGGAGATCCGTCCGTCTATCACGTTCGCCACGTTTATCATTGCGCTGGTTTTTGTCCCCCTGTTCTTTCTCAGCGGTGTCGAAGGACGATTGCTCATGCCCTTGGGCCTGGCCTATATTGTGGCGCTTTTTGCCTCGCTCGTGGTTGCTGTCTCGGTCACCCCCGTGCTGTGCTCGTTGCTGCTGCCTCACTCAAAGGGAGTTAGAGAAGGCAGAGACAATCCGCTGGTCCGTCACTTACAGCAGACCTATCACAAGATACTCGGATACGTGTTTCCTCGCCCCGGTCTCGTTATCACCACGTCTGCCGTGCTGTTTGCTGGAACGCTGGCCCTCACCCCGCTGCTCGGTCGGTCGTTTCTTCCCGAGTTTAATGAAGGCACGCTCACGATTAATACCGTCACTCTGCCAGGCACCTCCCTGACCGAGTCGGACCGGCTGGGTCAGATGGTCGAGAACATTCTCCTCTCGTTTCCCGAAGTGAAAACGACGGCGCGGCGGACCGGGCGGGCGGAGCTGGACGAGCACGCCCAAGGGGTCGAAGCCTCAGAAATCGATGTAGGACTGCAGATGCAAACACGTTCGAAAGCGGAGTTCCTCAATGCCGTGCGCCGAGCACTCACGGTTGTGCCAGGGATGAACATCACCATCGGGCAACCGATATCCCACCGTATTGACCACATGTTGTCTGGCACGCGAGCCAATATCGCGCTGAAAATCTTTGGCGACGATCTCCAGCGCCTGCGCCGTCTGGGTCTCGCCGTTCGGGATGCGGTAGCACAAATTCCCGGCGTCGTGGACCTCGCCGTTGAGCAACAAACCGACCTGCCGATTCTCCACCTGCAGCTCAACCGTGAACAGATTGCCCGGGTCGGACTCACCGTGGGCAACGTAGCGGAGGCGTTAGAGACGGCATTCTGGGGGAAGACCGTCTCGCGCGTATTGGAAGGCCAGCGCAGCTTTGACCTGGTCGTCCGCTACGAAGATGCGACTCGGCGCGACCTGAGCGCGATTCGCTCTACGCTGATTGATACGCCGCGCGGGGGAAAGGTCCCGCTGAGTCTGCTGGCCGACGTGAGCCGTGCCCTCGGCCCAAACACTATTGGACGCGAAAATGTGCAGCGCCGCATTGTGGTGAGTTGTAATGTGGCCGGACGCGCCCTCCAGGACGTCGTGCGCGACATGCAGCAACAGGTGACAACACACGTGTCCCTGCCCCAAGGATACTACATTGTCTACGGCGGTCAGTTTGAAAGCGCCCAGGAGGCGTCGCGCACTATCGGGGTGTTAAGTTTTTTCGTGCTGGGGGGCATTATTCTGCTGCTCACCACCGCGCTGCGGTCTGTCCGCGACGCCCTCATTATCCTGGTGAATCTCCCCTTGGCGCTGATTGGCGGAGTCATTGGGGTGTTTGTATCTGGCGGGATACTGAGTGTCGCTTCGCTGGTAGGACTGATTACGCTCTTTGGCGTCGCCACCAGAAACGGCATCATGCTGGTCACGCATATTCGTCATCTGATGGAGGAAGAAGGGCAGCGATTCCGAGCCGCAGTGGAACGCGGCGCGCTGGAGCGCCTCTCGCCCATTCTCATGACCGCCCTGTCATCAGGACTCGCGCTCCTGCCGCTCGTGTTTCGGGCCGGCCACCCTGGCAGCGAGATACTCACCCCGATGGCTATCGTCATTTTGTGCGGCCTGGTGACCTCAACCGTGCTGAACTTAGTCGTTGTGCCCGTCTTATACCTGAAGTTTGGTCGGCCACTTGCTGAGCGAGCAGGAAGAGCAGGAGAAGAGCAATGATGCGGACGCGCTCGGTGTTGTTTCCGACCGTGTGGGTGTTCCTTCTGGCCGGCCAGATTGGACAGATTGGGCAGGCAAGAGCCGAGGATGCGAACTCCGCCTTGCACCTGGATTTGCCGACCGCTGTGACGCGCGCCTTGCAGGAGAATCCCGATGTGCAGGCGAAGCGTCACGCACTCGGGCTGGCAAAGGGCCGCGTCCAGCAAGCGGGGTTGTTGTTCCAAACAAATCCGCTTGTCAGCATCGAGGCCGATTACCGTAACCGGCGGTTCCGCGAATCGACCGGAAGGTCAACTACGGATGCCACAGTCCTACTCCTGCAAGAAGTCGAAATTGCTGGGCAGCGCGGACACCGACGCCAGGCAGCCGCCACACATCTGGTGTATGCCGAGCGGGTCATAACGAATGCCGAACGACTGCTCCAACGAGAAGTCATGCGCGCTTTTTACGAGCTGCTGGCGGCACAGGAGCGCATCCAAGCGCAACAGCGCATCCTGCAGACCCGTGAGACACTACTTCACGCAGGCACCGAGCGCTATGCGGAGGAAGATATTTCCGTGCTGGAGTTCGATACCCTGCAGCTCGATACAGACCAAGCACGCACCCGTCTGCTCAGCAGAAAACAGGAACACGTACTGGCTGAAAAACAGCTGCTATTACTCCTTGGCCCCGGCGTGGGAAAATCGCTCGTCGCGGTCGGCGACCTCTTCAGCATCCCTGCGCAGTACTCTGTCCCAGAACCTCTTCCATCACGAGAGGAACTCCTGGACTGCGCCTTGGAGCATCGGCCCGACTACCAAGCCGCGCGTCTGAAAGTGACAACCCGGGAAGCAGAACTCGACCTCGCACGGGCAAACAGGATACCGAATATTTCCCTTGGTCCGATGTATAAGTTCGACGATGAAGACCAGGTCGTCGGAGGGGCACTCACAATTCCACTCCCCCTCTTTAACCGTAATGCACACGCGATAACGGCCGCGCTGGCGAATGTGGAGGTTGCGCGCCGAGAGCTTCAAGCCCAAACGCTCGCCGTGCAACATGAGGTCGCTGCCGCCTCTGAACGCCTTCGGCTCGCACTGCAGCAACGCGCTGTGTACGGGAAAAACTACCGTGATAAACTCGCGCAGAGTGAGCACTTCACGCAGCAAGCCTACGAGGCGGGAGAGGTGAGTATTTTTGAGTTTAGTGTGGCGCTGGAACGGCTCACTCAGGCCCGTTCGCGGGACCTGGACGCAGCGCTCAGTGCGCTCCAAGCCAGTGCAGAGTTGGCCGCACAGCTAGCCTTCCGCTGCCTCGATACAGTCCACAAATAGGAAATGCGAGATACATACGCTGCAAACCCTTGAGACTAGGTGCTGTGTTTATTTGGGCGGGGCATGGTATAGAGGGGCAGTGTGACGCGCCCGACAAATAACGCAGAGCCGGACTGCTCCGGCGCGGCCCGAACAGGAAGCAGGCTGTGGAACCACTCTCGATCCTGATCATTGGATTTCTCCTTGGTCTAAAGCACGCCTTTGATGCGGACCATCTCGTGGCAGTCTCTACGCTGCTGACGCACAACCGATCCGCGTGGCATACCCTACGGCTCGGGCTGTGGTGGGGCGTCGGGCACACCCTGACCTTAGTGCTTGTCGGGCTCACTGTCCTGACTCTCAAGCTGGATATTCCGCCTGCAGTCAGCTTGTGTATGGAATGCCTGGCCGGGGCCATGTTGATAGCATTAGGGCTGACCACCTTATTCGACTGTTGGCGCCGCCGCTTGCACGTCCACCGCCACGTTCACGCCGAGACTGTGCACCTCCATTTTCATACCCATGCGACACAGGCCGGACATCAGCACGGGCATCGTGTCCCAACCGGTTGGAAGCCCATAGTAGTAGGCATGGTGCATGGCCTCGCCGGGAGTGCGGCTCTTATGCTGCTGGTTGTCGCAAGCAGCCCGTCGGTCATGACTGGACTGGTATATGTGCTTACTTTTGGGTTTGGTTCCATACTCGGTATGGGAGCCGTCAGTGTACTGATGAGCGCCTTCTTCTCGCTCGCAGCACCCAAGAGCCAAGGGCTCAATCTGTCTGTCCACGCTGCCGTAGGGGGTGTGAGTCTGGCGATGGGGCTCTGGATTATTTTTGAAGCCGGTTTTGTAAGCGGCTTATTTCTGACGTAACGAGTCCGCAGAATGACAAAGAGCGTGTTGATTTCTAGTGTTGTGTGGTTCTTGCTGTGCTGGCCGCTGGGAGTGGCTCATCCGTTCCGGCCACAGCCGCAAGTTATCCCTGGGGCTTCCTCGGAAGAGGTGACGTTCGAAGGAACGCTGATTTGTTACCGCTGCGATATCCCGTCCGAGCGCCGCAGGCTGGGCAAGTGCGAGAAAGACGCCCACCTCTCGCTGCTCAAACTCGCAGATGGGCATACATATCGACTCTACGGCAGCAGCCACTTTATTTCGGCCAAGCTCTCCTCCGAAAAGTTCCACGGCAACAAGGTGCACCTTGAGGGAGTCTATGACTCAGCCACAAATTGGCTCCACGTCCATAGGGCAAACCTCACGGGGGACGAGAGTCCGTCGCCCGGTTTTACTGGCAAAGAGTGACATATACCCCGGCTCGTAAGCGGTCTTCAAGGGTGAGGAGCGCACCCTCAGCTGCCTAGGATATTGTGCAATAGTTCCTGCAGGACTCTTCGATCCGGCTCTCGTAAACGTCCGAGCTTCCTAAGGATGAGCCTTTTTTCGATAGTCGTAAGAATCGGCTTTATGACCGATGGTTTCAAAAGACCAGCTTCTTTCCACTGCACGACACTCACCTCTCCCAAGGGAGAGAGAGGCCTGAGCTGACTGGTCAGCGCAATGATGATGAGGTCAAGTCGCTCCTCGTTATACGCCGCTGAGCTCACGACTACGGCAGGGCGCTTCTTACTCGTTGTTTGGTCCGTAAAAGGACAAGGGGCGAGGACAACGTCTCCAAACTCATAACTGGTCATAGTCAGCGTCGTCTGGATTATCCCAGACCTGCGCAAAAGCGGCTTCCGATAACTTGGTCGCTGCCTGGCTGAGCCGGCGGTCTACGCCACGCTGACGTAAGAAATCGACAAAGTCTTCGACCTCGACGATCTTGTCTGGCGGGAGGACCCGAATTTTCTCGATCAGAGTCTGGACATGAACATCGTTGGTAGACATATATACCTCCGTACGATCCGAAAGTTTTCCTGGATGGACAGTGTCCCACCAGCGCAGTGTCCGGGGACCATAGAACTATGCTGGAGCCTCCGAGAGTTCGACCGTGCTATCTGCAGAGGTGCCTTCCGCAGTGACGTGCATACTGGTTGCCTTGCAGAATATCTTTCCATACCTCACTCGCTAAAGAAAGCCATTGCGGTTGTTCGAACGGACAGGCTCACCTGTCCCGCACTTCTCTCGGCTCTAACGCGGCTAAATGCGCGGCTAATTCTCCAGGGGCGGAGAAAAAGGGCGAGTGGCTGGTGTCCATCGAAATCACTTGCTGACACGGCTGGGCCGTATATAGCTGCTTCTGCATCCATGGTGTCAGTGCCCAGTCTTGCAGACATTCGATGTAGACCCGCGGGACCCGCCCAAAGTTGGCGGCGCTCGTCTGGACAGGTGTCTCAAGTGGAGCCAGCGGCAACGGGACCAGCAGCGCCCTGGCCAGAGCCACATCCTCATCAGAACAATCGCCGTAGAAAACCTCGCGCAGCGTCTTGGCGCGAAAAGTCCCAGAGGTTTTGTCGTCTGACACCACAAAATTGGGGAGGGCGAGCGACGTAGTGTCTGCCTGCAAAGCTTGCATCATACTCTCGCCATTCGGCGGGAGCTCAGCCGTCAGATAGACCAAGACTTTCACCTTGTCAGGGCGGTCTTCGGCCACCTGCGAAATAATGCCGCCGCCCATACTATGGCCGACCAGCACCACCGGCTCCGGCTGCGCATCGACCACATGGCACACGCTATCTACATACGTCGCAAAGGTGACGGCAGACAGCGGCGTCTCATCCTGGCCATGGCCCGGCAAGTCCGGAGCCACGACCGTATGCCCCTGCTGCTCCAGTAAGGCCACGACCTTGTACCAGCACCAGCCGCCATGACACCCCCCATGGATCAGAACAAATGTACTCACCCGGCTGCTCCTTTCTCGTTCACGGCTCCCTCACTTCGGCATGCAGAAAAGAAGCCGTTCCATCCACTCAACACGTGCCTCGGAGTGACGCTCCTACAGACGTCGTTACTCCACCCGCTCGTCCACAATCACTAACCGCAGCGCCTCCGCGCTCGCTCGTGCGGCCTGATACGCCCTTTCCTTCGCTGTCTTATCTGTGGCCGCGTATTCCCCATACCAATACATCCGCCCTGGGCGTGTTGCTCCCCCCTTCAAAGACAACTTCCGCATGCCTGACCGTATGGCGGGCTTATCGATGAGAAGTGCGTTTTTGGTCCGGCCTTTGCCCCTCCTAGGAGCTTGCTCTGAGGAAATTGTGTATTTGCGCGTCGTCGCATCCTCCCCATGTCCCGGTAAGAAGCGCTTGCCAACTTTGACGGGCAGGCCACAGCCACATGCACACCGATCCATGCTTTCCGCGTAATGGATACAAGGCGCAAGGTCAAGGGTTATCCGCCTCTGTGGCGTATAAATAGAGCCGAAGCCAAGTAGCCTGGATGGACCGGAGTGGAATCCGGGAAATCTGGGCGCACGCCTCAGGGTGCAGCAGTGTGGACAAGCCGACGAAAAGTCCTAGAAACGCTTACCGCTCAAAATGTCTGGACAGATTCGGCACGTGAGATCCGTGAATACTTCATCCCCGACTTCACCCAGTGGAAAGACCACGACTCTTATCAGAAAGGACTTGAGCGCTTACTCCGAGATCTCAAGGACAAGAAAAAGATCGAATAACCCACCAATTCACCCCCTAATTCTCGCCAAAAGTTTTCATCTTTTTCACAATCTATCCACCTTCAGCAACAGTTTCCCCCTCTCGCTCTAACGTGCGACTTTTCCAGACGGCGAAAATCGCTGGATAGACCGTCAGTTCCAGCAAAAACGACGTGACGAGCCCGCCGACCATAGGCGCGGCAATCCGGCGCATCACATCCGCACCCGTGCCGGCGCTCCACATAATAGGCAGTAGCCCGATAAACGTCGTGAGTACGGTCATGAGTTTAGGCCGAATACGCTGAGCCGCCCCCTCAACAATCGCCTCTTCCAGCTCTGCTGCTGTGTGGAGTCGTCCCTCTTCCTCGCGCTTTCTGTAGGCAAGCGTGAGATACAGCAGCATCACCACCCCGGTCTCGGCATCGAGCCCGGCCAGCGCAATCATGCCCACCCAGACGGCAACGCTGAGATTATAATCCAGCAGAAACAAGAGCCACACTGCCCCGATGAGAGAAAACGGCACGGCCAGCAACACGATGCCGGTCTCGGTGACCGAGCGGGTGTTCAGGTAGAGCAGCAAGAACACGACAACGAGCGTGATGGGCACGATGATCTGAAGCCGTGCTTTCGCCCGCTCAAAATAGGTAAACTGGCCTGCCCACTCAATGCGGTATCCAGGCGGGAGCTTGACCCGCTCGGCAACGACTTTGCGCGCGTCAGCCACGTAATCGGCAATGCCTTGGCCGGTGACATCCACGAAGACAAAGCCGACCAGTTGTCCGTCTTCACTGCGCACCATGGGTGGACCAGTTGTCAGCTCTATTTTCGCCACTTGACTGATAGGAATCTGCGCACCCGTCGGGGTTGGAATGAGCACGCGCTTGAGCGCTTCGAGGTCTTCGCGAAACTCGCGCGCATAGCGCACGTTAATGGGATAGCGCTCGCGGCCCTCAAAGACTTCGGCGATGTTGGTCCCGCCAATAGCCGACATCATCACGTCTTCAATATCCGCCACGGTCAGACCATGCCGGGCTGCCTCGGCGCGCTGCACATGAAAGTCGATGAAGTAGCCGCCCGTAACCCGCTCAGCAAAAGCACTCCGGGTATACGGCTGGGTGCGGATATCTTCCTGAAGCGCACGTTCAATGCCGACCGCAACCTCTTCAATCGTCGTGAGGTCAGGCCCAAAGACCTTAATCCCGAGCGCACTGCGAATCCCTGTCGCCAGCATCTCGGTGCGCGTCTGGACCGGCATCCACCAGATATTGGGCATGCCGGGGTAGCGCAGGGTTTGGTCCATCTCGGCGATAAGGCCTTCCCAGGTGAGCCCAGGCCGCCACTCTGATTCAGGCTTGAGCACCACCACGGTTTCCACCATCGACAACGGTGCGGGGTCAGTCGCCGTGCGTGCCCGCCCGATTTTCCCGAACACGGACTGGACCTCAGGGAATTTCCTGAGTTCGCGGTCCATAGACTGGAGTACGGATGACGCTTCGGTAATCGACATACCAGGAGGTGCGGTGGG
>Ga0310122_10002772_pt1 | contig 11140 bp, 9 predicted proteins | sample CB6_Bottom_1051__FD_203503 | JGI IMG/M metagenome (GOLD analysis project Ga0310122, IMG submission 203503) | Marine microbial communities from Western Arctic Ocean, Canada - CB6_Bottom_1051 | ecosystem: Environmental > Aquatic > Marine > Oceanic | place: Canada: Western Arctic Ocean | collected...
TCCGGGGATCGGTCCCTTGCCCCTCCATCCGGGGATCGGTCCCTTGCCCCTAAATCCGGGGTCGGGCCCTTGTCCTTCTTTGGCGGTTGATGCGCGCTGAGCGGGTGCTTGTTGGTGGCTTGCGCGTGATGCATCGGGACTTCGTCCTTCTCGTAAGTAACTCCAGGATAGATCGCTTCAAAGGACTTCATACGATTAGAAGGGGTAGTATGGCAGACTTGATGGACAATCTGGTGTCGCTTTGTAAGCGCAAGGGCTTCATCTTTCAGAGCTCGGAGATTTACGGGGGGCTCAATGGCTGCTGGGACTACGGTCCGCTCGGGGTCGAGTTGTTGCGCAATATCAAGGAGGTCTGGTGGCGCGCTATGACTTATCGAGAGGACGTCGAGGGCCTCGACGCCAGCATCCTGATGCATCCGCGTGTCTGGGAAGCCTCCGGGCATATCGACAACTTCACCGACCCGCTGGTGGACTGCCGCAGCTGCAAGGCTCGCTTCCGCGAGGATCTGCTCAGCGATGATCAGCGCAGCGCAGGACAGTGTCCGACGTGCGGCAACAAGGGCGTGCTCACCGAGTCGCGCGAGTTCAATCTCATGTTCAAGACCTACGTCGGCCCCGTCGAAGAGGAGGGTTCCCGGGTGTTCTTGCGCCCCGAGACGGCCCAAGGGTCGTACGTGAACTTCCTGAACGTTCAGACCGCCATGCGGCACAAGCTCCCTTTCGGTGTCGCTCAGATCGGCAAGGCCTTTCGCAACGAGATCAACACCAGAAACTTCCTGTTCCGAACGCGCGAGTTCGAACAGATGGAGATGCAGTACTTCGTCAGGCCCGGCACCGAGCACGAGTGGTACGAATATTGGAAAGAGGAGCGCTGGAAGTGGTTTGCCGACATCGGTATTCCTACCTGCAAGCTCAGATGGAGCGAACACGAGCAACTCGCGCACTACGCCAGGGCGGCGGTCGATATCGAATACGAGTTCCCCTTCGGGTGGGGGGAGATAGAGGGGGTCCACAACCGCGGCGACTACGATCTCACGCAGCATGAAAAGTTCTCCGGGAAGTCGATGAAGTATTTCGATGATGCCACCCGTGAGAAGATACTTCCCTGCGTCGTGGAGACGTCTATAGGCGCGAGCCGCATCAGCATGGTGTGCCTGGTAAACGCCTATCACGAGGAAGAGGTGGAGGGCGAGAAGCGCGTCGTCATGCGTTTTCACCCTCGTGTGGCCCCACTCAAGGCGGCGATTTTCCCTCTGGTGAAGCGGGACGGCATGCCGGAGGTAGCGCGCAAGATCACCGCTGACCTGCGCTCTCACTACCCCGTGTTCTACGACGAGAGGGGGGCCATCGGACGCCGCTACAGGCGCATGGACGAGGTCGGTACCCCCTTCTGTATCACGGTCGATTCACAGACCCTGGAGGACAAGACCGTAACCGTAAGGGAACGCGATTCGATGGCGCAAGACCGGGTGCCGATCGCGGATCTGACGGAGCAGATCAGCCGGCGGATGGGGGCCTGGGAGATGCCCGACCAGTAGAGCCCTGTGTCTTGACCCCCCCCACGCTTACCTATATATTGACTATTTACGGAAATATTACCAACGTCTATCATTGGCGTTGGTAATTTCTTTGAGATTTCCGATTTTCGAGGTTCCGATTTTCTCGGCGGAGGGATATCCAGTACCGGCGAGGGGGTCGAGCAAATGGCGAAAGTGGCGGAACTGGCATACGCGCCAGACTTAGAATCTGGTGCCCGAAAGGGCTTGGGGGTTCGAGTCCCCCCTTTCGCACGGATTCGTTTCGGCCATAAAACGGCAACAGCACACACAGCGTTGTAGGCGCTGCTGGCAGGCCAGCCGCCAGCGTCCGTGAAGAGGCTAATGTGAAGACGAACGTTATCGAAACGGGTGAATGGGAGCGCGAACTGGAGGTGGAGGTCCCCGCCGACAGGATCGACGCGGAGGTCACCAGCGCGACCAGGAACTACAGGAAGCAGCTGGAGATCCCCGGATTCCGCCGGGGTAAGGTTCCCATGCGCGTAGTTGAAGCGCGTTTTGGGAAGTCCATTCGCGAGTCCGTGATCGGCGATCTGCTGCCATCCTTGATGAGTGAGGCCGCCCAGGAAGCCGGTCTCGTACCCGCGGCGACGCCAAAGATAACAAAGCTGGAGTACGAGCCCGGCCAGCCGCTGAGTTTTACCGCCGCCCTGGAAATCTGGCCCGATGTAGACGTGGCGTCGGTTGAAGGTCTCAAGCTGACGAAGCTGACTCATGACGTGTCTGACGATGAGGTCGAGCAGCAACTGAAGGAGTTGCAGAACAGCCAAGCAACGGAGCGTCCAGCCGAGCGCGCCCTCGCAAAGGGAGACGTTCTCATCGCCGATATGCAACGCGTCGACGAAGCCGGGATCCCCATCGTTGGGGAGAAGTATGATGAACGCTACTTCCTCATTGGCGACGAAAACGCTCCCAGCCCCGAGTTTGAAGAGGCCGTGCTGGGCATTAGCGCTGGCGAGGTCCGCAAGGTTCAGTTTTCCTATCGGTCGGATCTGGAGAATCAGGAGCTGGCCGGCAAGACGGAGCACTTCGAGGTGACGGCCAAGGAGGTGAGGGAGCGCACCCTTCCCGAGCTGGACGACGAGTTCGCCAAAGACGTCGGCGATCAGCACCAGACTCTCGACGATCTCCGAAGTCACATCCGCTCACAGATCGAGGGGCGCTGGCAATACATTTCCAGACAGAGCGCGCGCGGCGAGCTGATGGACGGGTTGATCAGGGCCAACAGTTTCTCGCTGCCTGAGAGCCTGGTGGAAAACTACATGGCTGCCGCCCGCCGCGAGAGTGAAGAGACGGGTGGCGGACACGCCGGGCATGATCACGATCAGGACCATGACCATGACCATGACCATGACCACGATCAGGACGACGACGAAGGGGCGCAGAAGAAGCGGTCAGATGCCGCTCGTCGGCTCAAGAGCTATCTCATCATGGAGGCCCTGCGCAAGAAGCTGAGTCTGGGTGTGAGCGATGACGAATTCGAGGTCTTTATGGTAAAGCGGGCAGAGGAGACGGGTGTGAGGATCGAGGAGTTGAAGCGATCGCCGCGACTGGCCGACCTGCGCCACGAACTGGAAGATGATAAGATATTCGATTACCTTGCCGAACACGCCGACATAGAGGAAAAGTCGGTTTGATCCGGCTCGGGAGGAGCTAGTGCTGTGTCGTTGATACCCATGGTAATAGAGCAGACCGGCAGAGGGGAGCGCTCGTACGACATCTACTCACGGCTACTCAAGGAGCGCATCGTCTTTATCGGCACGCCGGTCGGTGACGCGGTGGCAAATCTCATTATTGCTCAGATTCTGTTTCTGGCCTCTGAGGATCCGAAGCGCGATATCTCCCTCTATATCAACACGCCGGGCGGATCGATAACGGCGGGCATGGCGGTGTACGACACCATGCAGTATATCCCGCCAGATGTCGTCACAATCTGCATCGGTCAGGCGTCGAGCATGGGAGCCGTCCTGCTTGCCGGGGGAGCCAAGGGAAAGCGGCAGAGCCTTCCCAATGCGCGTATGCTTCTCCATCAACCGATGGGTGGCATCGGCGGCCAGGCCGCGGATATGGAGATACACGCTCGGGAAATCATCAAGATTCGCCAGCAGATCAACGGGATTCTCGCGGACTGCACCGGACAGTCTCTGGAGCGCATTCAGAAGGACACGGAGCGAGATTTCTTCATGAGTGCGGATGCCGCCAAGGATTACGGTCTGATCGACGAGATCATTGCGCCCTCGACGCTGAACCAGACGGCCGAGCTCGCAGCGAAGTCATAGTAGAAAGCACAGCTCAATCGATTGGAAGGCGATTAAAATGGTTCGCCGCCGGCCATCAAAAACCGATCCGCGTTGCTCCTTCTGCGGCCGTACCGCTTCGCAGGTGGATAAGATTATCACCGGTCCATCGGTGCATATCTGCAACGAGTGCGTCAAGCTTTGCAACGAGGTCCTGGCCGAGGACAAGAAGCAGACATTGCCCTGGGAGACGGGCACGGTTCCGCCGAAGCCCACCGAGATCAAGGCGGGCCTTGATGAATACGTCATTGGTCAGGATTCAGCCAAGAAAATCCTCGCCGTCGCCGTCTACAACCACTATAAGCGCATACGCTCCAACGTCACGCTGGACGACGTCGAGCTGGCAAAGAGCAATATCCTTCTCATTGGCCCGACGGGTACGGGGAAGACTCTCCTGGCCCAGACTCTGGCCAAGATGCTGCAAGTTCCGTTCTGCATCGCCGACGCTACGATTCTGACCGAGGCGGGCTACGTGGGTGAGGACGTGGAGAACCTCCTGGTAGGGCTGTTGCAAGCTGCCGACTACGACGTGGGGCGGGCCGAAAAAGGCATCGTCTACCTGGACGAAGTGGACAAGATCGCCCGCAAAAGCGCCACGCCGGCGGTGAGTCGGGACGTATCTGGTGAAGGTGTGCAGCAGGCACTTCTCAAGATCCTCGAGGGCACGACCGCCAGCATCCCGCCCAAAGGCGGACGCAAACATCCCGAACAGCCGATGATCCAGATGGAGACGAGTAACATCCTCTTCATATGCGGGGGGGCGTTCGAGGGGCTGGAACTGGAGATTAGCCACCGGGTGGGCCGCAAGACGATGGGTTTTGGGGTCAGCGTGGAGAGCGCGGTCGTCGATGACGACGATCCCATGAGCGTCCTATCCGAGGTGCAGCCCGAGGACCTGCTCGGATACGGTCTCATTCCAGAATTCGTCGGCAGAGTCCCGGTATTGACCACTCTTCAGCCCCTGTCACAGGAGGAATTGTTCCGGATTCTCACCGAGCCGAAGAACGCAATCGTCAAGCAGACCCAGAGGCTTTTCGAAATGGACAACGTAGAGCTCACCTTTACCGAGGAATCGCTCCGGACCATAGTGGAGATGACGGTGAAGAAAGGGACGGGTGCGCGCGGATTGCGGTCGGTATTGGAGCAGGCGATGATGGACATTATGTACGATACGCCGTCGCACGACGACGTGAGAGAGATAGTGGTCACGTCCGAGATGATAATCAAGGGAGTGGAAAGCATGACTGACGACGGCCACGACGAGCTTTTCCGCAAACGTGCCTAATACGAAGTGGCAGGGGCGCGCTTGATTGTTGCGCCTCCCGATTCCTTCTATCCTCGTCGACCTCGACATCAGGTGGGATGTTAATCCGGAGCGCGGAGTTTGTCGTGGGTGCCGTCGGCAAGGCCGACGAACCCGCTGATGGGCTTCCAGAAATTGCCTTCTCAGGGCGCTCCAACGTCGGCAAGTCCTCCCTCATCAACCGACTCGTCCGTCGAAAAAAGCTCGCTCGCACCAGCTCGACGCCTGGGAAAACGCAACAGCTCAACTTTTATCGCATAAACGGGGAGTTCTACCTGGTAGACCTCCCGGGTTACGGGTTTGTCCACGGCGGTGCTGAGCTAAGGGGCAGGATTGGTCAGCTGGCGCGGAAGTATGTGGAGAAGAGCAGTCAGTTGGGGGCCGTGATCCAACTCATCGATGCCCGCCACGGCCCTACCGCTCTAGATTTGACCATGATCGACTGGCTACAAGAGAGTCCAAGACCTTTTTTGCTGGTCTTCACCAAGATCGACAAGCTGTCCCGTGGCAAGCTCAAACGACAGCTAGACCAAGTCGCTTCCGCGGGGAAGTTGGCCGACCTCCAGTTCGTCACCTTCTCAGCTGTCAGCGGCGAAGGCACGGACGATATATGGGAGTGGATCGAGCCGCGACTGGTGGCTCGCGAGAGTGGTGCGAGATAGATAATGACGGCGGCAGCTGCAGGGCCGCCTCGAGGCCATCGGGAATGGTGCGAATGAAGGTACTGATCAGCGACAAGGTGAACGGCGGCTGCGTCGATATCCTGAAGAGAAATCCGGGTGTCGAAGTGGATGTGAGGACAGACCTCTCTCCCGAGGAACTGGTGGAGGTCATTGGGGAATACGTAGCTCTCATAGTGCGGAGCAGTACGCAGGTGACCGAGGGGGTTCTAAGTGCGGCTCATCGCCTGCGCGTCGTCGGACGAGCCGGTGCGGGGGTGGACAATATCGACGTGCCCGCCGCCACCCGCAGGGGTGTGGTGGTGATGAACACACCCGGGGGGAACTCCGTGTCCACGGCAGAGCACAGTTTCAGCATGCTCATGGCCCTGGCGCGCAATCTGCCGCAGGCCACGGCTTCTCTCAAGGCCGGCAAGTGGGAGAGGGGGAAATTCACTGGTGTGGAGCTTGCGGGGAAGACTCTGGGGGTGATCGGCCTCGGCAAGGTAGGTCGCGAGGTGGCCCAGAGAGGAGCGGCCTTCAAGATGAGGGTTCTGGGGCACGATCCATACGTCTCAGAAGAGGCGGCTGGATCATACGGGACCCAGCTGGTGCCGCCGTCTCAGCTGTACGCCGAGAGCGATTTCATCTCCCTCCACCTGCCGTTGACCGAGCAGACTCACTACTTCATCTCCGATGGGGAACTGGACGAGTGCAAGGACGGTGTTCGCATCGTCAACTGTGCCCGCGGCGGCATCGTCGAAGAGGCCGCACTCCTTCGGGCCATAAAATCCGGCAAGGTGGCGGGAGCCGCTCTCGACGTGTACGAGACCGAACCCCCCGAAAACGTAGAGTTGCTGGCACACGAGCATGTCATATGCACGCCCCACCTGGCCGCGTCTACGAAAGAGGCCCAGACCAGCGTCGCTCTGCAGGTGGCGGAGCAGGTGGGTGATGTGATCATGGACAAGGTCATCCGCAACGCGGTCAATGTGCCCTCGGTGGAACCAGAGGTGTACAGGATACTGCGTCCCTTCCTTGACTTGGCCGAGCGCATGGGCAGGATCCAGGCGCAGTTGAGCGAAGGACAGCTCGAGCGCATCACCGTGGAGTATCGCGGCGACGTTACCGCCCATCCCACCTCCGCGATCACGGCCGCCGTGCTCAAGGGGATCATGGAGACGATTTCGGACGAAGCCGTCAATTTCGTCAACGCACCCGTTTTCGCCCAGGAACGAGGCGTGGCGGTGGATGAACTGAAGAGCAGCGAACACGAGGATTTCGCCAGCCTGGTAACGGTGGTGTACAAGACAGACCAGGGGGAGCGCATTCTCTCGGGCACCCTCTTCGGCAAAAGCGATCCCCGCCTCGTGCGCTTGGACGAGTACCAGTTCGACGCCATTCCCGAGGGGCATATGCTGTTCTATGTGAACGAGGATGTTCCCGGTATCATCGGGAGGGTGGGGAGTGTCATGGGGTCACACAAGGTCAACATCGCCCAGATGTCCTGTGGACGACAGCAGGTGGGGGGGTTGGCGCTCACTATTCTAAATGTGGACAGTCGCATCGCCGACGATGTACTCGCCCAGATTCTCGCCCGGGAGCACATCACCTGGGCACGGCGAGTAAGCATACCAGGCGAATAAGCATAAAAGAGGAATAACCATGCCGACGAAGATCGTCCTCGGGGCACAGTGGGGCGACGAGGGAAAGGCGAAGATCGTCGATTATCTGACGATTGACGCCGACTACGTCGTCCGTTTTCAAGGGGGCGCGAACGCGGGACACACGGTAAAGGTTGGTGACGACACCTTCATCTTTCACGTAATTCCCGCCGGGATTTTGCACGAGGAGAAGATCTGCGTCGTCGGCAACGGCGTGGTCCTCGATCCGGAAGTGCTCTTAGCCGAAGTGGACGAGCTCGCCGAAAGGGGAGTGTCCACCGAAGGGCGCCTCTTCATCAGTCACAGCGCCCACCTGGTGATGCCCTACCACAAGGCGCTGGATAAGGCCCACGAGGAAGACCAGGGGAGTGCCAGCATCGGCACCACGCTCCGGGGAATCGGTCCGGCGTATCGTGACAAGGTAGAGCGGGTAGCGGGATTCCGAGTCATGGACCTGCTTGGCCCGGGCTCGCTTGCGGAAAAACTCAAGAGTAAGATCGAAGCAAAAAACACCCTTCTTACCCGGATCTATGGCGTGGAACCGCTTGACGAGCAGGAGATTATCGAGCAGTATGCCGCCTACGCCGAGCGTCTGCGTCCGTATGCGGCGGACACCTCCGTGCTCCTCAACCAGGCGCTTGACGAGGGTCGGACGGTCCTCTTCGAAGGAGCGCAGGGTACGCTTCTGGACATCGATCACGGGACCTATCCCTTCGTGACCTCATCTAACACCACGGCGGGCGGAGCGTGTACCGGTACTGGCGTGGGGCCAACGCGGATCGACGAGGTGATCGGCGTGACCAAGGCCTACACGACCAGGGTGGGAAACGGGCCGTTTCCAACGGAGCTGCTGGACGGCGATGGCGACAGAATCCGCGAGCTGGGCCACGAATATGGCGCTACGACGGGGCGGCCCCGACGGTGCGGCTGGTTCGATGCCACCATCCTGCGCATGGCGGCGCGGATCAATGGGTTGACCAGTCTGGCCCTGACGCGACTCGATGTGCTGGACACCGTGGAGGCTCTTAAGGTCTGTACCGCCTACCGATATGGCGATGAGGTGCTGGAGGAATTTCCCGCAGATCCCCATGTGCTGGGTAAGTGCGAGCCGGTGTACGAGGAGCTGGAGGGGTGGTGCGCGCCCACGACCGAAGCCAGGCGCCTGGAGGATCTGCCCGCGAAAGCGCTGGCGTACGTGCAGCGCATCTCCGCTTTGAGCGGCACGCCGATATCGCTGGTCTCGGTGGGACCGGGACGCGAGAGCACCATAGAGACCGGGTCCTGATCCAATTTCGCTGAGCCGGCGACCAGTTGAACCGAGATTTTGTGACGTAACCAACGAGAGACGAGTACACCAACTGTGCTGCTATCGGGAGAGAGAAAGTCGCCACCTGAGAAGACGGCCGCTTTTCGCCGTCTGCTGGCGGAGAAGACGGTGGTCATGCCGGGTACCTTCAATGCGGCCATCGGCATGCTGGCCGAGTCGATTGGCTTCGAGGCGATCTACATTTCGGGAGCTGGCCTCATTAACGGCACCGCCGGCTATCCCGATATCGGCCTGCTGGGCATGGAGGAGATCGTCCGCCAGGCGGGTTACATCGCCGACGCCGTGGACATCCCGGCAATCGCCGACGCCGACACCGGTTTCGGCGACGTCCTGCAGGTCATGCGCACGATCCGTGCCTTCGAAGGCGCGGGTGTGGCCGGAGTTCATCTAGAGGACCAGCAGGCCCCCAAGCGCTGCGGTCATCTGGAGGGGAAGAGCCTGGTAAGCGTTGCCGAGATGGAGCGCAAGCTCGGGGCGGCAGCGAAGGCACGCCGGAATCCTGATTTCACGATCATCGCCCGCACCGACGCCCGCAGCGTGGAAGGGTTCGACAGCAGCGTCGAGCGCGGCCTGCGCTACCTCGAGGCCGGAGCGGATGCGATTTTCCCGGAGGCCATGGAGACCGCGGAGGAATTCGGTCTCTACGCCGAAAAGGTACAGGCGCCGCTGCTGGCGAATATGACGGAGTTTGGCAAGACCCCGAATCTGACCGCGGCACAGTTCTCGGATCTGGGATACCGGATGGTGATTTTTCCTATGACCGTGTTTCGCGTGGCGATGAAGGCCGCCGAGGGAGTGCTGCGGGAAATCAAAGAGAAGGGGACGCCATCCGACTACGTAGAAGACAGAATGCAGACGCGAAAAGAGCTGTACGAGCTGCTACAGTACGAGCGCTACGTGCAAACTGACAATACAATGTCCGACATTGGGAAGGCAGAGTGAAAACATGGCACAGGGAGCAGCGTACAGTCCGGGACTCGAGGGAGTCATCGCCGGTGAATCGAAGATTTCCCGCATCGACACAAAGCGCAACAGACTCATCATCCGCGGCTATGACCTGGTGAGCTTCACCGAAGGTGGGGCTACCTACGAGGAGGTCGCCTATCTACTCCTCTACGGAGCCTTGCCATCGCGGTCGGAACTGGATGAATTCGCGCAGTTGCTGCGGTCCGAGCGACAGCTTCCTGATCCGGTAATGGATATTCTGCGGCAGGCACCCGCCTCCGCCCATCCAATGAGCCTGCTGCGCACCGCGGTCTCCGCGCTCTCCTTCCACGACCCGGACGCCGAGGACAACAGTCACGACGCCAACGTGCGCAAGGCGGTGCGTCTGCTGGCGAAGGTCCCCACCATCATCATGTCCGGTCACAGGTTCGCCGTCGGCGAGGAACCGGTGGCGCCGAAGGATGGTCTCGGCCACGCGGCCAACCTGCTCTATATGATGCGGGGATCCGACCCGGCCGACTACGAGGTGGCGGCCATGAACGTGTCACTCATCCTCTACGCCGAGCACGGTTACAACGCCTCAGCCTTCGCCGCGAGGGTGACGGCGTCTTCGATGAGCGACATGCACGCGGCCATCACCACCGGCATCGGCACGCTCGCGGGCGCCCTGCACGGAGGGGCGAACGAGCAGGCCATGGCTATGTTGCTGGAGATCGGTGAGGCCTCCAAAAGCAGGCAGTGGGTGCTGGACGCGCTCGTGGCGAAGAGGAAGATCATGGGCTTCGGGCACCGCGAGTACAAGAGCGGCGATTCCCGAGTGCCGTCCATGAAGCAGGTGGGGCGCGATATCGCCGCTGCCGTGGGGGATACGCGCTGGGTGGAACTGGCCGACATCGTCGAGGAGACGATGATTTCGGAGAAGGGGATCTTCGCCAATGTCGACTTTCCCTGCGCCTATACCTACTACATGATGAATATCCCGATTCCGCTGTACACGCCCATCTTCGTGGCCAGCCGCACGGCTGGCTGGGCAGCTCACGTAATCGAACAGCACGACGGCAACAGACTGATTCGGCCCGACCACATTTACACCGGGCCGGAGGGGCGGTCGTTCGAGGCAGTGGACCGGCGCTAGCGCCGGCGCTCTTGGGAGGCACCTCACATTGATCGGCGTGCGATGCGCCGGAGTCGTGTGTGCGGCTGGCTTTACAGCGAGGATCGGTCAGGTGCGCGAATCGTGTAGTGCGATTGCCTGAGCTACGATCTTTTCCAGGTCCGGTCCGAGAATCGGCTTCTGGAGGTGAAGGTCAAAGCTCATCAGTCGGTCGTCATCCTCTTCCAGCACCCAGCCGGTGACCAGGACCGAAGCCAAGGCGGGATCCCGCTCGC
>Ga0310122_10002773_pt1 | contig 11135 bp, 8 predicted proteins | sample CB6_Bottom_1051__FD_203503 | JGI IMG/M metagenome (GOLD analysis project Ga0310122, IMG submission 203503) | Marine microbial communities from Western Arctic Ocean, Canada - CB6_Bottom_1051 | ecosystem: Environmental > Aquatic > Marine > Oceanic | place: Canada: Western Arctic Ocean | collected...
TATGAGATTATTACGCAGATTAATCCACGGACACGGCGGGTGTATGTGGAGTAGGATCTACGAATTACGAATTGTATACGAATAGTGACGGCGTACGCGAGTATGTAAAAAATACCACCGTGGGGTGGTATTACCTGTTTTTTCTGGAAAATTTTTCCCAGATTTTTTTGTGCAACGGGCGCTGCAATTTCGCGATCTTGGCTTCGAGGGCCGCTTTTTCCGCTGTGTGTTTCTCCAAAGTTTCATCGACCTTCCCATCCAATCTCTCGACGCCTTTCTTGATTACTTGGATGTTTTTACGAAGACCGCTGTTGTCTCTTTCGAGATTTTCGATTTTCGTTTTGAGGTCGTGTTCTCGCTTGCTCTCGCTGTTTTGTAACAGCTCGAACTGCGCACTCACTGTTTCGATTTCCGATTTCTGCCTCGCGGATTCCGCACGGGCGGCTTCGGTTGTCTCGCGGAGCTTCTCCTTAGATGCATGGAGCTGCTTCCTTTTTTGTTTGAGACTTCCTTTCAGTGTGCCTACCGCGTTTCTCGCACCGAGCAGGTCACCGACATTGTGAGCTTCGTAATATGTCCCTACCGCGTCTTTTGTCAAAAGAATGAGGAGCCTTGGGTAGTCCTCATTGGCTTTTGCGTCGAACCCGTCAGCCAGGCGCACCTCGAGCCCGTCTTGTCTTGCGGTAAGCGGACTGTCAGGGTCGGTTCTCGTTGACAAGGTGAATTTCTTTTGCACCACCTTGTCCCTTCTTGCTTTCATTAGTAGTTTCCCTCCTTTTTGGTTTGCTGTCTACTTAATATGTTTTTTTTGTGTTTCTGTCAAGTTTTTGGCTCATCAAATATAAGGGTCAAATCGCGATTTGACCCTTATATTTTGGCTTAGATACGTCGGTCTTAAAGGACAGCCGTGGTGCCTTTTGGCGAGAGCTTTGCACCGCCTTTTCCGGTACCTTGCGAGAGGACGTTTGAGGCGAAGGTGTGGGTGAGCTCTTTCTTTTTTTCGTGGCGGGTTTCGGCGTGTTCGATGAGGGCGGTGAGGACTTCGGGGAGGGGGATGCCGGTCTTCTCCCAGAGGTGGTGGTAGAGCGTGCCGGGGAGGGTGTTTATTTCGTTTACCCATACGTCTTTTGTGTCGGGGTTGTAGAGGAAGTCGACGCGTGTCGTACCGCCGCAGCCGAACTCTTTGAAGATGCGGACTGCTGTGTCTTGTATTTTTTGTGTGATCTCGTCGTCAAGCTCTGCGGGTATGACGAGCTTGTTGTGCGCCTTCCCGAGCTGTGCGCCGCCGTCTTCCAGATATTTGTCTTCGTACGAGAAGAAGTCTGCGTTGAAGCGTGATTCTTGGAGGAGTGAGGGGATGACCTCGCCGTTACGTTCGAGCAGTGCGCAGGTGATGTCGTGCATGGGTTCCACTCCTTTTTCTATGAGGACTTTTGTGTCGTAGTGGAGCGCGACCTCGATTGCGCGCGTGAGTTCCTCGCGTGTTTTTGTCTTCTCGATGGCGATTGATGAGCCGAGGCGGGCGGGTTTTACGAAGAGTGGGTAGCCTATTTCCTCTGCGCGCCGGATGAGTTCGTCTTTTTGTGTTTCCCACGTTTGTTGTTGTACGTGTACAAAAACTGGCGTGGGAATACCGAGTGATTGCAGGAGCAGTTTCGTTATGACCTTGTCCATGGCGAGTGCGGATGAGGCGACGTCGCATCCGACGTACGGGATGTTGAGCATCTCGAAGAGTCCTTGGATGGTGCCGTCTTCGCCGTATGCGCCGTGCAAGGCGGGGAAGGCGATGTCTATCGTGCGCGCTTTTTTGAATGCGCCTTTTTGTGTTGGGACGAGCTTTCCATTCGATTGCTCGAGGTCGAGATAGTAGTTTGTGCCTCCCTCCAGCTGCGCCTTTTTGTGTGCGTCTTGGAAGATTTTCATGGAGCCAAATTTGTCTCCCATGTGCCACGCGCCGTCCTTCCCGATGTAGATGGGCGTGACCTCGTAGCCGAGTCCTCTCAAGCCGCTTATGACGAGCTGGCCGGTGATGATGGAGATGTCGTGCTCGGGACTGCGAGAGCCGAAGAAGACGCCTATGTTCTTTTTATTTGTTTCTTGGTGATTTTTCATGGTTTGGGATGGATTTTATTAGTAGTAGTTGTCCGTCCAATCGTTTTGGAAGAGGACGACGTCGCCGGGACGTGTGATGATGGGGAGTTCGGCGTGGGCGTCTTGTGCGGTTTTGCATATGCGGATCTTTTTCCGGTCGAAGCCGGCGTCTTGCAGGCCGCGCAGTATGTCCGGTGTGACGCTCGTTTCTATCAAAAGTACGAGATCGGCGACTGCGGCGATTTCACTTCCCATAGTATAGTGGATTTTTTTGGATGCCGCACCAAGTTCGACGAGGCCGGGGGTGAGGTATATTTTTCTCTTATCTTTGAATCGTGCGAGGACGTCGAGTGCCTCCCGCACGCCCGCGGGGTTGCCGTTGTACGAGTCGTCTATTACAAGGATGTCTGCGCTCTCGTTCTGGATCGGTTCGAGACGGTGGGGAATGGGCGTGAGTTTTTTTACGCCGTTTTGTATTTCGGATTCTGTGAGCTTGAGTTTTTGTGCCGTGATGTATGCCGCGGTGAAGGTGCCGACGGCATAGCGGGCGAGGAAGGGGATGGTGAAGGTCTGCTCATTGATGGTGAAGGTTGATCCTTTTGCATCGAAGACGATGTTGACGGCGTGCGTGTTTTCGCCGTAGAAGTGTACGCGCGGTTTTTTTGTGAGATGTGTCTTGTAGTGCGTCATCACGCGTGCGTCGTCTGTGTTCAGGATGAGTGTGCCCTTGTTTCGCATGGTGTCTGCCAGTTCGAAGATGGTGTCTACGGTACGTTCCATGCTCTTCATGTGTTCGAGATGTGCTTCATTGATGCCTGTTATGATACCAATGTGGGGTGGGACGAGCTGTGTCATTTCCGCGATGTCTCCCTGCGTGTATTCGCCGAGTTCTATCACGAGTATGTCTGTTTTTTCGTTTACCTCGCTTTGTATGAGGCGCGCGATGCCGACGGATCTGTTTATGTTTTCCGGTGTTTTTACGACCGTGTACTTTTCCTCGAGGAGCGTGCTCACCATCTCTTTCATGGTGGTTTTTCCATAACTGCCTGCGATGCCGATTATGGTGAGGTTGGGGAGGGCGGCGATTTTATTTTTGGCACGGCGTATGATGATGTGTTTTACTACAGCGTCGAACGGGGCGAGCGGGGTGAGTATGGCGACGAGAAAGATGGGGAAGACGAGTGCGAATATATACAAGGCGATGAGGGCGATGATGGCCATAGGTATCAGTGTTTGCCCGAGCATAAAGCCGAGTATGAGGGCGACGATGATGGCGAGGAGGCCCGCGTCGCCGCATACGGCGACAAGTTTCTTGGTCCAGGTGATTGTCTGACGTTTCGGTTGTCTCGCGCGGCTTACCGTGTGTATGGACGCGCGAAGAAACCTCCGGATATTGTAGTTCTCGAGTTGGAGGATGAGGATGTAGTGGGTTATGTACGTAATTGGATTCATAGGGGTGAGCTACGAGCTATAAGGAACGACGCGATCTCGTGTGCGACTTTTTCCGGTTGGTCGAGGAAGGTGAAGTGGCCGGTATTTTTGAGGATGGTGAGGGTCGCGTTTGGGATTTCCCGTTTCATGGTGTGCGCGTCCTCTACCGGAGTTTGTGTATCGTCTTCTCCCCAGATGAGATGTGTTGGATGCTGGATTTTTGATAAGAGCGGGGTGAGATCTTCGTCTATGATGTTTTGAAATGTTGCTTGGAGTTCCGGGGTTTCGAGGTAGTCTTCGGAGCCGATTTTTTTATATATTTTTGCGCGGAGGCCTTGCATCCATGACGGTTTGAAGAATGGTTTTACGATGCGTGCTGCGGTACGCACAAGTTTCTTTTTTGTTGTGTTTTTGGAGATTCCCGCCGAGTTTATGAGTATGAGTTTTTTTAAGAGGTTTGGGTGTGCTGCTGCGAGTGCGAGTGCAATTCTGCCGCCAAACGAATGGCCGACGAGTGTTAGGTTTTTGAGATTCAGTTTTGTGATTACCGCACGGACGACCTCGGCGTAGTCGTGTGTCGTGAAGGGGTGTTTGGGGGTTTCTGATGTGCCGAAGCCGGGGAGGTCGAGGAGGTAGTATGTCATGTGGTCTGTGGAGAGGTGTGCTATGACCGGTGCCCATATGTGTGCGTTCGCGCGCCATCCATGGAGGAAGAGGAGTGTGTTTGTGGGATGCGGATTGTCACCTTTTGTGCAATAGGTGATGAGCTGGTTTTTTACTGCGATGCGGTGCGGTTTCATCCCTTCACGATAGGGAAATGGGGTGCATAGGTCAAATAGGATTTATAACACCCGCTGTTTGGTGCGTTACTGTGTTATGTCCTCCGGAGCTCATTCGCAGTATTTCCGCATACAGCGAATTTCACCTGCCCAGGGAGCGCTTTGTCTTGTACTGTGGAAGCGCTCCCGTGTGAAGCACTAACGTGTTTCACACCCCGGACAAGCCTTGTACGATCCTAACAGCGGGTGTTCTATGTTGTGTATCCTTCAGCATAGTGAGGCATGGTGGTATAATGAGCGGAAGCTATGGTGGGTCCTCACTTCACTGAAGATTTTTTGCATGAGCTGACGTTTTCGCGGCCGGTGCGGCGGTATGTGTTGTTTTCGCAGGTGCCGGTGAACGAACGCGGCGACGTTTTGATGCGGCTCTCGTCTCGGGTGCGGCGGTCCCTTTTGATACATGTTCCGAATGATGAGATTATCGCGCTTTTACACTATGCCGATCTTGATCGCGTGGCGCGTATCGTGCGTGATGTGAAGGAAGGGGGACGGCGTAAGACGCTTGTTGCCGGGCTTGCGCGTGATGTGCGTGAGAAGGTTGAGGTGCTGCTGCGGTTTCAGCCGGGGACTGCGGCGGAGCTTATGAACTTTGACTATCTTCTTGTCGATCACGAGATGACGTTTGGTGATGTTTCCAGTATCATGCGTGCGCGAGAGAAGAAGACGGGGAAGACTCCCACGCTTTTGGTGACGAAGGCGGGTTTTTTGGTGGGGGAGCTGCCGCTGCACACGCTCGTTTCTCGGAAACCGTCGCAGGTGATTCGCACGTTTATTCGGAAGATTCCCACGGTGATGTATGATGCTCGTTATGTTCGTGTCCTGCATGTGTTTCGCGGGAATCCTCACCGGAAGGTGGTTGTATTTGATCGCGATAAGAGCGTACTTGGTATTATTTACTCTTCCGATCTGCTTGATGTTATTGACCGGAGCGGAGGCGAACGTTTGTACGGATTTGCCGGTGTGCGAAAGGAGGAGGACATGCGTGATTCGTGGACGCGCAAAGTCCGAAACCGATATGCATGGCTTATTTTGAACCTGGTGACGGTGCTCGCGGCGGCACTTGTCGTGCACGGGTTTGAGGATACGATCTCTCACTTGGTTTTTTTGGTGGCGTACATGCCGGTGGTTGCGGGGATGGGCGGGAATGCGGGTATGCAGACGCTCGCGGTTGTCGTGCGCGGGCTTGCGATGCAGCGTGTCCCATTTCGGACGGGAGCGCGTATTGCGTTGAATGAAGTTCTGGCGAGCTTGGTGAATGGATCTATTACGGGCGGGCTTGTGGCGCTTGTGGCGTTCTTCTTAAGTCAGAATCCGCTCTTAGGTCTTATTGTACTCGTGTCTATAGTTATCAATCTTGTGATCGCGGGATTTTTCGGGACACTTGTTCCGCTTGTTATGCAGCGGCTCGGGAAAGACCCGGCGATCTCCGCTTCTATCTTTATCACGACGGCGACTGATGTGTCCGGATTTTTTGTGTTTCTTGGACTTGCGAGTTTGTTTTTGAGGTGAGTATGTCGGGCGTCGTGCATCATGTGGGGTGCACGGCGCTCTGAACGCTGCGTGGTTTATGGCGGGTGTTCACGATGAAGTTTTTGATGTAATTTCTGGGACCTGTGTCGATGGAGTGTCAAGTGAATGTATGGGCTGTGGTGATGCGATGGGGCGAGGTTGTCCACAGCGACAAGTTGTGCGGGGGTGTATAATGGGAGCACGTTAACGGAAATCCGAAGGGCGAAGTTCGAAATTCGAAACGGATAGTGTTGTTATGTCAGTTTCGAATTTCGATATTCGAGTTTCGGATTTTTTGTCTCCATGCCGGTAGAAAAAATAAAAAAGCGAGACGGGCGGGTGGTTGAGTTTGATCGTAATCTGATCGCGCGCGCGATTGAGAAGGCGTGCGGTGCGACGGGTGTGGGTATCGGCGGTGATGTTGTTGGCAGCATTGCCGATGACGTTGTCGATACGCTTGAGGCCAGCTTCCCCCAGCAGATTCCGGGTGTTGAGGATGTACAGGATTTTGTTGAGCGTAAGCTTGCCGAGCACGGACTCTTCGATGTTGCGAAAGCGTATATTTTGTATCGTAAAGATCATGAGGCCGCGCGTGCGGTCGAGCAGAAGACACTGCTTACTAAGCTTACGCACCACGAGATTACGGTGCAGAAGCGTGATGGAACGACAGCGCCTTTTGACGTGAAAGAGATTGCGCGTGTGGTGCGTGCGGTCGCTCACGATTATGGGGATGCGGTTGATGTGCGTGCGGTGGTGGAGGATTCGAAGACGAACATGTATGACGGGATCACGACCGCGGAGATCAATCGTGCGATTGTTATGTCGCTGTCTGCGCGGATTGAGCGTGACCCGGTGTATTCGTCTGTGGCCGCGCGTTTTCTTTTTAATGATTTGTATCGTGATGTTTTGGGTTGCTACGAGTTTGATGAGAAATTTCTTGATACGTATCATAGCCATCTTGTTGTGCAGACTGAGAAGGGGATTGCGTGCGGACGGCTTGACGAGCGTATGCGGGGCTTCGATTTTGAGAAGCTTACTGCGGCACTTGCCCCCGAGCGAGACCGTTTGTTTCAGTATTTGGGAGCGCAGACGCTCTATGACCGTTACTTTTTATACGATTACAAGAAGAACTGTCTTGAGGTGCCGCAGTATTTTTGGATGCGTGTTGCGATGGGTCTCGCGCTCGAAGAGGACGACCCGACGGCGCGCGCGATTGAGTTTTACGATGTGATGTCGCAGCTGCATTACGTGCCGTCTTCCCCGACGCTCTTTCATGCGGGAACATCGCATCCGCAGATGAGCTCGTGTTATCTCACCTACGTGGTGGATGATCTTGAGCATATTTTCAAGTGTATTGGTGATAATGCCCAGCTTTCGAAGTGGGCGGGCGGGGTCGCAAACGATTGGACGGCGATTCGAGGAACGGGGGCGCTTATTAAGAGTACGAATACGGTGAGCCAGGGAGTGGTTCCGTTTCTTAATATTGTTGATTCGGTGACTGCCGCGATCAATCGGAGCGGGCGGCGGCGCGGGGCGACCTGTGTGTATCTTGAGACGTGGCATTACGATATCGAGGCGTTTTTGGAGCTTCGTAAGAATACGGGTGATGAGCGTCGGCGGACACATGATACGAACACGGCAAACTGGATTCCCGATCTTTTCATGAAGCGTGTGGCGGCGGACGAGGAGTGGACGCTCTTTTCTACCCACGAAACTCCGGATTTGCACGAGCTGTATGGAAAGGAGTTTGAGAAGGCGTATGAGGCATATGAGCGGCAAGCGGATCGGGGTGAGCTTGAAGTGTGGAAGCGTGTACGTGCGAAGGATTTGTGGCGGAAGATGGTGACGATGCTTTTTGAGACGGGGCATCCGTGGATGACCTTTAAGGATCCGTGCAATGTGCGCTCGCCGCAGGATCATGTGGGAGTGGTGCACAGTTCTAATTTGTGTACCGAAATAACATTAAACACCTCGCGTGAGGAGACGGCGGTGTGTAACTTGGGGTCAGTGAACCTGCCGCGCCACGTGACGAGCGGCGCGCTTGATCGTGTGGGGCTTTCGCGTACGATCCGTACCGCGATGCGGATGCTTGATAATGTTATCGATATCAACTTTTATCCGACGGAGGAGGCGAAGCGCTCGAATCTGCGCCATCGGCCGGTAGGATTGGGGCTCATGGGGCTGCAGGATGCACTGTATCTTTTGGGGATGAATTTTGATTCCGAGGAGGCGGTGCAGTTTTCCGATGAGTCTATGGAGTTTATTTCGTATCACGCGATTTTGGCTTCGTCGGAGCTTGCCAAAGAGCGCGGGGCGTATGAGTCGTACAAAGGTTCAAAGTGGGATCGTGACATCTTCCCTGTTGATACGGTGAAGTTGCTTGAGGAGGAGCGCGGTGTGTCGACTGAGGTGGATCTTTCCGCTCGCATGGATTGGGAGCCGGTGCGCCGTCATGTCAAAGAGCATGGGATGCGAAACTCGAATTGTATGGCGATTGCTCCGACCGCCACGAATGCGAATATTAATGGATGCCTGCCTTCTATTGAGCCGATTTATAAAAATGTCTATACGAAGTCGAATATTTGCGGTGAGTTTACGGTGATTAATAAGTATCTTGTAGATGATTTGCGTGCGCTCAATTTGTGGAATGACGAGATGCTTGAGAAGTTGAAGTATTATGACGGGAGTGTCCAGCGCATTGCGGAGGTTCCCGCGGCGCTGAAGGAGAAGTATAAGGAAGTTTTTGAGATTGACCCCGAGTGGCTTGTGCGGCACGCCGCGTATCGCGGCAAGTGGATCGACCAGAGTCAGTCACTTAATATTTTTACCTCGAGTAAGTCGGGGAAGCTGATTTCTGATGTATATATGCTTGCTTGGAAATTGGGGCTTAAGACGACATACTACATGCGCACCCTGGGTGCTTCGGCGATCGAGAAGAGTACGATTGATATTAATAAGCAGTATGAGTCTGTGCCTGCGGCAGAGACGGTTGCGGTTGCTGCTGTTGCGCGCGGGGATGTACCGCAGGCGGAACTTGTCCTAAATCCGTCAGATCGGACTCGGGTTTCGGTGCGCCCCGCTCCCGCTTCTGCTTCGGTGGAGGTTGTTGGGGAGGTGTGTGAGAGTTGCGAAGGATAGGTGGTGTATTTCCTTCACCGTGTGAGTATCTTTTCTGGAGACCACTTCACCAGCCCCACTTCGTGTTGAAGTGGGGCTGGTTGCGCTTCGCTTTTAGTCTTCAGAAAAGATACTCACACGGTGAAGGGTGTTGTTGTGTTGCTGGTGTGTTGTGGGTGTTGTTTGCGCTTCACTTTTTCGCGGCGGTTTGGTATGATTGAAAACGCTTATGAGTATTCACCATAAAGGTAAGACGATTTTGAACTGTTCGGCGACGGATCCGAACAAAATTTTGCCCATGCAGTATATGTGGGCGCGGAAACATTATAAGGATGGTGTGGCGAATAACTGGATACCGGAAGAGGTGAATATGCAGGAGGATGTGGAGATGTGGAAGGCGCCCGGTCAGCTTACGGATGATGAGCGGCGCGTCATTATGTGGAATATGGGATTTTTCTCGACTGCGGAGAGTTTGACGGCCAATAATCTTGTGCTTGCGATCTATCACCACATCACCAATCCCGAATGCCGGCAGTACTTACTGCGGCAGGCCTACGAAGAGGCGGTTCATACGGATACGTTTATCTATTGTTCTGATACGCTGGGACTTAACCCTGACGAGGTGTACAACATGTACAACGAGATTCCAAGCATTAAAGAGAAGGACGACTTTGTGGTTGATATGACAAAATCGGTGTTTGACCCTTCATTTAATACGCAGGGGACAAAAAACATTCAGCGGTTTGTGCATGACCTTGTGGGGTTTTACGTGATCATGGAGGGGATATTTTTCTACGCGGGGTTTGTGATGATGCTCTCGTTTTTGCGTCAGCACAAGATGGTGGGGGTTGGGGAGCAGTTTCAGTTTATCTTACGTGACGAGTCGGTGCATCTTGCGTTTGGATCTGATCTTATTAATACGATTGTGAAAGAGAATCCGGATATTTGGACGGATGTGTTCCAGCAAGAGATTGTTGATAACATTAAGAAGGGTGTCGAGCTCGAAAAGAAGTATGCGGGGGACTGTCTGCCGCGGGGGATTTTGGGATTGAACGCTGAGACGATTGGGACGTATGTTGAGTATGTTGCTGACCGACGGCTCGAGCGAATCAACTTATCGAAGGTATATGACTCGAAGAATCCTTTCCCTTGGATGAGTGAAATTATTGATTTGCGTAAGGAAAAGAACTTTTTTGAGACGCGCGTGACGGAATATCAGAGTGGTGCCTTGTCGTGGGATGAGTAGTGGTCTACGCATTACGCTCTGAACTACGTAGAAGTTCAGAGCGCCCTGCATCCTACGTGTGCAGGGCGGATTGCGTGCGAATATACAAATACAAAACCGCCGTGAGGCGGTTTTATGGACTGTGCGGGATCGTACGTGTTATCCGTTGTAGCTTATCATGGGGAGTTCAATAATGTCGCTGCACCCGAGTGATTTCGCGAGGGGAATGATGCTGCGCACGTCTTTTTTTCTCACTCCGATTATGATGTCGTACCACCCCTCTCCCGCGAGTTTTTGTGCGGTTGGTACTTTGTGTGCCGGGAGTTCCTTTAAGACGCGGTCGAGTTTTGTTGTGGGTACGTGCATCATGAGGAGTACTGATTGTGTCCCCTCGATGACACCTTTCAAGAGCTCACCTATGTTTTCTATTTTTTCCCGCTTCCATGCATCTTTCATACTCTTTTTATTTGCTATGAGTCGTGTGGATGATTTGATAACGGTGTCTATAATTTTCAGTTTATTTGCGGTGAGCGAGATGCCGGTTTCTGTGACGTCGACGATAGCATCTATGAGGTAGGGCGGTTTTGCTTCTGTGGCCCCCCATGAGAATTCGACGCGTGCGTTTGTGTTGTGTTTCTTTAAGTAATTTTTTACTGTTTGTATAATCTCGGTTGAGATCGTCTTCCCTTCGAGGTCTTTCACTGATTGTATCTTTGAGTTGTACGGCACGGCGAGCACCCATTTTATTTTTTTCATACTCCGCTTTGCGTATTCGAGGTCTGCGATTTCCACGACGTGTGCGCCTGTTTCTTCGATCCAGTCGCTTCCCGATATTCCCACATCGATGCCCTCTTCGATGTATCGCGGTATTTCTTGAGGGCGTAGAAGGATGCATTCGATCTCCGGATCGTCTATGAGCGGGA
>Ga0310122_10002774_pt1 | contig 11134 bp, 10 predicted proteins | sample CB6_Bottom_1051__FD_203503 | JGI IMG/M metagenome (GOLD analysis project Ga0310122, IMG submission 203503) | Marine microbial communities from Western Arctic Ocean, Canada - CB6_Bottom_1051 | ecosystem: Environmental > Aquatic > Marine > Oceanic | place: Canada: Western Arctic Ocean | collected...
ACGTGGGACGCAGAGGGCACCAAGACCTTTCTCGGTATCCACAGCAAGGGCTTCCCGAACCTCTTCATCGTCACGGGCCCCCAGGGTGGCGGTGGTAGCTTCAACTTCACCGATGCCATCGACGCCCATGGCGACTACATCATGTGGATGCTGTCGACCCTGCGTGACCAGGGCGAGGAAATCGTCGACATTCACAGCCAGCCGCAAGAGGAGTACGCCGAGCACTGCCGCAAGGCAGACATCATGAGTGCACCGCTGCGAGACTGTCTGTCGTACTACAACGGGCACGGCGACGCCGATCCCGGCAGCCTCGCCTATTACGGCGGTGGCCGCTGGCACAAGTTCCGTCTCGCCGCGCAGGACACACTCGAGCCGTACATCTTTGGCCAGGTGGATGAGACGACCGGCTGAAACACCGCCACAACCGGCTCGGCGACCGCGACGGCTTGACGGTATTCAGCCTTGTGGTTTCGGGTTACGCTCTGCTAACGCAACAGACGGGACTACGCCTGCCCCGTCTGTTGTGCCCACAAGTCATGGGCCTGCTCCCAGCCCACCAGGGCGATAATGTTGTCCTCTTTGTCAATAAACTGGAGGGGGCCAAGAAAGGTCATATAAAATTCACTGTCCTCGGGGAAATAGGTCTTATCGTGCCGTGCGTGGCAGGCTTCATACCCATAGCCAAGTTCGTAGGCGGTCGCCCCACCCTCTCCGTCACCGCCGCGTACTTCCATTTTGCCCTTGGTGAGTAAATACTCCCCAGGGCCAACATGAATGTGGCTGGCAAAAGCAGAACCTTGTGGGCAATCGAAGATCGCCGTCCAAGCTCCCATTTCCGGGGAGACATGGAGCAGCTTCCAGCGGATCCCGCCGGTCGACAGCGCCTCGGGAAACGGTTGCCAGTCCACAGCGTTCACCTGCACATAGTCGCCTGCTGTTTTCGATGTCATGGGTTGATCCTCCTTGGTGTTGGATGCTAATCAAAGACTCTGAGCCCCTTCGACATAAAGTGATTGACCAATCTGCAAGCTCCTTGCCGAGGTGCGGAACTTGAGGATTAGGTCCTCTTTCCCTACCACAATCCGGTGGAAAGCGCTCTCCTCCTCACGATGCTCCGTCGCTCTGACCTCGCATAAGCTGAACAGTATCAAATCGTTATCAAATCGTTAGCCTTCGATCCTCTTTCGTGACCTTTTCGGTATGCCTGAAGTCCGCATTGCGTGCATACTTGTGAGACCGACTTATTATATTAGTGAGGTAGGGCATGCTGTTTACTAAAGTGTCTGTAGATCGTGTGTATAAGAAGACGGGGAGTCCCACGGAGAAAAAAGACCGTCATGTCAGACAGGTCGCTAACGAAATTTTCGCCGACCTCTTTCCTGCTTCGTCCTTCTCGGAACACCATACCCAAAAACGAAAAGCGCCCCCCTGCCAAACAATTAGCCGGCCTTAGGGGGTGTCTCAAAGGATGGAGAGCCGCTTAAGTACTGACTATCTTGGTGACTGGACAATGCCGGAGCGGCTAGACCCGAAGGATGCTGAATAAAAAATAGGGGCGAGATCACCTCGCCCCTACCGCGAACTCTCAAACTGACCGCTATTTTTTCAGCGATTCCTCAAACGACTGGGTCGATTTGTCAGCAACCCGATTAGCAATTTCGGCAGAATATGCGGCGTCATCCGCAGCCATCCTGGCACTTTCTGCAGCGGCCCGTGCCTCTACAGCCGCGGTTTGTGCTTCCTCAAGAGCGCGGCGGGACGCGCCCGAATCAACTACTGGTGCTGGGGGGGCAGCCATCTGCAGCGAAGGTGCCGTACCTCCAACTTGGCGCATTTGCTCCTCAAAATCAAAAGCATGCATATTATGGCCAAAGACGGGCTCTAAGTCCCGTTGCGACACCAGCGCATGTATGGGTCGAGTTACAAGCCATTCGAGCACATAGCCTGCGGCATGCAATGGGTAGGATACGAGGCGCAGCGGATGGGTATCCTCAAAATCGTCATAATAATCGTTGGCGGTCGCCAGAGGAGCAGTCAGAAACACTACTACCACTACCGCCACCACCTGTCTTTTCCACATCATCGGGGTTTCCTCCTCTCCGACATATTCATTTTCTTTACCTTAGCCACTCTACTCCTCTTGGGTTGACCTCTCAACCTCTTGGCGCGTCTCTCGCCGGGCAGTAGGACGGCGGTATTTTTTCTCATCCTCTTTGCGACGCATGGGTGGCGGAAGCTCTTTACGCACCCGGCGCAGCGCTTCGAGTTGAGAGACAGAACGAGGTGTGTTCTTCTTCTGTGGCATATAACTCTATGGGTGCTTCGTCCCTAGCGCGTAGCGTTCAGGACTCGCGCAGCTTCCTGGGCAAAATACGTCAAGATGAGGTCAGCCCCGGCCCGCTTGATACTCGTCAAGGCTTCGAGCATGACGCGCTCTCCGTCCAACCAGCCATTCAGTGCAGCGGCTTTCAGCATGGCGTACTCTCCACTCACCTGATACGCCGCAACAGGACAATCAAATCGTTCTTTTACCCGCCGGATAATATCGAGATAGGGCAGAGCCGGCTTCACCATGACGATATCCGCGCCTTCCTCAATATCCAGAGCCACTTCTCGCACGGCTTCATCTCCGTTCGGCGGGTCCATTTGATACGAACGGCGATCGCCAAACTGCGGCGTGGACTCGGCTGCTTCGCGGAAAGGGCCGTAAAAGCCTGAAGCAAATTTCGCCGAGTAGGCCATGATCGGAATGTGTGGATAGCCTTCCTGGTCGAGGCCTTGTCGGATGGCACCAACACGGCCGTCCATCATGTCAGACGGGGCGACCATATCCGCTCCGGCACGCACATGCGACAGAGATTCTTTGACTAAAATCTGGAGGGTCGCATCGTTATCAACGTCGTTGCCTTTGATAATACCGCAGTGGCCGTGATCGGTGTACTCGCAAAAACACACATCGGTAATAAGCGTCAGCCCTGGCACGTCTTCTTTGAGGCTGCGCAGCGCGCGTTGGATAATCCCATCGTCGTTGTAGGCATCAGATCCAACCGCGTTTTTTTCCTCTGGAATACCGAACAAGATCACACCCGGAATGCCCAGATCTCGAATAGATTTACATACTTCCACAGCCCGATCGACGGACAACTGGGAGATACCGGGCATAGACCCAATCGGGTTTTCCACTCCGGAGCCCGGCACAATGAACAGCGGCATAATGAGGTCGTCTACGCGGAGATGGGTTTCTCTCACCATTCGACGCAGGTTTTCATTTCGTCGCAGCCGGCGTGGTCTCTGAGCGGGAAAGGACATGGTCTATGCCTCCAAACAATACGTTCTCGACAATGCGTTCTCGGTAGGCGCAACCACTTGGACTGCCCCTACTTCTGATAATATTCCACAATCGCCTCAGCAAAAGCCGGGATAGTATAGTCGTGAGGTTGGATGTTTACGGTCAAACCATATTCCTGCGCAGTAGCGGCAGTAATAGGCCCGATACAGCCTATCCGCGTTTTTCCAAGCAAGGCTGAGACATCCTCTCCTGGGAAGCTGGCAACAAAGTTCCGGACCGTGCTGGAGCTGGTAAAAGTAAGAAGATCAAGGTGGTCAGCCTGGAGCAGGGAACGAAATCTCTCGTCTCGATTTTTTGGTTGGCTCGTTCGAATGGTCCGATAGGTCGCTACCTCGTCAACGTGGGCGCCCATCGCTCGCAGCTCTTGAGGGAGAATCGCGCGCGCCTCAGCCGCACGCGGCAACAAGATGCGCTGCGCCTTTTGTACTCCTAGCACTTCAATAAGGGCCTCTGCCCGATATTCTTGAGGCATCGCATCCACCCGCAGATACCGCGCTTCGATTGCACGCGCCGTTTCCGGACCGATGGCCGCAATGCGGACACTGCCCAAACTGCGGATATCCAGCTGTCGCTCTTGCAGACGGTCAAAGAAATAGCGCACCCCATTCACACTGGTGAAGATAAGCCAGTCATAACTCGCTACTGTGTCGAGGGCAGCATCTAGCGCAGCGTACGAATCCATCCGGACGGTCTCGATAGTCGGGAAGCGGAAGACTTCCGCGCCGTGTTGTTCAAGCAGATCAGCAAAACGACTCGCCTGGGCCCGCGGACGCGTGACAACAATGCGCTTGCCAAAGAGCGGTTTCAACTCGAACCATTGCAGTCGCTCACGTAAGCGCACCACATCGCCCACAACGATAACCGCAGGAGGTTCAAAGCCGCGTTCCGCCGCCTGATCGGCAATCGTGCCCACCGTTCCTGTCAGGACTTCCTGGTCGGCCTTGGTCCCCCACCGAATCAGCGCAATCGGTGTCTCAGCCGGCAGGCCAAACTGCAGCAAACGCTGCATATTGTTTCGCAGCTGACGGGTGCCCATGAGAAAGACCAGCGTCCCACCCACCCCGGCCAGGGTTGCCCAATTCAGATGCGGCGCATTGTCCCACACCTCTTTATGGCCGGAGACAATGGCTACGGCTGATGCATAATCCCGATGCGTTAAGGGAATGCCGGCATAGGCAGGCACGGCAAGCGCTGACGTGACGCCGGGAACAATTTCAAATGGCACGTTTGCCGCCACTAACTCTTCGGCTTCTTCTCCCCCTCGGCCGAATAGCACCGGATCTCCGCCCTTGAGTCGGGTGACGACCCTCCCCTGCGAGGCATGTTCGATCATGAGCTGATTAATCGTCTTTTGCGAAGCCGTACTGTCCCTGCCCCTTTTCCCAGCATCCACCAAGGTTGCCTCAGGGCGAGTGAAATCGAGCAGGCGCGTATCAACCAGATAGTCATATATCACCACGTCCGCCTCTTCGAGGCAGCGCTGACCTTTGCGCGTAAGCAACCCAGGATCTCCCGGTCCCGCACCAACGAGATAGACTTTTCCGGTGGGCATAATAGTCGTGAGCTAGAGGCACCGAACGCAGAAAGTCGCCATGCAACTAGTCAACGCTTACTCCTCCTGTGCCAGGTGCTCTAAAATTTCCCGTCCCCCTTGGACCAATAAGCGTTCGGCCAGCCTCATTCCAATCTGTTCTGCGGTCTCGCTTGCGCCTGCTTCCTGCCCGCGGATAACACGTTGTCCGTCGGGGCTGGCAATCAGCGCTGAGAGGGTAATAGACGCATTGTGGACCGTACCTTTGGCCGCCAGCGGAGTCCGGCAACTGCCGCCCGTCCGACGCAAAAATGCACGTTCGGCTGTCACCGCCAGCGCGGTCTCAACATGGTGGAGCGGCTGCAGCAGCTCTTCGACTTCAGGCTCTCCTCGGGTCTCAATACCCAGCGCGCCCTGGCCAATGGCAGGTAAGAATATCTGGTCATCAAGGACATGGCTGTGCTCGGGCATGAGACCCAGGCGTGCTAAGCCAGCGGCAGCCAGGATGGTCGCATCGACTACGCCTTCACGTTGTTTGCGCAGGCGCGTATCCACATTGCCCCGCAGCATCTCAATACGTAGCCCAGGCCGGAGATGCAGGACTAGGGCCTGCCGCCGTAAGCTACTAGTTCCCAGCCGCGTTCCATCCGGCAACTCATCCAGCGTTTCTCCATTGCGGGTAATCAGGACATCCCGGTGGTCTTCTCGCCGCGGAATAACACTGAGAGTGAGTCCAGCTGGCAAATCTGCAGGGACATCTTTAACCGAATGGACCGCCAAATCCACCGTCCCGGCGAGCAGGGCTTCTTCAATTTCCTTAACGAACAGGCCCTTTCCACCAATACGAGACAGGGCAATATTCTGGATCTTGTCGCCCGATGTCTGGACGGGCATCAGCTCGACCGTCAGGCCTGGCCAGCGCTGTTCGAGCTGGTCTTTCACCCAGTTAGCTTGCCACAAGGCCAGCGCGCTACTTCTCGTCCCAATCCGAATTGTTTTTCGCATACCTCTGAGACAGAATACCACAGCTGCGAGCGGCTAGTCTTCGTCCTCGTCGAGCCCAAAAATTTGACGAAAGGTGTAGGCAGAGACAATCTCACCCTCTTGCTCAGTTTGCTCAGTATGTCCATTCTGCTGGGCGGGCGCCCGCTCAGTGCGCCCCAGCTCGGTACGCGCTTGCCGATTCCTGCGCTTGAGATAGGCGAGGGGAGGATGCAGCAGTTTATTCGTAATGGAGCGGCTTAAGGCCTCGACGGCCTCTTTTGCCTGCGGGGGAAGATCCTTGAGCGTAGCCAGAGTTTTCTCTACCTCACGCTGTCGAACCAACTCAGCCTGCTCCCGCAATGCCACAATGGTTGGTGTGACTTCAAGATTTGAGAACCAGCGCCAGAAACTTTCAACTTCCTCGGCAACAATCGCTTCGGCCTTGACCGCTTCAAGCTGCCGCTCGCCTTTATTATCCTCGACGACCTGTTCAAGATCATCAATGTCGTACAAAAAAACATTATCCAGACCGTTGAGGCGCGGATCAAAATTACGCGGGACACCCAAATCAATGAGGAACATCGGGCTGCGTTTGCGCTCCCGCAGCGCATCTTCAATCATACCCGAGTGCAAGACATAGTGCGGGCTGCCGGCGGAACCGATAACGACGTCTGCCAAATGCAGATGTTTTTCAAGCTGGTCAAACGGTACAACCGTGCCATTACAAGTTCGGGCGAGTTCAACGGCACGTCGAAAGGTCCGATTTGTAACCAGGATGGTCCCGACCCCGCGGCCGCGCAAATGGCGCACGGCCTGCTCGCCCATCTCTCCGACACCGATGACCATAGCTGTTTTATCTTCCAACCGATCAAAAATCGTACAGGCCAGATCAATGGCCGCAGAGCTGACGGAGACGGCTTTGGCCGCAATCGCGGTCTCCGTACGCACCCGCTTGGCCACGGAAAACGACTTATGGAAGCAACGATGTAAGACAGTGCCCAATGTCCCGAGTGAGGACGAGGCAGCATAGGCGTCTTTCATCTGGCCTAGAATTTGGGGTTCACCCACAACGAGGGAATCCAGACTCGAAGCGACCCGAAACAAATGGCGCACCGCGTCCCGGTTGACATGCGTGTATAAATAGCCCTCAAAGCGCGACCGCGTGACCTGTTGCTCTGCGGCTAAGAAGTTACGGATTTTTTCATTGGCTGCATCGAGATTCGGCGTGCGCGCGACAACTTCAACACGATTACAGGTAGAGAGGATAGCTCCCTCACGAATCGTCTCGGAGTCGACCAACCGTGACAGGGCTCCATCTAACGTCTCATCACTGAAAGCAAACTGCTCACGGAGTTCTACGGGCGTAGCGTGATGGTTCAAACCAACAACCATGAGCGAGGTCGCAGGATTAGCCAAATTCGCCTCCATGCCGACCGGGAAAAAACTGAATCCCAACAAAAGAGACGATCAATATAGCAAAACATACGATGGTCAGCGTTGCCGCACGCCGACCACGCCAGCCCACACTCCGGTAGTGCAGCAGCAGCGCATACAGGACCCACGTCAGCACGGAGAGGACCAGTCGAGGCTCCCAGATCCAGAATTGGCCCCAGGCATATTCTGCCCAGACCGCGCCACTCAGCAGCCCCAGCGTCAGGAGCAGGAATCCCCAGGCGAGCGAGTGATAGTTTAAATTATCGAGTGTTTCGAGCGAAGGCAGGCGGCGTAAAAAAGACGACGCCCGTTTCAATTTGAGCTGTTTTTCCTGCACGATATAAACGAGGCTGGCACTGAAAGCGACCACAAAGACGGCATAGCCGAGAAAGGCAGCAGTGACATGGATGGGCAACCACGCGCTTTGCAGAGCCGGCGGCAGCGCACGGGCCTGCGTATAAAAAACATACACGCCAAGAGTCAGAATAAAGCCCAGCGGACTGACAATGGCCCCCAGAATAGACACAGGCAAACGCGACTGCACCAGCAGCCCCATACCCGCCGTAAGGCAGGCGAAAAAAGAGATCGCCTCATACACATTGGTTACTGCAATATACCCAATGGCAAAAGAACGGACAGCAATCGCCCCGGCATGGCATACAAAGGCAATCAGTAAGAAACTGGGCGCTAACACCCGCACGATGGGCCGAGCCGATACCAGGGCAAAGGCAAAGCCTGCCGTACTCAATAGATAAAACAGCAAGGTAACTGTGAGGAGCCAGACTTCCATACCGTCACTCAAAACGAAAAGCCCAACGAAGAATCTAGCGAAAAATCCAGGCTTTCAAGCGTATACGTCGCACCTAGGGTCTGCTGCAAAAGCGCGTTTACTTTATCGGCTCGGCGTTCTCGAAGATAGTCCAATAGGGCGGACTCGGCCAAGCGGGTGAACAGTCGCTGGCGTTCTTCTGCGGTCCGTTCCTCCTGCATGATGCGCTCACGAACGCGGCCTAAAAGCTGGAGCGCCACGGCATATTCAGGTCCGAACTGCTCGGCTAAGTCTCCACAAATTTTCTTTGCCAGCGCAGGACTCGCGCCGCTGGTTGATACGGCAATAGTCAGATCTCCCTGTTTGATAACAGCGGGGACGATAAACGAACACAGCGCGGGCTTGTCCACAATATTACACAATACTCTAGCCTGTTTGGCATCTGCCGCAACGTACTGTTGCAAAACGGTATCATCAGTTGCTGCAATGACGAGCGATACTCCAGCTAAGTCCTCGAGTTGATACGGCCGCTGATGAACGGTGATCCGTCCTTCTATTCCAAGTGCTCGAAGATGAAGCGTGAGTTCCGGACTGACAAGCCTGATGTTTCCACCAGCCTCGAGCAGGGAGTCAACCTTGCGCTCGGCTACCGTCCCCCCGCCAACAACCAGGCAGACAGTCTCACTCAGATTCAGAAAAACGGGGTAAAAGGCCATACGATCCTACCTCTCGCAGCACGACCAAATCGTATCACAAAGGCGCTGAAGGGAATAATTGTTTTACAAAGATGTAGGGCAGCCGCAACGATTAGAGGAAAAGCGGGCCATTTCGTACTCGACGTACCGGAGCAGGTACCAGCGCGTATCTGACCGGGGAGCGGGCAAGGGGGCGAAGTCCCGAAGCCAGCAGGGCTTTTGGGACGGGAGGGGAGAGACTGCGGCAGGGAGCAGCAGGGGCCGGCGACGCTCATAGTAGATGATTTTGTGTAGTCTAAGGGCTGTGTCTTGCTTGACTTTTCGCGCCAACCGACCCACTACCTGACAATAGTTGTCGATAACCATATCAAGACCCTCGCGAACCAGCTTCTCATTTGAAGGCGGGACGTGGTATAGGGAGGCCACACCCTCTTTTTGCAACAGCAACCGGTCGTAGAGAGGCGAGGACTAATCAGCAGCCTCTCTCAAAGGAGCAACCCTATGCGCGTCGGAATAGCGGTGTTTCTTGCTTGTGTGAGTTTATTAACCGCGTCCATTGCCTCCGCTCAGTTTCCTACCGTACTCAGCGTCAAGACCAACGCCACCTTTATCAATGATGTCCAGCCCAGTTCAGACACCAACACCTTTACCGTAACCCGTCAGGATACGAGCGCCGGCAGCCAAGGCAGTATCACCTTTCAGAAATGTACTATCAGTGGCAGTCCTGTGACCGGAGTCACGAAGGTGGGCAACTATAAGTGGAACACATTTACCGACGGGGATCTCAGCTTTCTGCGTTTCTCTTTTAACTTTCTTATCCCTGATACCACTGGCAACTGGGGAGAATTCGTCTTGGTTAATAGCAACGAATTTGGACGATTCGCCCGCTTTTGGCGGCCAGAAAATGAAGAAGCGATCAGCACGGCGAACGGCATTGTTGCGACTGAGAGTGAAGATCTGCCTGGAGACGACTGGATAATCAATACAACGGAAACCTCTACTCATATTTTTGAGTCTAACGGAACCCCAATTCTTGTGAATGTCCAGTCGGCCGTGATGGTCACGCTTAACGGTGTGAATTTTGAGCTTGTGCAAGCCACTGGAATCCCCAATTATGTCCACACGATGACCCAAGAAGATGTTGATACGCTGAACAACCGTCCAAATGCCGCAACTGACTTTGATAACGGCGAGACAAGTGCTGGTGTTGGGCAAGCTGTAGAGTTTGGCGAGGATATTGGATATCAGCCGGGTTCAGTCGGGTGTGGGTTAGGCTATTGGCCACGCGGGCCAGAGTGTCCTGTGAACGTGCAGCATGCGGTCCCTTTCCCTGTGAATCCCACCCCTAGTAGTGAGGAGTGCTCGACCGGTCTTGATACTATAGGGTTAGCGCTTAACGGGGTTAGCATATTCGGCTGGACTGACGGGATGAGCTACAACAATCAAGGAGTTTGGGAGTTTCTGGCGGTGAAAGCGGAACGGTACGACCTGGACATCTGTGGGGGTCATGCCACACAACGAGGTGGGTACCACCATCACGGGCACTCGCAGTGTCTTGCCGAGCAGCTGGGCGACGAGGGGTCCGACCACTCCCCGTTATATGGCTATATAGCCGATGGGTATCCCATCTATGGCCCTATGTTGCCACAGGAACCTTGGCGCAGAGTTGTTGGAAAACACGTGATTATGACAATGCAGGCTCCTCGACAGGCTGTGGGCAGGCAGGCAAGCGCACCTGCTTGTTAGTCGATCAATTGAACATCACTCAGGGGACAACACCGGCTGCATCACCAGGTCCAGACACAACACAAACGATAACAACACAGTCCGGCAATCCACTTGTTGCCACATCAGGTTTATTCTTCGAGGATTACTACTATGATGCAAACTGTGCCAGTCAAGGGATAGCATTTCTTGATCAGCACAATGGACATACGCACGATGATTTGGGGTATCACTATCACATCACCATTCAGACAAATGCCAACAATACCTTTGAGGATGTTTTCCCATCTAATGTCGGGCCAACATTCTATGGTGAGTTGCAGCCTAATACGGTTGCGACTTGCAATACTGGTATGACTCCACCTCCATAATCCTGAGCAAATAGAGCAGCGGCAACGATAAGGGGGAAAGTGACAATAGTTGTCGATGACCTGTAGTGTGGGAGAGTATCCTACATGACCGAAATTATGACTATCGTACCGATCAAAATGGTCAGCAACACAGGGCCGAGAATACACACCTTCAGCCACGCGACTCCACGGGACTTCGCGAGGTTGAAGGTCCAACCCTGCCACGGAATCTGCTTGGGGACAATCGTTCTCGAATCTGCATGGCTGAAATAGACGCACAGCCATTTTGAACCGGAG
>Ga0310122_10002775_pt1 | contig 11133 bp, 12 predicted proteins | sample CB6_Bottom_1051__FD_203503 | JGI IMG/M metagenome (GOLD analysis project Ga0310122, IMG submission 203503) | Marine microbial communities from Western Arctic Ocean, Canada - CB6_Bottom_1051 | ecosystem: Environmental > Aquatic > Marine > Oceanic | place: Canada: Western Arctic Ocean | collected...
AAAGAGGTAAAAGAGTTTACTCTACGGTAAACTCTTTTCCTTTTAACTCACAACTTAAACTCTATGAAAATCACATTGCAAAAATAGCAGAACTTAAGCCCGATGCACTCATAGTATCAAGCCCTGGAGTGGTAAAAATTGCACGTAAAACTGCTCCGAACATTCCTATTCACCTTTCTACGCAAGCCAATGTGATGAATGCTATGGATGCTGAGGTTTATTATGACTTGGGTGTTGAGCGTATTATTGTGGCGCGTGAGATTTCTTTAAAAGATTGTGAAGCCATTAAAAATCATTTACCAAAACTTGAACTTGAAATTTTTGTACATGGTTCAATGTGTTTTGCTTACTCTGGACGTTGTCTCATTTCATCACTTCAAACAGGACGTGTACCAAACCGTGGTTCATGTGCAAACGACTGCCGTTTCCCTTATGAAATTTATGCCCATAATCCTGAGTCAGGGACAACGTTTAGACTGGACGAAGAAGAGGGTATAGGAACCTACATTATGAATGCCAAAGATATGAATATGGCATCACACGTGGATGAAATACTAAAATCAGGTGTCATTGATTCTCTTAAAATTGAGGGGCGTACAAAGTCTCCTTATTATGCAGGTGTGGTCACCAAAGCTTACCGTCATGCCATAGATGATTACTATGCAGGAGACTTTGATGAAAAACGTTACCAAAAAGAGCTCAATACAACACAAAACCGTGGTTTTACAGATGCTTACTTACTCTCACGTCCTTTTGACAGAAATGACACTGAGTCAAACGCGTTTTCTATTCAGTACGGGACACATCAAGTAGCAGGTCTTGTGAGTGAAGATGGTACCACATGGAAGTGTAAAGACAAAACCTGTTTAGGTGACTCTATAGAGATTGTTTTACCTGTAGGTGCTTCTGTGGACTTGGTTGACAATGACATTGGAAGCATTGAAGAGATTGCTGGGCATTACGTGATAAAGTTTAAAAAACTTACCACAAAAGAGGGTAAAGAGTTAGACTGTGTACACTCTGGCAATGTCAATGACATTTTATTGCCTGCAAAACTACCAGGATATACGATTTTGAGACGTGAGATCGCTGAAGCCTTGGAGAAAAAAGGGCTGACAGATACATCTACCCCAATGAAGTTAGAGCAAGAGCAAAAATAGTAGGGGTCTGGTGATTTGTAATTTGTTGCAAAGCAATAAATTATGAATCACCTGACACCCTTGGTGAAGCAATATAAAAGGTAAAAAGATGAAGTTTATATCGATTGTGATAGGTTCTAAAAGTGACTATGCTGTGATGGCTGAGTGTGCTGAGACTTTGAAAAAGTTTGGTGTACCTTATGAACTTATTGTCTCCTCTGCACATAGAAGTCCTGAAAGAACGAGAAATTACATTAAAGAAGCCGAAGCAAAAGGGGCGCAAGTCTTTATCGCTGCTGCTGGTATGGCTGCACACCTTGCCGGTACCTGTGCTGCAAACACAACCAAACCAGTACTGGGTGTTCCTATGGAAGCGGGTGTACTTAAAGGTGAAGATGCGCTTTTAAGTACGGTAATGATGTTAGAAGGTATGCCTGTAGGTACACTTGCCATTGGTAAAGCAGGCGCAGTAAATGCTGCGTATCTTGCCATCCAAATTATGGCCTTACAAGATGATGAACTTAGAGTTAAACTACAAGAAGACCGCATAAGCAAAGCAAAAAAAGTAGAGCTAGACTCTTCTGAAATTGAAACAATACTTTAGAAAATTAGAAGTGAGAAATTAGAAATGAATAAAGACGCAATTACTTTTTCAGCGATGTTATTGAAACTCCAAGAATACTGGGCAGCACAAGGCTGTAACATAGTACAACCTTATGACATCCCCTCAGGGGCAGGGACATTTCACCCCGCGACACTGCTAAGAAGTTTAGATTCTAAACCTTGGTCAGCTGCTTACGTGGCACCTTCACGTCGTCCTACAGATGGACGTTATGGAGAAAACCCTAACCGTTTGGGTGCGTATTATCAGTTTCAAGCACTCATTAAACCTAGTCCTGACAACATTCAAGAGCTTTACTTAAAATCTTTAGAATACTTGGGTTTAAACTTACAAGAACATGACATTCGCTTTGTAGAAGACAATTGGGAGTCACCCACACTAGGTGCTTGGGGTCTTGGCTGGGAAGTTTGGCTCGATGGCATGGAAGTGACACAATTTACTTACTTTCAACAAGTAGGTGGTATTGCTTGTGACCCTGTGGCAGTGGAAATCACTTATGGTACAGAGCGTTTGGCGATGTACTTGCAAGGTGTAGAGTCTGTGTATGACTTGGTCTGGAATAAAATGGGTGATACCATTACCACTTATGGTGACGTACACAAAGAGACAGAGTATGAATTTTCAAAATACCACTTTGAAGTGGCAAATGTAGAAAACCTTTTTCAACATTTTGAAGATGCAAGCAAAGAATGTAAGGTATGTTTAGAGGCAGGACTGCCTTTACCGGCGTATGACCAGTGTATGGTTGCTTCACATGCCTTTAATGTATTGGATGCTAGAAAAGCCATCTCTCAGGCACAAAGACAAAATTACATTTTAAAAATAAGAGATCTTTCTATAGGCTGTGCACAGTTGTATAAAGCGCAAGAACAAGAACGTAATGAAAGAGTAAAAGGTTAAATCTTGATAGAAAAATTATCCACTTCAAGTTTAAAACTAGGCATTATCTCAGGAGGGCAGTTAGGTAAAATGCTCATTCAAGAGGCAAGTAAGTGGGCCATAGCTACGTATATACTTGATCCTGACCCAGATTGTCCAGCTAAGCGTATAGCAACGGTACATGTAGAAGGTGATTTCCTTGATTTTGACACTGTTTATGCCTTTGGTAAAGAAGTAGATATCCTTACTTATGAGATGGAAAATATCAACATAGACGCACTGATACAACTAAAAAAAGATGGCTTCAAGGTAGTGCCTGACCCAGAAGTACTGGCGCTCATACAAGATAAAGGTCTGCAAAAAGAGTTTTATCAAAAGCACAATATCCCAACATCACCTTTTGCCTGTTATGAAAATTCTGATGAAATCACTAAAGCTATAGAAGAAAAATATTTTACTTATCCCTTTGTTCAAAAGTTGAGAAAAGGTGGATATGACGGTCGCGGTGTAGCAGTCATAAACTCTGCTGAAGATACTCTACTTGATGGCTCTTCTATGCTTGAAAAAATGGTAGAGATAGACAAAGAGATAGCCGTCATTGTGGCAAGAAGTGAGTTGGGTGAGGTACGTTGCTTCCCTGCTGTTGAAATGACATTTGATGCAAAAACCAATTTAGTGGAAGATTTGTTCTGTCCTGCAAACATTAGTCAAGAAGATGCGAAGATAGCGGAAAATTTGGCAATAAAAATCATTGAAAAACTAGAGATGGTTGGGCTTTTGGCAGTAGAATTTTTTATAGATAAAAATGGAGAAATACTGGTAAACGAAGTAGCGCCAAGACCACACAACAGTGGCCACCATACGATAGAGTCTGTGATGACCTCTCAGCTAGAACAGATGCTTCGTGCTATATTGGGTCTTCCTCTTGGTAGTACAAAGCTCATAACACCCTCAGTGATGCTCAATCTTTTAGGTGAAGATGGGCATACGGGAGAAGTGTATTATGAAGGACTGAGTGAAGCCTTAGCGCTAGAGGGTGTAAAAGTACATCTTTATGGGAAACAACAGACCAGACCTTCTAGAAAGATGGGACACGTAACCGTGCTTTCTGACACGTTAGAAGAAGCATTTAAAAATGCAGATAAAGTAAAAAGTATATTAAAGGTGAAATCATGGGAAAAGTAGTAGTAAGTATTGTAATGGGTTCGGACTCAGATCTACCAATTATGCAAGCAGCAGCAGATATGCTAGAGCTCTTTGGCGTAGGGTATGAACTCGATGTTGTTTCAGCACACAGAACGCCGGAAAAACTTTTTGAATACTCAAAAAATGCCCATAAACGAGGCATACAAGTCATCATTGCAGGAGCAGGCGGCGCAGCACATTTACCTGGAATGATAGCTTCCATGTCACCACTCCCTATTATAGGTGTACCGGTGAAATCTTCTAACTCTATAGATGGTTGGGACTCCATACTCTCAATACTTCAAATGCCTGGCGGGGTACCTGTGGCTACAGTGGCACTCAATGGTGCTAAAAATGCAGGTATCTTAGCGGCACAAATCGTTGCTGTAGGGGATGAAGAAACAAGAGAAGCAATCATCGCGTATAAAGAAGAGCTCAATGCACAAGTCATGGAAAAGTCAAATAGAGTCAAAATTACGAAAGCCTAACATGACAGTAGAAGAGATATATACACACTTAGATAGCATCAGTCCTTTTGAACTTCAAGAAAAATGGGATAATTCTGGGCTTAACGTGGGAGAAATGACACGTGAAGTATCTGAAGTTGTTGTCTCTTTAGATATAGATTCTGACATGATAGACACAGCCAAAGAAGGCACACTTTTTGTGGTGCATCACCCACTTATTTTTGACAAATTAGGAAGCCTTGATTTTTCTAAATACCCTTCTAATCTACTTGAAAAAATGATTTTAAAGAAACACTCACTTATTGCCATGCATACCAACTTTGACCAAACACACTTAAATAAATATGTTTTTGAAAAAATCTTAGGGTTTAAACTTGAAAAACAAAATTCTTTTTTGTGTACGACAAAAGGTGAATGGAATTATAAGGCATTGTTGAAGCGTATCAAAGAGAAGTTAAACTTGCCAACGCTAAAAGTGGTAGGAAAAAAAGAAAACATCAGCTCTATTGCCCTTTGTACAGGTGCAGGGGCTTCTCTTATGGATGAGGTTGAAGCAGATTGTTTTTTAACTGGAGACATCAAATATCATGATGCAATGAAAGCCATGAGTGAAGATTTGATGCTTGTAGACATAGGACATTATGAATCTGAGAAGTTTTTTGCAGAGATTATGGCAGATGAATTGAAAGTTTTACCTATTTTAGCTATAATTGCGAATTCTAAAAACCCATTTACCACAGAAACGTTATAAAAAACGTTGTAATTAGGTTTATTAACACTGTAGTTAACTACAAAGACACCCTGAAACGCCCAAAGGACAGAGATTGAACAAACACTTAGATGAACTTATTGAACTTTCAAAAAATGACAAAGCCATTGATGCCTATACACCACAACTTGATGCTGCCAATAAAAAGATAGCAAAAATACAAAAGAAAATAGATACAGCACAAGGTGAGTTAGACACTTTAAACAATGACATTGCAGGCAATGTTACAAAAGTGACAGTTTTTGAAGAGCAACTTACATTGCTTAATGAGCAATTAACTTCAAATACTAAAAAAGCCAAAGAGATTACGACAGAAAAAGAGATGAAAGCACTCTCTTTAGAAGAAGATATCGCTAAAGAAAAAATGACTTTTGCCAATGAAGAGATTGAAAGACTTCAAGGGATCAATGAAACGAAAAATGCTTTACTTACGGAAGCCAGTGAAAAAGTTGAAGCGTTAAGCACTGAGTTTGCTACGGTAAATAAAGAAGTATCTGTAGAAACTGCTGTGATAGAAAAAGCAAAAGGTGAACTTTTTGTAAAAAGAGAAGCACTTAGCAGAAACCTTGAACAAAAAGTATTGGCATTTTATGAAAAAATCCGTATTTGGGCAGGCAACACAGCAGTAGTGCCTGTAAAAAAACAAGCATGTTACGGTTGTTATATGAAACTGAATGACAAAACATACTCTGAAGTGATTAGAGCAGACGAAATCTGTAACTGTCCTCACTGTGGTAGAATTCTTTACATCGAGCCAGTGACTGCTGAAGAAGCATAACAAGCGTTCGGCGTTCAGCGTTTAGCGTTCAGAAAAGTGTGCCAATATGGCTCACTTTATATTGGAGGCAGAATTGTTCTTTCTTATCTATTCACTTTTTTCTTTTTTTATTTATCTCCTTGCCTTACCATTTCTAGTTATTTTTTCTTTTAAGAGAAAGTATAAAGAGTCAATTCCAGCAAGATTTTTTTTATGGAAAAATGGACCTTTAAAAGCAAATGGTATTTGGTTTCACTCTTGTTCTTTTGGAGAAGCAAAAGCCATTAAACCTTTGGTAGATGCCTTGCCTTCTGAGTTACTTCGCATGAGTAGCACAACCAATACAGGTTTCCAAGCCATTAATGAATACACAGAACAGAGTAGGTACCTTCCTTTTGAATCACTACTGTTTTTTTGGACTAAACCTCAAAAAGCCTTGGTGGTCATGGAAGCAGAGTTTTGGTATTTGCTTTTTGCTTTGGCACAAAAAAGAGGGGCAAAGACTTTGCTTATCAATGCAAGGATGTCAGACAGGTCTTACCCGAAGTATTTGAAAATGGCATGGTTGTATAGACAGATATTTAAATATATCGATGAAGTGTATGCCCAAACAGAGTTAGACAAAGAACGTTTAATTACTTTAGGTGCTAAAAATGTACAAGTGACGGGGAATATTAAACTCTCTGAATTACCAAAGCCTACAAAAACTTTGAAAAAACCAGAAGTTTTAACGCTTTGTGCAGCCAGTACCCATGAGGGAGAAGAAAAACTCATTTTAGAAGCTTTTGTAAACTTTAAAAAAGAGAACAAAGTCGCCAAACTCATTGTTGTGCCACGTCACCCTGAACGTTTTAACAAAGTGGCTGACATGATTGAGACTTTGGCAAAAAAAGAAGGTTTTTCTTGGCAGAGGTATTCACAAGAAGAAAATTTTGACTCAGACATCATTTTAGTAGATGCTTTGGGTGAATTGGTGAACATTTATGCCATTTCAGACATTGTCATACTCGGTGGTGCTTTTGAGCCTATTGGTGGGCACAATGCAGCAGAAGCAGCACAGTTTGGCTGTAAAATTATTTCTGGTAAACACTACTTCAATCAAAAAGATATTTTTGAAGCTGTGGAGGGCATTGTTGTAGTAGAAGCATCTAACCTTTTACGAAGACTTTCTCAGCATGGACTATTGAAGCCTACAAAGATAAAATATAAAACAGACATATCTCCTATAGTTGAGAGCATAAAAAGTGTTATATCAAAAAATGCTATAATAGCAAATAAATAAGCATCGGATAAAAAATGGCAACAGATAAAGCATATAAGATATTGGCAGTGCAAAAAGGCATTTCAAACAAGAAAGCAAAAGACCTCATAGATAGAGGGCTTGTGTTCGTAGAAGATAAAAAAGTAAAAATAGCCCGTGCTGACATACATACAGACACTTACTTCCGTGTAGAGTACCCAGAGAAGCTAGAGATACTCTACCAAGATGATGACATCATGGCGGTTAATAAGCCAGCACAAGTAGACTCATATGAGATACAAGATGCGCTAGAGGGTGTTGAACTTTTACATAGACTAGACCGTGATACTTCAGGGGTCTTACTGCTTGGAAAAAACAGAGCTTTTATAGATAAGGCAATCAAAGAGTTTAAAGCACGTAGGGTAGAGAAACATTATGTGGCGTGGATTGAAGGTGTATTGTATGAAAAGGTGGAAATCAATGAGCCTATTTTTACGGTGAAAAAAGGGAAAGCTTTTTCTCTCATAGATCCACTTCGAGGTAAAAAAGCACATACCATTGTAAAACCTGAAGAGTTACAAGGTAAGAAGTCTAAAGTACATATAGAGATCACTACAGGACGTACACACCAGATTCGTGTACACTTGGCACACATTGGGTACCCTATTGTGGGAGATGAGCAGTATGGAAGCCGTACACAGGCTAAACGTGTTTTATTACACTCTGCACAAATGAAAATTCTTGATTATGAATTTAATGCAAAAGAGCCGAAAGATATTTCTCAGTACAAATAGTCTTAACTTACACGGATGAACAGTTAAAAGAACATACAGTAAAAGAAGCAGAGATCATCAAAAAATCTGTTTTAAAAAAAGTGGATAATACTGTAGGTTCCAATCTTCATCTCTTCTTTTGAGCGCAGAGATGTGATTGGGGAAATATAGTGCCAATCTATACTAGTACAGGAATGTTGATAGCTTGGCCTAGGTAAATCTTATCTGTATCTTTGATGCTTTCAATGTTTGCTTCTCCAATCAATGGATACTTTCCCCCCCCCTGCATTAGAGATGAAACCAAACATTCCCAGGGTATTTTCCTTTTTATGGTCTGTTATTTCAAAGTTGAAATATACTCTGCTACAGCTTCAATCGTTGCGTCATCCATAGGAGAAACTTGAGTTTTCATGAGCATACCCATACCCGTCACGTCACGTGTACCTGCTTTATAAGCCTTGAGCATAGTGAGTATTTCATCTTTAGTTTTTCCTGCAATTTCAGCTGACTTCCCGAGTGCTTTTGTTTTTCCGTCTACACCATGACAGCCTGCACATTTGGCATACGCTTCTTTTCCTGTGTTGTTTGCAAGAGACGCAGCGGCTGCGGCAGTGGCTGCAGAGACAGCATCTCCTGTCTTTTCTACAGCTTCTTTTGCTTCTTCCATTGCTTTATCTGCAGCCTCTTTGGTTGCTTCTAGGACTTTATCTGCAGCTATTTTAGCCTCTGCACTTGCTTTTTTGGCTGCTTCTATGGCCTTGTTTGCAGCTGCTTTGCTGGCTTCTGCAATATCATGTGCTGCTGTTTTTGTACTTTCAACAGCTTTGGCTGTTTTTTCGTCTGTCTTTTCTCCACAGGCTGTAAACAACAAAGTTGCTGCAACAAGTGATAAGGTAATTATTCTGTTCATTCTTTATATCCTTTTTTTAATAATGTATACGTTTTAAGTATACAGTGCTGAAAATAAACAAATGCTTATAAATAAGTATTATTCATTTTCTATATTGGTTTTCCCTCAGCTCTTAAGCCCATCTTTGGTAAAATCACGTAAGAAAAAATAACAGGGCCCTATATGTTCGATACGTTAACCGACAGTTTTAAAAATGCCATTGGCAAAATTCGTTTTCATGATGATGAAAAAGCACTTAAAAAAGCAACCACTGAACTTAAAAAGTCACTTTTAAAAGCAGATGTACACCATAAAGTCGTTAAAGACCTTATAGCGTATATAGAAGTTGAAACTAAAAAGAATGGGGTAGGTAAAGACAACTTCTTAAAAGCCCTACAGGACAAACTCACAGACATACTCACCTTGGAAGGGGCAGCTAAAGGCTTTACCTTCGCTTCTAAGCCACCAACGGTAGTGTTGATGATAGGTTTACAAGGATCTGGTAAAACAACCACTACAGGTAAACTGGCTTACTTCTTAAAAGAACAAAAAAAGAAAAAAGTACTTGTGATTGCAGCCGATTTACAAAGACTTGCAGCGGTGGAACAACTGAAACAAATTACTTCTGGCATTGAAGTGGAACTGGTTGCAGATGAAAGCGCTACCCCTACGCAAATTGTCAAACGTGGTTTAGAGAAAGCAGAAAAAGAACTTTATGACGTGGTTCTCATAGATACAGCAGGACGTTTGGCCATTGATGATGCTCTTATGGATGAGTTGGCAGAGATAAAGAAAATTGCCAATCCAGATGAACTCTTTTATGTAGCAGATGCAATGACAGGTCAAGATGCTGTAAGAACTGCACAAACCTTTAAAGAAAAAATCGGCATCACGGGTGTGGTACTTTCTAAGTTTGACGGTGACGGTAAAGGTGGGGTGGCTCTTGGGCTTACCCAACAAGTAGGTGTGCCTCTACGCTTCATCGGTAATGGTGAAAAAATGCCAGACCTTGAGCAATTTATTTCAGATAGAATTGTCAACAGACTTATGGGTGCAGGAGATGTGGAAGGTTTAGCTGAAAGAGCGGCTGCAAGTATTGACCCAAAAGAAGCCAGAAGAATGACCCAAAAGATCAAAAAAGGTCAGTTTAACTTTAATGACTTCTTGGCACAAATGGAACAGATGAAAAAACTTGGTTCCATGAAGTCAGTACTAGGGATGATACCTGGTATGGGGAACATGGCGAAACAACTCGGTGACATGGATTTGGAAAACTCATCTGAGATTAAACAAATCAAAGCGCTGGTCTCTTCTATGACAGCCAAAGAGAGAGAAAACCCTGATCTTCTCAATAATATGCGTAAAAGACGTTTGGCAGCTGGGGCAGGGTTGGATCCTATGCATGTGAACCGTGTACTTAAACAGTTCAAAAATGCTGCAAAGATGGCAAAAAAGATGTCTACCAAAGGTGGCATGAAGCAGATGCAAGAAATGATGGCACAAGCACAAGGCGGTGGTATACCCCGTTAAAATAAGAGAGAGTCTTGGCAGATATTGTGCAAGTCTCTGCTCGTTTAATAATTTTTTTATGCGTTTTATGGTAAAATCGCGTTTCGTTAAGCCTTGATGAGTGCTTTAGTCATTAAAAAGCAGTTGTCAGGACTTAATCCCTAGGAGACTTACCTCAGTTTGCTAGTACCATTAAAGAATATAACACAAGGATATAACATGACAATGATCAGAATGACAAGAATGGGTAGAAAAAAGAAACCTTTTTACAGAATCGTAGTAACAGACAGCAGAAAAAGAAGAGATGGTGGTTGGATCGAAGTAATCGGTAACTATAACCCAGTTTCAGTAAACAAAGAGCTTAGACTTGACGAAGAAAGATTAAATTACTGGCTTTCAGTTGGTGCACAAATGAGCCCAACAGTTAAAAGACTAGCAGGAAGAAAATAGTTTTAAATGGTTAGTGAATTCCTAAGCTCATATACTAAACTTTTAGTTGAACATCCAGAAGATATCTCTATAGAAATATCTGAAATGGATGAGGGCTACGATGAGATTACAATCTTTGCAAATAACGAAGATATCGGTAAACTCATTGGAAAACAGGGACGCATGATTAATGCCATTAAAACAGTTATCTCTGGTTGTAAAGCAAAAGGCGGTAAAAATTACCGCGTGAATGTTAAGCCAGTTGAATAACATGTCAAACGATACTTCTCTCATCGCTCAAATAGGGCGAACTATTGGACTTTGGGGTGACCTGAAGTTTCATATTCACACAGACTTCCCAGAACAATTTACAGTAGGAAAAACCTATAAAACCAATCGTGGTGATTTAACCATCGCTGAGATGAATACTAAACGAGGCATTATTCGTTTTCTAGGTTATGAGAGCATTGATTCT
>Ga0310122_10002776_pt1 | contig 11132 bp, 9 predicted proteins | sample CB6_Bottom_1051__FD_203503 | JGI IMG/M metagenome (GOLD analysis project Ga0310122, IMG submission 203503) | Marine microbial communities from Western Arctic Ocean, Canada - CB6_Bottom_1051 | ecosystem: Environmental > Aquatic > Marine > Oceanic | place: Canada: Western Arctic Ocean | collected...
TACATACCAAAAAATAAAAATGTTAGGCCCGGCGAAGCAGGCTTATGAAGAAGCGCTTCGACTCCAGCCTCGGAACGCTAAAGTCTGGAATAATATGGGCTTTTTATACATTGAGACAGGCGAATTCGTGCAAGCCAACGAAGCGTTGCAAAAGGCCAAGCAGCTCTCTGCCAGCCGAGATCCGGCCGTATATGCCAACCTGGGGATAATGCATGAGATCCAAGGCGAGTATGGCCTAGCGCTTGCCGCCTATCAGAGAGGCCTCAGGCTGGAGCCGGCGGGTGACTTCTACCGCGAAAAAGTTGAGTCCATGCGAGAAAAACTCGCACAGTTAAGGAGTGGTCTGTAGGACCCCTCTACCGCTTCCCTCAAGCTAACAACGTCCGCGCAATCACTTTGAGTTCCAGAATTGGCTTCACGCCTTCAAAGATTGGCAGAACGAGCGCGTCTACGACATAGCGCGAAATAGCGTATTCTTCGCCGTAGCCCCAGCCGCCGTGAATGAGCTGGCCTTCCTGGCTGACCCATACGGCCACATCACAGGCGAGTAGTTTCGCCATAGCCGCAGTCAGGGTGGCGGCTTCGTCCCTGTCCATGGCTGGAGCGGCGGTGTGGGTCAGCTGCCGTACGCCGGCAATATGGGCGGCCATACGGCCAAGCTTGTACTGTGTGAGCTGAAAATCGCCGAGTGATTTCTTAAACTGCTGACGTTCGTTTGCGTAGGCCGCACTCACCTCAAGCGCAGCTTGAGCCAGTCCGGTAGCCCGTCCGCCGGTTTGCAGACGCCCGGCGGCAAAGCCTGCCATTTGTAAATAAAAGCCTTTGTGCAGGCCGGCTTCTCCACCCACAAGGTTTTCCGCCGGAACGAAATATTTATCAAGATTCAGCACATACGAATGCATGCCTCGATAACCCAGGGTTGGAATGGCGTCGCCTTGGAGCAGACCACCGGACGGTTGTTTCATCTCAAACGAGTGGCCTGGAAAAGAATCTTTCTCAACTATGAACAGCGACAATCCACGTGCGCCGGAACTCGTGTCCGGATTAGTGCGAGCGAGCAGGGCAATGATGTTGGCCCGTCCGGCGAACGTGCACCACGCCTTCGCGCCATCAAGGATATAGCCGTTTTGTCCATCCACAGAGGCGGCTTCAGCCCGACATTTCACCGCGGCCACATCTGATCCCGTATCCGGTTCGGTTACGGAAATCGCGACCATGAGTTCCCCCGCAGCCATCCGCGGCAGCCATTTTTTCTTCTGATCCTCGGTACCGCCGTGCAGGAGGGCTTTGGTCAAGATTTCCGGCCGGGTGATCAGACTCCCGGCTACTCCCAGTGAGGCCGCAGACAGCTCCTCGGTGGTAATAATCATGGCCAGATTACCCATGCCGCCGCCGCCATACTCCTCAGGCACCGACATGCCGAAATAGCCCAACTCCGACATGTTTTTAATTATGGATTCCGGGATAAGCTCGTCGTTACGGTGCACGCGTTCGGCAATCGGAGCAACTTCGCTTTTGGCAAACTGGCGAACCGAGTCGCGGGTCATTTCTGCGATGTCATCCTCTAGCCACGAGTTATTAACACCTTTTGTGGCTAGAACAGCCTGACCGATGGTGCGAAAGCGGCTTTCGTGGGCACCATCCCGGATTGCCGCTTTGACTTCAGCCTGGCCTAGCGTATCGTTGAGAAAGGACTCGTCAAACCCAAAATCATGGAGATGTATACTTGCCTGTCCGACCAGCTTTTGGCTAACTTCAGCAGTAAACCCGAGTGCCATATTACTGATGTTGCCGTTATCGTCTCCGCCATTTTGTTTGGCCGCTTGGGCATAGTTGAGCAAACACCGGGCTGCCTCGACTTCGGTTGCCAGGTAGGCGAGACGTTCTGCATGGACCTGATGATCATCAATGCCTTTGCCCTTATTAGTCAGTATACGGCCATGCTGGAGCGCCTTATCCCGAACTTTCTGCAGGGTGTCAACGATAAGGCTGGTTTGTTGTAGGACATCGGGCATAAAGCTCTCCTTAAGGTGAAAAAAGTCTAAAAAAGATACCACTCGCCTCTTTATCCGACTAGGGCGGTTGGGTGGCAAAGGAGAATCTGATACAGAGAAAGTTCAGGTTTCTCATAGCTGAGAGCTATCGCACTTAGGGGGCTCGTATGTTCGTACTTGATGAGGGAAAACGTTTCGTGATTCCCCGCACAGAAATGACCTATCCCGGCCATAACATGAAACTGCACCAAAACGCGGCTAACCCGGTCAAAGCACCCGTTGACCATGTCATGATGGATTTTGAGGACGCCTGCCCGTATGAGTTCAAGGGTCCGCAAAGCCGGGAGTGCGTGGTTGAGGCGCTCAACACGCTGGATTTCGGTAAGAAAGTCATTACCGTGCGCCCCAATAATATGCGCTCAGAGTTTTTCCTTGGCGATATGGAAGCGATTGTGAAAGGCGCGCCCGATAAATTCCACGGGATTATTCTGCCCAAGACGCAGGGTCCGGACGATATTAAGTATGTGTCCAGCCTGCTCGACAAACTGGAAAAAGAAGCGGGTTGGAAATCGCGCATTCAGATCGAATCCCTGATCGAAATCCCCCAGGCCATTGTGAATGCCTACGCGATTGCGACGGCTTCAGACCGCATGGCAGGTCTCATTTTCGGCATTGCCGACTTCGCTGCTACGCTCGGTATTCGTGATATTGTCAAAGACCAAAACATTAATTTTCACTACTCGAAACAGGCCGTGGTCGTGGCAGCCAAGGCGGCCGGTCTGCACGCCATTGATAACGTTTACCTGCCGTTGTGGCGAAAGAATGACCCGGAAGAAAAGGTCAAAGAAATAGAAACTGGTCTACGTGAGAAGAATATCGGAGCTGCGAACCTCGGCATGGATGGTACCTGGGTGATTCATCCCCAGCAGGCTGAGATTGCCAACGAATGCTACACCCCGAATGATGATCAGGTGAAATACGCCACGCGCGTGCTGGATCTCTACCACGAGAAGGGTGGCGGTTCGATGCCAGATCCGGAAACCGGCGAAATGATTGACGAGGCGACGGTTAAGATTGCCCTTATGGACCTGGCAAAAGCCGTTCAGGCGGAAACGGCTGAGCCGGCCTACCTAGCTGAGCAAGCGGCCAAGAGCAAAGCGATTACCGGCTACGATATCTTGGAGCAGATGAAGCGGGTGGGGTAAAACCTTCTGACAAAAGTAGGGACGAGGTGACCTTACCTGGTCCCCCTTGCAGATCCTGCCAGTTCTAAGAGCCACTCACAAAACTCTTGTCCCGTAGGCCTGGATACCTGCTTGCGCAGGTATGACACAAAAAGAACTGTCATTCCCGTGGAAACGGGAATCCAGGGGCGGGGTTGGGGCGCTGACAGCGTGCTTCAGGCAGTTTTGTTATGCATTCTAAGCGACTTTCCGAATTTTTTCCGGGATAGAGCCATCGTCTTGGGCGCTCTCTTGGCCCTGCTTGTGGGTCATTTCGAGCAATGACATCCAGACAATTTTGTGAATATCTTCCCGGTTGATCAGTGGATAGACTGCACTGACACCTTCGGTGATACCCTTGACCTGCTCCTCAAATAGGTTGGGCTCAGGCTCGTCCGATGCGGATTCTGCCAAGGTATTTGGTAAGGGCGACATGTTTTTCAAAGAAGGCACGATGAGTTCCCCAGTTGGCGAGAAAACCGAAGTCCCTGGGGTCAGATCGAGCGGCATGTCGGGGTCTTGCATATACGATTGGGTTCGTTCCTCGTGCCGCCAGAGCCCGAGGACGACCAGAGCACAGCCGACGTGTAAAATCCCGAACCCCCACAGAGCGGCTTTGAGACCGAGCGCAAAAACGCTCAGGACAAACAATCCCAACATGAAAACAGTATAGCCACTGACTGCCAGGCCCATATGGGATCCCTCCCTCCTTTGATTCTACAATACCGAGGGGCACCGATTCAAAGATGAGATCGGGAAAATCGCCCTTTCTCTTTAGCGCCTATCCGAATAACCATGGGCACCCGGTTCTGTCATTCTGAGTGAGGCGAAGAATCTCTCCACTAGGCGTAGCGATGTTTCGCGACACTCAACAGGGCACCTGGAAACCGTTATGCGGAGAGGTTCTTAGGAATGCTCTCAGAATATGCTATTCTTTCGCACATTCTGCTGAATCGGCGACGCAAGGATCAGACATGACAAAAGACAGACCTTGGGTAATGCGGACCTATTCTGGTCACTCAACCGCGCAGGCCAGCAACGAACTCTACCGTCTGAATCTGAGTAAAGGGCAAACGGGCCTCTCGGTTGCCTTCGACCTGCCGACGCAGACCGGCTACGACAGTGACCACGCACTCGCCCGGGGCGAGGTTGGAAAAGTTGGGGTGCCCATTTGCCATGTCGCCGACATGGACACGCTGTTTGCTGACATCCCGCTCGACCAGATGAATACGTCAATGACGATTAATGGTCCGGCGGCCTGGCTTCTGGCCTTGTATATTGCTGCGGCCGAGCGACAGGGGGTCGGACCCGAGGCGCTCCAAGGAACAACGCAGAACGATATTGTCAAAGAATACTTGTCGCGCGGAACGTATATTTTCCCGCCTGAGCCCAGCCTGCGGCTCATCAGCGATGTCATTACGTATACCGTCAAGAACGTGCCGAAGTGGAATCCGGTCAATGTGTGCTCCTACCACCTCCAGGAAGCCGGAGCCACACCGGTTCAAGAAGTTGCGTATGCGCTGTGTACCGCAATTGCGATCCTTGACACCGTGCGCGATTCCGGCCGACTTGAAGCTGCTGAATTTACCGCAGCGGTCGGACGTATGAGTTTCTTTGTGAACTCCGGGGTGCGTTTCATCGAGGAAATTTGTAAGCTCCGAGCCTTTGGCCAACTGTGGGATAACGTGACGCGTGAGCGCTACGGCGTCGAGAATCCGAAATTCCGCCGCTTTCGGTATGGGGTACAAGTGAACTCGCTTGGCTTGACCGAAGCCCAGCCTGAGAACAATATCCCCCGGATCGTATTGGAAGCCTTAGGCGTGACACTCAGCAAGGACGCCCGCTGTCGTGCCATGCAACTGCCCGCCTGGAACGAAGCCTTAGGCTTGCCTCGACCATGGGATCAGCAGTGGAGTCTGCGTATTCAACAGATTCTAGCTTTTGAGACCGACGTGCTGGAGTATGGGGATATTTTTGAGGGCAGTAAGGTCGTCGAGGGCAAGACGAACGACATTAGACAGGCCGGCTGGGCTGAGGTTGAACGGGTGACTGAAATGGGCGGGGTGATATCTGCCTTGGGCTATGTCAAAGAGCAACTTGTTGCGAGTCATACTGCGCGGGTGCGGAATATTAACGCGGGCGATCACGTTGTCGTTGGGGTCAACAAGTTTACCGAGACGGCTGAATCTCCACTCTATACGGGAAATTCCTCAGCTATCTTGAAAGTTGATGAGGAAGCCGAGCGCGACCAGGTTGCACGGCTTGAGGCATTCCGAACGGAACGGACCCAGGCCGATGTTGAGGCGGCGCTCTTAAGTCTGCGTGATGCTGTGAAGAATGCTGAGAACATCATGCCCGCGTCTATTCAATGCGCACACGCCGGGGTGACGACCGGAGAGTGGACGCAAACGTTGCGGGACATTTTTGGAGAGTTCCGAGCGCCGACCGGCATCGCCGGTGCAGCGGCAGTACCCAACGTGAGTGGGAAGGTCGGAGATGAACTGGAGGCGCTCCGGATGCGAGTCCGCAAGACTGCGGACATCTTGGGCCGGCCTCTCAAAGTTTTGATTGGTAAGCCTGGTCTGGATGGACACTCAAATGGTGCCGAGCAAATTGCGGTGTGGTGCCGTGATGCCGGGATGGAAGTTGTGTACGAGGGCATCCGTCTTTCTCCAGAACAAATCGTGACTAGCGCACGAGATGAAGGGGTGCATCTAGTTGGCCTGAGCATCTTGTCCGGATCGCATCTGCGACTGGTTCCTGAGATCCTGACTGGTTTACGCCAGGAAGGACTCGACAACGTTCCGGTCGTGGTGGGTGGCATTATTCCGGAAGATGATGCTGAGAATCTCCGCCAGGCTGGGGTCGCGCGCGTGTACACACCGAAGGATTTTAAGATGCTGCGTATTCTGTCTGATATGGTCGACATCGCTGAAGAAGCGGCTTGAGGGCAGCCAGTATTTTTTGAATTCTCGGTTAACAATCTTTTGGGAGAGGGCCGACGCCCTGTCCCTGTCTGTATTGTCTACAATTAATAGTGAAGGAAAAAGCTCTGCAGATCGACGTTTCTGCGCTGGTGAATTTCAATCGCCAGGCCATCGCCCTTGCACTTAATCTCCTTGAAGATCGCCGTCCCCGTCTTCAGGCGCAAGCGCTGACGCTACTCGACGAACTCTCAACCCTGCCCGCACCAGCGCACGTTGTCGGCATCACCGGCCCGCCTGGAGTTGGGAAAAGCTCGCTGATTGCGCGATTAATTGCGCGACAGGCTCAGATCAGCCGGCGCGTAGCTGTGGTTGCCGTTGATCCGTCAAGCAAAGTGTCTGGTGGGGCGCTGTTAGGTGACCGAGGTCGGATGCAGATTTCACTCCAGGCGGAAGTCTACGCCCGAAGCTTTGCCGCTCGCGATCGTCTTGGTGGGCTGAGTCGCGAGGCGTTTAGCGCTGTTTTTTTATTACGCCACTGCTGTGATGTGGTCCTGGTGGAAACCGTTGGTGTTGGTCAGAGTGAGACCGATATCGCCTCCCTCGCCGATACCACAGTTTTGGTGGTGCAGCCGTTTTCCGGTGATGTCCTTCAGTTCCTAAAGGCTGGGGTGATGGAAATTCCTGATATCCTTGCCGTAAACAAGGCAGATGACCAAGCCTTGGCACAGCAAGCAGTGTCCGACGTACAGACCGCGCTCGCGCTTGAGAGGGGATCGTTTGATCAGGGGTCACTTGAAGGATCATGGCAGAACCCCGTGCTCGCTGTCAGTGCGGCGACAAACCTGAATATTGATACACTCGACGACGCCATGACTGCGCATTACCAGCATCTACAGTCAACGCATAAGCTGGGAAATAAGCGTGCAGATCAGACTATGGCCTGGGCCGTTGGAGAAATACTGCACGAGGTTGGTCAACGCGGCTTGGCCATTTTAGGCGGAGTTGAAGGTGTCCGCTCCCTATGGGGAGAGCAAACACAGCAGTGGAGTGCGATCCGGAAACTTGCGACCCTGCTCGATAGGGTTCGGTATCGTGCTTGACTCTAGAGGCTGCTCTTCGTATTTCCCTTTCTGCTAAGAAACAGACTGTCGTGAAAAACAGAGATCAGGAGACGAAAATGCGGAAGTGGTATCTCTTTGGGCTTCTGGCTTGGATAATCGGTGCAGGTCTTTTCGTAACGAATAGCTTTGCTCAGAGCAATGAAGCAGATGCACTCTGGAGTCAGTGCGGCGGGAAACAGACTCCTGCGAAAAAGCGTGCGTGTTATCAGAAGGGACTGGGGGAAATTCTTCGTAAGCATGGGACTGAACAGGCACTCACAGCCCTCGAAGAGCTGACCAGCCAAGATCTCGATGTGCTGCGTAATGCCCACCCGTATACGCATCATCTTGGCCGGGCCTCGTTTACGTATTATCAGGACGTAGCCGAGGCGTTCGCTCACTGCCGGGAGACCTTTTGGTCCGGCTGTTATCACGGGGTGCTGGAAGGCTATTTGCGCAGCCTGCGTGAAGTGGAGTCTGCAAATATCGCGAATGTGTGCAGCACGATCATAGATACGTGGCAGTCAACTTTTTTGCGGTATCAATGTTTGCACGGCCTCGGTCACGGGCTGGCCTTGTACTTTAATCATAATATTCACAAAGCGCTTGCTGCGTGTGATGCGTTGGCCTCCCCGTGGGAGCGCGAGTCGTGTTACAGCGGGATATTTATGGAGAATATTGTCGCTTATCTTCATCCACATCACGCACCTCAGGATAGGCATCAGGCCCAGCACGAAAGCCCGAAAAGTTTGCTCCGGCCTGAAGATCCGCTCTATCCATGCAACGCCATTGACCACCGCTATCAACGCGCCTGTTATCGGATGCAATCCTCAGCCATTGTGGCCTTTACGCAGTACGATTTCGCCCAAGCGTTTCAGGAGTGTGAAAAAGCGCCGGCAGAATTTGTACCGGTTTGCTATCAGAGTCTCGGTCGTGATGTCAGTGGATACACCCTGCGTGATCCGACAAAAACTATTGCCTTGTGCCGGAAAGGCAGCTCAGACAACGCGACACAATGTTTTGTGGGTGCGGTAAAGGATTTTATTCTGACCCAGGCTGACCCCCAGCGCGGATTGGCTCTGTGCCGTCGGCTGGACGAAGGCTCGAAAGAGGCCTGCTATGCCGCCACCGGAGAGGTTTTGCTGTCTTTATATCCGGACCGGAAAAAACGAGCGCAGTCGTGTGCACAAGCCGAAGACGCGTATATTGCCGCCTGCCAAGCCGCGGCTTCTGCTTCTTGAGACGAGTTACGCCTTACTATAGTCGTAAAACCCTTTGCCTGTTTTCCGGCCCAAATACCGCGCTGCGACATAGTTGCGCAGCAGTGGGCAGGGGCGGTATTTGTCATCGCCTAAGCCATGCTGCAGGCGCTCTAACACCGCCAGGCAGGTGTCCAGCCCGATCAAATCCGCCAGAGCTAAGGGCCCCATAGGCTGATTCGTGCCGAGTTTCATACCCTGGTCAATATCCTCAACCGTTCCAACACCCTCATACACGGCATAGATAGCCTCATTAATCATAGGCAGCAGGATACGGTTGACCACAAAGCCGGCATAGTCCTGGGCTTGAATCGTGATCTTGCCCATCTTTTTGGCCAGTGCATCTATTGTCGTATACGTCTCATCGGCAGTAGCGAGCCCGCGAACAATCTCGACTAACTGCATGACCACAGGCGGGTTCATAAAATGCATGCCGATGACCTGTTCCGGTCTTTTGGTCACCGAACCCAATTCGGTGAGTGAAATAGAAGACGTATTACTCGCCAGAATGACTTCAGGCCGTGTGATCCGGTCCAGTTTCCGAAAAATATTTTCTTTGATAGTATACTCTTCTGGGGCGGCCTCAATAATCACATCCGCGACAGCGAGGTCTTCAAGCTCGGGAGTGCCGCTCAAACGTCCTAGGATCGCGCGTTGCTCGTCAATCGAGAGCTTCCCGCGATCTGTCAAGCGGGCCAGATTCTTTTGAATATTCTCTAGGGCACGTTCAACGATTTCCTTTGTGACATCATACAGCAGGACTGAAAATCCGGCTTGGGCCGCAACCTGGCCGATACCGCTCCCCATTTGCCCAGTACCTACAATGCCCACCGTTCGAATTTCTGTCGTCATATGTCTGTTATCCAGTTTTGTTGTCTTGTTTTTCTCAATTGATGAACAATGCGAAATGAGGCAATGAGCAATCCTTCTTCATTCCTCTTGATCAACGGTGTGCCCGTCTTCTTGAGCGTCTTCTTGAGCCTTTTGTAAGCTACCGTGTGTTCCCGTTTGCGAGCCGATCCACAGCTCGCCGCCTTCATAGAGTTCCTTCTTCCAGATCGGAACCGTTTCCTTGAGCTGATTTATGGCGTAGTGACAGGCTTCAAAAGCGGCGCGCCGATGGCCGGCAGAGACGGCAATCGCGACGCTGGCTTCTCCAATATCGACCTGACCGAGCCGATGCAGCATGGCAATTTTCTGCACTGGCCAGCGATTCAGGATCGCCGTTCCGATCTTGCGCATCTCTTTTTCTGCCATGTCGGGATAGCACTCATATTCCAGACGAAGGACCCGTCGTCCCTCGTTGGTATCTCGCGTCGTACCGACGAAGGTGGTGGTCGCTCCTGCACCTGGATTAGACACAAAGGTCGTGAGCTCGTCCAGGTTAATGGAATCCTGAGTGATCTTACAGGAGATGCGGTCGTGGATGTCAGCCATGGATCCTCCACTCACGGGCGGGATAAAGGCAAGTTCGTCATTATTTTGGAGGAGGTGATCCCTGTCGACGTATTCCTGTGCTACGGCAAAGGCGAGCGCGTTGTCGATTGCCTCCAACTCCGGGTGTTCGTGTTTAAGCGCTTCCCAGACCGTATTAACGGTTGCTCCTGCGGGCACCTCGCGCGTTTCCTCAGCGCGCCCGAGACGCTCCCGCAGCGAGGCAAAGAAGCGGAGTCTAACGTGCATGCCGTTCGCCTCGGAGCAGAAACATCATATGTCCCAGCTCGGGCAGCACCAATTTGCTCATGCCGAGTTCCACCGCCCCCGTTGAGCCGGGCAAAGATACAATGACTTTGCCGTTGGCAACCCCTGCCGTGGCACGGGTCAGCATGGCAGAAGTACCAATATCCTCATAGCTCAACATCCGGAACATCTCCCCAAATCCCGTAATCTCCTTTTCCAGCAGCTCCTGGATTGCCTCAAAGGTCGTATCGCGCGGGGCGATACCCGTCCCTCCGCTGGTAATAATCGCGTCCACATCAGACTGTTCAAGCAGCGCCTGAACGGCCGCCGTGATCTGTTCCGGCTCGTCCTTGAGAATCTGATAGGCGACTACGGGATGGTCGTGCGCGGCCAGAAGCTCTTTAATACGTCTGCCGCTTGTATCCGTCTCTTCTGTGCGCGTATCGCTCACCGTAATAATCGCGCAACGAACGGCCCGGTGTGCCTTGCCTTTATGTTCTGTGACAGCCATAGTTTTTGTGTATATACCAGTTCATGAAAAGAGGGAACGGACTTCTGGACTATTCCCGATTTGCTGATTTGCTGATCATACGGAGGCAGCACCATGGCCGAAAAAATAAAAAAGCTGGATCAACAACGACACGAACTCAAAGCCCTACGCTATCTGCTGGAATCTCATCCGGACAGTGTCCGAAACCGCGGGGACCTGCCCCGCCGTGAAGACTTTCAAATAGAGGAAAACCAGCTAATTTTTGATGTCCTTCTCCAGGCAACCAGTAAGGAGGAAGCTATCCGAGCAATTGAAGATCTCGACCTTGAAGAAACTGAGGTGGAATCCTTTCTGCGCCTGAGCGGGCAGTTCTACCACGGCTATCCTCAAATAGTGAAAGAACGTGGACAAGAGTTTCGCGAGGGGAAGCTTCAGGTCGTTGATCCGGGCGAGTGGGGG
>Ga0310122_10002779_pt1 | contig 11121 bp, 12 predicted proteins | sample CB6_Bottom_1051__FD_203503 | JGI IMG/M metagenome (GOLD analysis project Ga0310122, IMG submission 203503) | Marine microbial communities from Western Arctic Ocean, Canada - CB6_Bottom_1051 | ecosystem: Environmental > Aquatic > Marine > Oceanic | place: Canada: Western Arctic Ocean | collected...
TCCCGTCTCCCCGAAGTTGTCCGCCAGAATGAAGAAATCCCTGAGATCGACTATGCCATCGGCGTTGATGTCCCCATCGACCGCCCCAGCCCCGCTCGTCGTCAGCAGCACGAGCATCCAACCACCGACACGCTGGCTCCCCTCTCCATCGCCTGCTGGAGCCGACGCTTGAGGTCTCATCTCCAAGGCCAGGCGCATTTCCCCCGATGATTCGGAGGGTCAATTAAAGAGGATAGCGCTGCCCGCCAGACAGCGCCTCCCGGGTGAAGCAGGCCTCACGGCATGGCGAGAGTCTTGACCCCGCACGCGGACGCACCTACACATACTGTCTGACAAAGCTCGCCGGGCTAAGCCACGCTGCGCGTCATCGCAGCTTGCCTCGCGCAGCCGATTCATGCCCGAGGTATATTTCTTGACCATTTTGCACGCACATTGGCCGATAACAGGAGGATGCGATTATGGCAGTGAACGGACCCGTACCCGCCGCCCACACGGAAGGTCGCGGCCCGACGATCTGGCTCGCCGGCACTCCCGAAGACCTGAAGGAGTGGATGCCGTTAGGCATCGCCGGGATCGTCACCAACACCGTGGTCCTCAACCAGTACGCAAAGGAGCACGGCACGGTCATCGATCTGCTAAAGAAGTATCTCGACATCACCGACAAGCCCATAGTGATGGAAATCGACGGCCACAGCGTCGAGGAGCTCCTCGAAGTTGGGAAGGTCTTCACCGACCTGTCGGACCAGATCATCCTCAAGATCCCCTGCACGGTCATCGGACTCAAGGCCTTCAGCATTCTCAAGGATGAGGGAGTCGAGACCTTCTGCACTACTGTGTTCTCGCTGACCCAGGCCGCCGCTGTGGCCCAGGCCGGGGCTGCCCACATCCTGCCGTTCTGCGAGCCGGTCAAGGAAGTGGGCGGCGATCCGACCAAGCTGGTCCGCGACTGCGCACAGATGTTCAAAGGCTGGCAGCAGCGGCCCTACATCATGGCCGCGCTGATCCGCACGGTGGAGACGGCACACGCCGCCTTCCGCGACGGCTGCGACGAGCTGGTCACCATGTGGACGGTTTACCGCGACATGATGGACCACCCGCTGACCGAGCAGTGGAACAAGACCTTTATGGACGAGTGGGCGGATATGCACGAGAACGGCTTGTTGGAAGGGGTGCCCGTCAGATCCCATTAGCCATTTGTCGATCCGCGAGAGATACGCCTCTGAGGTGTGACCCTGGGGCCCTTTGCTCATCGGCGCTGAGCGGGAATCTCGCTCAGCAATTTGGTCCAGGCCGCGCCGAGATCCATCACGTCCCCACCGCAGACGACCAGATCGCAGCCCGCCTTCATGGCGGCAGAGAGCAATGGCCCCGGCAGGGTGAAGATGCCGCTCAGCTTATTCGCCGCTCTCGCTTTCGCCATACAGGATAAGACCGCCTCGCGCAGGTCCGGGTCGCCCATCTGGCCGGCGCGGCCCATGCTGGCGGCGAGGTCGCCCGGCCCCATAAAGATCCCGGAGAGACCGTCGACGGCGAGGATTTCGTCGATGCTGGCGACGGCCTCGGTGGTCTCGATCTGGGCAAAGAGATGGGTGCGCGCATTCGCCCGGGCCAGGACGTCCTGGAGATCGAGCATCCCGAATCCCATGCCGCGGGTGCGGGTGTTGAAGCCGCGATGGCCGACCGGCGGGTATTTGCCGACGTCGACGATGCGGCGCGCATAGTCGGCGTCGTTGACCATCGGCACGAGGATGATCCGCGCCCCGATTTCGAGCGAGCGCAACACGTGGTGGCGCTCGCCGTCGGGCAGCCGGATGAGGGGGAAGATGCCTCCGGCCTCGGCGGCAAGGCACAGGGATTCGGCCCGTTCAAAGCCGATGGGCCCGTGCTCGCTTTCGATCCAGACCGCCTCGAAGCCGATCTGCGCCGCCAGCGAGACGAGTAGGGGTGAGGCGCTGTTGACGGTGACGCCGCGGATGCGGCGGGGGTGACCGTTGTCGTCCAGAAATACGTCGTCGGTGGTGTCGATGGTGTATCCTCCTGGTCGGAGATGGTCGTCGCGGAGACGTAATTATAGAGCGCTATTGAGTTTGCTTCTCTTCACCACACCCCGGCTCTCTGTTCAGTAGAACATAAGCCCATAGGGGTCGCGTGGACCAGGGACTGCGGGACCTACCGCTTCTGGATCGACGGTGTGCCCATGAGTTGCAGGGGAACGGGTGGATTTCGGGCCGGAGCTTTTTGGATTTGCGGAGGTTGCGGGCCATCAGATCGACACCCTCTGCTGGGATCTGGAGGGTAATGGCCTGCTGTCCCAGCCGGGTACTGGACATTGTTCCGTCGCAGCGGGAATGGATACAGGCAGGCATACGATTTGGTCGGCATGGTTGTGGCGGAGTCGCGCAGTCGGGGCCTTGGGGATAGATGCCCGTACTGCGAAGAGAGTGTCGATATCCCCCTTTGTGTCAACGAGTTGATCAGCCCCGTTTCGCCTAGAAGCCCTTCTCCTGCTCCGAGACCCCGAATTCAGCCCATGCCACCTCATGCCTCATACCCTTGACCCGACAGTCGATAATGCCCATTTATACGGACCTGCGATCTTTTCGATGCTCACCCTGAGGAGGACCTCAGGTCTGCACAACGGCTCACTCCCGCCACATTGTCAAAGCCGATGGCAGCTTATTCTCAGGTGGCGCGCAAGGGCTCGATTGTCACCACGGCCGGCATGATCGCTTCGGGCGCCGACGGAAATGTCGTTGGTGAAGGCGACATCGAAGCTCAGGCGCGCCAAACCTTGGAGAACTTGAAAATGTTTGACGGGAAGCCCCGGCGTTTCCACCGGGCCAGTTGACCCCTGTGGATGTGCTCCTCCATCAACGGCACGCCGATGGCGGTCTGAGACTACTACCTGACAACACTGGGTCGGATCGGACCTGGGGGTCACGGGGATAGGGCACAAGTCCGACTCAGTTGACCATCTGCATAGGCGCTGGGTGATAGAACCTCCTGCGTCAGCGCGTAGATCATGATGTTGACCTGTACCATCTGCCCTTTCGTACCACCCCCTCTGAACGAGACCGCACGCCCATTACGCTAGCGAGCCGCCCGCTAGCAGCCCGTGTCCATGCTTTCGCGACGACCTGTTCACAACAGACAATGTCAACAGACAAATACCAGTTCGAACGACACGACGTGCCAATCGCTGAGCCGTTGATTAATGACTTGGCAGACTTCTGGCAACGCATATTTGGCCTCGGTTTCTCGTGGTGTCGACCAGTCCTCTCTGGCAGTGAGCGAGATGCCAACCGTGACATTCTGTTTCTCGCCAGAATACACGGCCACGTTGTGGCGAGTTGCAGGCTAACGATCAACCAAGGTGATCCACGCATCGCCGCGTTGGGTGAGGTTGCTACGTCGACGGCGCATCGAGGTCAAGGCCTGGGCACGGCGGTCTGCGGTCAGGCTACTGATGAATTTGATGGGGCAGGCGGACAGGCGATGTTCCTCGGAACTGGAAACCCCAACGCTGCCCGGATCTACGAACGTCTCGGGTGGCGGTTTCTGCCGGGCAGTCATGTGATGGCGCGCACGAGCGCCGGCCAGGGACCTCAGAAATTCTTCGCAGAGTACTTTGGTAACGAGTTGGAGCTGCCGATCAGGGTCGAAGTTGGTGGTCCGCATCATCGTATTCCCATGATCCCGCTGATCCTGACGCCCCACCCTTGGCTCGTCCTTGATGCCAACACCGACATTCGATCCTGTCGCTATTTCGCCCAGGGCTCGTGTGAAGGGCTTTATCAACGATATGACGAATTGGGCGACCGGGCGGCGTGGTGGGCTGCAGTCCTGCAAGATGGGCGCGTCGTTGGCCTTTCGAGTGCGAAGCTCCTTGACGACGGCAGCTGCTGTGTGGAAGCCTTTGCGCATCCGATCGCTCCGGAAAGCTGCGTACATGCGCTGTATCGTGACGCGATTGAATGGGCCGGTCTGAAGGGAGCGGAACCCTTGACCACCTGTGCTGTCGGCGATCACGACAAAGCGGACTGCCTCCGAAAACTACCTGCGGAGCCGGCACAGAAAACGCTATCTTGTGGCCACGCACAGGCGCGTTTGACGTTGGAGCTTTGGCGCTTTGACGCGCATGGGTAGTCATTTTATAGGAGCTCGTCGGAGCGACCTTTTCAAGGTCTTGGACCGCTCGATCCTCGGAAGAAACTGGGCCGGCAAAACCTGCACCGCGACGACAATCCTCAGGAGCAGGGAGCTGTTCGAGCTCTGGGAGGACCGCGTCGAATACGCCAGCCGCGTACGCGAGCAGCTTACGCAGCTGGATCAGCTCATGCGGGAAGACGACCGCGACTTCGGGGAGAACGTCGACCACGCCTGGGAACCCGATCCGGGGTCAAAGGCGTAGGAGAAAATGGGACAGGACTCCAGCTGCTCTGCCAAGCACGCATTATACGCCGCTGGACCTTCATTGTATTTCTCGGCTGTGCAAGCTGATTCTATAGAGCTCAACTCTTCCTTGCTCAGACCAGACAGATCCGGCCGACGGGTTCTTCTTGACAATTTCGCCAGCTGCTCTGCCAAGCACAAGACGTTACGAAGAGGGACGTAGCCACGCTAAAGGCCGCTTAGCCGCTTTGCAAGCCTGAGGTCGTCGGTTAGATTTCTATCTGCCCCACACTGACGACGCCGGCCGGCGCCGACATCTGCACCGTAGCCTCTTCCGGGGTAGACTTACGGGGTATGTTGCTGCATGGTTAAATGTAACCTATTGGCACACAAAAAGTTACCGCAGCGAGTCGAAGATGCTGCGGAAGTTGCTCGAAGCGGCCGGCATCGAGCCGCGCAGCCCCCATGAGATCCGGCATACAACTGCGTCCCTGTTGATCGCGGACGGTGCCTCTATCGTGCAGGTAGCCGGGCAGCTGCGGCACTCTGACCCGTCGATCACGCTCAAGCACTACAGCCACCTGTACCCGCGAGACCTGCGTCCGGTGTTCCAGCCCAAGGTAGTCAGCGCCACCAAGGCGGCGTAGATAACATCTGGCTAACATCGGCGCGCAATACACACACTGAGCGCTTTGCAGCAACAGAGGACTTTTCCCCTGTATTCCAGTGTGTGGTACATACCTTCCTTCTAGTCAACAAAACCGGTCTGTTCGAGACCAGGCGCCGCTGAGATGGCCGTAATGCGCCGTGTAGATCGAACCTATGAGCTCCCGGTCCGCGGCGGTTGCATCGCGAACCGGCGGGGACGCCGCGGACAGCCCCATGCGGTGAGGGTCGACCATCAGGCGTGGGCAGGACATAATCGCCTTCCTGTAGCCGAGACGACCGTAGAAACCGTGGCGCTCAGTTGACGTGTGCAGGTAGGATACGGCCGGCCCGAAACGGGCCATCCATCCAAAGGCTGACCGCATCATCTCACTCCCGATTCCCTGGCCTCGGTGCGACGCGCGTGTGCACACGGTACCGACCAGCGCCGCCGGCACGCTGGCGGCGCCACCCAGCGACAGCCGTCCGGTCCTGACCCCCATCTGGCTCACCACTTCGCCATCGACTTCGGCCACCAGCAAGTGCTCGGGGTCATACCAGGGCTCTTCTTCGTAGCGCTTGAGAGCCTGGAAGAACGGCTGCCGGACATCCTCTGGCAGATCCGCGCCAAAGGACTCGGTGACGATCTCCTTGACCGCCGGGTAATCCTCCGGGACAAGCGGCCGCACAACGGTATTCGACACAGCGCTAGACCCCGGCGAAATCGATCTGCAACCGATCCAGCTCTATATAGCCTTCGGGCAGCGACGATTGCCACACCGGATAATCCTTGCCTGGACGCAGGACGTGGGGATCTTCACCGATCTCCCCCATCGGCCTGATGGTCAGCGGAAAGAGGATGAACATGATGTCGACGTTGACGTCGGCCAGGACTGTCGCCAGATCCACGTAGCCATAACAGTCGGTGCGATCGTGACGGCCACCCATGCACGTCCACTGCGACGGATCCGGCACGGCCCGAATCGTGCGCTCCGCCCACTCTGTCTCCCCTCCCACTTCAATCGGCTGTCCCGTCAGCACCCAGGCGGAGGTCGTCCCGGCCACGGTCGCCTGCACCAACAGCAGGAGCTCGGCATCTCGCTTGTCGAGCTCTCCTCTGAGTCGAAGTGTAAAGCGGGCGTTGGTGTAGTCGGTGGGAAATCCCCCGGCAGCCAGCCGGTGTGGCCCGCCCACCTCGGCGTAGTGTTCGGCGATCGAGCCACGCGTGAAGGTGCAAAACAACATGTGCAGATACCCCGCGCCAGGCGGCGCGTGATTGTAATCGATCCACCACGGACTGCGCGAAGTGACGATTCCCGGCCGGTGTTCGAGTGGCCTGGGGCCGGCGGAGTTGCTCTCCCACCCCCACCAGCCTCCCGTGTCTGTATCGAAATCCTCAACATACGTCCTGCTCATCGCTCACCTACCCCATTCATCAATGGTGCGAATACAATGCTGCAACTGCCGGATTATCCGCTCGTGTGCCGCCACAGTTCCTCACAGTTGAACTGTGGCCGAAACCCGAGAATCCGCTTCGCCTTGTCAATAGGGAAGCGCTCCCCCGGTCGGTCGTGGAAAATGTGGAAGATCTCGAACCGAGAGGGTAGCGACCGGGTCAAGGCCAATCCGTAAGCCTGAGCGATGTCTCGACGCTCCACGCAGGAGGAGGGAATGCCGTGCTGATCCGGCGCCGCGTGTTCCTGGCCGGTCTCCTCCAGGGTGAAGACGCCGCCAAAGCGAATGACCGCTATGGTGAGATCGTGCACTCGGGCGAAACTCCGGCACACCTCCTCGGCCAGCGTCTTTCCCAGGGTGTATCCTGAAATTCCGGGCCTGGGCAACTCCTCTTCAGTCAGCCGCCAGTTGTCCCAGCTCGGACCGGTGATATTGATAGTGCTCTGAAATACGACACGTTTGATCCCGCGCTCCACGGCGGCCTTGAGCAGGTGGTAGACTCCTCGCACCCCAGCGCCAAGCGGGGTGCTCTCGCGCGGCTCGAACCCCTCGTAAGCCCCCATCGGCCAGGCCAGGTGGGCGATCGCCTCGATCCCATCCAGGACATGGTAGATTTCCTCGTAGGAGTTCAGATCCATGACCCGGGCGGCTGACAGTTTCGGCATAGGCCGCATGTCGACTCCGATGATCTCGTGCTCCCTGGCCAGATCGCGCGCCACGATGCTGCCGATATAGCCCGCTGCACCCGTCACCAGAATCCTCATGGGCCTTCCTCCTTCGCGTCACCATGGGCCGGCCGAAATCCGAACCGGCCCGAAGAGATCTTGAGCAGCGAAAAGCGGCTGCCTGAACAATCGGCGGCGAGATTGTAGATGCCCCATTGAGACAGCCCATCGTAACCGTCTACCGCCAGAGCCCGCGCTATCGCCTCAACGGCATCGGTCATGGCCAGCCAGCCGCAATCGCCGTCGCTTGCCGCGGGCTCCCCGGTGACGAGCCGGCCCAGGCGCAGGGTAAGCACCAGCCCCGGATGAAGTCTGGCGAACTCGCGCCCAATCAGCTCACTGAGATAGACCGACTGCTGCTGCGCCGTGCAATCCGGCAGCGGTAGAAAGTCCTCGGAGACGATGATGTCCGGCCCGTAGTCGGAATAGACGCACAGATCGCTCACTTGGACGACGCGCCGCACGCCGGCCTCCGCCGCCGCCTTCATCAGGTTGTATGTCCCCTTCAGCCTCGTGTCCAGGATCCGGGTCTCGTTCTCAGCGGTGGAGAGTCCCTCATCCCACGAGGCGCAGGCAAGATGCACGACGGCCTCCGCGCCAACGCACAGATCTCTCATTTCATCCTCGGACAGAACATCGGCCTTGACGGTAGCGGGATCGCCGTCCGCCGCCTGCTGGTCGGAGGGCAGGACCTGGTGGCCCTCCCGCGCCAGCCGGGGCACCAGCTCCCGCCCGAGCCTACCTAGCGCTCCTGTAACAACCACCTGCATACACCAACTCCTTAGCGCCCGGGACAGCGGCCACATGTCAGTTCAATAGGGCGGGTCACCCATGGTCTCGAGACGCCAGCATTTCCTCCAGGTCGGCTTCGTCCAGCGTCAGCGTACCGAAGCTGACTTCGGAGCCGGACACCTGACCCGGCAATGCCACCCGCTGGCGCACAAAAGGCGGTGTCGAAGACCCCCATGTATTTCAGGAAGACGCACCGACTCCTCAACGGTCTGCGCCGTGAGTTCCATCGGCCTGCTTGAAGTAGATGACACTCATACCGTAAACCACCAGTTGAGGAATCGCAAAACTCACCGACCCATCCTGCTGGGAGTGCTCGAGGGTCAAGGCGGATCCCATCTCCGGGTACCGCCACTCGATGCGATCCACGGCGCGGTTCGCCGGCACCGCACAGCGCACTTGCAGCGGACCTTCCGGCCACGGCACTTCGACTTCCGAGTTCTCATCCTGGCGATAGTTAACCCAGTGGAGCACCAGAGCCGAATCCCCTGTCGGCATCCAGGCCCGAACTCTCACGTGCCACGGCGCATCCGTTTCCAGCCAGTTGGGTCCCAACTGGTGCTCGACCTGCCGCAGGAAGTACTGCCCGAACGCGTCCTCCTTTAGCTCGGGAACTCTGGGTACTTCGAATCCGGGTATGAGCTCGAAGCTAGCGCGAACGGGTGACACTTCATCGATCCAGGAAACGCCCAGACGCTCCCGCAGTGACAGTCGCTCCCGCAGGGACGGCTGGAGACGCGACTTGCCGTCGCTATCGAGGGCACCGGTCTCGCCGGTGCACAGCACATGCCCACCGCGATCTGACCGGGATTGCAGCGCCGCTATCTCCCCGTCGCTCAGCCGAGCCACCTCTGGCAGGATCAGCATCTCGTAATCGGCGGCGCGCTCTTCCAGCTGCTCGTCCAGGACAATGTCGAAAAGGTAGTGGCCGTCCTCCAACAGACGACCGATCCGCCGGAGCGCATCGGTACAACCTCCGTCTCCGGCCAGTTCCCCTCGCCGCGGGTAGACCAGGCCGATCTGCGACCAGGGCCGCGCCGGATGGATCAGCTCCTGCTGCTGGGCCAGAAACCGCTGGTAGCGGAAGACCGGACCGCAGTAGTCCTCCAGGGCGAAATCGGCATCGCCATCCTGTCCCCAGTGGAAGCCCAGGGCCGCCCCGTGGTTGGCGGCGGCTTCGGCGATAGACAGACGCCAGCGTCGGGAGTCGTATTTGTTGAGGATGAAGGGGCGCCCCCCGCCGGCGGCGTAGACGAAACGCGCTGGCAGTCCCATATCCGCCAGATACCCGTTCCGGATCGAGCTTCTGCCCTTGTGAGCGCCCTGGCTGTACCAGATGAAATCCTCACCCTTCGCCCACAGGTCGGACGGTAACAGGCTGCGCTCGTCGCTCGGCCCGAAGTCGTACTTGTGGTACCACTGCCCCAGCAGCAGGTCGGGCTTCAAGCGGCGGCCGTGCTTTATGAGGATCTCGTCGAAGGCCTCCTTGCGCCGGTGATGGGCGGCCCGCTGCAGTTCCAGGGAGTAGCGCTGATTCAGCGCGGGCGGGCAACCATCTAGTGGAGTGACGGCCACCAGGCCTCCCAGATCGGCCGTGCCGAAGAGGGCCGTCAAATCCGCGTCGTCGAAGCGCTCCCCCAGCCACGCTGTCAAAAACCGGCCACAGAAGGCACAGGGACACAGCTGCTCGAAGTTGTGGTGCAGATTGATGCCGTCCACGCCCACATCGATGGCCCGCTCCAGCATCGCCTTCAGCATGTCCAGCCAGTGCGGATTGCACATGCAGCCACTGTATGTTCGGTACGGCCGGCCCTCGATCGGCCACTGGCGCAGCTGGCCGCCCGCCACCACCTGTTGGGCCAGACCGGCGTCGTCGCAGGGCGGTTCGCCCGGCAGCTCGTCGCGCCAGATGCGATCCCAGACCCCGAAGAGCCCCTTTCCCCGCTCGTGGTCGCCATAGTGCCAGGACATGCTCATCTGTCCGACCACGCGGGCACCCGCCTCCTGCAGCCGCGAGATGAGCTCGGCCATGTGATCGAGATTGGCGCTCACCCCCACCAGGGGCATGCCCACCCATTGTCGATCGACACTCGGATCGTCGGCCAGCCCGTAGAACTGCGGGCCGAAGGTGCCGGTCTGCACGACCTCCAGCCGGCCCCGGCGCACGTGCTCGACCAAGTCAAGACGCTGAGGCACTACCCAGTGCTCGGCCATGCGGTTGAACCAGAACATCTCTTCCTCCTTCCCTTTGGTCAGGAAATCTTGGTTGGGGAATTACTCCCGTCACCATCAGCTCGAGCGCTCGGACTCCAAAGCGGCGAATTCCCCCAGATCGATCACCTGCCCTCCCTGCTCGGCCGAGGCGTTCGCCCCCAGCACGGCAGCCAGGCTGTTGAGGCTGCCCGCGTACGGCGATCGCATGAGGGCGGTGTCTTCCGCCCGCACCGCCTCGACGAAGGCGTGTGCCTGCAGAGCGAAGGCGTTGTCGTTGCTTTCCGCCTCCCAGACGGTCTCGCCGTTCTCCACTACCTTTGTCGGCGACCACTCGATCAGCGAATCGTCGCTGACGATGATCACCTCCCGCCGCGAGGCCTTCACATTGGTCAGCACCCGTGAAATCGTGGCGTTGGCGACCACACCCGAGGCGAAGCGATAGTTCGCGTTGTACACATGGGGCATGTTGATCGGCTCAGGCCCCTCCCCCGGTTGGCGCTCAAAGTAGAAAGCCGACACCTTCTCGATGTCGCCCAGGAGGTAGCGCAACAGGTCTACCATGTGAACGGTGTTCTCCACGAAGGAGCCGCCGCACAGCTCGTAGCGGCTCGTCCAATAGCGAATGTGACTACCGCTATAGAACAACTGCAACTGGGCGTGACGTGGTGTCTTGTCCGCCAGCAGCTGCCGGGTGAACTCCGCCGACGGATAGTAGCGGCTCATGAAGCCCACCTGAGAAACCACGCCCGCCTGCTCTATGGCACGGGCGAATTCCGCCGCCTGCCCGATGTCGAGGCTCTGCGGCTTTTCCACGAAGACGTGGACGCCTGCCGCCACTGCCGTGGTAATCTCGTCGGTGTGCAGGGTCGGCGGGAGGCAAATGTAGACCGCATCGAGCTCT
>Ga0310122_10002780_pt1 | contig 11121 bp, 5 predicted proteins | sample CB6_Bottom_1051__FD_203503 | JGI IMG/M metagenome (GOLD analysis project Ga0310122, IMG submission 203503) | Marine microbial communities from Western Arctic Ocean, Canada - CB6_Bottom_1051 | ecosystem: Environmental > Aquatic > Marine > Oceanic | place: Canada: Western Arctic Ocean | collected...
GTCGTTCAACAGAGGCTGTTGGATGTCCAAGTTGAGGGACACGATCACCTGAAACAGGCGATTGCTGACGGACATGGAATCTTGATTACTCCCAATCATGCGGGGCATGCCGACCCATTCACGATGTATGCGGTGGCCGACGAAGTGGCGACTCAGTTTTATTTCATGGCGGCATGGCAAGTGTTCCAGAAAGCCAGCTTTCTGAAACGACGCGTTCTGCAACATCACGGCGTTTTCAGCGTCGACCGTGAAGGAACCGACTTGCGTGCCTTTCGCCAGTCAACCAAGATTCTTCAATCGCATCGCAATCCACTGGTCATCTTTCCGGAAGGCGAGGTCTATCACATCAACGAACGAGTCACGCCGTTCCGGGAAGGTCCGGCCGCGATCGCCATCACCGCCGCCAAGAAGGCCGATCGGAAAGTTGTTTGTGTACCATGCGCGATTCGATACCACTATGTCGAAGATCCGACGGACGCGTTGTTAGCCGTGATGGCGCGTCTGGAGCAAGAAATCTATTGGCGGCCTCGCGGAGATTTGCCGCTTCATCAACGCATCGCTCGGTTTGCCGAAGGCGCATTGGCTTTGAAAGAGTTGGAATACCTTGGATCGACACGTTCCGGTACGTTGCGAGACAGAATCCAGAGTTTGACCGACGCGATCCTCACCCAAATCGAAAAACGGCACGGACTGTCGTCCGACGGATCAACAATTCCCGAAAGAATCAAGTCGTGCAGGCAGCAGGCCATCAAGCAATTGGAAAAGATCGAAGACGACGAAGCAAAAACTCGTGAATTCCATGATAATCTCGATGATTTGTTCGTCGTCGTGCAACTCTTTAGCTATCCGGGCGACTATGTCGCCGAACATCCCAAGATCGAACGCATTGCCGAAACGATTGATAAGTTTGAAGAGGATTTTCTCGATGTCGCCACCGCAACAATTCGCGGTGCTCGAAGAGCCGTTGTGAGAATTGGTGAACCAATCCCCGTTGATCCGTCAGCCGGCAGAAAAGCCGGCGCACCCGTATTGACCGCTCTGCTGGAAGAACGCGTTCAGGCGTTGATCAATGAATCCGCCGATACCATTCACGGGAAAGAATGAGCCGTTTAGCGGCAAGAGGCCACCGACCGGCAAACTCCGAGAGAAACCCACGACCGGCAGGAACGAATCCATCTCGATTTCTGAGGCCATCCTACGACGAGTCGGTTCTAATTCGGCGGTTCGCTAATTCGCGAGTATGACTCGTGGCGGATCGGCGAGATCGTGCCAAATCTGTTCGGCAACATTGGTATCCAGTTTCCCGTCGTGGACGAAGAACCGGTATCGGGAAATATACGGTTTCTTCGACGTGATCGAAAACTCGCCAAGCACCATCGGAGCAAAACAGAAATACGGTTTCGACGGATGAAGCCGAACGGGTTGCGGGAACCGGAAATTTCTCGGATCGCAGAAAATCGTCACGCCGGTCGACTTACCCTTGATCAGTCCGTGGATATCAACCCAACGCGGCCGCGAGTGGTTGCCGTTTTTCCGAGTCTTCCGTTCGCTCGTCAGGAAATCACTCTGGCCAGCCGTTAGCCAATTACGGTGGCCGCGAATCGCCAAGGCTCCGTAATGATACTGGTTGATTCGCAACGGACTCGAAACCGCGCGCTGACTGGATTCCAAATCGAACAGAAACCCATTCTTCGTGTTGTAAACTCGCACACGCCAAGTTTCCGTCAGAGCTGTCTTGGGTTTGCCGGGTGTCGTGATATCAACGTGATGCAGTTTCACGGTGAATTCGCCAAAGACAGCACCGCTGACTGTGGACTCGATTCCCGCGTGCTTCACCGTTGCGCGTTGCTTTTGCTGGTCCCAGAAATTGATGTCCCGGCCCTCGAACGTCGTATTCGTCCACGGAAACATCACGCCGTGCTGATGCGGATGATCCGGCGCGAAGTCATCGGTGACAGCTTGGCCGCTTGGATTGAAAATCGGATGGATATAACCACTGCGGTCGTAATAGGGTGTCTTGCGATCCGGAGACGGCACAACGGCCATGTTGTAGACCAACACTGGCTTATCACCGACCGCGACCTGCAAGTGCTTCCCATCGTCTTCGACGGAAACGGTATTTTTCGTGTCGGGCGATTGTGACGTTGGAGCCAACCGGTAACCGCGATGTTGTCCGGCTGGCAGAGGGTCACTCAGAATCCACATCAGACTCAGTTTGTCAGCCGCGACAATTTGAGTGGGCACCGATTTGTTGGTATCCAGCCGGCTGAGCGTGAAGTCCTGGTGCTTTTGCCACGCCTTGGGAATCTCGATGGTTACCGGCGTACCGTGGCGAGTGTGCTCGCCGGCAAAAACGGTAATCATCTTCTCTTCAGCAGTCGATTCACACGGAACGACGAATGTCGCGAATGCGAGCCAAACGATTCGACGCAGCATTGTGTGGCTCGATGGGCTTCGATCAAATCTCACGGATGATTCTCCAAGACTCTTGATTCTCTTCTAAGCGTGTGTCCGCAACTCAACCTTCCACGGCGACGCCGATTGAGCCCCTATCGTGAAGCAATGCCCGCACAAATTCCACATCGATACAAAACATTTTGTTGATCCAAGTACTTGTGACAATCGGTCGGGTTGCCTCGCATCAGTAATTGCTGATACAATCCAGGCTCAATCGTGTTGTCCCTAAATCCAGCCGAATCAAGGCTTCGTTTTTTTAATCCTGGAGAAAACTATGAGACTTTTTGCATCCGCATTGTTGCTAACCGCCATCGTTGCCTATCCGTGTGCTGCCGACGCGGGTGAAAAGAAAGACGGCAAGAAGCCCGTCAAGAAAGCGAAGCAGGTCGCCAAGAAAGTCGACATCGGCAAACAAGCTCCCAAATTTCAGATCAAATCATTGGACGGCAAAGTGATCGATCTGGCCAAGCTGACCGCAAAGGGACCCGTCCTGGTTAGGCTGACTTGCGGTTGCAAGGGTTGTGATAAGGAACTCGCCTACTTCCAAACGCTGCACAAAGCTTACAAGGGCAAGGGCCTGACCAGCCTGGCCATCTTTCGCGAGCCCGACAAGAAGGTCGAGGAATACGTCAAGACCAAGAAACTGAACATGCTATACGCCGTCGACACCAAGGGTTTAAGCTGGAAGATTTTCGAGACGAAGACGATGCCGACCAACTTCCTGATCGAAAAGGGCGGCAAGATCAAAGCCATCGCCGCCGGCTGCGACCCCACCGGACTGGTCGCCAAGGCTCTCTCGAAAAAAGTCGCCGAACTGCTGAAGACAGAAACAGTCGACGTCAAGAAAGAAACTGACAAGAAGACCGCGGCCAAGTAAATCACAGGCCACTTCAACAGTGAAATCAAGAAACCTGCCGGTGACAATATCCGCCGGCAGGTTTTTTGGCTAAGTGGACACAACGCATCTCGACGCTTGTTTGATGCAACTACTCAGACGATTGACGAAGCAGCTTGCCGTTCAGTTTTCCGAAGACTCCGTTGCCCCAGTGTATCGTTGAGTTTTTGATTCGGCTGGCGGTTTTCGAAGTGAATTCGGTACTCGCGAGTTCTTGATTGTCTTGATTGATGACCAGTCGATGGTTCTCAATTACAAATTCCAACTTCGTCGGTTGTTCCTTCCACTTGATTTGCGCCGCGAGATTGCCGGGCATGCTTAGGCGGATAACGGCTCCGTATTCTCGGCGCTGAGAATCCGTGAGGAAGTCGTATTTGTCGAACCACCGATACGTGCCTTTGCTGGATGTCGACAGCATCAGCGAATCGCCCAGCGGGACCATTCCGGTGACTCGTTGGCCCCAGTGGTTGGTGACCAACTGATACTTGTTCGCTTCGGCTTCGTAGGGGTGGGTTTGTTTGTCAGTGATTTCGGGGTGAGTAAACATGCGGCCCATTGAGTGCCAGCGTTCTTCGTCGCGGTTGTAGCGCCAGACTTCGGCCCAGGGCCAGACGCCGACGAAGAGGTCTCCGCGAAAGATGGCGGTTGTTTGAGCCTCACGGGCGCTCGCGGAAACGCCGGGCAGACGCGGTGGCCAGCCTTTTAGCAGTTTGATTTCTTGGCCGCGATATTCAAAGAGTTGTCCGCTGGGATACTGAGCCAGCAATAGGCGGTCGTGGTAGTTCAACATCGAGTACACCTGATAGCTGACTTGATCGCTGGCTTCCAGCAATGTCTTCCAATCGGAACCGTCGAATGCATAGACGCCTCCGTAGTTGGAAACGGTTAGGACCGAGTCCTCAAATTGTCCCCACGCGAACGGGGTGGCCCCAACATATTTCGTCGGCAGGACGGTGGCTTGTTTCAGGTCGATCGGATCGGATGACTTGGAAGTCCACGGGCATGAATAGATGTTCGTAAATCCCGTTTTGCCGACTCGATGAGTGTGATAAAAGAACAAACGCCCCTGTGCGTAGTAGAAGTTGTAGTACCTTCCCAGTTTCGGGCGTGACAAGATAATGCGGCCGTTGTACGCAACCTGGTTTCCGGTGAATGTCAGCGTGCCGGAACCAAGCCGCATCATTCCGTCTCCCGAACGCACTCGGCCGGATTTGGGAATCGGTGCGTCATTCCACTTCTTCGCGGCCGCGTCCCACGCGCGAACCGAGTTGCCTCGTACGGAACTCCAGGCCTGTAGCTTTTGATCGATGTCGAGCAGATAGATGCCGCAGTCCAAGTCGGGATGCGGCATTCGCTCGATCTTGAAGCTGTCGGCGTCTTTCTCGGGACGTACGAAGAATTGCAGCGTGTGGCGGTCGCTGCGGAAGCGGGTGTTGTAGACTTCCATGAATCCCGCACCGGCGATGACACGGCCGTCGGCGTCGCGAATTTCGAACAGCGAACCGAATTGTTGGCCCAGATCTTCGCCGAGATCAACTTCGACTTTGAACGTGGCGAACGGTTCGGCAGCATCGCACGGATGATGTGGAAGGATCACCATTAGGCAACACAACAACAGAATCGCAATTGAACGAATCGTGAAAATGCCGCAGTGACTTTGAAGCATTGGCCAATCTCCTGAATTGAAATCTCGTGACAAGGATCTCGTCCACTGTTCGACTTGTGCTCTCATCGACGCTCGATATCGGGCGTTGGGCGACGCCGCATCTCGACTGCGATCAATTTTGCCTTGGCGTAGCCGTGTCGCAAGAATGACCGTTCGATCAAGCATGAACCTTGGGTGCTCGGCAGGAATAGGTCTTCGTCTCCATCGCCGTTGATGTCGGCCATCAGCACGCGAGGTTGCAGAATCGGTGGCAGTTTCGGGTCGAATCCGTCGGCGAACGGGCTCGGTGTTTCGCCTTTGTTGTTGAGGATGACGCGCACCTTGCCGCTGGCCGCGCCGGCGATGATGTCGGGCCATCCGTCGTTGTTCCAATCGGTGGCATCGACCAGCAGGCGGATGCCCAAATCGCCAATTTCGATGCCTGCGTCAAAACGCGGGGCCTTCCGAGTTCCCGCATTGCGGAAATAACGGACTTTGCCGTAGGTGTCTCCGACGACAAGATCGCGGATCTCGTCGCGGTCGAAGTCGGCGACCGTGAACACCGTGCGGGCTCCTTGCAGCGCCGTGAAATCCGTCTTTGGATCTTTGCCGATCGGCCCGACTTTCAGCATGTCGCCGTTCGTCAGCCGCAAGCGAGTTCCTTTAACGTCAAAGTGTTCTCGTTTGTCCGTCGATAGGTTGCGATGAAACCAGATGTGACCGTGCCAGTCGCCAAACAGGATGTCGAGTTTTCCGTCCTGGTCAAAGTCGTCGAGAAACGGCCAAAACCAATCGTCGCCAATTCCCGAGGGATGCATGATGTATTCGTCGGGCGGCAGAATCGGCTGCGTCCTGCTCCAACCGAATGGATTACCAACTCCCGTGTTAATGCGAACGGTGTAGTTGCGGATCAGGTCGAGCCGTCCGTCTCCGTTCCAGTCACGGAATTGGTCGACCGCGAGCGACGCACCGCCCCAAGGGCTAGGCAACGGTTTCGTGTGGGCAACGAATTGCGGCGATGTGCGTGTTCCCTTGTTTTCGCAGAGGTAAATGTTTTCGCGGGCGCTGACGGCGAGGTCCAGATCTCCGTCGGCATCCCAGTCGTATGCTCGCGGAGTCGCCAGATGCGTGTGCGGAAAAGTTCCTTCCGCCGGAAACGGCCGAGATCGCAGCCGCGGTTCTTGGCTACTGCCGGAGTTTTCGAAGTATTGCAGGAAATCTTTCGTCCGATCTCCGCGGTCGTTCGGTTGCGAGTGCATCGGCATGTTGCCCGACATTAGGTCGAGGTCTCCGTCTCCGTCAAAATCGGCAATGCACGGCGCGGCGCACCAGTGCCCCACATTCAATGCTTTTCCGTCGGCCATCAATGGACCATCGAAATTGAGTTTCGGCGTACCGTCTTCTTTGCGGCCTTCGTTCTTGTAGAAAAAGATACGGCCCGTTATGTATCCCCCGGCCAGCAAATCAAAGTCTCCGTCGTTATCCCAATCGACCGTTTCGAGTACCGGGTAATAATCACGCCGGAAGACTTCAGTGCTGCCACGTTCCAACGGCTTGATGGGTAGTTGCAGCGTTTGTCCGTCGAGTTTTACGAAGCCGCGATAATCCAGTTTGCGTTCTTTGTTGGTTCCGACGTTGCGATAGAAGAGGATGCGATTCCATTCGGTACCGACGAGCAGATCTTTCTTGCCGTCTGAATCCCAATCGACAACTTTCGGGGCCGCGACCATTCCCGTGTCGATCGGCAATCCCTTGGAATCGAATACGAATTTGTAGAAGCGGTATTTTGGATGCTGCTTGGTACCGACGTTGGGCCACCAAAACACATGGCCGTAATTCTCTCCCGCAATCAAGTCGATCAGTCCGTCATCGTTCCAATCGTCAAATTCGATGCGGCAATGATCGGCTCCCATCGACGACGAGCCTTCACGATCGCATCGCGGCAGGCCATCGCCGAGCCACGCGCGGGGTGGAACTTCAGACGGCGTTTTCCCATGCGGCAGCAGGTCGAAATAGACGGAATAAAGTGTCGGCTGGTCGCTGACCTGAGTGTGCATCCATGCGAGCCGCCCGGACTGCCACTCGCCGAGTGCATTAAAGAAGTAACCGGCTCGAATGCGATTTCTACGGACAATCTTTCCATCAGTCCGCGAAACGTCGTTGTGGAACTCGGGAAAATCATACGGAATCGCGGCATCGTACCAACGAAACGGACGATCAAACGCACTCTTCGCGTAAGCATAGCCCAGATATTTTACAGGCTTTCCCGTGGCGGGTTCGTATTGAATGACTTGCAGCGAAGCGATGTCGGCCCGTGATTCGATTCCAAGCTTCGCCAGTTCCTTGGTCAAGTTGACTTCCAACTCAGCCGGCAGTTCATCGCGGGTGCGCCCTTCGAGTGGTGTTGGTTTGACTTCAACAACCAGCCGGTATTTGCCTTGCCCGCTCCAACGAACGGGTTCGACCGCGTGAACAGCCTCATCATTTCGGGCGACACAAACAGCGATCAGCAGCACCAAGACGATGTCGGACGGGTCGAGCTTTTGATTCCTCATTGCGCGGCGTTACTTTGCTAAAGACTGGGAGACGATTATCTTTGAAAGCCTTGGATTACGATTGTGGATTGTCAATCAAACTGCAAGTCTCTTTGAGATTGCCACAAAAAGCACAAAAAGACACAAAAAAAACGTCGGCGACTTTACACGGTCAACCGACAGTGTACGCAGCAGCATTGCTTCAGATCCTTGTCCTTTTTCGTGGCTTTTCGTATTTTTTGTGGCAATCACTTTTAGCAGGACATTGAGAAATCGGTACGCAATTATGAATCGCCTGAAAATCCGCGCCATAGGCCTTGTCACTCTCTTGATTGGACAATCGACAATGTTGGCGGCCGATCCAGAAGTTCCCTCATTTCACGCCGCGAGTGGTCTGTTCAATTCCGCGAAAAACAACCTTGGCTTGCGGAGAATTCGCGGCAAACATGTGATGCTATATCGTGCAGAGCCGAATGGCTACAAGTTTTGCCATCATCCCAATTTCGCGGTGTTCGGTGACAAATTGTATTTGATGTGGTCGAACGGGCTCGTCAACGAAGATTTTCCAGGTCAGCGGATTCTGTACTGCAACAGTTCCGACGGAGCGAAATGGACCAAGCCGATTCAATTGACGGACCATAAACAGGGAAAGGGAATCTGTGTTGCCGCCGGTTTTCATGTGTCGGACGGCACAATCATTGCCTTCTACACAGCAACGGGCGGCACGAACTTTCATCCGGACACGGCGCTGACGGCAAGAACGTCGCTCGACGGAACATCCTGGAGTGAACCGCAACGAATCACCGACGGCTTTTTCATCGAAGGACCACGTCGCCTCGCAAACGGCCGGCTGTTGGTTTGCGGAGAACACGTTGGAGAAAAACGCAAGTCGAATCGGATGAGGTTGCTCTACACCGAGCAGGCAGACGGTTTGAGCGGATGGAAGGAAGCTCGCATCAAGTTGGGCGATCTGAAAGTGTTTGGATACACCGAGCCAAACTGGTTTCAACGCGATGACGGCCGCGTTGTCATGGCGTTCCGCAATTACAGCGGGCATCTGTTTTCCAGCACCAGCACCGATCACGGCGACGAGTGGACGGCTCCCGTCGAAACGAATTTCCCAGACACAACCGCTCGGTTCTGCATGGGGCGATTGCCGGACGGTACGATCTATCTCATCAACAACTCGTTGCCGAAGCAATTTGATCGTAGTCTGTTGACGATCGCTATCAGCAAAGATGGCAAGACATTCGATCTCGCCTTCATCGTTCGCGGCGAGCCAACGAAAATGCGATATCAGGGAAAATCAAAACTCGATGGTTGGCAATATCCGCACGCAATCGTTTGGAAGGGATGTTTGCACGTCGCCTATTCAATCAATAAAGAAGACGTCGGCCTGACGCGCATCGACCTGGACGATTTACGCGGCGATTAGTTCAGGATTGGCCGATTGTCGCCTTTCGCTCCGCGAAAGTGGAGCTACTTTCGCGGAGCGAAAGGCGACTATCCAACGATCGCAATCGCAAAGTGAGTGTCATTGGGTGCCAGCCCACGGTTTATTGGAGAACCGGACGCTAGCGCGTTTCGGCTGATTGACGACAGCAATTGATCGGTCAGTACTTACATCTCACATCTGGACAATGAACTCTCATTGTTTTGCTGTCTTCCGTGCTGTTGTCTTGGCCGATTGCAGGTACGCGACGAGGTCCCGGATTTGCTGATCGGTCAACGGCTTCAACAGATTGTCGGGCATCAATGACACGGGCGACTCACGTAGCTCGTCCAGGTCGTTTCGATTGAGAATCGTTCGTTTGTTCTTTGCGTCGAGCAGCGTGATCATCTCGGCAGTCGACTCAGCAAGAAGGCCGGTCAGCACACGGCCGTCGGAAGTGACCGCAACGTGTGAGATGTACTGCTGTCGAATCACGGCGCTGGGATCGACCAGGTTGCGCAGCAATTTCAGACGATCCTTGCGTTCGGCGCCAGTCAGGTCGGGGCCGATTTTCGTGCCTTCTCCATGCAACTTGTGACAGTTCGCGCAGATTTTCTTGAAGAGCTGCATGCCATGCGCCGTGTTGCCTTTGCGTCGTGATAGCATTTGGTTGATGGCCGTGATTCGCCCTTGTTTTTCATGCGGCGTTGCTGGTTGAATCTTGCCCCAGTGTTTTGCGACGAGGCTGTCGATCCGCTCGTCGTTGAGTTCGACGAGTTGACGTAACTGAACGAGAGAAACCATTGCCGAATCGATTTTCTTGTTTTCGACAGATCCCAAAAGTTTAATGGCCCAAGTCTGGCGGCTGCACAATAATTCGATCGCCCGTGATTGTGCCCGATTTTCGAGATTCGGATACGCTGCCAACACGCTGTCGGCGATGCGTTCGTGGTCGAAATAGCCAAGAGCCGAAAGTACCGACAATTGCACGGCCGACGGTTCTTTTCGGCCGATTAGACGCAGGATGTCGTCGATGGCTCGCGTCTGTCGCGTCTCGCCGAGGGCTTGCACGATTGTGATTCGATCGGCCGTCGCCGCCTTTGCATCAGCAATCAGCTTGAGCGATTCGTTCAAGGCCTGCGCGCTTCCCATCCGTAAACCAATCTGAATGACGTTGGGATCGGAATTTCGATCAAGCATGAGTTGAGCAAACGGCAATTCCAACGCCGTCGGTACGGTATCGAGTTTGCGTCCGGAGAAAGCTTTGGCCATTCCCGACAAGACACGATCGACATCGCTGTCAGTCGGTGCGAGTGCCAGCATTCGGGCACAGGCCGAGTATCCCCGATCCGACCCCGCAGCCGCAAATCGCCGCGCCAGCCGCTCGACAATAAACTTTCGCATCATCGGCAGCCGCCAGGCTTCGGCTGATTCCACAAGTGACAAGACGGTCACGGTTTCGGAGATTGCTTTGTCCTCGATCGCCCACCACAACAGCAGCGGAAGGTGAACGTCATCGACATCCTCGTCATGACGGATTAACTGGGCAACGATCGGAATGGCCGAATCAGCCGGCAGTCGTTTGGCCGTACACGCCAATTGACTACGGACGATGACACTTGGATCGGATTTCGCCATCTCGACAAGTTTTGCTTGAACCGTGTGTGTGACGGCTTTCGAATCGCCGAGTAATCGGATCGTCCAGGCGCGGACATATTCATGGGGGCTGCGGAGTGTTTCCACAGCAAGTTTGTTGTCAAATCCGCCGCTGACGTAGATCGACCACAAGGCCTGAAGCGCGAGCCGTTGGTCGTCGGTATCGAGCATTTCCATGAGAACCGGAATGACTGATTGGTCGCGTCGTTCGGCGAATAGACGGCGGGCTTGCCGCGCGTACCAGTCGTTCGAGTGCGAAAGCAAGGCGACCAAATCGCGGTTGGACTTCTTGCTCAGATCAAGTTGCCCGGTTCGCATTCGTTTGACGTCCTTCGGTGCCACTCGCCAGACACGTCCGTCAAAACGGCTGGGCTGATACCATTTGCCGCGGTTCTTGGGTGACGAATGCGAGATGCTGTAGTCGTACCAGTCGGCCACGTAGAGTGCTCCGTCGGGCCCGACCGTTGAATCGACCGGACGGAACCAGATGTCGCTGGTTGTG
>Ga0310122_10002781_pt1 | contig 11120 bp, 5 predicted proteins | sample CB6_Bottom_1051__FD_203503 | JGI IMG/M metagenome (GOLD analysis project Ga0310122, IMG submission 203503) | Marine microbial communities from Western Arctic Ocean, Canada - CB6_Bottom_1051 | ecosystem: Environmental > Aquatic > Marine > Oceanic | place: Canada: Western Arctic Ocean | collected...
AAAACTGACCGACATCGCGCTGATCTCGACCGCGACCGGGATCTTGTGCGGGCTGCGGACCGAGTGCTCCCAGTAGAACGCCTTGTAGCGTCGCCGGGGATCCCGGTCGTTGGGGTCATACACCACCGCCACCCCCTCGGCGTTCTCTCGCGAGAACCGGCAGAGGTTGTTGTGACGCGAGCCGTTGAAACTGACCAGGCCCAGGTCGGGCAGCGTCCAGTTCAGCCCGTCACGACTCTCGGCATAGGCCAGCATCTGAAAATTGGGAATGCGGGGTTTGCCATCGAGCGTGATCGCCGCCTCGTCGGGAAACCTCGACCCGGCCAGGTACCACATCCTGAAGATCTTCTCCTCGGGAAAGTACAGCACCGTGCCGTACAACTGCGCCCGGAACTTCTGCCAGGGTCGCTGGTGATGCCGGATCACCGGGTTCCTCGAGTACTTCGTCGGCTGATGCAGCACCGACTCGACCTTGCTGCGGGAAGCCACCATCACGTCGTCGAGAAACAACTCGCGGTAGCCCAGGGCGATTCTGCGAGCCGCCTCGCGAGCAGCCGGGCTCGACTCCGCCGGCAGCGTGCGGCCAGACAACTCGCCCACCGATCCCGCTTCAGCGGCACGAAGGACCTGCGGCGTGCCCGCTGTCCCCAGCAGCGCCAGGCTCGCACAGACGGCCAGGACCCCCGCCGCCCGGCGTGCTTGGTTTTTCCCCATCGGAGTCCTATCGTCAGGATCGGTGTCCCAGATCAGTCGTCCGGATCGGCCGACCGTTCTGCCACAGGCTACACCGACCATGCCGCTCCGAACAGCGGACCAGCCACCTCGTCGAACGCCTCCCCACGGAGTCCTCAACATGACACGCCGTTCACTCCCCGTCGCGCTGAGGGGTCTGATCGCCCTGTTGCTGGTCGTTCAGTCGGCCTCGCCCGTTCAGGCCCAGGCCGCGGCGAAGCCCGGGAAGCGGCGGCCGGCTGTGGAAAACTACCCGGTCCATGAAGACTCGAAGGTCCAGCCGGGAGTCCCCCAGGGAACCGTGCATGGCCCGATCCGCTGGACCAGCAAGATCTTCTCGGGCACCGTTCGCGACTACTGGATCTACGAGCCGGCCGGTTACGACAAGTCGAAGCCTCATTGCCAGATCGTGGTGCAGGACGGCATGGGAGTCGGCCGGAGGTGGAAGATCCCCACGGTGCTCGACAACCTGATCCACAAGAAGTCGATCCCGCCGATGATCGGGATCTTCATCTCGCCGGGAGTCGTGATGCCGGCCCGCAACGACGCTCAACCCCGCTTCAACCGCAGCTTCGAATACGACGGGATGGGCCCGAGGTACGCTCTGTTTCTCGAGCAGGAGATCCTGCCGGAAGTCGCCAAGCGCTTCAATCTCAGTGACGACCCCAACGACCGCATGATCACCGGCAGCAGCAGCGGCGCGATCTGCGCCTTCACCGCCGCCTGGGAACGTCCCGACCTGTTCCGTCGCGTCTTCACCGCCGTGGGCACCTTCGTCTCGCTCAAGGGTGGCAACGAATACCCCGCCCTGGTCCGAAAGTTTGAACCGCGTCCGATTCGGGTCTTCCTGCAGGACGGCCGCAACGACTTGGACATCTACGGCGGCAGCTGGTGGGAAGCCAACCAGCAGATGCTCGCCTCGCTGAAATGGGCCGGCTACGACGTCAACCACGCCTGGGGCCAGGGTGGCCACAACAGCAAGCACGCCACCGCGATCCTGCCGGATGTGATGACGTGGCTGTGGCGAGACTACCCCCAGCCGATCACCAACGTCGCCGGCACGCCCCGCCGCTCGAAAATCACTCTGCCATCAGAAGGCTGGCAGGAGGTCAGCAGCGGGCACAGGTTCACCGAGGGGCCGGCGGTCAGTGACAGCGGGGAGGTCTACTTCACCGACATCCCCAACAACACGATTCACAAGATCGGACTCGACGGCACCGTCAGTCTCTTTGCCAGCGACACCGGCGCCGCCAACGGCCTGATGTTCGGACCCGACGGCAAGCTCTACGCCTGCCAGAACGGCAACAGGCGGATCGTCCGCTACGACACCAGGGGCCAGGCCGAGACCGTTGTCGATGACGTCAGCTCCAACGACCTGGTCATCCTGGGTGACCACGGGTACTTCACCGACCCGCCCAATAAGCAGGTCTGGCACTTCACGCTGGCGGGCAAGAAGAAGGTCGTCGCCAAGAACATCGCCTTCCCCAACGGCGTCGTCGCCACCACCGACCACGCCTTCCTGCTGGTCACCGACACACGGGGCCGCTTCAACCTCTCGTTCGCCATCAAGCCCGACGGCAGCCTGGCTCATCGACAGCGACACGGTCACCTGCACCGGGGCGATGGCGACAACGACACCGGAGCCGACGGACTGGCCGTCGATACCGCGGGCCGCAGCTACGTCACCACCCGCATGGGTGTGCAGGTGCTCGACCAGTTGGGTCGAGTCCACATCATCCTCTCGAAGCCCGGACCCGGTTGGCTCTCCAACGTCGTCTTCGGCGGCCCGAAACTCGATACGCTCTACGTCACCTGCGGCACAAAGGTCTACCGCCGCAAGGTCGCCACCCGTGGCGTTCGCCCTTGGAAGGGACCCGCCAAGCCTCCCCGGCCGCAACTCTAAAAATGGGGTCAGAGCTTGAATAGTGAATAGTGGCCGGCGACTTGGCAAAACACACAGGCTGCGTAGTCCACTATTCACTATTCAAGCTCTGACCCCAATTCCCACTAGCCCCGCGGCGGCCCGATCCTGATGTCACTGCTCAGTCTTCGCGGTCTGCAGTTTACCTTTGGCGGGGAGCCGTTGATTGATGGGATAGACCTGGAGATCGAACGGGGTGAGCGGATCGGGTTGCTGGGCCGAAACGGGACCGGCAAGTCGACCCTGATGAGGCTGATTGCCGGCGAGCTGGATGCCGACAACGGCGAGGTGCTGCGGGCCCCCAACATCACCGTCGCCCGGCTGGTCCAGGATGTTCCCGCCGACAGCGGGCTGACGGTGGGGGAGATGATCGAGGAGGCTGCGGCGGTGGTTGGGGCCCGCAGCGAGGATTGGCAACGCGAGCAGTCGGTCAATCAGGTGCTGTCGCGGATGTCGCTCGACGGATCTGCCCGCTTCGACTCGCTCTCCTCGGGCATGAAACGACGCGTGCTGCTGGCCCGGACCCTGGTCCATGATCCCGACCTGCTGCTGCTCGACGAACCGACCAACCACCTCGACATCGATTCGATCACCTGGCTCGAACAGTTCCTCAGCGTCTACGACGGCACGCTGATGTTCGTGACCCACGACCGGGTCTTCCTGCAGGCGCTGTCGACCCGAATCATCGAGCTCGACCGAGGCCATCTCTACGACTGGCCCTGCGACTACCTGACCTTCCTCAAGCGTCGCCAGGCGTTGCTCGAGGCCGAGGAGAAGCACAACGCCGGGTTCGACCGGAAGCTGGCCGAGGAGGAGGTCTGGATTCGAACGGGGATCAAGGCGCGTCGCACCCGCAACGAGGGTCGGGTGCGTGCGCTCGAGCGGATGCGGGAAGAGCACGGCAGTCGAAGGCAACGTATCGGCGACGTCCGCATGCAGGCAACCGAAGCCGAAAAGTCGGGCCGCCTGGTGCTCGAAGTCACCGATGTGCAGTTCAGCTACGACACCCCCGAGGGCACCCAACCGGTCATCGAAGACCTCTCGCTGTTGATCTCACGCGGCGACCGTATCGGTATCATCGGGCCCAACGGGTCGGGCAAGACCACCCTGCTGAAGCTGCTGCTGGGCGAACTCGAACCGACCTCCGGATCAATCCGGCACGGGACACGGCTGGAGGTGATCTACTTCGACCAGTTGCGTGAGCAGATCGATGAGGAGAAGACGGTGGTGGAGAACGTGGGCGAGGGGCAGGAGACCCTCGAGATCAACGGCAAGCCGCGGAACATCTACGGCTACCTCGAGGAATTCCTGTTCACTCCCGAACGGGCACGCCGACCGGCACGGTTTCTCTCGGGTGGCGAGCGGAACCGCCTGATGCTGGCACGGATCCTCAAGCGGCCCTCCAACATCATGGTCCTCGACGAGCCCACCAACGACCTCGATGCCGAATCACTCGAACTGCTCGAAGAACTTATCTCCAACTACCCCGGCACCCTGCTGCTGGTCAGCCACGACCGAGCGTTTCTCAACAACCTGGTCACCAGCACGCTGGTCTTCGACGGCAATGGGAGGCTGAAGGAATACGCCGGAGGGTACGACGACTACGTACGCCAGCTGAAACAGGCCGAGTCGCCAGCGGAACCGGACCCGACCTCGCGACCGGACCCTCAAGTCGCATCCGGATCGGCTCGGAAGCCCAGGAAGCTGAGTTTCCGCGAGCAGCAGAGGGCCGACGAGCTGTTCACCGAGATCGAGGCGCTCGAGTCCGAGCAACAGGAGCTCAACCAGGTGATGTCAGACCCCGAGTTCTTCAAGGGGGGCGGCGGCGAGATTGCCCAGGCGGCCTCCCGCTTGAAGGAGATCAGCGAAGAGTTGCCCGAGCGAATTGCCGAGTGGGAGGAGCTGGAAACCCACCGCTAGAGGCCTGTTGAAGAACTCCAACAGCCTGCCAGCCGTGGCTCAGTCTTCGATCGGATCGGGATCCGCCGAGAGCCGGGCTGTGAATTCTTCACCGAGCCCGGCCGCCTCGGCCTCGAAGGCCTGGTCAACGTGCGAGGTCTTGCGGCAACCGATCAGTACCGAGGTGACTCCGGGCTGGGCGATCACCCACGACAGTGCCAGGTCGACCAGCGACCGCCCCGTCTCCGCGGCCAGCTCGTCCAGCCGCTCGAGTGCCGCCCAGCCCTCGTCGTGGAAGTAGATCGGCTGGTGACCGGGGATCACGTCGAAGCGTGTCCCCGAGGGAATGTCCTGGCCCAGCCGGTACTTGCCGGTCAGGAACCCGGCCCCCAATGGGCTGTAGGCCAGCACCCCGACCTGCTGGTCGCGACACAAGGGCAGCAGGTCCGCCTCGATCTCACGCTGCACCAGGTTGTAGGGCGGTTGCACCGATTCCAGCCTCGGACCGCCCTCGGTGGCCGAGCGGACCAGGGCATGAGCCATCTGCCAGGCACCCCAGTTGCTGCAGGCGATGTGCTTGACCTTGCCCTGCTCGACCAGAGTATCCAATGCCGCCAGCGTCTCATCGACCGGCGTCGCGTCATCGAAGACGTGCAACTGGAACAGGTCGATCACGTCGACCCCCAGCCTCTGCAGGCTCGCCTCGGCCGAACCAATCACTCGCTCACGGGTGAGGGTTCCCGAGACCTTCGTGGCCAATACGACCCGGTCCCTCACGCCTCGATCAGAGATCCATTCACCCACCACCCGCTCGGACTCACCCGCCGCATACGCCTCGGCCGTGTCCAGCAGGTTGATGCCTCGCTCGAGTGCATGATCGAGCACCTCGAACGAGGCCGCCTTGTCGATCTCGCGACCAAACGTCACGCAGCCCAGCCCGATCGAGCTGACTTCCAGCCCGGTCCGTCCCAACGGTCGGTATTTCACGGTTGCCTCCTTCTTGGGGAGACACGTTGTACCAGAACCGGGCGGGAGTCTCTCGGTCGCCCACGCATCGTTTCGGGCTGATTGGGCCTGCTTCAGCCGATACAATCACCGGGTCGGGCTCGCTTCCGGGCTCGCTTCCGGATTGGCGCGGATTCGGCTGTAGCCCTCCTCGGTACATGAGACGCCAGATGAGCCGATCGCTGCTGATCCTGATCGTGCTGACGCTGCAGGCCACAGCACCCGCCGAGACGCCGCCGGAACAGACCGCGGCGATCAAGGCCCTGCGGGGTCACGCCTCGAATATCCAGAAGAACCGCGACGGCACGGTTCGCTTCGTCCGCTTCAGCAAGCCGCTGGTGCGAGACTTCCACCTGTCACACATTCCCGCGTTTGGGCAGATCGACTACCTGGCCGTCGTCACTCCCCACGTCACCGACGCTGGCCTCTCGCACATCCGCGGTCTCAAGAACCTCGACACGCTGGTGCTCTCGCACACCCAACTCAGCGACACCGGGCTGGCGGTCCTCGAGGGCCTCGACAAGCTTGCGATTCTCTACATCGACGACACCCGCATCACCTCCGAGGGGCTACGACACGTCGCCCCGCTGCCCGCGCTCAAGACGCTCTGGCTGGCCGACACCCGGGTCACCAGCAAAGGCCTGGTGACGCTGGCTCCGCTGAAGACGCTCGAGGTCCTGAACCTGGCCGGAACCGACGTCGACGACCAGGCCTTGGCCACCATCGGCAAGCTCGCCACTCTCAAGTCGCTGTACCTCGACCGCACGTCGATCACCGGAGCGACTCTGAAGCAACTGGCGGGTCTGAAGCAGCTCGAGTTCCTGAGCCTGGCCGACACGCCGCTGACCGACGATGCCGCCGAGCACCTCGCCACGCTCTCGGCCATCAAGTCGCTGAAGCAGATCAACCTCTACCGGACCGCTGTCACCACCAAGGGCGTCAGCCGGCTACGAGACCAGCTCAAGACGGTCTCGGTCGCACTCTCGCCAAAGGGCCATCGGCGGCTGACCGCATTTGAGCGGCTTCGGAAGGGTCAGCCACTGCAATCGGCCCCGCGGGCCAAGTCGACGGCCAAGCCTCCCAGCCCCGACGCTCCTGTCCTGGTACCGGCCCGCTCACGGTTTGCCACCGCCGACACCAAGTCACCGGTGCCCGACTTCCAGCGTCACATCGTCCCGCTGTTGGGCGTTTTGGGCTGCAATGCACGTGCCTGTCACGGGTCATTCCAGGGCCAGGGGGGCTTCACGCTCTCGATGTTCGGCTACGACTTCGCCACCGATCACAAGGAATTGACCGAGAAGGACCAGGGGCGGATCGACACAAAGTCGCCGCTGAAGAGCCTCGTACTCAGAAAACCCACCGGCCTGGAAGACCACGGAGGCGAAACGCGGTTTGCCGTCGATGGCTGGGAATACCACCTGCTGCACAGCTGGATCAAGAACGGTGCCAAGCCCAAGGCGACGCCCGAAACGATCGTGGCTCTGACAGTCACCCCGCCGCAGATCGTCTTCGACAAAAAGAGCTCCGTCCGGCCGTTGCGGGTCGAAGTGACCTGGGAAAACGGCGAGCGGGAAGACGTGACCTGCCTGGCACGGTTTGAAATCAAGGACGACCAGGTGGCGGAGGTGGCTCGAGGAGGACAGGTCACCTGCCGGGGTCCCGGCGACACTCACGTGCTGGTGATGTACGACAACGAGGTGATCCCGGTCCCGGTGATGTTGCCGGTGAGCCCCTTGGCCGGAGACGCATTTCCGCAGGTGCCCACCCCCACCCCGATCGATGAACTGGTCGTCGGCAAGCTGAAGCAGCTGGGGATCGAGCCATCAAAGTTGTGCAGCGACGAGGAGTTCCTGCGGCGGGCCTACATCGACATAGCCGGCACGCTGCCACACCACCTCGAGATCGACGCGTTCATCAAGGACGCCTCGCCTAAGAAACGGGAACAGCTGGTCGACCGCTTGCTCGACTCCGAGGCCTACGCGACCTGGTGGAGCATGTTCCTGACCGACCTGACCGGCAGCAACATCCAGCAGATGGGTTCCACCGACATCAACTGGGCCGCCGCGGCGCAGTGGGAGGCATGGCTCAAGCGGCGGGTTGACGACAACGACGGCTGGGACAAGATCGCCGCGGGGATGCTGCTGGCATCCAGCCGACGCCCCGACCAGTCGTATCTCGAGTACACCCAGGAACAGAGCAACTACCTGCGGCGGACCGACCCGGTCGACGCCGCCACGCTCGACTTCCCGATGCACTACTACTGGTTCCGCAGCGACGCCATCAAGCCACTCGAGCGGGCCCTGTCGTTCGGCTACATCTTTCTGGGCGTCAGGCTGCAGTGTGCCCAGTGCCACAAGCACCCGTTTGACCGCTGGTCCAAGCAGGACTTCGACCAGTTCACCAACGTCTTCAGCCGGGTCCGCATCGGCTCGGCCCCCGACTCGCGTCGCGACGAACTGAGCCTCCGCCACCGCCTCGGCGTCCCGGTCAAGCTCGACACCGCGGCCCTGCGGCGGCAGATGTACATGCGGGTCTTCGCCGAGGGTCTGCCGATCCCCTACAAGGAGGTCTACATCCAGCCGCCCGGCCCCAAGCCTTCGATCGCCAGGCTGCTCGGCGGCGAAGAGCTCGACATCAACGCGCTCGAGGACCCTCGGGAACCACTGGTCGAATGGCTGCTCCGCAAGGACAACCCCTACTTCGCTCGGGCCTTTGTGAACCGGATCTGGAGCCGCTACTTCGGCCGCGGCATCGTCGATCCCCCCGATGACTTCAATGTCGGCAATCCCCCCACCAACGCCGCCTTGCTCGACTGGCTGGCCCGGGAATTCGTCGGCCACGGCTACGACATGAAATGGCTGCACCGCACGATCGCGCTCAGCCGCACCTATCAACTCAGTTCCAGCACCACCGAGACCAATGCCGGCGACACCAGGCATTTCAGCCATGCCGGGCTCCGACGGTTGCCGGCCGAAGTGATCGTGGACGGCATCCTGCAGGCCACCGCCAACAACGACGGCAACCGCGATCGACTCTCCAACATGTCAAAACGCCGCATCGGCAAGCACCCCGGCAACCTCTCCAAGACCTCCTTCGACTACGCACTGGGCGTCTTCGGCAAGCCGACCCGTTCGACCAACTGCGATTGCGAGCGGACCAACCAGCCCACACTGCTGCAATCGCTGTACACCCGCAACGACTCGGAAATGCTCGAGCGGATCGACCGCGACGACGGCTGGGTCTGCCAGGTGGCCCACAACCTGAAGATCCCCCTGCTCTCGCGAACCGGCAGCGGCAAACCGGTCCGGGCCCGCGGGTCGGCCGTTGAGAAGATCGCCGAGGAGATCACCTCCGAGTATCTCACCAACCAGGCCTATCTCCGCACGCTGGGCCGACGACCCTCTGCCGCAGAAATCGCCCGCTGCCAGACACACTTTGCCGAGAGCCAGAACCGGGTCGAGGGTCTGCGGGACCTGATGTGGGCCCTGCTCAATACCCAGGAATTTCAGACCAATCACTAGCCGACTTCTGGCCACCCATCTCACGACCGGCCCCGGTTGTGTGTCGATTCCAGGAAACACCGCCATGTCCAAAGCCTCCCCGTCGCGCCGCCAATTACTGCAGGCCGGACTGTTCTCGACGGTCGGCATGACTATGCCGCTGGGAGCCCGTCGGTTGCTGGCCGATCGTTCTGAGGACCGCACGGCCGACTCGGTGCTGTTCATCAATCTCGCCGGTGGCCCCTCGCACCTGGAAACGCTCGACATGAAGCCCGAGGGCCCGGTCGAGCTCCGGGGCGAATTCAAGACGATCCAGACCAAGCTGCCGGGCCTGCAGGCCAGCGAGTACCTGCCCAAGTTCGCCGCCGCGGCCGACCAGTACGCCTTGATCCGCGGCATCAGTCACACCACCGGCGATCATCCTCAGGGCCAGCTCTACATCGGCACCGGCAACCGCCCGACGCCGGCCTTGAAGTACCCCGCCCTGGGATCGATCGTCGCCAGGGAACGTGGCAGCGACCCCGCACTGCCCCCGTTCATCTCGATCCCGCTGACCGACTGGAACGCCGGCTACATGGGCGACTCGTACGCCCCCTTCAACACCAATGTCACGCCGAAAAAGGGCAAGCCGTTCATCGTGCGGGGGATCACGATCCCCGAGGGAGTTTCGGTCGAGCGGATCCGCAAGCGGTCGAGCCTGCTGGCCGACCTGAACACCCGCTTCCGCGACAGCAAAAACAACCCTCAACTCACACAGGCACTTTCCGCATTCGGTCGACAGGCCGAGGCCATGCAGCTCTCGGACAAGACCCGCTCGGCGTTCGACATCGGCCGCGAGCCCAAGACCTACCAGGAACTGTTCGACGATTCGGAGCTCAGCCAGAGCCTGCTGCTGGCGACTCGGTTGCTGGGTTTCGGTGTGCCGTTTGTCACCGTCCGCCACACCGGCTGGGACACTCACCTGGACAACTTCAAGGGACACCGCCGGCTGGTGCCCCAGATCGACAACGGCCTGGCCAGTGCCGTGGCCGGGTTGAAGGCCAAGGGACTGCTCGAGAGAACGTTGGTCGTGGTGATGGGCGAGTTCGGACGGACGCCCAAGATCAACAAGAACGTCGGCCGCGATCATTACCCGCGGGTGAACTTCTGCCTGCTGATCGGCGGAGGCATCAAGCCCGGGCAGGTACTGGGGGCGACCAATGCCGGCGGCCAGTCGCCGACAGACGGCACCGACTTCAAACCCGACGACATCGCCGCCACGATCCTGCACACCCTCGGGATCGACCATCACAAGGAGTACTACACCTCCACGGGTCGACCCGTGCTGCTGGTGCCGCACGGCCGCGTGATCAACGACGTGCTGGAGTAGGCCCAGTCGCGTCCCTGGCCAGAGCCGTCTCAATGCGGCTCGGCCTGCCGCCGGTGTACACTCGCGTCAACGTCTGTTCTCGCGAGGTCGATCATGCTCACGCTCCGCCAGTTCTCCGCCGTCCTGCTGCTGGCCGCCTCCGCAATCCACGCCGCCGACCCCGTCACGGTCGATGTCGACGTCGACGTTGACGCCACGCGCAAGGTGGTGATCAACGGAGCCGATCGCGTACGCGACGGGCTGTTTGGTCTCGATGGAGCCCACGGTGGGAACTTCGACGAGCAGCGTGCGGCCAACATGCATACCACCTCGGGCTCGTCGGCGAACCTGGCCGAGGTGGTCGAGGACCCCAATCGTCCCGGCCAGATCGACCGCAAGCGGCTCGAGGCGATGCTCGCCGCGGCCCAGCCGGAAAAGGGGGCCCTGCGTATCGACCATCGGCTGCACTGCCTACAGGGCGGACCCGGCTGGCAATCCGGTCCCAGGGTCCGCAACGGCTACGTGATTCCACACGACCTGAAGGTCTACGGTCAGTGGGCCGAGGCGGTCGTACGACACCGGCTGAAGACTCAGCCCGACACCGAGCACTACTTCCAGTTCTTCGGAGAGATCAGCCTGCTGGGATACTGGAACGCGCCCGAGTCGATCCAGGACCCTCGACGCGAGAGCACCAACCGGGGCGGACGGCGGGGGG
>Ga0310122_10002782_pt1 | contig 11120 bp, 9 predicted proteins | sample CB6_Bottom_1051__FD_203503 | JGI IMG/M metagenome (GOLD analysis project Ga0310122, IMG submission 203503) | Marine microbial communities from Western Arctic Ocean, Canada - CB6_Bottom_1051 | ecosystem: Environmental > Aquatic > Marine > Oceanic | place: Canada: Western Arctic Ocean | collected...
ATGTATTTGGCCAGCAACGGCGAGGCATACGGGGCATTCCCGGCCTCGTCATTTTCTAGGTAGTGGTCCCAGAACCAGACCATATCTTTTTTCGTCAGCAAATACCCCTCACCGTTCTGCTTGCACGACTCGGTGTCAAAGGCATGGTTGGTGACCGGATAGAGTAGCAGCTGATAGGCCAACGACGGAGCGCCTCGATCTCCGGCCATCAATGCCACTGCGGCAGCCAGGTTGCCCCCAGCACTATCACCGCCTACGGCGACCCGTTGCGGATCTCCCCCAAGAGCAGCCGCATTCAGCACGGCCCATTTGGTGGCTTCATAACAATCGTCTGGTGCCGCCGGAAATTTGTGTTCCGGTGCTAAGCGGTAATCGACCGAAATCGTCATACACTGGGCGGCATTGGTCAGGACGCGGCACATAGCATCATGGCTTTCGAGGTTGCCGACAACCCAGCCTCCCCCGTGGAAGAACATGAGAATGGGATGTGGCCCGTCACCTGTAGGGGTATAGATGCGGATGGGCAGATCTCCATTGACGGTCGGAATCTTCCTATCTTCGACACTGGCGACCTGTTCCGGGTTTTCGACTTTGAATAATTGCAGAATGGCGAGTCGGGCATCCTCAACCGACATCTCATTGAATCCGCCACCGCCCGCTGCCTCGAGTTGGGCAATAAACCCTTTTTCTTGTTCACCTAGGGGCATAGTCTCCTCCTTATTGATTTCGTGTCTACCAAATATCTGAAGTAAAGTGTTTATCTGGGGTTGGCAACACTTTTCAAGAGGGCGGAAGAGGAAAGTGACTTGCTGTCTTGTCAAAGCCCGGCTACGAAAGAAGATATGGACGCTCAAGAGCTTGATCCCATTGGGTTAGAAATTTTGTGGAACCGCTTGATTTCCATTGTGAATGAACAAGCCACAGCCCTGCAGAACGCCTCATTCACGACGGTTGTGCGCGAGGCGGGTGATCTTTCCGCAGGGGTATTTGATATCCAAGGCAATATGATCGCCCAAGCGGTGACAGGTACGCCCGGCCATATCAACACCATGGCCTTGGCCGTGCGACATTTTCTGACCGAATATCCACTGGAGACGTTAGCGGAGGGGGACAGCCTGATCAGTAATGATCCCTGGCTGACCTCAGGTCATCTCAACGATTTTACCGTTGTCACCCCAATCTTTCGGCGTGGCGAACCGGTCGCGCTTTTTGCGAGCACGTGTCACGCGGTTGACGTTGGCGGACGGATGCTGGGGGCGGATGCCCGCCAGGTGTATGAAGAAGGCATTTATGTGCCGATTCTCAAACTCTTTCGCGCCGGACAGCCTAACCAGGACATTTTTCGTTTGATCAAACAAAACGTGCGTGCACCCGGTCTGGTTGAAGGCGACTTGCTGGCCCAGGTGGGTGGCAACGAAGTGGGAGGGGCCAAGCTGCTGGAGTTTATGGACGAGTATGATTTTGCTTCGCTCGATCCCTTGGCTGAGGCCATTCTCAGAACATCAGAGACGGCCATGCGTAAGGCCATTGCCGAGCTGCCGCAAGAAACCTATCAGCACACAATCCAGATAGACGGCTTTGATGAACCCATCACCGTCAAGATTGCCGTAACCGTGGATGGATCTGATTTGAAAATTGATTATGCCGGCACGTCGCCGCAGTGTGAGCGCGGCATTAATGTGCCTTTGGCATATTGCATTGCGTATACGACCTATTCCCTCAAATGTGCGATTTCACCTCATATACCGAATAATGAGGGTAGCTTCCGGCCCATTCACATTACCGCGCCGGAAGGATCGATTTTAAACTGCCAATTCCCTGCACCTGTAGGCGGACGCCATATTGTCGGCCATTTTCTCTCAACCGCAGTATTTGGCGCGTTAGCCCACGCTGTGCCCGACCGAGTCTTGGCTGATGGAGCGGCGAATATCTGGATTACCCAGTTCACGGGTAAAGATCGTGCAGAGAATCGGTTCACGTATGTATTTTTCTCTGCGGGTGGTATGGGCGCGCGGCCGGATAAGGACGGTATCTCCGCGACTGCGTTCCCGAGTGGTATTCAAGGCGTGCCTGCAGAGATTATTGAAAACGTCTCTCCCGTTGTCATGCACAAGCGTGCTTTGGTGCCCGATTCTGGCGGTCCGGGAAAATATCGTGGTGGACTTGGCCAAGAGATGGTCTTGTCTGTGCGGTCAAACGAGCCGGTTATCCACTCAGCTATGTATGACCGTATAAAATTTCCGGCCCAGGGTTTCTCTGGGGGAAAGCCGGGCGGATTGGGAGACTTTGTGCTGTCGAATGGAACCCGGCCGCATCCGAAAGCACAATACCGGCTGGCCCCGGGCGAGCAAGTGACGCTGCGTCTGCCTGGAGGTGCGGGATTCTTTTCGCCATTTGAGCGCGACCCCGAGCGGGTCAGGCAGGATGTGCTGAATGGCTATGTTTCACGCCAAGCGGCCGAAGAAGAGTATCGTGTCGTTTTAACAGAAACGTGTGATATTAACTGGGCACGGACCCGTCAGTTGCGGCAATTATAGAGAGAGTCTACAGGCAAGACGGCCAGTACGACGACTGGCCATGAGCGTTGTCTGTCTCGGTGTTGCTTGACTCGCTCCCTTGGGTACCTGATCATAATGGACGAAAACGACGAGTAGGAGCGAGTAAGAAAAGGAGGTCTCGGGGTGGGTAATGTTTCTCAGAGCGGGTGGGTGCGATGGGATGTGTGGTCAGTTTCTGGGAGGCTCGGGATGGTGCTGCTCTCAGTCTTCCTTGCGGTTGTGCGTGTCCCCGTCGGCATTGGTGCGGCAGACCTCGTGCTGGCAGCTGATGCAGCCGGTGAAGAATCCGCCCCCTATAAGGCTGCCCTTTTGATGGAGCCGGAAACCGGGACCATTTTGTTTGAGAAAGGCGCTCATATTCCGTGGCAGCCGGCCTCAATGGTCAAAATGATGACAACGCTCGTTATCTTAGAGCAAATCAGAGATGGACAGATTGGCATGGATGATGAGGTCTCCACTTCTCGCTGGGCGGCCCGCATGGGTGGCTCCCAGGTGTATCTCAAAGAAGGTGAAATCTTCACCGTGAGAGAACTGCTACGAGCCGTGATGATCCACTCTGCGAATGATGCCGCGACCGCGTTGGCTGAATATGTGGCAGGTAGTTCCGAGGCTTTCGTCGACTTCATGAACGACAAGGCGGAACAGCTTGGACTCAAGGAAACGCAATATAATAGTGTACACGGTCTCCCCCCCGACCTAGGACAGGAAGAGGATCGTATGAGTGCCTACGATCTTGCGCTGTTGGGTCGTGAACTCCTCCGGTTTCCTGAAGCCGCAAAGTGGGCGGCGACGAGCGAAGCGCCCTTTCGAGACGGCACTTTTCTGTTGTCCAATCCCAACCGGTTGCTCCGGCAGTATCGTGGTGCGGATGGCATTAAGACCGGCTATCACAGTCAAGCCGGATATTGTGTCACTGCCAGTGCGCAGCGTGGTGATCTACGTCTGATTGCCGTTGTGCTTGGGACTGAGCAGCGGTCGCAGTGCTTTTTAAGTACGATGCGTCTTCTCAACCGTGGATTTGCCCATTATCGTATGGTCGTCGCCGTCAAACCGGGCGATGCGCTTGCGCATCACGCCTTTGTGCAAGGCGGAGTCCGCGAACGTGTTCCTCTGGTAGCAGTGGGAGAGATCCGAACGTTGGTCAAGAAGAGCGAAATAAAGAAAATCCAGATCGAAATCGATGTGCCGCAGCGCGTGCCTGCACCGATTACGGCTGGACAGGTTCTCGGGTCTGTTGTGGTGACACTGAATGGATCACGGCTCGGGCAGACGCAGGCTGCGGCGGCCCACGATGTTGCACAAGCAAGTGTGTGGGAACGCTGGTGGCCGTTCTGACGTGGAATGATGAGCTAACGGCAATGAGGACTGAGTGAAAAGACGAGGCGGTAGTTCTTAGCACGTATTACTTCGTACTTGCCTGCCCATTTATCCATTGGGCGAATTTGTTTGTCTCGCTTCTGGCGCGCTGCCACAGCAGCCGAACCGCTTTATCCGGGTCCCACCCGCCAGGACGCTCGATAAAGTCAAACCCGAGTTTATTCGGAGAATCTTTGATGCTGGCGCGCAGAAATGGGTATTTATCGACCCAGCCTGTAACCGGCGAATCGTAGAAATACGGCATAGTTTCTGAGGTAAAGCTTGCCGCCCGCTCTTTGCGTAGATCCGACCGTTTACGACTCACATAGTCGGACTTATACTGACGGATCGCGCGTGCTGTTTCGTAATACCCAAAGAGCACTTTAGCGCCCGCCACAACGCGTTTTTCTGCTTCGCCTTGGCTGCCCCGGTCGAGTGATCGGAGTTGGATTCTGGCTGCTCTGACGCCTTTTTCGTAGACCGGGAGTAGACTCGGAAGTGAGGTCATCGTTTCCAACCCACGTAAGGTCGCCAACGCCTGATCTCCGACTTTACCTGTCTTTTTTTTTATCTCTTCTGGTAATGGCGCAGACAGCATGGATTGCAGACTTGCGACCGCTTGCTTTTCCTCTCTTTTCTCTTCTGCACGTCGCCAGATTTCCGGCTCAAAAAAGATAGGCTGACGCTTTCCTTTGCGAGACACCAAGAAAAGGACCGCCTTTTGTTTTTTCTGCGCATCCCGGATTGCCTTCCGGTAGCTCTTACAGTCGCGTATGGGCCAGCTATTGACCTGCTCTAGCACATCGCCCTTGCGCAAGCCGGCCTGTGACCCTGGCGTAAGCGGTATGATCTCAGCAATAGAAAGACCGAGGTCGTCTGCCTGTTTGGTGGGATGCAGGGCGAGCCCGAGAATATCCCGACCTTCCTGACAAGGATTTGCAGCCGCAGAGGAAGGGAAGAGGAAAAAAATGGCTGCAAGACCCGTGATAATAGAGCGACAATATTTTTTCACAATCGTGTTTTCCTTAACGTTCACCCCACCGCAGTTTACTGCGCAGAACGTCAAAAAACGTCCGATTAGGGGATTTGATTAAGACGACGGTTATGCCAGAGCGCTTAATCCCGACAGTATCTCCGCTCTTGAGCGGATGGCCCTCTTGGCCGTCGAGGGTGAGAATAACATCTTGGTCAACAGTGCGCAGAACAACCCGAATGTCTGCATAATCGGGCAGGATAATGGGGCGGTTGGTCAGGGTATGCGGACAGATCGGGGTGAGCACGACTACTCCGACGGCGGGATCTATGATGGGACCTCCTGCTGCTAAGGAATACGCAGTCGAGCCGGTGGGAGTGGCGACAATTAACCCATCAGCCTTGTAGGTACACAGGTGTTGGCCGTCGACCCAGGTTTCCAAGTCGATGATACGGGCGAGTGCGCTTTTGTTAATGACTACATCATTCAGGACCTGAAAGTTCTGGCTGTGTCCGCCATTCCGGATCAGCGTGGCTTCAAGCAAACTCCGTCGTTCAACTTCAAACTCACCGCTCAGAACCTGTTCGAGCATACTCAGCAGCTCGTTAGTTCTGGTCTCAGTCAAAAAGCCGAATCCACCCAGATTTACACCAAGAATCGGTACCTCGCGGGAATTCGCGCGGCGGGCAACACTCAGCAGAGTCCCATCACCCCCCAGCACGACCACAAGGTCGGCCTGTTGCAGAATTTCAACTTTCCGCCAGCCGCGATCAAGCCCGAGCTCTTTACAAGTCCTATCCTCAGGCAGGATGGTTTTGCCCCGTTTCTGCAACCAAGCTATCAGCGTTCGGCCCAAAGTAACCGCTTCTGGCGTGTTGACTTTGATCACCAGACCAATCGTGTTCATGGTTAGAGTGGGGGAGGATCGGGCGCTCCCTTTTGGCTTTGTCTCGGGTATAATGACGTTCTCATGTCAACACGCCATCCTGACTTATTCGCCCATATTGCCGTAAAGGAAGCAGCCAAGAAAGCCCCTCTTGCCGAGCGCATGCGGCCGCGGACGCTTGATGCGTATGTGGGCCAAAGACGTATTCTTGGCCCTGGCCGGCTGTTGCGTCAGATGGTTGAGCAGCAGGCGCTCTCGTCTCTGATTTTATGGGGACCGCCGGGAAGTGGGAAAACCACTTTAGCCCACCTTTTGGCACAGGCTATGGATCTGCCCTTTGCCGCTTTCTCGGCTGTCCTGTCCGGGGTCAAAGATCTGCGCCTGATTATCGAACAGGCGAAAGCACACCAGCGGCAGACGGGGCTATCAACGGTCTTATTCGTTGACGAGATCCATCGTTTTAATAAGGCACAGCAGGATGCTTTTCTGCCTCATGTTGAGCAGGGTCTGACTATTCTGATGGGGGCGACAACCGAAAATCCGTCTTTTGAAGTGATTGCCCCGCTTTTATCCCGTGCACGCGTGGTGGTGTTGGAAGCCTTAGAGTCGGAGGATCTGGTGCAGATTCTTCAGGCTGCACTGCAGGACGAAGAGTGCGGTCTCGGGTCGCAGCACCTGGTGGCTGACGAAGACGTGCTCGACATGATTGCGCACTATGCCCACGGCGACGCGCGGGTGGCGTTAAATACGCTTGAAGTTGTGGCAACGCTGGCTGTGCAAAAGAAGACGACGCATCTCGAGCTGCCTCTTGTCAAAGAAGCGACGCAGCAGAGATCCTTGCGCTACGATAAGGGTGGCGAGGAACACTACAATGTTATTTCCGCTTTTATTAAGAGCTTGCGGGGCAGTGATCCTGACGCCGCCGTATACTGGATGATGCGCATGCTTGAGGCGGGCGAAGATATTTTGTTTATTGCCAGACGGATGGTGATCTTCGCTGCGGAGGATGTTGGCAACGCCGACCCGCACGCCTTGTCGCTCGCCATAACAACAAAGGATGCCGTCCATTTTGTTGGTCTGCCTGAGGCGCGCATCCCGCTCGCGCAAGCGGCGACGTATCTTGCCACAGCGCCGAAATCAAACGCGTCATACAAAGCTATGTTGGCAGCCCAGGAAGACGTGAAAGAATATGGCCCGCTGTCCGTACCGCTGCATCTGCGTAACGCTCCTACCAAATTGATGAAAAACCTCGGCTATGGCAAAGACTACCAGTATGCGCATGACTATGAGGAGGCCGTGATTGACCAGCGGCATTTGCCCGAGAAGTTGTCAAAGCGGCAGTATTATCAGCCCAGTGAGCGAGGACAGGAGAAAGTGATAGCGGAACGGATGCGCGCACGACGGAAAAAGCAGTCACAGAAAAAGTAGGGGCGGTTCACGAATCGCCCGGACAATTCCGGCATTGCCCCTAGCCCGAAGGAGGAAAAACCATGGAATACACCCCACCGGAACCTTTTACGATCAATATTCCAGATACCGTTCTTGATGATCTCAAAAATCGGCTGCATCAGGTTCGTTGGCCGGGAGAGCTGCCTGATTCAGACTGGGATTACGGGGCAAACCTGTCTTATATCCAGCAGCTGGTCGAATATTGGCGCACCCAGTACGACTGGCGGGCGCAGGAACAGGTGATCAACCGTTGGCAGCATTTTAAGACCACGATTGATGGCCAGGGGATTCATTTCATCCATGAACGCGGCAAAGGGCCGAACCCGCTCCCGCTGATTATTTCGCACGGATGGCCAGGGTCGTTTTATGAATTCATGGACGTGATTGGGCCACTCACTGACCCGGCGGCCCACGGTGGTGATCCTGCTGATGCGTTTGACGTCGTCGTGCCCTCTCTGCCGGGCTACGGATTTTCCGGTCCAACCCAGGAGCGCAAAGTCAATATCAGTCGCATGGCGGATTGGTTCGCCGTCTTAATGAAAGATGTGCTTGGTTATGAATGCTACGGAGCCCAGGGGGGCGATTGGGGATCGATGATTTCCTCGCGGCTGGGGTTTGCCTATCCTGAGCAGCTTATCGGTGTCCATCTCAATATGATTGGGGTCGCGCCTCACCCTGCCAACCGCCAAAACTTGAGCGCGGCTGAACAAGAGTTCCTTAAAGGGATGGGTGCGTGGCAACGAGAGGAAAGAGGCTACCAAGAGATTCAAGGCACCAAGCCCCAGACCTTAGGTTTTGCGCTCAATGACTCGCCGGCTGGATTATGTGCTTGGATTGTCGAGAAATTTCGGACGTGGAGTGATTGCGATGGCAATCCGGAGAACTCGTACACAAAAGATCAACTCCTCACCAACGTCATGATCTATTGGGTAACGCAGACGTTCCATTCGGCTTCGCGTATTTATTACGAAGAGCGGCATCACCCGTGGCGGCTTGGGAAAGATGAAAAGGTCACTGCGCCAACCGGGATTGCATCTTTTCCAAAAGAAATTGCCCGCGCTCCACGAGAGTGGGCTGAACGGGCGTATAATGTCCAGCACTGGACGGACATGCCGGCCGGCGGCCATTTTGCGGCCATGGAGAAACCCCAGCTGGTAGTGGAAGACCTTCGAAAATTTTTCCGGGGCTTGCGCTAGGAACCATGCCAGGACAAAAGAAAATCATTCTGCACGGCTCGCGTCGCTCCCCTTTTGTAGAAAAGGTCTATCGGGGCCTCATGCTTAAGCGGCTGCCGTTTGAGCTGCACGAGCCACAGACGTTTCAGGATCTGCGTCGGAATAATCCGACCACAGGCAAGATGCCCGCGCTTGAACTTGATGGACAGCGCCTCTTTGATTCGACCTTTATTCTGCACGCACTTGACGACTATCAGCCTGACCCGCCTTTGCTTTCAGCCGATGCCCTGCTTGCCGCGCAGCAACGTCTGATTGAGGATTGGGCAGACGAGTCCTTGTATTGGTACGGTATGGCGTTGCGTTGGACGATTCCGGCCAATGCGAAACGCTCGCGACAACTCTTTGTCTCCGCAGCTCCACCGATTCTGCGACCCATCGTGAAGATCATGGCTCCACGTATGATGCTCTCGCAGATTCGGGCGCAAGGAACCGGGCGGTTGCCGGCAGATATACTGGTGCGTGAACTCAAAAGCCACCTGGCGTCCTTAGTTAAGATGCTGGGTCGGGGACCCTTCTTCTTTGGGCTAGACCACCCCAGCGTGGCCGACCTGGCCGTTTACGGCCAGCTCCACTTTTTGCACGATAAAATCGTGCCCGAAGGACAGCAGGCCGTCGAGCAGTACCCTGAACTTACCGAACTGTGTCTGCGGTTGGATGTGATGACGGGTTAAGCGGGCTAGGCTAGCGCTACGTATTCATTTCGTTCGGGGTAATCTCAAACGCAAAGGCTTCTTTATACCAGCCGATCCAGCCGAAGATTCGGGCGAGAAAATACTTCCGAAAGAACAGCGGGAATATGTCTTCTTGAACGTGTGACCCCTCCAGCCAGGTGGCGGTTGCTTGCAACCGGGTGGAGCCGATTTGACACGTGACCGTTGCGGTGTGTCTCAGGTTTTTAATCCACTGCGCGTCCGATCCTCTGCCGGAGGTGACATAGATCTTGTCATTGGTCGCAACGAACCAGATGTTGACGCTACGTGGTTGTCCGGTTTTTCTTCCCACAACGATAAGCTCAATGAGCGACTCGTTATTGAGCGTGGTGAGGTCGGCCATAGTGGGAACGGCTACTTAAGGGAAACGAAATGACCCTCACGACTCTGTAGCTGTCGCGGTTCAATGGTGATGGTCCGCTCTGGCGATTCAACCGTCGTTCCTATTTGCCAGGCACGGACGTCGTGCTCGGTTGTGATCTGCATCACTCGGTCCGCATCTGTTTCTGCCACAATCACGCAGAAGCCAATGCCCATATTATAGACTTGATACATTTCCGCATCGGTGAGTTGTCCAGCATCTTGTAGCACGGTGAAGATCGGCAGCGGTGGCGGCAAGGTGTGAATATGATAACCAATTGCAGCTTCGGTCCGGGTGAGATTAAAGAAGCCATCGCCCGTGATATGGATGAGCGCTTTCAGATTGATGCCTGCCGCAAACATGGCGACAATTTCAGGCACATAAATATGGGTTGGTTCGAGCAGTTCTTCACCAACCGTGCGCCCGAACTCTTGCTGATGACTCCCCACCGTGAGCTGGGCGTCCTTGAGTAAGACCTGCCGGGCGAGCGATAAGCCGTTGCTGTGGATGCCGCTACTGGCCAGGCCGATGACCGTGTCTCCAGGTTGGATATCTTTCCCAATAATGACGCGGTTAAGAGGAACAGTGCCGATGGCAGTTCCGGCAAGGTCCAAGCCGCTGCCGTCTCGAATGCCTCGAATCATTTCTTTGAGCTGGGCGATTTCCCCACCTGAAATATTAACCCGTGCAAGCTCAGCCCCACGACAGAGGCCCTGACCCAGCGCGTCGAGCACATCCGGTTGCAAGGTTTCAACGGCGAGATAGTCGACAAACGAGATCGGGGTTGCACCAACGCACAACAGGTCGTTGACGTTCATGGCAATACAATCAATGCCAACCGTATCGTATTTCTCCATGAGCTCGGCAACAAGGAGTTTGGTCCCGACTCCATCCGTAGTAATGGCAATGCCGAGGTCAAGACCATCGAGACGAATGATATTGGAAAAATATCCAAGGGGAAGATGCGGCCGAGCACTGGGGTTGAAGGGGAATGTTTGCTCGACCCAAGCGCGGAGTCGGTCTAAACCTGCCTCAGCTTTGGTACTATCAACACCGGATGCGGCATAATGAGAATCACGCGCTTGGTCCATAATGTTGCCCCGTTCTACCGAATCTGAGATATGAAGGCAATCCGTATGGTCTTTGGCCTTGACTCCCTATTGAGCCCAGCTCAATATGAAACGAGGCATAAGTGCGATCGCATTTATGCGACGGCTACCACCTGCTAGACGCCTATGTATGAAGCGTTTTACGGTTTGGATGATAATCCATTTCGCCTCACTCCGGATCCACGTTACCTTTTCCTGAGCGCGAATCACCAAGAGGCCCTTGGCCACCTCCTGTTTGGGGTGAGTGAAGGCAATGGCGTGGTGGTGCTGACTGGAGAGATAGGTGCGGGAAAAACAACGCTCCTGCGCACCTTGATCAACGACTTGGATGAGCATACTACCGTCGCGTATATTTTTAATCCTGCTCTTTCATCCGTTGAGCTTTTACAGTCGATTAATGCCGATCTTGGACTTCCAGTCGACTCCACAAGCAAAAAATATCTGACTGACGATCTCAACCGGTTTCTTCTTGACCAACAGGTT
>Ga0310122_10002783_pt1 | contig 11117 bp, 13 predicted proteins | sample CB6_Bottom_1051__FD_203503 | JGI IMG/M metagenome (GOLD analysis project Ga0310122, IMG submission 203503) | Marine microbial communities from Western Arctic Ocean, Canada - CB6_Bottom_1051 | ecosystem: Environmental > Aquatic > Marine > Oceanic | place: Canada: Western Arctic Ocean | collected...
GAGCCCCACGTTTTCATCGAATAACTGCGTGGCCAGTAGATAGACGAGCCAGCAAGCGACCGTGCCAACGACGGCCAACACCAGGCGTGCCGCGAAGGTACTTGCACCAGCCAAACCAATCGGAACGGCCAACAATGCCGGAAAGCCCGGCGTCCGCATGACTCGTCGAGGTGGTTCGTGCACCGCGTATTCCTGGAAAGCCGCGATCCGTTTCCCAAGTTCCCAGTATCCGGAGGCATCACCGGCGATCAGAAACTGGCGGTGGGCTGTGTTTTTCAGGTAATGTTCCAGACCGATCGCAGCCACGAACCGTAACAGGAACGCAGTAGCTAAGATTAGTAACAGAAATGACTTATGTCTCGACATGAATGCCGCCGAGCCACCACGCGAGATATTTCCCATGAACGTGGTGTCTGGATGTGGAGCTTTCGCAATGTTCGCGGCGTCGATGCCCAACACAACTCCCATGGAGCCACTAAAGGCGGTTTGCTTGGCAATCCGCCGCGTATGGTAGCGGGAACACACGATTCAAAACGGAATTGTGGGTTCCTTGGGAACATTGCAAAAGCGGAGGATGGTATGACGAGCAACTTTAAGGGTCAATACGCATTTGACATCAGTCAATCCTGGACGTTATTTGGCGAAAAGCAGTTTCCAAGCTGGATTTGTCGCCTTTCGCTCGGCGAAAGAGATATTGCTTTCCCGAAACAAACGGCGACGCTGAGCCTCGCCAATGCGGCTTGTGAATCCACCTCCCATCGAAAAACCGACACGGTGATTGATGCGAGTTGACTGTTCATCGCGGGCCGATCGACGATGAATTGACAGCACGTTTGCCGACGTTAGTATGAGCCGATTGACTTGGGTGTCCGCGGGGACTTGTCGTTCCGGCGGAAGAATAGGGAAAACGGTGCGAATCCGTTGCGGTCCCGCCGCTGTAACCGGTGACGAAAACTGCAAATTGCCACTGCGGACGATTGAAGAACTCCGTGGGAAGGCGCAGCGAGTAGCTCGAACCGGAAGCCAGAAGACCTGCCCAACGTCGGTTTCGCAATTGGTTCTTTCGAGGAAAAGAACGTACCGCTGCGCAATGCGCCGTGACTGTCCGTGATCGTTTTGGCCGAGATAGCCGTCTCGGCCGATGACGAGAATTCGGCGGTGACAATTTCAGACGTCGAATTCCCGCCGTCGCCACGCATGCGTATCGCTCGGTGTTTCCGCGTTCGAATCAAGGAATGTGATATGCACGTCATTCGTGCGCATCGTCGAGAACGAGGATTTCTCAATGAAAACAAGTGTCTTTTCTAACCGTCAGCGGCGACCATCATTCTCTGTGCGGCGCAGCACGTCGTCGTGTCGCCGGCACGGATTCACGATCATCGAACTCTTGGTCGTGATTGCCATCGTGGCGATCCTGGTTTCTCTGTTATTGCCGGCCGTTCAACAGGCGCGTGCCGCGGCAAGACGGTCGGCCTGTAGCAGCAATCTGAAGCAATTGACGCTGGCGCTGCACAACTATGCTGACGTTCATGGCGAATACTTGATGCCGTACAGCATTCCCAGTTCAGCTCAGATCAACAACATCACGTCGGGAATCTTCTTTCCGACGGAGGCGATTAATTACTGGTTCGGCGAAGTTGATAGCGCGAACAATTTGCACTTCGAACGTGGATTTCTCGCCCCGTTCATGGAAGCGCGGCAAGCGGCCTATCAGTGTCCGGAATTTGGCGTAAGCTCGGTCAAGAAACCAAAATTCGGCCAGACCATTACGTGTGCGTTCGGATACAACGGTAAATTCCTAGGCCCAGGGGTCGCCTACAATTGGTCGACTTTCCCGCCATCGGCCTCAGAGAGAATGTATCGCCTTGGATCGGTGCGGCAGATGACGAATACTCTGCTGTTCGCTGACAGCGCGGTCGTCAATTGGTGGTCGCCGTTCGGCCAAGCCAACGTCGAAGAAAACTGGTTTCTCGATGCACCCAGCTCCAATAATCCCAACATCCATTTTCGGCATTACAACCGAGCGAATATCTCCTTTGTCGACGGACACGTTCGGACCGTCAGCCGCAAGTGGTCCGATCTGCCAACTTATGTCCCGGCGAATGCCGTGAGCACAATGAAGGCAAGAAAACTGGGCGTCATCTACGATGGCAACACACCGAATGACCTCACTTACAAGCGAGAAAAACGCTAGCGCCGCCGCAACCCACGTTTGCTTGTACCGTATCGGACGATCTGAAGTTCTCGTCTGTTCGCGTTAACCGGCACTATTAGTGAATAAAACGAGGCCCGCGCCATGCGTTTGCAATACATCATGCTTAACGCGTTGATCGCGATCGTCCTATCGATTTGTGGTTGCGGAGGCTCGGATACCGAATTGACGGGCGATGAGTCGTCCGCGGCAACCGTTCCGTACATTTGCCTCGAGACGAACGAGGTTTTCTCGTTGCAACCTCAGCACGAGACTCCGGCACGCAATCCGAAAACAGGAAAATCCAGCCTGATGCCGGCCTACCAGGACGAAGAAACCAAGGAATGGAAGCCAATCGATTTACCAGATCGCACCATTCGCTAGCTCACAGCCGCACCGAATGCGGCAACGAGGGCCTTGAAACCACTGCTAGTTTTGCGTCAAACTTAAGAATTAGGGTTGAATAAATCAGCCGCAACGCACTAGCGTCCGGTTCTTGCGGGAAACCGGGGCTAGCGCCACGCGGCTAATCCTAACATTAATGATTGACAAAGCACTAGAATCAGCGAGTCCTATAATCTCGGAGCTTGCCGTCTTGGCCAATTTGTACGGTATAGCTGCCACCGTCGGTCGCGACCGATGCTTTTACGTAGACTCCTTTGCAATCCGCGGTCTTTTCCTGATTCGCGATGAAGTTCGGCGGTGTTTGCTCTTGAGGTTTCAGGTTAATGTTGCGGTGTAGCTGGTAAAGATGTTTCAGCGACTTGATCTGTCGCAACGTCGCGATTGTTTCGGCGGAGCCTCCTTTTGTGGGGCCGTTGCACATCACGCAGACGATGGGGTCGATGGCCAAGACCAATGCCGGATTGTTGCTCGACGGCAATCCATGATGCGTGACCATGAACATGTCGACTTGGCCGATGGGGTTGTTGGGCGTCACCAATTTTGCTTCGACGTTCCACGTCAGATCGCCGCAGCACAAGAATTTGAATTTGCCGAATTGAACTAGAAAGCTCAGGCTGGCAGCGTTGTCGCTGGCGTCGCGGGGTTTGGGCTTGTGGAGATTGGCAAACGGATTTGGCGTACCCGTGTTGGGAATCACCTCTCGGCTGGCCGTGACGATTTTGACCGACAGCCGAGTTTTGCCCGACTTGACCGGCAACATGTCTCCGGGTTTTAGCGCCTTCGACTTGTTTTGCGAGGCCGAACGATAGTCGGCGATCCGGGCCTCGAATTCTTTGTCTTCCCGCAGAGCGTCGGGAATCCCGCGATCCCAGAAGTTCTTGATCTTTATCTGAGTGCTCAGAGCGGCGTGATTTCCATAATGGTCGCGGTGCCAATGAGTGACAGCGGCGTGGTCGATGTGTTTCAGCCCGGCCACTTCGCGAGCGACTTTCAAGATGCGGTCGCGGTCGCGTCCGTTGTTGTCGGGATAGCCGGAATCGATCATCAACGACTCGCCTGACGGAGTGACAAACAACGTACACGCTCCACCCTCGACGTCGATGAAGTAGATGTCCAACCGACCGTCTTTTTGATCGGCGACGGAAACTGAAGCAGCGCTCAACACCAATCCCGACACGACACACACAAACAATGCTCGAACGCGAATTTGCAACATGGTTGATTCCTGACGAATGGTTATTCCAATGATTCAATCACAGACGACAGCATACAGCGACGACGACAATCGCTTCAATCGTCCGAGATGGCGATGACATTGGCCGCGCCTCCATCGATCGGAATCGTGTGGCCGGTTACGTACGTTGACGCGTCGCTTGCCAGAAACACGGCTGCCCCCGCAACATCGATCGCTTCGCCCCAACGCTGCAATGGAACACGTTCCATGACCTTGGCCGAGCGTGCTCCGTTTTGTTGAAGAGCAATCGTCATCGGGGTCTTGATCCAACCCGGTGCGAGCGCGTTGACGCGGATCGAGTGCTTTCCCCATTCCGCCGCGAGGTCGCGAGTCAGAGCCACGATGCCGCCCTTCGTCATCCCGTAGGCCGAGCCGCCGCGGCCCAGTCCGACGAGTCCGCCGCCCAACGCCGAGAGATTGATGATGCTGCCCGATTTCTGTCCGATCATCACTTTGCCGACGGCGCTGGCCATCTGAAAACTGCCCATCAAGTTGACTGAGAAAATAGCGTCAATGTCTTCTCGCGAGAAATCCGTTGGATCGACCCGGCGATGCACTCCCGCGTTATTGACCAATACGTCGATTCTTCCGTGTTGTTCGACGATGTCGGCAACAAAAGCCCGCACTTGAGAATCATCCTGAATATCACAATGGAATGCTTGAATCTTGTTGCCAGTGCGTTCGGCCGCAATCCGATTGGCGGTTTCGTGGCCTTCGTCGAGATTCAAATCGCAAATCACTGTTGTCGCGCCGTGATTCGTCAGAGCCCTGGCGATCGCTTCACCGAGCCCACGCGCCCCACCCGTGACGATCGCCACTTTGCCCGTCAAGTCAAACAGGTTTTGACAACTGCTGTTTGGCATCTCGTTTTCCGTCATATTTCGGAATGTTGTTCGGCTGGAACAATTCCAACGTGTAGCCGTCTGGGTCGTACAGATACACGACTAAACCACCCTTGTTCGGTCCCGCCGTGATTTCAACCGGTTCGGACTTGAAACAAACACCTTTCGCCAGAAGGTCATCGTAACAGCCCCGCAGATTATCGACGAGCAGGCATAAGTGCGAATTGCCAGGCCGGTTCGTGGCTTGATCGCTCGGTTCGCCGGAATTCGTCATGTATTGCACGACTTCCAGAGACTGCCGGCTGTTGGAATGCGGACGAAACGACGCAACATTCAGTTCGACGGCATTGTAACCGGTTTGCTTGGCGACATAATCGGCCGTGACACTGGGACGGCGGCGAATCAATTCCATTCCCAGCAAGTCGCGGTAAAACTCGATCGAACGTTCAATATCGGCGACGGTCAGTCCCAGATGGTGCAGATCGGAAAGCGACCAGCCTGCCGTCGGTTTCATATCGTTCATATTTTCCTCGGCGGTTCGAATGTAAATTCCGCGAATTTCAGGCTGCAAGCCCAGCGTGGCTGGTTTGCCACAACCAAAAAGATCAACTCTTGTCCTTGAAACATACGTGCAAATCGCGCGGATGACGCATTGAATGACTCTAACCAAAACCGCGTGAGAATCAGAGCCTCGCTGACTGGAATGCCGCCGGAATATCTGTTAAAGAAACTGCTGGCAACCAATCTTGAAACCTAGAAACTGAGCCGGAACAACAATGGAACAAGTGCTGTCAAGTTTTATCGAAATGGTTGTGTCGGTTTGGAACTTCTTGACGGCGCTCGTGGCGCAAATTGCACCGTGGACGCCGCTGATCGCGTGGATTTGCTTCTGGCTGTTCGCCGTCAATTGGGTCCGGTTACGTGACGTGATGCTGAAGGGTGGCGGTATCGCGGTCGTTTTGATTGGATTAGTCATGGTCTTGATTTGGGGTTCGGCGTCTCCTGACTCGCATTTTTTCTTCGGTCACGAGATCAGTAATTTTGTCGGCAAAACCGTGTACGTGACGGTGTTGTTCTGCATCATGTTCCTGTGCGGATCCGTCCAATTATCCGGTTGTTGCGCCCAGTGCTGCAACTTCGAGGAACCGGAAACCGACGACGCACATGCCGTTCATTGACTCCGTCGCGCTAATGCCGCGAAGAGAATCCCGGTGGCTCAGAAATCGCGCAAGGCTAGCGGGATGCGTTAGCTTCCTGGCTAGGGCGAGCGGCTTTGTTTTAGTTGCGCAAGCCCCTAATTGGGGCAACGCAGTTTTCGTTTCAGCGCAATAGAGTGCTTGATGTTGTATTCCGATGTGTGGATCCGCGATTCGGAGTCTGAATGGACTCAGCCAGGACGCTTACGCGTCCCGCTAGCCTGAGGAATCCGCGATCACGACAGCGTGGCAAGTTCTCTGAATGCATCGAGCATTGCCGCGGATTGTTCTCCGCCAGCATCGATTCGAAACTTGCGAGAGTTGGGGGCGGTGACTTCAATCTGAATTGTCAACCGGTCTTGCGGAAGGACATCGGCAACGCGGTCGGCCCACTCGATCAAGCAGATTCCATCGGCGGCGGCGAAAAGTTCTTCGACACCGAGTTCGAGAAAATCGTCCGAATCGCGCAGACGATAGGTGTCGAAATGATAAACCGGAATCCGACCGTCGTACTGTTGCATCAGGACAAACGTGGGACTGTTGACGGTTCGCCGATCAGCTCCGAGTGCCTCGGCGATCGCTTGAACGAGTCTTGTCTTGCCAGCGCCCAATTGTCCGATCAACGCGACGATCGAACCGGGCACTAATGCCTTTGCAAGGAGACTCCCGAGTTGAGTAGTCTGGCCTTCATCATCAGCGTCAAATTCAAATTGCGGAGTCGGCATCGCGGATACGCCTACTGGTCCTCGTCGAAAAACTCACACAAACCAAATATGCAAAATCGAAACTGTTGTCGGCCGGTGTTTTGCTCATCGTGTTGCCATCGACCTCTCTGTGTTAGTCTGTCTGCAATCGTGGTTGCAACCCAACCGGCCGAAATCCAAGCGAGTCAACCCAGAGAGGAATTCCGTGAGAATCGCAAGCGGTGGCGTTCAACACGAAACTAACACTTTTGCCAGCACGCCGACGACGTTGGCTGACTTCGAGCGTGACACGGGTTGCGGCCCCGATTTCGCGGGTGGTGCGGCGATCTTTGATCAATTTCGCAATACAGGCACAATTCACGGAGGGTACATCGACGCGGCGGAATCGGAGGGCATTGAGTTGATTCCGTTGCTTTGCACTCGGGCTCAGCCAGCGGGACTTGTTGAACGTTCCGCCTTCGATCATTTGCTGGGATTGTTTCTGGAACGCCTGAAGCAGACGCTTCCCATTGATGGAGTGCTGCTCGATCTTCATGGAGCGATGGTTGTTGAAGGTGACGAAGACGGCGAAGGAGCCTTCATTGCCGCGGTACGCGAACTTGTCGGCACCGAAATGCCCGTCTTCGTGACGCTCGATCTACATGCCAACATCACTCCGCGAATGGCCGAATTAGCGGATGTGATTATTGGTTACGACACTTATCCTCATGTCGACATGCGAGAGCGTGGCCGCGAGGCGGTTGAATTGCTGGTTCGGACGATTCGTGGCGAGGTCAAACCGGTTCAGGAGTATCGGCAACTGCCGCTGCTGACGATGCCGCCCATGCAGTGTACGTTGCGAGAACCAATGCAGAGTTTGATGCAACGTGTGTTTGAAATGGAACGCGAGGCCGGAATCCTGACGGCGACGGTTTCGATGGGATTCCCATTTGCCGACATTCAAGATGCCGGTGTCACAGCGTTCGTCACGGTCGACGCTGACACCGAACTCGCACGTGCAAAGGCCGACGAATTGGCCGGTTGGCTGTGGGAACTGCGAGACAAACTGCAACCCAACCTGACCACAATCGAAGAAGTGATACAGTTCGCAAACGAGGATGCCGAGGGATTAGTGATCTTTGCCGATGGATCGGACAATCCGGGCGGCGGTGCTCCGTGTGACGGGACGATCGCATTGCGAGCATTGATCGACGCCGACTTTCAGGGCGGAGTTGTCGGAATTCTGTGCGACCCGGAAACTGCCGCGCAAGCTCATGCTGCCGGAGTTGGCCTGGAATTCGATGCTCGTATTGGTGGAAAAACCGACGACCAGCATGGCAGTCCGGTCGAAACGCGTGCGTACGTCAAAAACCTGAGCGACGGGCATTTCGTTCACGGCGGGCCGATGATGCAAGGACTGGCCGGCAATCTCGGCCGCACCGCGACTTTGCAAATTGGCGGGATTGAAGTTGTGGTTTCCGAACGTCGCCGGCAATTGCTCGATACCGAAATGCTGAGAATCGCGGGTATCAATCCCAACACGCGACGGCTGCTTGTCGTGAAAAGTGCTGTGCATTTTCGAGCCGATGTCGGGCCGTTGGCCTCGCACATCTTCGACGCCGATACGCCCGGAATTCATCGGCCTGATTTTGCGAACTACGATTATCAACATGTGCGCCGTCCGATCTATCCGATCGACACCGAGGTCGGATATCCGAACTGAAATCAGCGACCCTGGCGCTTACGCTTACCCAGTCGACTTCACGATGTCAAAACTGTTGCCGCTGATTTGTCTGGCATTGCTGCACACTCTGGTCGATACCTGCGCTTTGTTGGTGGCTCCCGTGTGGCCCGAATTGGAATCGACTTTCAATCTGGGAATCGTGGCATTGTCGGTCGTATTCATCGTGCAGTCGCTGCCGACTTCCGTCAGCCAGGGATTCTTTGGCTATCTTCGCGACCGGCGTTCGGTTCCGTGGCTGCTGTTGATCGGCCCGTTGACGGCCGCAATTTGTCTGACAATGATCGGCACGGCACCCAACCGAATCGTGTTGTGTGTTTTGTTGACGGTCGGAGGCATCGGAGTCGGCGCGTTTCATCCAGAAGCGGCGGTGGCGGCCGGACAGATGTTTCCCGAACATCGAGCGCGGTCACTTTCGGTCTTCATGCTGGGAGGCTCGTGCGGGTTGGCGCTGGGACCAATCCTCAGCGGTGCCGTCGTGAGCCAATTTGGACTCACCGGGCTGCTGTACGTGCTGCCGCCGATCATCCTGTTGATCCCTGTACTTTGCTGGGGAGTTTTGCGAGCCGACATTTTCCGCAATCCACCAGCGAAGAGGCACGACGCAAAATTTGCCGAAATGTTCGAAGGCCGCGTCGTATGGGCGATCGCACTGTTCTTGATCTGCTCGTTCCGGCTCGTCCCCAACATGGCTATGGACAAAGTCGTGTCATTCGTAATGGACCAGCACGGTTACGACAGTCTTTTTACCGGATTCGCTCAATCATTGTTTCTGGCTTCGGCGAGCGTTGGCATGTTCTGGATGGCGCTGAAGTTTCGGCCGGGTTGGGAACGCGGCTTCATGGTTGCGTGCCCAATTGCCGGCATTCCGTTGCTGATCGTCTTGGGTTGGCAAGGCTGCCCGTTCTGGTTATTCGTGACATTGCTGGTTCCTACGGGGCTGGCGTTGTGGGGAACAACTCCCGCAATGGTTTCCTATGCGCAACAGTTGTTTCCGAAGGGAGCGGGCGTGGCATCGGCAATCACGATGGGTTTGGCATGGGGATTGGGCGGCTTGATTCAGGCACCGATCACGTTATTTTTCCGCAATTCGGGCATCCCACAACAGGCTTTGTGGGGATTTGTTCCGTGTCTTGCCGTGGCAGCGATCGGAGCGACATTCCTGCCGAAAGTCACGGAATCAAAAGAGGCGGAAACGCCTTCCGCGACGCAAGCGATTTCGTCTGAAGTTCAGCCGGATCCGATTGACGCGTGAAGTTGTCAGCTTTCAGCGGTCAGCGGTCAGCTTTCGGAAAAGGCCTTCCAATGGTCAAAAATCGTCTTGCCAAGCTGAATGCTGACCGCTGAGAGCTGAACGCTTAACACAACATGTTGTGGTAAACTTGCTGCTGTCCCCAAAATCTTCGATTAACTTTACAAACGCGATTCGCACAACATAGGATCGCCGCTCATCAATCGGCTGCCGTCCGAGGTATGGAAACCGGAAAGACGCGGATCGACGAACCGATAACGAGATTGGATGAATGGACTCATCACTCACGCTATCACTGGCTGTGCAGTTTGTCTGCCGCTTTCACGTCGCTTGCGCGACCGTCATTCCCAAGTTTCCGTCACGGAAGCCGACCTTTGCGCGGGGGGACCGCGTGTCACTTGTTGATCGCATGGATTGCGAGCAAAGTTCAAAAGGAAGGAACCGACATGAACACAAAACCTGTCATTGGTATCAACGGAGAGTTTCGTCCCGAGCGAAAAGAGACATTCCCGCTGAGCTGGTATAACACGGGCTATTACGATTCGATCACGGCCGCGAAGCCGGGCGGAGTGCCCATTTTGATTCCACCGTTGGCTGACGACGACGATCTGAAACAGCTCCTGCAAACATTGGATGGACTGGTTTTGTGCGGCTGCAGCCTGGACCTCGATCCGATCCGTCTGGGCATGGAAAAACACCCCGCATCGAAACCGATGCCGACGCGACGCGAGGACTTTGACCGCCGGCTCTGCAATTTGGCCATCGAGATGCGTCTGCCGATCTTGGCAATCGGAGCGGGCATGCAGACGCTCAACGTCGTGTGCGGTGGAACGTTGATTCAGAATATCGACGAGGAATTGCAGAAGCCGCTGCTGCATCGTGATCCCGTCGAAACAAACCTGCGGCACATCATCGAGATCGTGCCCGGCACGCGCACCGACCAAATTTACGGGCCGGGTGAAATCCGAGTCAACAGCCAGCATCACATGGCCGTCGACCACGTCGCCGACATTTTCCGCGCGTCCGCATTCGCGCCAGACGGAGTTGTCGAGGCCTATGAATCGATTGACGAGAACTGGTTCTGCCTGGGCATGCAATGGCATCCCGAAAACGAAACCGCTTCGGCGTTAGACATGCAAGTCTTCGAAACTTTCCTGGAAGCATGCGTCGAGCAACCGGAAGCCAAGATTCTTCAGTTCGACCGCAAAGCCGCGTAGGGGCGAAGCACCGCGGTCGAATCGGGTCAAACGTCGCAGCTGGAATGCTGCGGCGTTTTTTTGATGGGTCGCAGAATTCGCAAGACTTCGGGCCAAGAGTCTTGCGACTCCTGCGACATCCATCAGCTCACTGCTCACACGGTACTTGTCGCGGGTTGGCCGGAATCAGTCCCACCACCAGTTTGCGGTTTGTGAAGTTGTTCGAATCTTCTCTTGAGTTTGCCGCAGTGCCGAGTTGTTGGATTCCTTGCGAAACTTTCGGCCTGCAAGTTCGCGCGGCCGGATCTCGACGCCGCCGCTAACCGAGATGACCCACTGCTTACCCGGAGAACGCCGATAATTGGCGATCGACGGAA
>Ga0310122_10002786_pt1 | contig 11114 bp, 10 predicted proteins | sample CB6_Bottom_1051__FD_203503 | JGI IMG/M metagenome (GOLD analysis project Ga0310122, IMG submission 203503) | Marine microbial communities from Western Arctic Ocean, Canada - CB6_Bottom_1051 | ecosystem: Environmental > Aquatic > Marine > Oceanic | place: Canada: Western Arctic Ocean | collected...
AACGTAAAAAGATCAAATACCGTTATGGGTTATCGGATTCATTAGAATTCAAATTCGAATTACCTTTCATATCCTTTGACGGCGGTACCATGGACAGCACCATCGAAAGTGTTCATAGCATGATTGGTATTTCAAACTTCAAAAAAGGAGGCGCTTATCGTGCTCTGTCTGAGCGCAACCAATATGCTTATTATGTGGTCAAAGATGGAGAATTTGTTTACGCCAGTACACAGCAGATTTACAATGTGCGGGGCGAACCAATCGTGGGGCTAAAATGGAACTTATCTGAAGGTGGCAAGGTAATGCCTGCCGCATCCTTGAAGCTAAGCTATAAATTTGCCAATACCGACCGCAGCGGAGAACAACAATTAATTCGCAGCGGTGGGGTAGACTGGGGACATTATTTAATTCTTTCAAAAGGATTCAATAATTGGATTGTCTATTTTGGCGATGGACAAACTAGAATCGGCAATAATCGTGGATTTGCGTCTTCACTGTCGCATCGTTTCATGACAATGGAGTATCGGTTTGCGGAAGAAGACTCTTTTGTATTTCAAACTGTTTCGCAAAGTAGCATTTTTCCGAATTCCGGTGCAAGTTCCCGTTCAACCACTGGAGAGAATCAGGAACAACGAAACTCCAACTTGAGTACACCAACAAGTGTTTCCGCATTCGGCTACAAATTCCTTTCCGGAAGCATCTTTTGGGAAACCGGATTTGTCCAGGATTATAACAATTTTGGTAACGAAACGGATTTCGTCTTCTTTTGGGAAATGGGGGTAAGTTGGTGAAACATTTTCAGAAACTAATTTTGACAACAATGTGCCTGTTTTCCTTTGTAACAACAGGATGGTGTGCGGAAGAAACTGTGGTTTATCTGGCCATTCAATACGGAGAACAGGATACTGGAAGCCCAGCGCCGGTAGTTGGAAGTAAAGACTCATACTTATCCACTTTGGCTGATACTCATGGTGCTTTGAAAGAAACCCGACAGGTTAGCCCGAAAGTTTTATCCTTTGACTTTTACAAGACTACCGGAACATTCGCCAGTGGTTTTGGCCTTGAAGTACACAGTTACAACAAGTCATACACTTTTGAAAATGACAGTTCTTCTGTAAACATATCCGCAGTTGGACTTTTGTACGGATTAAATTTTTATTATCGAGGAGATTTCTGGTTCCCCTTCCTAGGTTTTGGCACAGGAAATTATTCTGCAAAAGTACAGGAGGAATTAGTTACAGGAAGTTCCAAAACTTATGGAACCGTATTTGGACAGGTTGATAAATCATTTTTTTACAAATTCGGCTTCCGTATTCCTTTCAATGGAATGGGTCTCGTTTTCACTCAGCAATACATTTCCGCTGATTTAGAAGTCGCCACTGAAAACAAACCTCTCTCTCTCGGCGGCACTGCGTCATTTATCGGCTTCTATTACGGATTCTAAGCATAGCCTCAGACTAGTTCATAAAAAAACACCTGAGACTATTCCCACAGTTGAAGCAGCGCTTTCAGCCGCAGCATTTATAAGCTTCAAGTTACCGGTGAATTATACAAGAGTTCTCGCTTCGTAAGCAATGACACGATTTTAGGACTTTTTAAGAGTGCATCATGTCTGGTTGAAGTAAAGATATATTTGATCAGAGGATAAGAAGAAGGGAAGAAAAAGGAGTAAAAATAGTGGGAGAAAAAGCTTACTATGAGGGCCAAACGCGGCCCTCAATATTTCAATGAATTACCGCTTCATGTTGATCAGATCCTGAATCATCTCATCAGAAGTAGTCACTGTTTTAGCGCTTGCTTGAAAGGCACGTTGAGTTTCTACCATTTTGACAAATTCCTGGGAGAGATCAACGTTTGATTGTTCCAAACTTTTACTACGAATTTCGCCTAATCCAGCTGTACCGGCCTCACCGGTCACTTTCTTTCCGGAACCTAAAGTTTCAACAAGCATGTTTTCACCAACCTGAGCAAGTTTTCCAGGATTATCAAATTTAGTCAAAACGATTCTACCGATCGCTCGCGTGTATCCGGCATCAAAAACACCATTGACAGTTCCGTTGTCTTCCAGAAAAATACTCTCTAAAGTTCCTGCAGGATTTCCGTCAGCACTTGTTCGAAGTACATTATAATGACCTGCAAATTGAGTAATTCCATCCAGCCCGGATCTGGGATCTGTCGGATCGTCCGGATTAAAACCATCTCCAAGATGCAGACCGATAAGTAAAGGAGCTCCTCCACCAAATGGTATTGCAAATTGTGGAATACCTGTGTCAGGGTCAACGGGTTGTGGAATTAATCGAGGAGGCCCTTCCGGCAAAGGATTCCCATCCGGATCAACTCCTCCCGGCTGTGCTTCAAAAGATCCACCTGTTGCGGCAATTAATTTTCCATCATCAGTAAACTGCATAAATCCACCGCCGACCGCGACCATTGTTCCCGGGACTTGCCCCAATGAGGCACCATCAAACAGCATGTAGTATTCCCATTGATTGCTGACACCTGTTCCAGCGATTGGTTGGCCAGTGGCAGGATCAATTTGTTCAGGAAGGTCTGGTCTCCTTCGCATGGCAATAGTTGCAGCGTGAGTGTTACCTAATGAATCATAAACTGTAGTGGACGTGGCAAAATTATACATGTTGTCCGTCACATTTGTCGGATCAACTGGAACATCTTTTATGCTGGCGTTTGCATCAAGGTTGGCGGCAAGCTTAATTCCGGTTCCTTTGTGTCCTGTCCCTGTCGGCTGAGGTGCATCCACAAGTCCCAAAATTTGTAGCGCTCCTGGAATACCTTTACTTTCACCGGTAACCCGGTCTACTTTCAAGGCCTGAACACGTCCACCACGAAGGGTAGAAAGAAAGCCCTCCTTGTCATAAGAAAATTGACCGTTACGAGTATATGATTGTTTGCCGGTACTAGGAGTCACGATTGTAAAAAATCCGCCGCCGGCAATTGCCATATCAGTGCTAAGGGTAGTAGTTTCAAATGCACCTTGAGAAAAGTCCATTTCCACACCACCAATTTTCACACCATTACTGGCCTTCGTAAAGGTAGCACCTTGTGGCTGGGCATTTCCCATTAAGTCCTCAAAAGCAACACTGTTGCGTTTAAAGCCAAAAGTATTGACGTTGGCAATATTATTACCAACAACCTGCATGGCTTTGCCATGAGTTTGTACCCCACTGGCACCAGTATTTAATGATCCAAGTAACGCCATTTTATTTCTCCTTAAACTGAATTAGAAAAGATATCAGGCGATACATTCCATTGCTTCGCATAGATATTATGAAAAAAGTTAAAAGTTAATACTCTTTGTTCGAGGCTAAACTCTAAGCTTCAACCAGTTTTATTCTGAACTATTAGAACTCCAATACGGAGTTTTACGAGTCATCAGTTCTGTTCTCGCTGGTAAAGGTATTGCGTTTTGATAACGTAAATTAGTTTTGTTAGCCATGCCGACTATTTCTTTGGCCTCCACCCACTCACCATTGATTTTCAACAGCGGGTTGCTACCTTCAAAACGAACCATTGAGACTTGTCCGGACTTGGTCAATGTAACACCAATCTCTTCGCCACCGTCTGTTCTGGCAAATACATTGTAGCTATAACTTCCATTCGGCATCAGATCACCATCATTGTCACGTCCATCCCAGGCAAATTCATGAGGGCCTTCTGCTCTGCTTTCGAGATTAATTTCACGAATCATCTCACCCGTTGAATCACGTACAAGCAGCATTACTCGGTCGGCGCTACCATCCAACTTGTATGTAACCGGAATAGTATCCCCGTTATTCAATGGAATTTCTCTTGCGCCAACTTCCACATCTTTACCTAACAAGCTCCCTGCAGTGGCCCGAGCAATCTGCTGCTGAATGGCCATCAATTTTGCAGTCTGATTATTAAGGTTCTGTAACTGTTCCACTGTACCCATTGCGGCCAATTGCTGCATCATGGCTGCTGAATCCATGGGATCAAGGGGATCCTGGTTAGCCATTTGAGTCATCAGCAAATTCAGAAAATCTTGTTTCCCCAGTTCTTTTCCGTCGGTACTGTTCGTTGAAGCACGGTTACGTAAGCCTGTCGCGCTGACTTGCAGGGCCTGTTCAACGTTGTTTACAGTTTTCATAGTTACCTTTGTTCAGACGTAGAGATTGAGTCCTGAATCAGTCCTGCGTTCAGTACGAGGTGTTTCTTCCACAGCCGCAACTTCTTCATTTCTCCCTCTCTCTGCAGAAAACAAATCCTCTTCGAACTCAGAATTATTTCGATTACCACTGTATTGTGCATCACGTTCGTTTATATCAACGTTTAGAGCCAAATCCTGATTAGAAAAATCCTGATCTAATAATTTGCTGCGGAGAGCATCAAATCCGGATTCCACCAATTGTTTTGCAAGAAAATTATCAACGCGCATGTCTATCGAGAGTTCTCCTCCGGATTGGCGGATTTTCAAAGTAATTTGGCCCAAATCTTCCGGATGTAATCGTAGAGTCATTTCTTCAACACCATTGCCGCGCAGTATCCTGACCCTACTCACTACCTGCTCCATGTTAAATGGAAGGTCAGTACCTCGCAAAATCTCTGCTGCGGTTTTTGTAGTTTCGCCTCCCTTGACTAACGACGTACCGGAAACTTCGGAGAGGGAATTAATTGCTGAAGGAGTGGCTGAATCCATGGTAGATTTGGCATTACTTGTAAGTTGAGTTTCATTAGACTCCAATGTCCTGAACTGATTCAAAGGGCGTATGGATGCCTTTTCAGAAATATCACCCGTATTTTCTATCCCAGTCATTTGGAAACCTTCAGCCACTTTTGATTTCACTCCGCTTTGAAACTCTTCCGTGACTTTAAATTTTTCAGTGGCTTGAAAGCCGGTAGCCACTTTTGATTTTGCTCCGCCTAGAAATTCTTCTGCGACTTTAAATTTATCTGTGACTTGCAAACCTTCAGCTGTTTTTTCTTTTGCTCCGCCTAGAAATTCTTCTGCGACTTTAAATTTATCTGTGACTTGCAAACCTTCAGCTGTTTTTTCTTTTGCTCCGCCTAGAAATTCTTCTGCGACTTTAAATTTCTCAGTGGCTTGAAATCCGGCAGCGACTTTTGAAATTGTTCCACCTCGAAACTCTTCTGTGACCTTAAATTTATCTGTGACTTGTAAGCCTTCAATATTGTTGTTTTTTACTTTGCCTTGAAAATTTTTTGTTTCTTCACTTTTCACTGTTACTTGTATTTCATCTGTTGCTTTAAACTTTTCTACAATTTGAAGGCTTTCCATCAATTTAATCTTTTCTGGAGTGAGCGGTACTTCTGCCCTTTTAAGTTTTTGCAGATTATCATCTCCAAGTTTTTCAAACTCTTCCGCTTCTTCCTGTGAACCATGCCGAAAAACAGTTTGTAAATCCTCTTGAAGACTTTCTTCCTGATTTTTCAGAACTGATTTGAGATCTTGTACAAGGACATTATCGTCTTGAAGTTTGAGCGGTTGAACAGTATTTTTTTGCGTCTCAGGTAGAAGATCACTTTTTGAAATTTCATACTCACCTTCCAGTTGAAATGACTGACTGGCCGTTTTTTGCAGGATTATTTTCAGGTCACTTGTGGTGAACTCCGCCTCATTTTCCATCTCACCTGGTCCCAATTGAATTGACTGGCTGACGTTTTTTTGTAAGACATTCTGCAGATTATCTGCTGAAAATTCGCCGGCAGCTTGAGAAGGATTTGCATTATGAAATACTGATTGCAGCAAACTTCCGGATGAGTCAGTATCTGACTCCTGTAATAAGGTTTGAAGTCCCGTTTCGGCGATACCTTTTTCCGGAAGAATCTCAAAATTACTTTCTTCGATGGCAAACCTCGGATCAAGCACTTCAATCAATTCTGTTGCAATTGGAGTTGATTTTTGCAACACCTGAGTCTTTAATGAAGATAAATCTTCTTTCCAAAGATCGTCTCCAAGCATTTCCAGGGGCATCGTCGAGCTATCGACTGCACCAAAATTAGCATCAACAACTGCTGTATCCAGCTGATTTTGGGTCAGGATGGCAGAATTTAGTGAGGCAGACAAGCCATCTTCATCAAGCAATTCTTCAAGCAGGTTTTCCTCCAGAGGAATTTCTGCCAGCATTTCTTTCAGAGTAGTATCAAAAATTCCATCCTCACCACTTTCTCCGGAATCTGCTTCCAACTCACTTGCAACAACTATTGCCTCTTCAGTCGTGGGCATAACAGCTTTTTGTCCAATTGGTTCCATCATCTCAATCTCATTTTTTTCTTGTTATTGCCTCTATAATGCTGGCAGATTCAGCTGCCCCCATACTGGAAAGTACTAATGACGCTTGTTTTTCTTTCATTTGTTTCAGGATGTTAACAGCAGTTTTTCTATCAAGTTTTGCCAGTGATTGTGCTGCAATTGCCGCATCCATTTTTGAATATAAGGCAACAGCCTTTATTAGCTGCGCATTGTCTTGTATTTTCTTTTTAGCTATATCCTTTTCAATCTCTTGCTGCAGCTTTTCCAACAAAGTGACTTGACGTTGAATATCTTCCTGAAGTGTCTTGAGCTGTCCCTCTCTCCGATCCAATTCCAAACTTCTCAAACGTAAACGTTCTTGCTGTTCAGCAAGCCTTGTCAGAATTTTTTTCTCGGTCTCTGTAAACTTTCGAGGTTTCTTTGCTTTCTTTTTGACATCCACTGCAACCGCACAAAATTCAATTCCATAATCCGCACAGAGAGCACCGATGGATTGTTTCAATTCGTCGATGCTTGTTGGTATGCTATAAGCGGGCCTTGCCAGCATTACAATTCCAATAAATAAATATAAGAATTTGAATTTATTGATAATATTTAATATTTTATTCATGATATTTCTGTTGTGAAGCAATATTGATATGTTCGATAATTCTTTTAATCCAGGCAATATTTTGATTAGTTCTGAGTATATCGTCTATAATTCTGGGCAATTTCATCCGCCTCCAAACGTTCCAGACGTTCCGTTTCATCTTTGAATTTTTGGATTTCTTTTTCCTTTAGAATTTCCAGCACCCGCTTTTTTTGTGTTGCTTGAGTTAATTCGTGACGTTTCAATTCTACAACTTCCAGTTGCTCGTTCAGTTGATCTTGCGTGAGCTCCAAATGTTGTTTAATTCTCTGCTGAAAATGTCCTCCCATTAAGAGTTGATTTAATGTCACACCATCTGTTTTCGCTTTGTCTAAATCATTGTTATGTATCTCTAAAGCATCCTGCATCAGTTTTTTTCTATTTCTATGCTGCTGTTCAAGTTGCACCTGTTCCGCAAGTGCTTTCTGGTAGAGTTTTTCAAGACGCTCCCGTACTTTCAGGGCCGTCTCCAGACTAAAACGAGGCATATTTCTTTTTTGGTGTTATTTTTAAATTTGTTCCGTTTTAGCCAGTTAACGATTAACTGCATCAAAACCAGATGAAAATTAAAGCAAAATGTCAAACTGTCAGTTGATCTCTGCAGATATTGACTTTTTTCGTAGTGCAATATCCCTGCAAAATATTTAACAGGAGAGTTATCGTAGGTATTTTTTCAACTGGTTTATGAAGGGGGGGCTCTTTTGTAATACTCCAACCTTTTCAAGTTCTTTCTGAATCACGTTAAACGTCATGATGTCAAAAATTGCTCTCTGGTCAATGTATATGGAATCACCGAGATCTTCGTATAGTGTGCGGATGGTGTAAGCGTCTTGAATATAGCCGTTGACTTACCCCTTGAAAATTCCATGGACTTTTATCTTGCTATAAGAAAATATCTATTATCGTTTGACAATACTATTGCCTAGTGTTAAGGTTTATCCAATATAATTACGTCAAACAGAAGGTGGATTAACAATACGTGATTGAGTCATTTCGCTGTAAGGAAACAGAAAAAATCTGGAATCGCGAATTTTCCAAAAAGTTTCCGCATATTATTCAGTCTCGTGCCAGAAGAAAAATGATCTCTCTGCAAGTAGCAGATTCTTTAAATGATTTAAAGATACCACCTGCTAACCATTTAGAACGGCTCAAAGGAGACCGGGCGGGGCAAAACAGCATCCGGATAAATCAGCAATGGAGAATTTGTTTTGAATGGAAAAACGGAAACGCCTGTTTCGTAGAAATCGTTGACTATCATTGAAAGGAAGCAATGGCAAAAAAGTTGATACCTTTAGAATGTCCGGGAATCTTCTTGAAGGAAGAATTTATGATTCCTCTGGGACTGAGTGCCTATAAATTGGCCAAAAACACTGGAATTTCTAATATGACAATCAGTGAAATTCTCAGAGGAAAAAGACGGATTTCCCCAAAAGTCGGCTTGAGGCTGGCTAAATCTTTTGGTCTTTCCGAAGGATATTTCCTGCGCCTCCAAACACAGTATGACATTGACCTGATCAAAGAAAGCGAATCCGGAGAACTTGAAAAAATAGTAGCGTTCGCTTGATTACAGCGCCTAATTTTTTTTAATACAAGTTTCAACTTTGGCAGCTTATCCGCAACTCCCCCGTTACACATTCTTGACTCAACGACTTACGATACTGCGTCAAAGTCGTGATTAAAGCTTCTCAATTTGTTTTGATAATTTGTGAATTCTGTCTAGTTTTGTTAAAAATTGTTTCAATTTCCTAGCTCAAAATCGGTCACAAGTTTTGCGTGAATTTTTGAGATGACTGGATGACGTTTCCATATTTTAATGTGACAAGTGGTAGAGCGATACTGCGGCGGCATTGCTGACGTTTAAAGAAGATACTTGCGGATTCCCAGGAATACGCACAAGCCAGTCGCAACGTTTCCGGATAAGTTGACGCAAACCGCGACCTTCGTTACCCAGCACCAAAATCAACGGTCTGTCTCGTACAAGATTCGCCACACTTTCAGTAGCTTCTCCATCAAGACCCACCACCCAAAGCCCTTTAGATTTTTGTTCTTGAAGAAATCTGGCCAGGTTAGGGACTGATATTACAGGAAACCATTCTGATACACCGGCCGATGATTTTGAGACTGTGGGAGTGAGACCGGAAGAATGATCCTGCGGCACGACCACCGCGTTCACATTAAAAAACCCGCATGATCGAAGAATCGCACCCAAATTATGTGGATCCTCAATTTGATCAAGCGCAACAATTAAAGTGTGTTGACCTTCTGCGGTTCTGGGAAGATCAGACCATGAGGAGACAGGCAAAGCCCTGCAACGCAGCACCACACCTTGATGAACAGTATCCGGACACATTTCAGCAAGTTCAGTTATAGGAACTTCACTAACTTTGAGTTGAATTTTATCAGCAAGCATCCGGATTTCTCTCAGGCGTTCTGAAGTATCCGAATTGTATTTCAAGTAGAGGTGATCCAGTTTTCTCCGTCGATGCTGCAACGCGCCAAGTACAGGAAGAATCCCATAGAGCAATTCACTCGATGTTCCCCCGGCATTTCCGCCTTTACCTTCTTTGTTCGCAGTCAGAATTATACGCTCTCTTTCGAACTGTTGCCGTTTATTTTTTCCCTTTTGAATCCTGAATCCTTTTTTACGCATTATTTTACAATCCGTTCTAGTTCAGTTTTCAGCATCTCAAATTCATGTGTCACAGGGAATGATGGATACTCTGAGGTGATTTTATTAGTGGGGCGGAAAAAAATTCCATGATCTGCTTCTTTCAGCATACTGATATCGTTATAAGAATCTCCAACTGCAACGGTATGATAATTCAGATTTTTCAAAGCTTTTACCGCATGTCTTTTTTGATCTTTTTGTCGGAGGCAATAATCGACAATTCGCAAATCATCATCGAGTTCCAGTGAATGACAAAATACCGTTGGGTATTGCAGTTTATGCAACAACGGCTCGATAAATTCTCTGAAAGTATCAGAAAGGATTATCACTTCATGACGTGTCCTCAACCAAGTTAAAAATTCAACTGCGCCTTCCAACGGTTCTATTTGTTCAACTACTTTATGAATGTCCTTAAGTGTTAGTTTGTGCCGATCACAAATTTTCAAACGATGTCGCATCAATTCATCGTAATCGGCAATATCACGCGTTGTAAGATTCAACTCATCAATCTGACTGATACTCGCCAAACCTTTCCATATTTCTGGAATCAAAACACCTTCAAAATCGAGACAGACGACAGTCATTTTTTTGTTGTTGGACATACAGAATTTCGCGAAGTTAAAATAAATTTATTAAATTGTCATTGACGTTCTCTTGAAAAATCTTGAATAAACACAGTTATTTCGACCATAGGGAAAAATCTGATAAATATGAGATTTTAACTCATGCAAAATTTCTCGTTGCGTAAGCAACGGACATGGTTAGATGATTTTTTATGAAGGCATCATCAGATACGTGACTGAAAAAATTGGATTTGTTTTGGAAACATTAATTTAAATACAGCGTCCGCCATCAACTTCCATGCAGGTTCCTGTCACCATGTCAGCTTCATCTGAACACAAAAAGAGAGCGGCATTTGCCATATCTTCCGGAAGACTCAAACGCCCCCAGGGAATACTGGAAACGAATTGAGCCCGTTTTTCAGGAGTATCTTCTCCCATAAAAAGATGCAGCATTCCCGTTTCACCTGCTACCGGATTGATCGCATTGACGCGAATTTTGTCCGGAGCCAACTCAATCGCCATGGCTTTAGTCGCAGTGATCATCGCGCCCTTTGAAGTGTTGTACCATGCCAGCCCCGGACGTGGACGCAGACCTGCTGTAGAAGCGACATTGAGGATTGCACCGTGCCCCTGTTTTTTCATCAGCGGCACTCCGTGTTTTGCCGTCAGAAAAACCGATTTGACATTGACTGCAAAAATCTTGTCAAACTCCTCCTCAGTGACTTCTGTCATGGGTTTGTTGCGATGAGTGGTTCCGGCGTTATTTACCAAAATATCAAGTCGTCCCCATTGTTCAACAGTTTGTTGAATCATTGCTTCCACATCCGAATTTTCACTAACATCCGCAACAACCGCAATCGCACTGTCACCAATGTCACGGGCAACCTTTTTGGCTGCTTGCTCGTTAATATCCGCGATGACTACCTTTGCTCCTTCTTGGGCAAAACGAGTGGCAATACCGCGTCCGAATCCCGAACCGGCTCCAGTAACAAGTGCAATTTTATT
>Ga0310122_10002788_pt1 | contig 11112 bp, 8 predicted proteins | sample CB6_Bottom_1051__FD_203503 | JGI IMG/M metagenome (GOLD analysis project Ga0310122, IMG submission 203503) | Marine microbial communities from Western Arctic Ocean, Canada - CB6_Bottom_1051 | ecosystem: Environmental > Aquatic > Marine > Oceanic | place: Canada: Western Arctic Ocean | collected...
GCAATCTAGAGACTCTGTCATACCGTTTGCCACTTTGGCACAGGCCGTGCTCATACCCGTCATGATGGTGTCTTCCTTGGCCATGCCTTTTACTTTCTGGCAGACGATCTGGTCCTTGTATTTGATACAGACTTCGCATTGATACTTGCTGCCGGTCCACAGAAGATCAATGGAAATGCTGGCAACGAAGGCCAGAAATACCAGGGTAATGATAGTGCCTTTATTCATTTTCCGGATAATTATTGGTTTTCAGGTTACGGGTTGGGCAATGTTCGCTTCACGACCGATAAAATAATGTTGTCGATAAAAGACAAGCTCCTGAAGCGATTCGCGGATATCCGTGAGGGCCATATGCTCATTGCTTTTTTTAGGGAATTTGGGACCGTCCGGGTACCAGCGGTTTACCAGTTCTTTAATTGAAGTCACGTCAATACTTCTATAATGCAAATAATCATGCAAATCACGCATATATTTGAAAAGGAATTTCCGGTCCTGGTGAATGGAGTTTCCGCATAAAGGGGATGTACCTTTAGGGCAGTATTTCTTGATAAATTCCAAAGTTCTTTTTTCGGCCTGCTCTTGATCTATCAAGGATTCGCGAACCCGCTTGACCAGGCCTGATGCGTTATGATGTTTCGTATTCCATTCATCCATTTTGTCCAGAATCTCGTCCCTTTGATGAAGGGCGATACAGGGTCCTTCTTCAAGAACATTTAGTTCGCTGTCGGTAACCAGAGTAGCGATTTCGATGATGACTTCTTTTTCCGTATCCAGGCCAGTCATTTCCAGATCCATCCAAACCAGATTGTATTTCGATTTTCGAGCCATAAATTTCAGTTTTGTTTTTTTCTGGAAGTTTTACCAGGAGTAAAAATTTACTGGTTTATATCAATATCAGGCCTTTTTGGGCAATATTTTTATTGTACCGCTTGGCAGAAACTACGGTTTTTCCCATTTGAAAAGGTCTGTTCCGTTCATGCATTAAGAATTAAAAGCCAATTGTATCTTAAATCCATAGAAATATGAACTCTTCTTTAGGTCAATGCCGAATATCATGGGCTTTGTTAAAATCCCATTAATTGCCAGTTAAAGAGCGCGCGAGGCATTTATTTCCACCACCTGCTTTTATAAATTCACCCACGGGTTTAAGGATAACCCGGTAGCCTAAAGTCTGCAGTCTAATTTTAAGGGCGGGGCTGACATGATTTAAAATCAGGTTGTTTTCAATTGCGATGGCATTACATGCGAAATGAATGGCATCTTCTTCGTTTATCTCGATACGATCCCGGGCAGGAAAATATTCTTCAATAGATTGGAGGGAATCCTCGCTGAATGCACCCGGATAATACATAACCCGCCCCTTGGCAGGAGCCAGCATTACGCTGGTCCCTGGCAAGGGGTAAAAGCGGGTATCTAAATGATAAAACCTTGGGTCAACCAGTTGTAACGTTATAATGCGAAATGGGAACATTTTTTTCAGCAGGTTGCATGACTGTGGATCAGTTCGAAACCCGTAACCCATCCACAACAAGTTGTTCCCGGGTTGAAATAGAGCATCCCCTTCTCCTTCAAAACGGACCGGACCGGTAAAATCAGCAAGGCGGTAACCTTTCATGAGAAACCATTTTCTAAAATGGGTTTCTTCCTGGCGCCGTTCTGGATGTTTAAAATGGCTGGGAATAAATGCATCCTCCCTGACTAAGCCAGCATTGGCAGTAAACACCATATCTGGTAAATGGGGGAGAGGTCTCAGCAGTTCTATCTCAGCAAAATTAGATAAGGATCCGAACAAGCTTTGCCACTGTTTTTTGGCCCTCTCAGGGTCAATGTTCCCCAGATTACCGGTCATCCAGGGATTAATGCTATATTCCACCCCGAAATAATCCGGGGGGCACATGAGAAATCGGAATTTCACTGCTTACCTCCGAACAAGAAGGCCTGGTATTTATTTAGATGCTTTTCTTAATAAGTTGGGTTGCAAAATTTATGATGGGAGAAAAGCAAAAGGGGAACAGGCGGGCTTGACAAACCGCCTATTCCCCTAATGTGGAGGAGCTGAGGAAAAGACCCAGTCATGGCACCGGGCTCGTTCCCCCCAAAAGGAAGGAGAAAAGTACTATACAAATTGTATAAAATTAATATTAAAGAAGTATTAATTCGGCATTAAAATTTTTTAATGTTGGATGAGGGAATTTTAAAGAAGGTTTGGTGCAGGAGTGGTCAAAAAATAACGGGCAGTTTAATAACGGCGGATGTCAATTCAGCAGGCTCTCCAGATCCAGGACTGCCTTCAAATAGGTATCTTGAACCCTTTTGAGGTTCTTTTCCAGCCAAAGGTCGGCAAAATTCGGGGGGAAGCGGGCGAATCCTTTTATCTGGTTGATGGCCAGACGGCAATCCCGATACCAGGAAATATTTTTCTTGGCCTTAAATATTTTCATGGCTTTTTTAAATTCCTCGATTGCGGAATCCGGTTTCCTGTCACCAAAATATGCAAATGCCAAGCCCACCCGGCCTAGTCCTTCTTCAGGCTTTAACGTGGCCGTTCGTTTGAAAGCTTCGATGGCCTGTGAATATTGCTGCAAGGCCGCAAGGGCATTGGCATGGTGAAACCAGGAGTCGTAGTGACCGGGGTTGGATTCTGTTAGTGCTTTGGACATCTCGGCGGTTTTATCCAGTTTTCCTAGACGTGAATACGCATTAGTAAGTTTAAGTTTTGCGTAAAGAATAATATCTGGAGGAGGATTGGCATCAAGGGTTTTTTGCCAGTATTTAACGGCATCTTCAAAAAATTCATCCTTATCCAGATTCCGCGCTTTTTCCAGAAGGCTTTTATAACTTTCCTCAGATAAGGCCAGAGAAGGCAATAGAAAGAGGGAAACTAGCAGATAGAAAGTGATTATTGCTAATCTGGGAAAATTTGAATTAATCTTCATGACAAATATTTATGAGCTGGGTGTCAGCTCTTCCTGCAAAAATAATGGTTCCCCGGTTAACAGAGGCTGTAGGGATTTTTTAAAAGTTTGAATAAAGTGTTCCTGATTATTCATAATTTTTTCCACATCTTCAGGGCGCAGGTAAAAAACATTTGAAGCGGTACCTTGATGTGTGTGAAGGACGGCTTTCCGGCATTCCATATTCGCATCAGAAAATACTTTGGTTTCCATCATGAATGTGCCAGGCAAGTTGTGGGTCGATAATTTTACGGATCGCCCGATGGTTTTCATTTTAAATTTGACTTCCTTAAAAGGGGACTTTTCTGAAATCTTGTGAATGGTCTTTCCTTTGAATATAGATGCCAGCGGCTCCTGGTTGATAAAGATCCGGCGCAGATCGTCTTGGATACGTTGTTGAATAAAAAAGAAATCTCCGTAGTCAATGGGTTTCCCGGTGGAATCGATAACTTTAAAGACATCAAAAACCTTGTCGCGAAAGGTCTGAATATTGGCTTCGACAATATCCAATTGGTTGAACGCCAAAACCGCAGAAATCTTATGCAGAAATCCTCGGATATCCTGGGTGCAGAGGATCAGTTCGGAGGGTCGCCCAGGCATAAAAAGCATTTCTGCTATGAAAGGTTCCCGCGACTGGGTAAATTTATTATAGATTTCCAACTGCGTTTGCAGTTCCCGGGGAAGGCGAACCATTTTCAGAAATTCGAGTTTGACGTTATTGGGAACACTTTCCCGCTTCTTGTGGTGAAGGGTGTATTGGTAAAATAGTTTTAATTGCTCGATCTGCGAAGAGGATAGATCCATTTTGGTTCCACCGCGATCCGCATGGGTAAGCAGAACCAACATCTTGAGCCTTTCTTTATCATGGTTGACGAGGTCGAGCACCATGTCATAGGTGTCATCGGCTTCTGGATCGAGAAGCATCAGGTCGTACATGGTCAAATGTTTTTCTACTAAAAAGGAAACGTCATCCACCCTTTTTGGATTGTCGCTATAACCCAGGTTATTCAATATCTGTGGGATCATTCTCGCGCCGACCAACTCTTCGTTCTGGTCGCCAACCTTTGCGCCCTTGCCGATATCGTGTAGTAATACGGAAAGTTTCAGGGCCGTTTTATCTCTTTGGGAGTGATAAAGTTCAGAAAGAAAGGGATCGGCGGTATCACGAAATTCCAACCCATTTAAGACGTCCAGAGCGGAAAGTATATGGATATCCGTTGGAAATTTATGCACATAAATATCCTGCAACATGCCTTTCAAATTATTAAATTCGGGAATGAAATAATCCCCCAATATTCCGAATTCATGGAGCAGGCGGATGGCTTTTGAAAAAAATTTTCCCCGGATAATGCGTTTGAAGCAGTTCTGGATATCCAGTTTGGATTCTTCATCCATGAAAATCGGATACGCCTGATCAACATGTTGCTCAATGGCGCGTATCACTTCATAGGATAAATAATAATTCCTTTCAGCGACCCAGATAAAAACCTTGAACAGCCATAAAGGTTCCTGGGTGAACAGATTTTCAGGATTTTTCTCAAAGTAAATTTGATTCTGCGTATTGAGGGCAAAGAACTCTGAAAGGCATTTCTTTTTTTTGGTGTCTGCCGCCATACTCTCCCAATATAGGTTCCGGCTAAACCGCTTAAGAGGATAAACAGCATCATAAAAATAAGTTTTGAAAAAGGTCTTAACATCGAATCCCATAGACTGTGCAATTTTTTCCCGCACTTCAAAGCTCATGGAATCCCGGTGCGTGCCTTTCTGGAAAGCATGCAGAAATAACCGGACCCGGGATAAAATGTGGAGCCCGTTTTGCATGCTCTTATAGGCCAATGGACTCAGCAGATTTTTTGCAAACAATTCATTGAGCAGTTCAAACTGGTTGGTGGTGTTCAGGTTTTGAAGAAACCGTACAGATACCAATGCCCAGTACAGGCGGCGCATTTCCTCTTTAATATTCGGTTCCTGCTGAAAGACGGTATTCTGGACTTCATAACATCCTTCATGACTCAAACAATGTTTTTGAATCTCCTCGCGATAAAGCAGGCTGACCGTTTTAATAGAACTTTTGAATTCGCTATAAACCAGAGAGTTGCCGGCTACAAAACGATGCTCCAAAAGAGCCATAAATTCGGGAACCTTGGCGGGGTCTTGGTCCTTTTCAAACGTTTCATTTTCGGTGTAGCAGGCATTTATGGTGGCGGGAAATATATCTTGAAAGATGAACAGGTACTCAAAATGCCGGATTATTTGCTCAGCAGAGTTTTTGTCGCTTTCACTGACAGATGATTCTGAAACGATTTCGATGTCCACATCTGATCGGAAATACATTTCCTCTCTGCCATACCCGCCACGCGCAACAATGGCAATGGGGACAGATTGAGTAGTCCACTCCTGATTATTCTGGTGATTGAAGTACCAGACAGCAGAATAAAAACTGGCTTGTACGAGAGTGTCTACCAATGCAGTTTGCTTGAGCAACAACAAGTGGCAGTTGTCGGAGTCTCTGCACTCTTTTTGGAGCAGGCCGGTTTCTTTCTGGACCAGTTCAATTGCCCGGTCTTTAAAACCCAGATAAAATTTCTGCGGATCGATGTCAGAGTTGTTGGACGATTGTCTTGCTTGATGAAGCGAAACTATTTTTTGTTGAAGTTTTTGCCGGTATGTTTCGACAAGTTTGCGGTTGGATTGGTATAAATCACTCATGCCGGAGCGCTAAACTCAAAAGTTATTGAACCCGATCAATAGATTATAAACAGGTTTTTTCTGCCTATCAAAGCCGTTTCAGAATAAACCTAAAATGCTAAAAATTCAAGGGCTTACCGCTCGGCTCGGGGCCAGCTAGCAATAACTTTTTCTTGCAAGCAAGAGGTTGTCTCGGCTGAAAGAGCCATTGCCTCCCTCGCTAGAGGGTGCGGCCCATTAATTCGGCGAAGGGCCGCAGATTTTCCATTAGCCGGGCAAATTTTTCCGGTTTCAAGGACTGCGGTCCGTCAGAAAAAGCATTGACCGGATCGGGGTGAACCTCGATGATCAGCCCATCGGCACCGGCGGCAATAGATGCGCGTGACATGGATTCAACCATTTCCCAATGCCCGGTCGCATGGCTGGGGTCTATGATGATGGGGAGATGGGTTTCCTTTTTCAGAACCGGTATACAGCTGATATCTAGAGTATTTCGGGTCGCGGTTTCAAAGGTGCGGATGCCTCGTTCGCAAAGAATCACCTGCTGGTTGCCTTCGGAAAGAATATATTCGGCGGACATCAGAAACTCCTTAATGGTGTTCATCATGCCCCGTTTCAAAAGAATGGGTTTGTTTATCTGTCCCAGTTCTTTCAATAAGGAAAAATTCTGCATATTCCGGGCTCCGACTTGAATGATGTCGGCATATTTCGCAACCAGATCTATTTCACGGGGGTTCATAACTTCGGTGACAATGGGCAGTCCGGAAACCTCCTTGGCAGCGGCCAGTAATTTGAGTCCGTCCTCTTCAAGTCCCTGAAAGCTATAGGGAGAAGTTCGAGGCTTGTAAGCGCCTCCTCTCAGAAAGTTTGCTCCGGAACCTTTAACCAGATTCGCGGTCGTGCATATCTGTTCCTTGCTTTCCACCGAGCACGGGCCCGCGATGATGGCGATAGCAGTTCCACCGATGGCCACCCCATCGGCTTGAATCACCGAGTTGCTGGATTTAACTTCACGGCTGGCAAGTTTGTAGGGCTTCAGAATAGGGAATACGCTTTCTACCCCGCCCATGGTTTCAATGGATTGAAGGCGGTCTTTTCCTCGTTCATCGCCCACGGCCCCAATAACTTTGCGTTCCACACCGACAATGGCATGGGGGGTATAGCCGAGTTTCCGGATAGTGTCTTCAACCTTTTCTATTTCCTCCGGGGTTGCATCCGGAGCCATCACGATGATCATTGAACGCTCGCCTCAAAAGGGGAACTAAAAAACCAGTATATCATTCCGGATTAAGTATCTGGAGAGTAAAATAACTACTAAACACCTCCATATTTAATTCCTGACAGGTCGGCCATTTCTCGATTCCAGGTGGTGAGGTCGTTGCTTTCGAATTCATTGATATGTAGATGACCACAGGCTCTTGCCATTACTCTAATTAAATCGACGGAGGCCTCGAAAAGGGCATGCGATGGTTCGGGTCAATTGTGCGTCCATTCCCAGGGAACTTTATGAAAGCAAATTTTTTGGTCACATTAAGGGGGCTTTTACCGGGGCGGTTCGGGACAGGGTAGGTCGGTTTGAACTGGCCAATAAGGGGACCTTGTTCCTGGATGAAATTGGTGAAATCCCATTGGATTTACAAAGTAAGCTTCTACGGGTCCTGCAGGAAGGTACTTTCGAGAGGGTGGGAGACGAAAAAACCCGACATGTAGATGTCCGAATCATTGCCGCCAGTAATCGTGATTTAAAGGCGGAAGTGGAACGGGGAAATTTTCGAGAAGACCTTTTTTACCGTTTAAACGTTTTTCCCATAAATGTGCCACCGCTTAGACAAAGAAAAGAGGATACTCCTTTATTGGCCGCCTATTTATTGAGGCTTGCAGCAAAAAAATTTAAGACAGACGAACCGCGATTGAGCAAAGCCAATGTGCTGCAATTAACAAACTACGATTGGCCGGGAAACGTGAGGGAACTGCAAAATATTATTGAGCGTTCCGTTATTATTTCCCAAAAGGGAATATTGAAGTTCGATTTGCCAAAAACCAAAACAGAAAAAAATGGATCACCGGTTCGGACTGGGACAAAGAGCAATTCCAGGAGGAGAAAATATTAACTTTTGCGGAAATCAGGAAGTTGGATCAGGAAAATATCTTAAAGGCACTCAAAAAAACCGGGGGGAAAGTTTTCGGCAACGATGGTGCGGCGCAATTGTTGGGTACTCCTCCCACAACGCTGGTATCCAGAATGAAAAAATTCCCCGCTAAGGGTGGGGCCAATGAGCAATAGTTTTTATTGGCTAGCAACGATACTCGCGGCTTAAGGAGCCCCTGCCCAGTTCCCTCCCACGGCCAGTGTAGTGTAGGGAATATTTTTATGCTTAAATTATGGAGCGATTTCCCTTAGAATAACCGCTATAGACTGACTTCAAATTAAGGATAGGACCTTTGTCTAACCGAGTCCGCACAACAATTCTTTCCGTGGTTTTTCTGCTGACTACAGGATGGGTAAACCTTATTTCGGCGGAAGAAAACCTGGGTTCCCAGGTAGATGGTGAAAAGGCGTTTTTGCTGGGGAACTACGTGGAAGCTGAAAAAATTTTTCGTGCTATTCTCGAAAGAGAACCGAACAATTTTATTACGCTGAAAGCCCAGGCCAACATCATGATAAAGCTGAAAAAATACGATGAAGCAGAAAAACTTCTGGATAAAATTCTCGCCATGCCGGCAACTACCGGCCGCAACATCCTGATTTATACCGAAGACGAATCGGAACCTCTTGAGGCAGAGTTGGTGGATGAAAACGTAATGGCTATGGATGAATCTGAAAAAAGCGACGATGCGTTCAGCCAGTTTTTAAAAGAAGATTATGAAGGACCTGTCCCGCATTACCGGGTGTTTCTAAAAAAATCCGGAAAAATGAAGCTATTTCTAAGAAGCCGGACCCGGCTCCAATATTCTGGAATTCCTGCCGCCACGCGTGAAAAAGTTGAGGCTTTGAAAGCCATAGTGATGAAAAAATCGATTTCCGCCAGCCAGGTAAAACCAGAGGAGGAACTGGTTGCGATACCGGGAGGATGTTTTCAGATGGGGAGCCAATTGGGAGACCCGGATGAGCAACCTGTCCACAAGGTTTGCCTGTCTCCATTTAAGATGGGGAAATATGAAGTGAGGCAAAAATTTTTCCAAACGGTTATGGGCTACAACCCTTCCACATATGTTGGCGCGGATCTTCCCGTAGAAACTGTGTCCTGGGAAGGGGCCAGAGACTATTGCAAAGAACTGGGTCTGCGCCTGCCGACCGAAGCGGAATGGGAGTATGCGGCCCGCGGGGGAACACAAGAAGAATATTATTGGGGGCAAAGTATGACCGGCAAGGAGGCAAATTTCTGTGACAACACTTGTGTCCTCAATACCCGGGACCCCAATTTGACAGATGGTTTTAAGAATTCCGCCCCGGTGGGGTCTTTCCCTCCTAATCCTTTTGGACTTTATGATATATCGGGTAATGTGAGCGAGTGGGTGCAGGATTGGATGGCCGTCGATGAAAACTACTATGTGATGAGCCCGGAGAAAGACCCGCGTGGGCCCCGTTCGGAACTGTACGCCTGTAGCGGGGCGAATTGCGTTGGGTCAATTTCCATCACCTATAAGGTTTATAGGGGAGGGGGCTGGAACCAGGCTTTTTCAAAAATGAGATCGGCTAACCGCAAGGCTGCACACTTTCAGCTTAAGGAAGATGGAACTGGTTTTAGGTGCGCCAGGGACCAAAGCCCATAACCGCCGGGCAAGCCCCGGTGCAAATACTAAGGATTCAGTATTGCGCTCCAAAACTGTAAATTGCCTTAGAGAAAATTACCGAATTAATAGAAACCCACCTAAATTAGTTTTGACCGGAATACTAACAGTTTCTCTTCTGTCATTTCCATCATGGTAGGCAGGATTCCCCCAACTCCTAAACCTGAAGCTTTGCGGCCGCCGAATGGCATCCAATCGACCCGGAAAGCGGTATGGTCGTTGATCATAACAGTGGCCGCGTTCAGTCTTTTGGCGGTATCCAGAGCAGTATCCACATTGCGGGTAATCACCGCGGCCTGAAAAGAAAAGGGAGTGAGGTTGGCTCTGTCTATAGCTTCCAAACGGTCTTTAAATGAATAAATATTGACGACCGGCCCGAAAATTTCATAGGCGGAGACATTGGCCTTGTCTGATGGGTTGAGGATGACAGTGGGAGCATAACAGGTGGTGCCATTTTTTTTTCCTCCTGTTAGTATTTTCGCGCCTTCATTTTGCGCTTCTTTCACCCACTGATCCACACGGTCTACTTCTTTTTCCTGAATCAACGGCCCCACTTCCGTTTTTTCATCGGTGGGATCACCCACCACAAGTTTCTCAGCCAGTTTGACCAACCCTTCTGAAAATTTATCGACAATGCTTTCATGCACAAACACTTTTTGTACTGACACGCAAACCTGACCAGCGTGGTAAAAACCGCCTTTAGCAAGCAAGGGCAGGGCATCTTCCAGATCCGCATCATGATCCACAATGACCGGGGCCGCCCCGCCATGCTCCAGGGCACACCGGGTGCCTGGGGCCAACTTGGACCGGAGCTTCCACCCGACCTCTCCCGATCCGATGAAAGTGAAAAATGCTACCCGAGGATCGGTCACCATCTTTTCTGCCAGAGAGCTTTCGCAAACGATTACCTGACACCATTCTTTGGGCAGTCCAGCCTCATAGAGACATTGGACGAGGCTGAGACAAGAAAGAGGGGTCGCCCGCGCGGGTTTCACAATGACTGGGCACCCCACTGCTACTGCCGGAATCACCTGATGGACAATTAAATTGAAAGGGTGGTTGAAAGCACTGATAGCGGCGACCACACCAATGGGTTCACGGATTGTCAGGGCCATCCGGTTCATGGATGAAGCGGTCAGCTTCATGGGGATTTCATGCCCGACCAGTTGGCTGACCGACTGCGCTGCTTCACGGATACCCTGAACCGCTCTGGCAAGCTCGATACGGGAATCGACCAATGGTTTGCCGCCTTCTTCTGCTGCCCGATGGGCAAACTCTTCAGCTTTGGCCTGAACCAGAGCAGCAGTTTTTTCCAGTATTTCGATTCGCCGTGGAACGGGAAGGGTTTTGTCAGGATCCTTTGCCAATTGATATGCAGTTTCCAGAGCGCTCTCTACCCGACCTGCGTCATCCAGATCAATTTCAGCAATCAAATGGCCATCATAAGGCGAGTTTACCTTTAAGCGTTTAGTCATAGGGTCGTCCTCATTAAAATTTAACCCCCCTGGCCGCCCTTATCAGGCGGAACTATACCTCCCCCCGAAAAGGGGGATTGAGGGGGTTGCTTTTTCTGTTTTGGCTCGGCCAGTGGCAACCAGCTACATCTCTATCTGGCGAGCAAACGGTATAGGCGGCTTGACGAATTCTTGTTATTTGCCTCCCTCGCCAGAGGGTTTAC
>Ga0310122_10002789_pt1 | contig 11111 bp, 11 predicted proteins | sample CB6_Bottom_1051__FD_203503 | JGI IMG/M metagenome (GOLD analysis project Ga0310122, IMG submission 203503) | Marine microbial communities from Western Arctic Ocean, Canada - CB6_Bottom_1051 | ecosystem: Environmental > Aquatic > Marine > Oceanic | place: Canada: Western Arctic Ocean | collected...
GAAGAGTTCGATGTTCCAGCGGCATCGGTAAAGCTGGGCGATCTTCAACGCCGGTTCGGAGAAATTGTTGGTGAGAAACACATACAACTTTTTGGTTTCCGGGTCGCGAAAACTGATTCGACGCAGCACCTCGGGATAGTCTTGCCGAGAATAAAAACCGCTCAGGATGATAGTTTGGTCGCAGCGCAATCCCGTGGTCTTGTCGACCGGACGCGAATAGCGACGTCTGCATTTCAAGTTTTGTTTGGCTCGGGTGACGAAGAAGGCGAACTGCGTGTGCAGTCGGTGAAGACAACCAAAGTCGAGATAAGCCCGATCGAAGACGTAAAACGATCCTGCTTCGAAGCTGAGTTGATCGAGGATGTTGACATCGTGGACGTTGCCAGAAGAGACAATGATTACAGTGGGAAAGTTGCCTCGCAGGTTGAGCAGCGTGTGCAGTTTGATAGCGGCCTTGTGACGGCGGAACTTGGCCCACGGGAAGAGCGAGAGGCAGAGATCGATAGTGGTGGAGTCCAGTGCATAAGCGTCCTTTTTCAATTCGACTCCAAAGGGTTCGTCGGAGTAAAGAGTCAGAGCTTGCTGAATCAGCACTTGAGCAAAGTCGGCGAAGATGCACCAGTCGCGTTTTTCGTTGGCGTCGACCAAGGTGCTGCGAGCGACCGGATGGCGCAGGCCGCTGTGGTAGAGTTTGGGGCCAACAGCGTGGAGGCAAGTGGCGATGTCGCGCAAACTCTCGCGATAGGTGAGTTGGGCAAAAGCCATGGTCAGAAACTGTTCGTAAGTGGAGAAAGAGCGCATGCGACAGTTGCCACCGTAGCGAGCGATACACTTGTCCAATTCGTACTTGGGCAGTTGATCCATGAGTTGAGAAAACACGGTTCGTCCTTCGTTCATAACGGTCAGATCCCACGGGGGAGCGGGGAGAGACCGTGCAAAAGAGCCGCCCAAAAATGAAATCGAAAAAAGTCATGACACCTGTTTTATCCTTGTTTTATCGTAGTAAAACCGTTGTCTCTAAAATCTAAACCGGACACTAGTGATTCGATTTTTGTTTCCAACTGGCGCGAATCTGCCTTGGCTCCTGCTTTGAAACAAGGGTTTTACCCGGTCGGTCGGTAATTCTTCCCTCGGCTCCCCGGTTTCGCTATGATTTCTCGCCTGATCTGACATCGTTGACATGGTTATCGATTCAAACAACGAGTCTGGCACCGCAGTGAGCGTATGAACTCCACCATCATCATCATCTTGCTGCTGCTCGTCCTGCTGGCGTCTTTGATCCTGTTCATCCTCCTCCTCCTGGATCAACGCAGGAACTCGGAAAAGATGAGCCTACTGGAGGCCGGCAACTCCGTTGATCCAACCGCTGGCGGGGAGGAGGCACCCATCTCCATCCACGAATCCTGCAAAACCGGCACCATGAGGGATCTGAACCAATGGCTGTCGCTGGGGACGGATCTGAATCAAAAAGATGAGAACGGATATGCTCCGCTTCATCATGCCTGCGAAAACGGACACGAGGAGATTGTCCGGAAACTTCTCGACCATAATGCCAAGGTAAACCTCCTGAGCAACGCCACGCTCATGAGCCCAATGGCCTGCCTCGTTCTCGGCAGACTCGACAACAAACTGAGCGAACCGGAGTTGGTCAGAATCATCGCTGTCCTCAAGAAAGCCGGCGGCGACATCAACCCCACCTCGGACGAGGCCGTCCCTCCGGTTAAGGCGGTCATCACGCGGGGCAACATGGAACTGCTGGATTTCTTCATGTCGCTGCACGTCCACATTTTTGTCGTGGACAGCGACAAGCGATCGATGCTGCATCACATCGCGCTCAACCCGAACGCGAACTCCATGGCGATTACCGAGTTTCTCGTTGAGAGGGGCTTGGATGTCAACGCGCAGGATTGCGACGGGAACACTCCCCTGCACCTGGCCCTCTCACCCTTCCAGCGTGAGGTGGCCAGGCACCTGATCGACTCAGGTGCCGACCCGGAGATCAAAAACTGGAAGGGGATGAGTCCCCATACGATGGTGCAGCAGGACATCATCAATTTCCTGAGACACACTTGATACGCGAAAGAAAATGGTGGAGCCGACTGGTCTCGAACCAGCGACCCCCACAATGCCATTGTGGTGCTCTACCAACTGAGCTACGGCCCCACCAAGGGGTCGGCGATTGTAGGGAACCGCCTTTGACCGTCAACCGATTTTTTAACCATGACACATTATGAACTGAATCACGTCGCGCTTCATGTCGCCGACGTGGAGAAAAGCTGCGGGTTTTACCGCGAAGCACTCAAGCTGGAGCCAATGGAGCGGCCGGCGTTTGACTTCCCCGGCGCTTGGTTTCAGCTCGGCGACTTTCAGGAACTGCACCTGATCGGGGGTCTCGAAAACGCCGTGCATTCCCAGCCGCGCAGCAACCATTTCGCCCTCCGGGCCGACAACCTCGACGAGTGGGAGGAGCATTTCAGGAGTATCGGGCAGGAATACGTCCCGCGCCGCACCCGCCCCGATGGCGCCTTTCAAATCTACATCGCCGACCCCGACGGCCACCACATCGAGCTGTTCACCGGCCCGTAAACTTGGCCAAGCGCTACTGAGTGCTGAAGCTCTCGGCCAATGCCAGCGCCTTGATCATCGCCTTGGCCTTGTTGACCGTTTCCTGAAACTCGCTCTCCGGCACCGAGTCGGCCACCCAGCCGCCGCCGGCCTGCACGTACGCCTTGCCGTCCTTCAGCAACGCCGTGCGAATGGTGATGCAGCAGTCCAGATTTCCGTTGAACGAAAAGTAACCGACGCAGCCGCCGTACGGCCCGCGTGTCGTCTGCTCAAACTCGGAAATGATCTGCATCGCGCGAATCTTCGGTGCGCCGGAGAGCGTCCCCGCCGGGAACGTCGCCCGGATCAAATCGTACGGCGTGTGCGCCTCCGTTAGGTTGCCCTCCACCTGCGTGACGATGTGCATCACGTGACTATACCGCTCGATGATCATCAAATCCTTCACCTCCACCGAGCCGTAGTCGCACACTCGGCCGATATCGTTCCGCGCCAGATCCACGAGCATCACGTGCTCAGCACATTCCTTCGGGTCGGCCAACAGTTCCTTCTCCATCGCGAGGTCTTCCTCGGCGTTTTTGCCGCGCGGCCGGGTGCCGGCAATCGGGCGTATCTCCACCCGCCGATCCTCACAGCGCACATGAATCTCCGGCGACGCCCCCACCAGCGAGTACCCATCAAACTCCAGCAGAAACATATATGGCGACGGATTGATCGAGCGCACCGCGCGATACACATCGAGCGGCGACGCATCCACCGTGGCGGAAAACCGCTGCGAGCCGACGACCTGAATGATGTCACCGGCGTTGATATAGCCCTTGGCCTTTTCGACGTTTTTGAGAAAACGATCCTTCGCTTGGTTGGACTTAAATTCCTTCTCCGGCAACTCGTCGGGAAACGATACCGGCTTGTACTCGCTGGGCTGCTCGAGCAACGCCACGATGCGCTCCACCTCGTCGGTGGCCTCCTCGTAAACCTCCGCCGGCGAGTCGCCGGGGCCAATGATACCGTTGACGATGATCGTCAGCGTCTGCGCCACCCGGTCGAACACCAGCAGCTGGTCGGCGATGATGAAACAAATCGTCGGCGTGCCAAGCTCGTCCTCCGGCGGGCGCGGCACGACCGGCTCGATGTCATGAATGAACTCGTGCCCGACAAAGCCAAGCGCACCGCCGGTAAACCGAGGCAGGCCATCGACAGCCACCGGCTTGTAATTAGACAGAACCTTCTCGACGACCTCGAGCCCGTCGCAAACTTCGCCCTCCGCCTGGCCACCGCCACGGCCGACGACCCTGTACGTCTCCCGCACTTGGCCGCCCTCGATCCACTCCACCGTGTCACCGGTTTGGCGAATCATCCCGCGCGGGTTGCAGCCCACAAACGAGTAGCGGCCAAGGTGTTCGCCGCCCTCGACCGACTCGAACAGGAACGACTCGCCTTGGCCTCGGATTTTGCGATAAGCCGTCAGCGGCGTTTCCTGGTCCGCCAACAGCCGACGCGTGACCGGAATCAGGTTTCCCTGTTCGGCCAGGCGGCAAAACTCATCCTTGGTTGGACGGCAAAACTCCATGCGGCAGATCGTAAAACAGGGTTACTTTTTGTAAATCTCGTCCGGGTTGACGAGCTGTTCCTCGGTAATTTCAAACTCCCCCTTCTCGCGGGTCGATCGGAAAAAGCAGGACTTATAGCCCTCGTGACAAGCCGCGCCTTTTTGCGCGACCTGAATCAGCAGCGTGTCGCCATCGCAGTCAAACGCGATGTCGCTGACCTGCTGCGTGTGGCCGCTCGACTCGCCTTTCATCCAGTACTTCTGGCGGGAGCGACTCCAGAAATGAGTCTTGCCGGTCTCGATCGTGGACTTCAGCGAGGCCTCGTTCATCCACGCCATCATCAGCACGCGGCCGGTTCCTTCTTCCTGTATAATGGCCGGGATCAGGCCATCCGAGTTGAACTTGAGTTTCTCAATGAACTTCATCTGCAAAATTATATCGTACGGACGGGAATGCCGTCCTTTTTCAAAAACGCCTTCACATCAGCGACAGTGTATTCGCCGAAATGAAAAATGCTTGCCGCCAACACGGCGTCGGCGCTCCCCTCGTGCAACACCTCGGCCATGTGCTCGAGACAACCGGCGCCACCGCTGGCCACCACCGGCACATCCACCGACTCGCTGATTCGCCGCGTGATCTCCAAGTCGTACCCGGCCTTGGTGCCGTCAGCGTCGATGCTGTTGAGCACTATTTCGCCCGCACCGAGTTCCACCGCGCGGGCGGCCCACTCGATGGCGTCCAAGCCGGTTTCCTTGCGGCCGCCATGCGAAAAAACACCCCACTTGCCGTCGTCGGTTTTCTTGGCGTCGATCGAGACGACGATGCACTGGCTGCCGAATTTCTCCGCGCCTTCGCGAATCAACTCCGGCCTGGCCAAGGGGGCGCTGTTAATACTGATCTTGTCCGCGCCCGCCTTGAGCATGACGCCCATGTCCGCCACCGTGCGAATCCCGCCGCCCACCGTCAGCGGCATGAAGCAGCGGTTGGCCACCCGCTCCATCACATCGACCATCGTGTCGCGGCCGTGCGCGCTGGCCGTGATGTCGAAAAAAACCATCTCGTCGGCGCCCTGCTCGTCATAGCGAATGGCCAGCTCGACCGGGTCGCCGACGTTGCGCAGCCCCCCCTCCTCCGCACGGCCAAACTGCACCCCGCGCGTCACGGCGCCATCGTGCACGTCCAGACAGGGAATCACTCGCTTGGCCAGCATGTTAAAAAGAAAAACCCGGCGACACACGCCGCCGGGAAATGCTATATCCATTATCCGTCCGCCATTCAAGCCCGCCGGTTAAAACCGGCAAACGCGGCGATCTGGAAAAAGAGTTCAAGCCGCAGTGAACTTGCCCTTGCTTGGTTGTTTGAACGCCTTTTTGTTACTGTACAGCATCACGCGGAGGCCGTTTATCGGCTTCTTGCCACCGAACTTGTGGCCTGCCTTCTTGACCGCCTCAAGGATTTGCGCGGCGGTCAGAGCCTCGCCCTTGGTCACTTGCAACACAACATCCTTCAACGAACGCTTGTTCTTCGCCTTCTTAGCCGATGCCTTTTTTGCTGCTTTCTTGGCCACCTTTTTAGGGGCTTTTTTTGCCGCCTTCTTGGTTGCTTTTTTCACAGCCTTCCTAGGTGCTTTTTTCACGGCTTTTTTGGCCGTTTTCTTTTTCGCCGAGCGGCGACGGCGCTTGGCTGCGGCTTTCTTTGGCTTACGGCCACGGCGCTTGGCCGGTGCAGAACCGGCACCGCCCAGGGCAGCCTCAATTTCGGCCAGCCTTTTTTCAGCATCCGCTGCGGTTGCCTGCGCGTTGATCAGTGTCTTCGACAATGCAGCCTTTTCCGATTGCAAAGCCGCACGAGCCCTTTGGAATATCTTAACTGTATCTTTACTCATTCTTATTGGTGGTTATATCGCGCCATATAAGGGCGCAAACGGGGAAACTACCCTATAACCAACTGTTTACAAGAGGAATTATAATGTTTTTTTTGCGATGAACTTAAGGGCTATAATTCTATTTTATGGCTATGTGAATGCTCATTGCTCCCGCCATGATCTCCATAACCTGTACGGATTTATAGCCCGTAGAGCGAAGCACGGATGTCACTCCTTTCTGCGCGGAATATTTTTTTAGCGAGTCCAGTACATAAGCGTAGGCGGATGCGTTACCGCAACAAAGCCAGCCAAACACAGGCAGCATCACTGCCAAGTATAGAAAATAAACCGATCGAATGATACGATTTTTCGGCTTGCCAAAATCCAGAATCAACAGGCGCCCCCCCGGCTTGAGAACACGGGTGATCTCCCGAAGACCGTCATCCATGTTGGCGAGGTTTCTCAGCCCGTAACCGATTGTCACCAAATCAAGTGAATGGTTCCCAAGCGGCAGTTGCATGGCGTTTGCCTGGGCAAGGTTGACGCGCTGTTCCCCGCGCTTGGCCAAGCGGGCGGCGGCTTGTTGCAGCATGGGTCGGTTGAGATCCATCCCAACAATTGAGCCTCCCCGCTTGGCCAAGCCGGTGGCGATGTCGCCCGTTCCGCAGCATAAATCCAGCCCTGTTTCGCTCTCACTGAAATTGGCCAAGGACACCACGCGCCGCTTCCAAACCCGATGCAAGCCGAGGCTTTGGATATCGTTGACCAGATCGTAACGGGCAGCGATCGCGCCAAACAATTGGTCGACCTTCTGTGTATGGCTTATTGAGTCGCTCGCGGTTCCCACTGGTCGGCGACAAGTATCACCCCCCTTACTTGTTCACCAGCAAATCTTACCAGCAACGATATGTGGGAGTTTGATTCCCCGGGTGATCAGGGCAACACTCCCCGCCGCATGTTGTCGCTTGAAGAAGCCATCGAACGATCACTCGCCGCCGCGCCGGAGCTTGGCAGCAAGACCATCCCCCTGGCCGATGCGGAGGGCCGCTTTGCCACTTCAGACACGAAGGCCAGGGTATCGTTGCCGGGCTTCGACAATTCAGCCATGGATGGGTATGCCGTCAGGAGTTGCGACTTGAAGGGAGCCTCTGCCAACTCGCCCGTTGGGTTGGACTGCATCGGCGTTATCCCCGCCGGTACTTTTCCTTCGGACTCGCTCAACAACGGAACCTGCATGAAGATTTACACCGGCTCCCCGATCCCGAACGGCGCGGATGCAGTCATCATGCAGGAAGATTGCCAAACAACGCCTGACGCATGTAACACAGTTCACTGCAACGACTCAGTCAAACCTTGGGAGAATATACGATTGGAGGGCGAAGATGTACGGAAGGGTGATGTAGTGATCACCAAGGGTGCCCGGATCACGGCTGGCACAATCGGGTTGCTGGCTGCAACCAGCCACGATTCAGTCGAGGTGGGGCGCAGGCCAAGGGTGGGCCTCGTGGCAACCGGTGGCGAATTGGTCGAGCCGCCCGCAGACTTGAAGCCCGGCGAAATATACGAGAGCAACCGCACCATGCTGGCCTCGCTCGCAGCGAGGGTGAACGCCGAGCCTGCGCTGTACCCCATCGTGCCGGACTCGCTCGAGGACACGGCGGCCACCTTGGAGCGGGCGTTCGCGGAAAACGACGCTGTCGTGACTTCCGGCGGCGTGTCGGTGGGCGACCATGACCACGTGAAGCCGGCCATCGAGCGGCTGGGCGGCTCGCTCGATTTCTGGAAAATCGCCGTCAAGCCGGGCAAGCCGTTTGTGCTGGGCCAAGTCGGCGGCAAACCGGTGTTTGGCCTGCCGGGCAATCCGGTCTCGGCCCTTGTCACGTATCTGCTCCTAGTTCGGCCCGCCCTGTTGAAGATGCAGGGAGCCGCCGAATGGCGCTTGGCCGAGCGGCCGGGGCGCTTGGCGGATGAATTGGCCAACAAGGGTGACCGACGCCATTTCGTGCGGGTGATGATCGACGATCGCGGGCTTGTCCGAAGCGCCGGAGGACAGCGCTCGCACCTGCTGGGCAGCCTGGCCAAGGCCAACGGCCTGATCGATTTGCCCCCGGGATCCTGCTTGGCCAAGGGCGACCCGGTGGACGTGCTGCTGATCGATGACTGATCAGTCGCCGCCCTGCTGAAGTTGATCGAGTTTGGTCTTGGCGGCAGCCCGCTTGGCTTCCTCGTCGCGGATCACCTCGTCGAGGGATCGGGAAACACAAGCCGCCATCAACTGTGCTGCGGTTTTCCCGGTCGCCTCGGAGGCGGCCTCGAGGAGTTCAACCAACCGGGGAGGCAGCGCCCAGTCGCCGGCACCCTCCGGGGTTTCCGACGGCGGCTCGGCCGGCGGCTTCGTGTCCGGGTTCACCACGTTGCGAATGGCGCTCCGCATGAAGCCGACCATTTGTTTGCCTTCGTTGTCGGCAAACGACTTCATTTCCCGTAGGAGATCCTTTGGCACCCAGGGGTCCTTCCCCTTGGGATCCTTCGGTTTTGGGTCATCTGCCATAGTGCTGCTGTCAGGATTTGCCCGAAGTCATGGTTGCGATCAACCGATCGTTCAACTCGCGGGCGGGGTTGTACCCGGCGGCACTCAGCTTCGCGTTGAGGGCGGCCACCTCGATCAACCGGGCCAGGTTGCGCCCCGGGCGGACCGGGATGCTCACGTGCCTCACCTTGATGCCAAGGATTTCCATGTAATCCTCATCCATCCCCAGGCGGTCGATGTTTTTGACCTCCTTCCACGCCTTGAGGGTAACCACCAGGTCCAGCCGTTTCTCGGTGCGGATGCTCTTTGCGCCGAACATCGCCGCGACATTGATGATCCCGATGCCGCGAACCTCCATGTGGTAACGGGACAACTCGGAGCTGGTGCCGATGATTTCCCGGCCGTCCAGCAGGGTCACCTTGGTGATGTCGTCCGACACCAGGCTGTACCCCCGCTCGATTAACTCGAGCACCGATTCGCTTTTGCCGATGCCGCTTTCGCCGCGAATGAGCACCCCGATCCCGTGGATGTCCACCATGCTCCCGATGGCGGTTTCCCGCGGCGCAAACAGCATGTCCAGCTCAATCGTGGCCACGTTCACGAACCGCATGGTCACCATCGGGGTCTGGAGAATGGGCACGCCGGCCTCGTTGGCAATCGGTTTCAGTTCCCGGTCGATCGGCAGGTTCCGCGTGAACACGATGCAGGGAATCTTGTACGAACACAGCTTCTTGTAGCTCTTGACGCGTTCGCGCATCGGGAGTGATTTGAGATAGTACGCCTCCGCGTTCCCTATCACCTGGATGCGCTTGTAGGCGATGTACTTGGTGAAGCCGGCAAGGGCCAGGCTCGGGCGGTTGACCGTCGGCTCGATGATCGTCCGGCCCAGACCACTTCCCCCGGCGATCAACTTCAACTTAAGATGCTCGGCCTGCTCCTTGAAGAACCGCTCGGTCGTGATCTTTTCGCGCTTCTGTTTTCTTTTCGTCGCCATGCTATAAATTAAACTCAGGGCCAAGGTATATTTCCCGCGCCGTGGAGTCGTTCACGAGAAACTCCGCCTTGCCATCGCACCGAACATCCCCCTTGTGAATAATATAGGCGCGATCCACCAGCTTGAGCGTCTCGCGGACGTTGTGGTCGGTGATGAGAATGCCCATCCGCCGCTCCTTGAGCTTTCGCAAAATCTTCTGCACCTCGTACACCGCGATCGGGTCGATCCCGCTGAACGGCTCGTCGAGCAGCAGCATCCGCGGACTCGTCACCAACGCCCGCGTAATCTCGAGTCGCCGCTTTTCGCCGCCGCTCAATGTATATGCCTTGCTCTTGGCCAAGGGGGTCAAATCAAGTTCTTCGAGCAGCGACTTGAGCCGGGCCTTTTGCTCCAGTTTGTCGGAAGTGCAAACTTCGAGAATCGCCAAAATATTTTGTTCCACCGTCAGCTTCCGAAACACCGACGGCTCCTGCGTCAAATAACCGATGCCCAGCCGCGCCCGCTGGTGCATGGGCAAATTGCCGATCGACTTGCCTTCAAAAATCACCTCGCCTTCATCCGGCCGCACTAGCCCGACGATCATGTTGAACGACGTCGTTTTGCCCGCGCCGTTCGGGCCGAGCAGACCGACGATCTCCCCCGGCGACACGTTGAACGTCACGCCGTTGACGACGCGCCTTTTTTTGTACGCCTTGGCTAAGCCCTTCGCTTCGAGCAAACTCATGGTTTCGTCTCGCCCTGTTTTTTTGTTCGCTCGCGCATTTTTGCAATCGTCTTCGGGTTCAGCGTCATCTTCCAGCGGCCGGTCGCTTTGAGCCGCTTGGTTTGCGGGTTGAACACGACCTCCCGGCCGCGCAACTCGCCCTCAGGCGTCTTCAGCACCGGATCGCCCGTCAGGCGCAGCCAGCCTGTGCCAAGGTTGTAAATCGCCGCTTGGCCAAGCGCAACCACCTCCGCGCCCTCCCGCCGCGTGCGGATCTCGACGCCCGCCTTGCCGCTCAGGCGCACCGTCTCGTCTGCCGTCGAGTAAACCAAGCGATCGCCCAAGTAGCGAATTGCATTTTCGCCGGTGGTCGAAACGTCCAAGTCGCCCGACGCATCGAGCGAAACTAGGCCGGCTCCGCCCGGATCGATTCCCGTCATCACCCGCTGCGCCTGCACGCGCAAGCCTTCGTCGCCGCTCAAAACCACGTCGCCGGTGAACGTCGCCGAGTCCATCCCCTTGGCCTCCGCCGCCTGCCGGTACTCGAACGAGTCGCACACGACCAAAAGCGGCTTGTCGCCGGATTCCATTTTTGCGCCGCTCGACACCAGAAACCGGCCGTCACCCTTCGGCCGGGGCAATTGCATCTTCACCCTCCCGCTCGCCCGGAATACACCGTCGCCCGGCGATAACTCGACCGAACGCGCCTGGCCGCTTTGCGCGCCGAGTTTCCATTTTGGCTCCCCAAAAAACTGGATCGTTTTTTTCACCAAATCGTAAGTCGCCGTTTGCGCCGTGAGCTGATCCCCGCCTTGGGTCAGCTTGACGCCGACTTCGGCGTTTACGGATTCCGCGCCGCCCTTGGCCAAGCGCACATTCAAAAAACTGCATTGCAACTGCCCGTCGCC